>Ga0247843_1000125_pt1 | contig 170183 bp, 164 predicted proteins | sample LaCruzMarch2017__FD_192420 | JGI IMG/M metagenome (GOLD analysis project Ga0247843, IMG submission 192420) | Freshwater microbial communities from meromictic Lake La Cruz, Castile-La Mancha, Spain - LaCruzMarch2017_8m | ecosystem: Environmental > Aquatic > Freshwater > Lake | place: Spain... | reverse complement strand
CAAAAATCCCGTGTCGCGGTCAAAGTTCCGGAAATTGCTCATCGACCAGCGCCCATCATCAGAGAATCAGCAAACTGATTCTACCGCGCAAATCACACAGGCGCTAAGTCCGACAGGCTGCTAGGCGAAGACATGAATACCCTCTGGATGGCGCAGATATCGGACGCGCTCGCTCGCGGCCCTTCTCAGCGAGGATCCGGGCATGTTGCTGCCCGTCGAAGGCGCCGCCTTCGCCGGCTCGTCGCTGCGATCTTCTATCTGCGCCGCCAATGGCGTCAGCCGACAGGCTGGCTCGTGCTCGGATTCCAGCTGATGGGCTGGCTCATTCTCGGTTGGCAGATCCGCGGCACGATCCTCGCGACGGCGCTCGGCATACCCTTTGGTGCATGGGCTGTGGCTGCGGTGCGCCGGGTGTATCACGTGAAAGCTTCCGTCCTGCGCGGCCTGGCCTTGGCTGGCGTCGCTGCCGGGTCGGCCGCGGCGGCATGGGCCAGTGCAGGCGAAGCACTGCAGGTGCGCCTCACCGACCATTCAGTCTTGAAGGAACATGATCACCGCCTCGCCGGATCGAAAGCCTGCACGATGCCGGATGCATTCCGGTCACTCGCATCCGCTCCGCCCGGCGTGATGCTGAACCACTTCGCGTTCAGCGCAGGCGTACTGGTGTGGACAGACCACAGCGTCCTGTCCTGCCCATACCATCGTCACGTTACCGGCACGCTGACCGCGATAAATGCGCGACGGTCCTCGGCTGATCGCGCCCGGGCAATCGTCGACGGGTCGTTGGCCGATTAAGTGCTGGTCTGCCACGCCGCGTCGGAAACCTCATTCTACGCCTGCAACAGCGCTGAAGGCGTCCCGGCAGATCAAACCCTGTCTGCGATCCTGGGGCGCGGCGACCACCCCAACCGCATCGTGCCGGTCGACCTTGGCGCGTCATCGCTCAGCCTCTATCGTGTGGTTCGCTAGATGGCCTCGCTGCGGCCCACGGCTCTCGCGCCGGCGGCATCGGTTGGCGCAATCGTCGGCGATAGATCGGCAGCCGTCTCCGCTGCTCCAGGACCACGGCCGCGAAGCGTGATCACCGGGATGAACAGGATCGCCACGAATGCTACCGCCACGATCAGCAGGCTGCCCATGAATATGTAGCTCATCGCATCCGAGATCGCCTTGGCAATGAACTCCTGCATGCCCGCCGGCACAGGCGCACCGGTCTCCGACGCCATCAGCGCCATGCGTTGCATCTCGCCCAGATCGACCTTTGCGCCCGGTATCAGCTTGCCGATGGAGTCAGAGATGTGCGCCAGCAGGAGCGCACCGAAGATCGACACGCCGATCATGCCGCCGCACTGGCGCAGGAACATCGTGGTCGACGTCGCCACGCCGATCTGCCGTATGGGCGCTGCGCTCTGCGAGACCATGTTGAAGAGGCTCTGCGACGGTCCGAGCCCCACGCCCAGAACGAACAGCCGCCAGATCACGTCCCATTCCTCAGCGTCTGGCCCGAGCTGGGACATCAGCAGAATGCCGATGAACTGGAGGACCGCTCCCCCAATCATAAGTCCCTTGTACTTGCCGGTCTTCGTCACCAGACGGCCCGACAGCGTCGCTGCGATGATAAGCCCCGCCATCAGCGGAAGGAGCAACAACCCGCTGTTCGTGGCCTGGAATCCGAGACCGAGCTGAAGGTAGAGCGGCAGATAGATGACCGTGCCCATGAACGCCATCGCGATCACGAAGGAGGCAATCGTCGACGTCGAGAACGCGCGTATGCTGAAGAGAGCCAGCGGCAGTATGGGCTCTGAAACCTTGCTTTCGATCCATATGAAAACGGCGCCGGTTGCAACCGAAATCGTGAAAAGTGTCAGGACATCGGGGTGCAGCCAGCCGCGCTCATTCCCTGTCGTCAGCGCCAGCATCAGCGCCCCGATCGAAATCACGACGAACAGGCCGCCAAACCAGTCGATCTTGCCGCCGCCGGTGTGGCCGAGGTTGGGCATCTTGAGCCAGATCATCGCCAGCGCGATCAGAGACGTCGGAAGGTTGATGTAGAAGCACCAGCGCCAGCCAGCGATCTCCATACCGGCAATTGTTGTCGTGCCATTGTCCGTGAAGTAGCCGCCAACGATCGGTCCAACGACACTGGCCAAGCCGAACACTGCCCCGAACATCCCCGCGTACTTGCCCCGTTCGCGTGGCGGGAAGAGGTCGCCGATCGTTGCAAACGCCGTGGTGAAGAGGGCTCCGCCGCCTATCCCCTGGATGCCGCGGAAAATGATGAGCTGCATCATCCCGTCGCCCAGAATCGGTATTTCGCCGAACTCCCCCGCCAGCCCGCACAGCGCCGAGCCGCCGATGAAGATTGCAATCCCGATCAGCAGGATCAGCTTGCGGCCATAGAGGTCGCCCAGCTTGCCCCAGATCGGGACCATGACGGTAGAGGTGAGCAAATAGCTCGTCGTCACCCACGCATACAGTTCCAGCCCGTTGAGTTGCTGGATGATCGTGGGCATCGCTGTGGACACGATTGTCTGGTCAAGCGCGCTCAACAGAAACACGATCATCAGCGCCCAGAAGGTCAGCCGCTTCTCGTCCGCCGTCGGCTCACGCCGTGCAGGCAGGTGGTTTGAGGGCAGATCATGGGTCGCGGCCGCGTCCATGCGGATGGCTCCGTCCTGAGGCGAAACTCGCAAGTTTCCAGATCCCATATACAGGTCACGCGCGGCTCGCCAGTGGGCCCGATTGTCGCTTTGCGCGGAATTCTCCGTAACGGCAAGCATTTGAAACGCTCGCGGCCCCAGCTAGGCTGGCAAAATGATCGAGAAGTCCTCCGCATGCTCGCGCTGATCGCAAGGGTGAAAGCCTTGCTGCTGACGCCGGGCCCCGCGTGGGAGGCGATCGACCGAGAGGATGCCGATCCCCGTCGCCTGACGCTGCGCTATGTCGCCCCGCTGGCAGCCATCCCGGCGATCGCGATCATCATCGCCCTTTACGTCGTCGGCGTGCAGGCGGGAGGAAACTGGCACCGCGCGCCGATCGTAAGCGTGCTGTCGTCCGCCTTTATCTTCTTCGGACTGACCATCACCGCTGTTTTCGCATTCGCGTACATCATCAACTGGCTCGCCCCCCGCTTCGGGGCGGAGCGCAGCTATCGCCAGGCCTTCAAGGTTTCGGCCTATTCGATTACCGCCGCGATGGTAGCGGGCGTCCTTGCCGCCTGGCCCGCGCTGCAGGTATTTGCTCTGCTCGGTGCCAGCTACAGCCTTTACCTCCTGTTTCTCGGTGTCCCTCGCCTGATGCACCCGCCGCCGAAGTCGGCGGTGAACTATTCCATTGTCGTCATCTTCGCCGCGATCGGCGTCGCGCTGGTCGTAGGCATGTCGGCAATGCTGGTCGCCGGCCCCACGGGTAATCCCTTCCCGCAATTTGCGCGTCTGCAATTTCTCGAACCGTCCGACGCGCCCGTGCTGCGCGGCCCCGATGCAGCTCCGCCCGATTCTCCCGGCGTGCTGAGGCCGGGCGGCGGGGGGCAGGTCAGCAACGGCGATCTCCGGGGCGCCGCACCGGCGCAGCTAGCCGGTCTCGACCGCGTCGCTGCCGGCGTCGAGCGTACGGGCCAGCCCGGTCAGCGTACTGTCCGACTCGAAGCTGAATACCGCGGCGGGGCAAGCAGCTTGTCCCTGCAGATCGTCTACTCGCCCTCGATCGCACAGGTCATCGGCTTTGGCGGCGTGAGCACGTCGGAATTCGACCGGGAAACCGCCGACGGCTATTCGCGCCGCCGGCGCGTGGGTGATGCGATCATTGTCGAGGACTGGAACGGGGCGTCACAGTCCGGCAGCTATGGTCGTCTTGTCGATGACCGCTTCTACGTCCGCGCAACCGGCCGCGGCGTCAGCCCAGCTGACCTGCGCGCCGCCGTGGAGGTCTTCGGACAGGAGACTCTGGCGCAGTTCGCCAGCGGGAGCTAAGCCAGCGCCATGAGTAAAGCGATCGTTCGCCCCGCGACCCGCAACGACCTTGACGGGCTTGACGCCATGATTGCGCGTGTCGATCTGGGCATGCTCACCATGCCATCTTCGCGCGACGCTATGGCAGCGCGCATTGAGCGTTCGCTGACGGCCTTCGCAAGGCCGTCAGCTGCGCCGCAGAACGAATGCTATTTCCTGGTGATGGAGGAGGATGGCGAATTGCTTGGCACCGCCAGCATCTTCACCAATCTCGGCGTCGAGCGCCCGTTTTATTCCTACCGCATTTCGCGCGACGCAAAGGTGTCGCCCGAGCTTGGTGTGAAGGTCGAACTGGACCTGCTGTTCCTCGTCAACGACTACCACGGCGACAGTGAACTCGGCACGCTGTTCATCGAGCGCAAGGCTCGCGGCGGCGGTCGCGGCAGGCTGTTGTCTTTCGCGCGACTGATGCTGATCGCCGCCGATCCGATCCGCTTTGGTCCAAAGGCGATGGCCGAGATCCGAGGTTTCACGGACGAAGAGGGCAAGTCGCCCTTCTGGGACGCGGTCGGCTCGAAATTCTTCCACATGGAATACCGCAAGGCCGATTCGCTCAGCGCCCGAGACCATCGCTTCATCGCAGACCTGATGCCGCGCTATCCAATCTATGTTTCGCTGCTGCCAGACGCCGCGCGCAACGTAATCGCCCGCCCGCACCCTGACGCCGAACCTGCGCTCGCCATGCTGAGGTCTCAGGGCTTCCGCTACAATGACGTCGTCGACATCTTTGATGCGGGCCCAACTGTCGAGGCTTTCATCGACCAACTCGATACCGTCCGCGAGGCGCGTCGCATGAAAGGCTCGGAATTCGTTGCCAACCTCCGCCCGAATGTTGGGCTGATCGCGAACCCCAGCATTGGCCAGTTCTCTGTCACCCAGTTCGCGCGTGAGGACGACCCGGGCGAAATCCTTCGTCGTATCGGTGCAGGCGACAGCGACGATGTGCTGGTCTACCGCCTGAAAGGCTCGCGCGCATGAGTTCACCATCCTTCACCGGTGAGTGCCTGATCGGTGGCCGCTGGCTGATGGGCGGCGGCGCGTCCTTCGTCTCGATTTCTCCTTCCGATGGCTCTGAATCGTGGAAAGGCAATGAGGCGAGCCACGAGGACGTCAACGCTGCGGTCGCCGCCGCAAATGCTTCGCTGCCTGCCTGGCGACGCTGCTCGATAACGGAACGCATCGGCATCGTCCGCGCCTTTGCGAAGCTGGTGGATGCTCGCAGGTCCGATATGGCAGCCATTATCTCGCGCGCCACCGGCAAGCCCCTGTGGGATGCCGCCACCGAAGCCGCCGCCATGGTTGGCAAGGCCGAACTCTCGGTGAAGGCCTACGAGGAGCGAACGCCTTCCAAGGAAGCTACCGCAGGCCCATTTATCGCGCGCATCACTCACCATCCGCACGGAGTGATGGCGGTGCTCGGTCCGTTCAATTTCCCTGGTCACTTGCCCAATGGCCACATCATGCCCGCGCTGATCGCGGGCAACACGGTTATCTTCAAGCCATCCGAACAGACGCCGGAAGTAGCCGAGTTCACCCTCCGTCTGTGGGAAGAGGCAGGCATTCCCCCTGGTGTCATCAATCTCCTGCAGGGCGCCCGCGCTCCTGCCGAACAGCTCGTCGCTCACGACAACGTTCACGGAATTCTCTTTACCGGCGGCGTACCGGCTGGCAGGGCTATCCATCGCGTGCTCGGCGGCAAGCTGGAAAAGATTGTTGCCCTCGAACTTGGCGGCAACAATCCGCTGGTGGTGTGGGATGCAGCAGACTTGCAGTCCGCCGCGAAGCTGATCGTCAAATCCGCCTACATCACCTCCGGCCAGCGCTGCACCTGTTCTCGCCGCCTGATCATCAAGGCAGGCGAGGACGGCAATGCCGTGCTGGGTGCACTGACCACGCTTATCGACCGCCTCACCATCGACAGACCTGACGCGCAGCCCCAGCCCTTCATCGGCCCATTGATCTCGGCCCACGCGGCGCAGCAGGTTCTCGCCGTTCAGGCCGAATGGCTGCGTAACGGCGGCATCGCCATCCGCGAGCCGAAGCGGCTTCCGATTGGTCCAGCCTATCTCTCGCCTGGTCTGATCGACGTAACCGCGCTGCCGGAACGCCGTGACGAGGAAATCTTCGGACCACTGCTGCAGGTCATCCGCGTCACCGACTTCGAAGCGGCGCTCGATGAAGCCAACAACACCCGCTTCGGCCTCGCCGCCGGCCTCATCTCCGACAGCGCCGAACTCTTCACCCGTTTCGAATCCGAAGTCCGCGCCGGCGTGCTCAACTGGAACCGCCAGACCACTGGCGCATCCGGCGCCGCCCCCTTCGGCGGTGTTGGCCAGTCCGGCAACCACCGCCCTGCCGGCTACTACGCCGCCGACTACAGCGCCTGGCCCATGGCCAGCCTCATCGCGCCTGGCGCCGTGAAGGATGATGAAGCCATTGTGGGGCTGAAATCATGAGTGCGATAGAAATAAACTTCGACGGCCTCGTCGGCCCAACCCACAATTATGGAGGCCTGGCTCAGGGCAACCTCGCCTCAGCAAGTAATGAGGGTAAGGTCTCCAACCCGCGCGAAGCAGCTCTGCAAGGGCTCTCCAAGATGCGCGCACTTCTGCGCATGGGGCTCGTGCAGGGCGCGCTGCCGCCGCAGGAACGGCCTCACATTCCCAGCCTCCGCAAAATGGGTTTTACCGGCTCCGATGCTGCGGTGTTGACCTCTGCCGCGCGCGCCAATCCGCTGCTCCTCGCCAACGTCTCCTCCGCGTCCTGCATGTGGACTGCCAATGCGGCTACTGTGTCGCCCTCGGCGGATACTGGCGACGGCAAGGTTCACTTCACACCTGCCAATCTCTCATCCCATTTCCACCGCTCGCTCGAGGTTGACACAACCACGCGTGTCCTGCGCGCCATCTTTATGAGCGACGAACACTTCACCGTCCACGACCCCGTTCCGTTTCATACCTTCGGCGACGAGGGCGCGGCCAACCACTGTCGCCTCGCGCCTTCTCATGGCGAGCGCGGGCTCGAAATCTTCGTCTACGGCAAGTCCGCTTTCGCAAAGGACGTGCAGGGCGGCTTCGGCGCACGGCAGGCAATGGAAGCCAGTCACATCGTCGCCACACAGCACCAGCTCTGGGCCGGCGGCGGCGCGCTGCTCGCACAACAGTCGAAGGTCGCCATTGACGGCGGAGCCTTCCACAACGACGTCGTCGCGGTCTCCAACGGTCCCGCACTGATGTTCCACGCGCATGCCTTCGAACAGCGTGAGGCCTTCCTCGAAGCGCTCAAGCGTGCCTGCGCCAGCAAGGGGTTCGACCCTGTTCTACTAGAGGCGATGGAAGACGAACTCACGCTTTCTGAAGCCGTTAAGTCCTATCTCTTCAATTCGCAGATCCTTACGCTGCCGTCTGGCGGCATGGTGCTGATCCTCCCCCACGAAGTCGAGGGAACGCCTCGCGCGAAAGCCTTCGTCGATCGCGTTCTGGCGACAAACGGCCCGATCCGCGAGGCGCACTATTTCGACCTGCGTCAGTCCATGCGCAATGGCGGCGGCCCGGCCTGTCTTCGGCTCCGCGTCGTGCTCACCAATGATGAACGCGCGGCCCTCGGGAATCGTGGACTTGTCGACGAAGCGCGCCTCAACGCCCTTGAGACCGTCGTCCGCCGCCACTACCGCGACCGGCTGGCGCCCGCTGACCTTGCTGACCCGCTTCTGCTGGACGAAAGCCGTGCGGCGCTTGAAGCGATCGGACACGTGCTGAACCTCGGACCGGTACATGACTTCCAGCGGATTTGATCGGGCGCCCATCGTTGAGACAGAACGACTGCGCATGCGCGCGCACACCGCCGATGATTTCGATGCCGTCATGCCGATGTGGAACGACCCGATCGTCACCCGCTTTATCGGCGGTCGCGCTTACAGCGGCGAGGAAGTCTGGCAACGCGTACAACGATACGCCGGCTCCTGGGTGCTGTTGGGGCATGGCTTCTGGGTGATCGAGGAAAAGGCGTCGGGCAGGTTGATCGGCGAGATCGGCATCATGGATGCCCGGCGTGATATCGACCCTCCCTTCGGGTGTGACCGCGAACTCGGTTGGGCGCTGCTGCCGGAGGTTCATGGCCGTGGCTATGCCTCCGAAGCTTTGCAAGCCGTGCTGGACTGGGAGCGACGGGTTTTCAACGCGCCTTGCCTTGTCGCCCTGATCGACCCTGACAACTCCCGTTCGATCAAGCTCGCGAGGAAATTCGGCTTCACCGTCCGCGCCCGTTCGAACTACAAGACCGTCCCGACCATCCAGTTTGAGCGCAGGCGTCCTGCATGACCAACGGCGTCATCCTCGCCCTCGACCAGGGCACCACATCCAGCCGTGCCATGGCCATCGGCCTGGATGGGCAGGTGATCGCCTCCGCGCAGGAGGAGTTTCCGCAGATATTTCCGCAGTCCGGCTGGGTCGAGCACGATCCTGAAGCCATATGGCGAACCCAGCGTCGCACGGCCGAACAAACTGTCGAGCGCCTAGGTGACCGAAGGATAGCCGCCATCGGCGTCACCAACCAGCGTGAGACTGTGGTGGTATGGGACCGCAAGACCGGTGAATCGATTCACAACGCCATCGTCTGGCAGGACCGCCGCACAGCTTCGCGTACACAGGACCTCGCGTTCCAGGGCCACGAAGCCATGGTGAACGAGCGTACTGGCCTTGTCCTCGACCCATACTTCTCCGCCTCCAAGATCAGCTGGATCCTCGACGCCGTCCCAGGCGCACGCGAACGCGCCGCGCGCGGCGAACTCGCTGCTGGCACAATCGACTGCTTCCTCATCTGGCGTCTGACGGGCGGCCGAGTCCACGCCACTGACGCCACCAATGCCTCCCGCACCGCCCTCTACGACATCCGCACCTGTCGCTGGGATGATGATCTTTGCAAGCTCTTCAATGTCCCGCTATCACTTCTGCCGGAAGTTAAGGACAGCGCCGATGACTACGGTGTTACTGATCTCTTCGGGCCTACGCTTCCCATCCGCGGGGTCGCAGGCGACCAGCAGGCAGCGCTCGTCGGCCAGGCCGGCTTCCATGCAGGCGACGTCAAGTCTACCTACGGCACCGGCGCCTTCCTCGTCCTCAACACCGGCGCTGAACGCAAGCGCTCCACCTCGCGGCTACTCGCCACCATTGCTTACCGCGTAGCCGGCAAGACCACCTACGCCCTCGAAGGCTCCGTCCTGTCGGCAGGCTCCACCATCCAGTGGCTGCGCGACGAACTGAAAATCATCCGCGACGGCGCCCACGCTGGCGAACTCGCCGCCAGCATCGAGGATACTTCCGGCGTCCACCTGGTCCCCGCCTTCACAGGCCTCGGCGCCCCTCACTGGGATTCGGATGCACGCGGCGCCATCCTCGGTCTCCAGCGCGGCTCCACCATCGCCCACATTGCCCGCGCCGCTCTTGAAAGCGCCGCCTTCCAGACCGCGGAGCTTCTCGAAGCGATGTCCAAAGACGGTGTCGCGCCGCAGACCCTCCGCGTCGATGGCGGCATGTCGCGGAATGACTGGTTGCTGCAGTTCATGGCCGATATCCTTCGCATTGAAGTGGTTCGCCCGAAGAATGTCGAAACCACTGTCCTCGGCGCCGCAATCCTTGCGGCGGTTGGATTGGGTGAGTTCTCGTCCCTTGATGAAGCTGCGGCGCTCTGGAGGCTGGATCGGAACTTCACGCCGAAGATGCCGGTTGGCGAACGTGACCAGCGCCTCGCCGCGTGGAAACAGGCGGTCGCTCGGATCAGGACGCAAGCCTGATCTCACATCCCCGAGACCCCTCACTCGTTCTCACCAGCTTCCCGTTGACTAGCGCGCGCACCAGTACGACTTATCGCGGATGACCCACCACATCGAACTGGTCGAAGTCTCCGCCCGCGATGGCCTGCAGAACGAGCCCGGCGTCTTTCCCACCCGCGACAAGGTCGAACTGATCACGCGCGCGCTCGTCACGGGCATCCGTCGGATTGAGGTCGCCAGCTTCGTGCACCCTGGCCGCGTTCCGCAAATGGCGGACGCCGAAGCTGTCGTCGCGGCCCTGCCGAAGCGCAACCCGAATGACGTCACTTATATCGGTCTCGTGCTCAACAAGCGCGGCGCTCTCCGCGCGCTCGAAACGCAGGTGCACGAACTCGGCGCGGTGGTGTCGGCCAGCGACGGCTTCGGCCGCGCCAATCAGGGCCGCACGGCCGATGAAACTGCCAACGACGCCATCGAGATCATCCGCCTCGCGAAGGAACATGGTCGATCCGTACAGGCGACCATCTCCGTTGCCTTCGGCTGCCCATTCGATGGCGAGATCGCAGTGTTGCGCGTGGCGGATCTTGCTCGAAAGATCGCAGCCGCCGGCCCACGCGAGATCGCCATAGCCGACACGATTGGCGTCGGCGTGCCCAATCAGGTGAAAGCGCTCATGGCCGCGGTGAAGGCTGCTGCGCCCGGCCTGCCGGTTCGTCTCCACTTCCACGACACGCGCAACACCGCCATCGCCAACGTCTGGGCCGGCGTCGAATCTGGCGCGGCGACCATTGACGCCTCCATCGGCGGCATAGGCGGCTGCCCCTTTGCGCCCAATGCCACGGGCAACGTTGCGAGCGAGGATGTTCAGTTCATGCTGCAACGCTCCAGCGTCGAAACCGGCGTTAGCCTCAACGGCCTGATCGATGCAGCTGTGTGGCTCACCGGCAAGATGGGCCGCAAACTCCCCGGGCTCGTCAGTCGCGCGGGCGGGTTTCCGAAAGTCGACGCATGAGCGGTCCGCTAGAAGGTATCCGCGTCATCGAGATGGGCTCGCTAATCGCTGGTCCGTTCTGCGGGCAGCTCATGGGCGACATGGGCGCGGACGTCATCAAGATCGAACAACCCGGCGAAGGCGATCCCATGCGCCAGTGGGGGCAGGGCGCCAAGCCCGCCTGGTGGCGCGTCATTGCCCGTAACAAGCGTTCCATCGCGCTCAACCTGCGCGTGCCGCAAGGTCAGCAGGTCGCCCGTGATCTGATCGGGCAGGCCGACATCCTGATCGAAAACTTCCGCCCTGGCACGCTCGAGAAATGGGGCATGGCTCCTGACGCGCTCCGCGCCATCAATCCCAAGCTCATCATCGTCCGCGTCTCCGGCTATGGACAGACCGGCCCCTATGCGGGCCGCGCCGGCTTCGGCCTCGTCGGCGAGGCGATGGGCGGCTGGCGCTATCTTGTCGGCGAGCCCGATCGTCCGCCCGCACGCATGGGCCTCTCGATTGGAGACACGCTGGCCGCCACCTATGGCTGCCTGGGCGCGCTCGCAGCTCTCCATCAGGTCAAGCAGACCGGGCACGGGCAGGTGGTTGACAGCGCGCTCTATGAGGCTGTTCTGCAAGTCACCGAATCCCTGCTGCCCGACTTTGGCGCCAGCGGCCATATGCGCACGCGCTCCGGCTCAATCCTCCCCGGCATCGCGCCCTCCAACGCCTATCCTTGCAGCGACGGCGACATCGTCATCGGCGCGAACCAGGACAAGGTCTTCGCGCGCTTTGCCGAGGTGATCGGACACCCCGACTGGGCGGACGACCCGCGCTTCATGACTCACCATGCGCGCGGCCAGTGGCAAACCGAACTCGACACTTTCATCGGCGACTGGACGCGCCAGCGCTCCGTGGCAGAAGTCGACGCCATCATGGCCGCGGCAGGCGTTCCCGCCGGTCCCATCTATCGCCCTGACGGCATGGTCCACGACCAGCAGTTCTTGGCGCGCGACGCCATCCACTGGGAAGATCACGCCAGCCTCGGCCGCATCCCCATGCCCAATGTGATGCCAAAGTTGTCAGAAACGCCAGGCAGCATCCGCCGCCCCGCGCCTGACACAGTCGGCCAGCACACCGACGAGGTGCTGACGGAGGTACTCGGCCTAGATTCAGTGGCGATAACCGCGCTCCGTGAAGCCGCAGTCATCTGAATCCCCCGTAAATCAGGTGAGCGGCGGGGCTTTTGCCTCGCGCCCCACCCGGTCTATGTTCAGTTTGCAAGTTCCAGAGATCGGAGGCCCATCCATGTGTGAAAACCATCTCGTTGCGAAACCGCAGATCGTCTCGCTCGACGAAATGCCCCGCCGCGATGTGTTGCGCCGCCTGATTGCGGGCACGATGGTGCTCGGCGTCGCGAGCACCGGCGCATGTTCCAGCGTGGGCGAATTCCTGGCGCCGTCCGATGCTGATCTTGTTCCCCTCGCTGCCGAGGCATGGGAGCAGACCAAGAAGGAGACACCGATCTCTCGCGACGCCCGCGCCAATGCGCGCCTGCAGGCGGTCGGCCAGAAGATCTCCCGGATCGCCCCGGTGCAGAACGCGTCGTGGGAGTTCGTGGTGTTCGACTCGAAAGAGCTCAACGCCTTCGTTCTGCCGGGCGGCAAGGTGGGCTTCTACAAGGGCCTGATCGACTTCGTGGACAATGACGACCAGATCGCCGCCGTCATGGGTCACGAGGCTGGACACGTCGTCGCCCGCCACGCCGCACTTCGCGCAGGCCAGCAATCGGCGACACAGCTCGGTGTCGCGCTTGGCGGCGCGGCCCTCGGCGGCCTCCCGCGCGACCAGCAGGAAATGGCGATCGGCGTCCTCGGCGCCGGCGCCACCATCGGCATCCTCCTGCCGTTCAGCCGCAACAACGAACTCGAAGCCGACAAGCTTGGCGTCGACTATATGCACACTGGCGGCTACGACGTGAAACAGGCCGTGCGCCTCTGGGAAAAAATGGGCGCGGCGTCCTCCGACCGCCCGACGGAGTGGATGTCCACTCACCCGAACCCCGAGACCCGCATCGCCGAACTGCGCAGCTACATCACGGCCAAGGGCTACGCGACTTTCTAACGAGGGGCGTCATTCTCCGGTAATCCGACGCGCATCCCAGCAGCCTTTGCCAGCGCCTCGTCGGGATGGCCTGGAGCCGTGTGAACAGAAATGCTCGGGACAAGACACAGCATGACCCCGCCAGTTGAGTGTGAGATCACGCTCGCTCCCGCACCTGCCGCGGCTCATAGATCGCCCAGTGCCGGCAACTCATCACGTGGCGAGCGCCCGACAGCATCTGCACGTCCAGCGTGACGATCAGGTGCCCCTTCGAGTCGGTATTGTCCGCCACGACCGCGCGTACTTCCAGCGCTTCCCCGTCCATCAGCAATGAATGCATGTCGATTGTGCTCTCGACATGTATCCACGGTCCCAGCTTCACATTGTCGGCCAGCACATAATTCGCCCGCCGCAGTAGCCACGCCGCGTTCGCAATACGTCCGTCATCGTAAAGCGTCGCGTCGTCCCGCACAGCCGCAATATGCTCGAGCCCAACCTCCCGCGTGTAGACGTCCCTCAGCGTCCCCAGCGCAGCGCCAACCTTCAGGCTCTCCATCGACGCCTTCGGACGTGTCTCAATCGCCGGCATCCCGGCCACAGCCAGCAGCTGCCTGGGCGCGGGAGCGCCCGTCTGCTTTGCTGATCCAGCCGCGCAAGCCTCGCCCCGCGCCGACAGGCGCATCACCATGCCTTCGGCGCTGTCTGCATCCGACTCAACCGTCGTGGGGTCGCCATCGTAGACAGGCCGGGTGAACCGCGCCCGCATATGCCCGCCCGCGAGCCAGTCCCTGCCCCAGGCAGCCATCGGGGCGTGCGCAAGATACGCGAATACATCGACCCCCGGCACCAGCCCGCCGGTAAACCCGAACCGGCTAGCCACAGCGTCGTCGTGAATCTTGTTTTCGCTTTCGGTTGCCGTGTTGAAGGCGATCAGCGTGCGCGTGAGTGTCATGATCCCTATCCTAATGCCTCTGGTCTCTTCTGTCATTCCTGCCAGTCGACATCCTGCCCACGCGCGCTAGTCTGGTGACAAACGCAGGCCAAAAGTGGTCGCGCCGAGGGGAGCCGTATCATGATGCCAGACGAACCCCACGATGCCGTTGTCGTCGGCTCGGGCGCTGGCGGCGCAATGGCCGCCTGGGTCCTCACGAGGGCCGGCGCCAGCGTCCTGATGCTGGAGGCGGGCAGGGACTACAGCCCCGAGGAGTCGCCCATGCTCAACATGGCGATGGATGCCCCCCTCCGTGGTGTCGGCACGCCTGACAAGCGCTTCGGCTATTACGACGCCACGGTCGATGGGGGCTGGGACATGCCCGGCGAGCCCTACACCATGGCCGAAGGCTCGGAGTTCATGTGGTGGCGCTCCCGCATGCTCGGCGGCCGCACCAATCACTGGGCGCGTAATTCCTTCCGCATGGGCCCCTATGACTTCAAGCCCAGGACGCGCGACGGCCTCGGCGTCGACTGGCCCGTCACTTATGATGAAATCGCTCCGTGGTACGACAAGACCGAAAAGCTCGTCGGCGTCTACGGCTCGAACGATGGCCTCGAGAACCATCCCAACTCTGGCCCCGGCGTGCTGCACACACCGCCTAAATTCCGCGTCTGGGAAACCTTTCTCAAGGCGGGCGGCGATGCGATCAACATCCCTGTCGTCGCCGCCCGCCGCGCCATCCTCACAAAGCAGATTGACGAACGCTCGCCATGCTACTGGGCGTCCGCATGTGGACGCGGCTGCTCCATCGGCGCCGCTTTCCAGACCACCACCTCGCTGATCCCCTGGGCGAAAGCCACTGGCAAGCTCACCATCGCCACCGGTGCGATGGTCTACGAAGTCATTCTCGATGCGACCGGCAAGGCTACGGGCGTCCGCTACATCGACAAGGCCACCGGCAGCCACAAGGAAGCAAAAGGCCGCGTCGTCGTCGTCGCTGCCTCTACGGGCGAGACTGCCCGCATACTCCTCAACTCCAAGCCAAACGGGCGTTCGGAAGGCCTCGCGAATTCCAGCGGGCAGGTCGGGCGCAATCTGATGGATACCGTCGGCTCAAACATCAGCGCCTACTTTCCGCAACTCGAAGGCCGCCCGCGCTACAATGAAGACGGTGCCATGGGGCTCCACGCCTACATCCCCTTCTGGGACTACAAGCGCATACAGAGCGGCGAGGTCGATACGCCCCGCGGCTACCACGTCGAGATCGGCGGCAGCTTCGGCGACCCTGGCATGGGTGTCGGTTCGGGCCTGGATGGCTATGGCTCATCCCTGCGCTCCGACGTGAAACGCCGCTACGGCTCGCGCATCGGCTTCACCCAGCGCGGCGAAATGATCCCGAACGCGAAATCGTACTGTTCGATCGACACCGAGACGAAAGACAGGTTCGGCATCCCCGTTCTCAAGTTCAACTTCGCCTGGTCCGACCACGAGCTGAAACAGGTGAAGCACTTCCAGACGTCCATGAAGGAGTTGATTGACAAGCTGGGCGGCACGCTCGTCTCCGAGCCGGACGAACCGACCAAGGCCATCTCGAAGGGCGGCGAGATCATCCACGAGGTCGGCACGTGCCGCATGGGATCGGATGCGAGGGACTCAGTGACCAATGAGTTCGGCAAGACGTGGGATGTCGACAATCTCTATCTCACCGACGGCTCAGTCTTCGCCTCCAAGGCGCACAAGAACCCAACAATCACCATCATGGCCCTCGCCATGCGCTCGGCGGACAACATCGCCACGCGCCTGCGCACCGGCGAGCTGTAGGAGGCGGCAATGCCAATCTCGAAGGCTTCAGACCTCGTCATGATCGATCGCCGCGTCACGCTGAAATGGCTGATGGGCGCCATGGCCGCGGGCCAGCTCGCCGCGTGCGGCGACGGGGCCAAGGGCGTCACCTGGGCCGAGATGGAAGCCATCAAGGCGAAAGGCTACGGCACGGACCCCGACTTCAACAACACGGCGGCGCCGTGGCCGCTTACGATGACGCAGGCCGAACTCGTCGCTGCGTCCAGTCTCGCCGACATCATCCTTCCGGCAGAGGGCGATTATTCGGCGCCGTCAAAACTCGGCGTCCCCGCCTTCATCAACGAATGGGTCAGCGCGCCCTATCCCGACCAGCACAGGGACCGCGTGCTGATAATCAATGGCCTCGCCTGGCTCGATCAGGAATCGCGTGCGCGCAGCGGCGCGATCTTCGCCAGCGCCGACACGGTTGCGCAGAAGGCTCTGCTCGACGAGATCGCCTACAAGGAAAGGGTCAAACCCGGCCTCGAAAAGCCCGCTGAGTTCTTCAACCGCTTCCGCTCGCTCACACTCGGCGCTTACTACACGACGACCGAAGGTTGGTCCGAGATCGGCTATGTCGGCAACCAGCCCGGTACGGGCGACTATCCCGGCCCGACGCCAGAAGCTGCCGCCCACATAAAGGCCGTCATTGAAGGCATGGGTCTGAAATACACTGCGCCCTGAGCAAGCTTGCCAGATTGTATTCCTCGGTCCGGTTGCTTCGGCGCTAGATGCGCTTGAGAGCCGGAATCTTCCAGCGTCGTTCGCGTAGCTCTGCCTTTGGCAGGTAGGCACGCAGGGCGAGCCGCAACGGACCTGCTGGTGCGGGCAGCCAGTTCGCAGCCATCTCGCCGTCAGGCTTGTTGCGCTGGATCAGGATGTCAATCGAGCCGTCCGGGTTCCTCACCAACCCGTCGGTACGATCTCCGATCGAATAGCGGTTGACCGGATTTTCGGTGAAGAAATACCGTCCGTCATCTTCGGGCTGGTACATGGTAAGCGACCAGAACGCGTCAACGGGCACCCCGCCCGGCGGCACGCGCCAGACATATTTCCGCGCGCCGGTCAGCACCTCAGTGCTGCTGGGTTCGAACAGGCTGTGGAAGTACATCGCCTCGTTCTCCGGCAGTGCGGCAAGTCCACCCAACGCAATCGCGGCGCGAACCTTGTCGCTTGCAGCGAACGCGCCGACCCCGCGTTCCTGATAGCTCCAGCCATCCGAGATCAGGTGACGGAACTGGAATGTCTCGCGCAGCATGGCGAGCCCCTTTGGCAGGTAGGTGCGCCAGGCCTCAAGCAACTGCTCGGTCGGCTGTGCCTGCATAACGCCGCTGATACCGACATCCGTATACAGCCCCCGCCGCCCCAGATGTCCCCTGGCGCCCGGTGAGCGCGACAGCATCTCGTTGACGACTGAGAGAAAATTCTGCGGGTCTTCCACGCTTGTCGCCTTCACGGCAAATGGGCGTGGGGGCTTGTCGCCCGTCGGCAGAACCGTGATCTGTGCCTGCAGCGACTTTGCCGCTGCGAGGTCGTCGCGGCCTTCAATCACGATGCGGCCGAGCATCCAGACATCGTTGGTGCTCGATCTGAGCACCGTGACGCCCCCGGGCGCAGCGCCCGCCCAGTCCGGCCCCGCGATCCAGAACCGCCCACCACGTCCCTCGGTCGGGCCAGTGCCGATGGCCGCAAAATTGTCGGTGAAGGCGTCCATGAAGGTTATATTGAAGTATCGCTTCAGGTCCGTCGGAGCGTTGACCTCGACCGGCCCTTCCGAGAGTTCGAGCTGCGCGGAGGAGTAGATCGTATCGTTGTTGGGCGCCGTGATCTGCCGCATCGAAGCATCCGCCAGCGTCGCGCGATGCCCTATCCGGTTCAGCCCGGGCTGCGCGGCGCGGTTCTGTCCGGACCGCGCGATCTCGTAGAGCGGATAGGCATAGAGGAAGGCCTGCTCCAGTCCCGCCTCACCGCGGCCCGTGGCCGCAGGCGCAGCCAGCAGTGAAGACTGGCACCCGGCCATCGAAACCAGGCCAAGCGCGCCAGCGCCCCCGATCATGTCGCGACGACGCATGCGCTTCTCTCCGTGATACCCGCTGGTAACGTTCGAGATCATAAGAGCCGAAGCGGCGCGCGAAAGCCCTTCGGTCAAAAGAAAAAGCCCCGGGCGCCAAGCCCGGGGCAGTTCATGCTGTGCCTTCCACCGGAAGCTCGTCAGTCATCATCCAGACCGGTTGAGACGCGATCCGGATGTATTGCGACTTATCAAGCCTTGAGGTCGAACCGGTCGGCGTTCATCACCTTGGTCCATGCGGCGACGAAGTCCTTCACGAACTTCTCCTTCGCATCGCTTGCGCCGTAGACTTCGGCGAACGCACGAAGCTGCGAGTGCGAGCCGAAGACGAGGTCGGCGCGGGTTGCGTGCCATTTCACGTCGCCAGACTTGCGATCGCGGCCTTCGAACATGTTGTCGTTTCGGTCTTCCACGGCTTCCCACTTCGTGCCCATGTCGAGCAGGTTCACGAACCAGTCGTTGTTCAGCGTACCGGGTGTCTTCGTGAGCACACCGAGCTTGTCGTCGCCGACCTGCAGAACGCGCAGGCCGCCGATCAGCACGGTCAGCTCCGGACCGGTCACGCCAAGCAGCTGGGCGCGATCGACCAGGTGGTCCTCGATCGCCATGATCGGTTTGCGCACATAGTTGCGGAAACCGTCCGCCTTGGGCTCAAGCCAGGCAAAGGATTCGACTTCCGTCTCTTCCTGCGTGGCGTCGGCGCGGCCCGGCGCGAATGGAACCTTGATGTCGACGCCGGCCGACCTGGCCGCCTTCTCGATCGCAACCACGCCGCCGAGCACGATAAGGTCGGCGAGCGAGACCTTGCTCGCGCCGAAGTCCTTCTGGACACCTTCAAGTGCGGCGATGACCTTGGTCAGCTGAGCCGGCTTGTTGACTTCCCAGCTCTTCAGGGGCGCTAGGCGAATGCGCGCGCCGTTGGCGCCGCCGCGCTTGTCGGAACCGCGGAAGGTCGAAGCAGAGGCCCACGCTGTCTCAGCGAGTTCACGAACCGAAAGGCCTGTCGCGGCGATCTTTCCCTTCAGTGCGTCGATATCGGCAGTCGAGATCGTTGAAGCAGCTCCCGAGATCGGGTCCTGCCAGATCAGTGTTTCCTTCGGAACAAGTTTGCCCTTGTAGAGCGACTTCGGGCCCATGTCGCGGTGGGTCAGCTTGAACCACGCGCGAGCGAAGGCGTCGGCGAATTCAGCCGGGTTGGCGAGGAAGCGGCGCGAGATCTTCTCGTAGGCCGGGTCCATGCGCATCGCCATGTCAGCCGTGGTCATCATCGGCTGGTGCATTTTGGTCGGATCCGCGGCGTCGACGACGTTGCGGCCAGCCTCGCCCTTGGGCTTCCACTGGTGGGCGCCAGCGGGAGACTTCGTCAGCTCCCACTCGAAGCCAAACAGGGTTTCAAGATAGCCCATGTCCCACCTGGTGGGGTTCGGCTTCCAGGCGCCTTCGATGCCGGACGTGATCGTATCACCCGCCATGCCGCTCTCGAACGAGTTGATCCAGCCAAGGCCCTGCAGGTGGATTTCGGCGCCTTCCGGTTCCTTGCCGACATGGCTTTCCGGACCGGCGCCATGGGCTTTGCCGAAGGTGTGACCACCAGCGACGAGCGCGACGGTCTCCTCGTCGTTCATGGCCATGCGCTTGAAGGTTTCGCGGATATCGCGCGCAGACAGCAGCGGATCGGGATTGGCGTCCGGTCCCTGCGGGTTGACGTAGATAAGGCCCATCTGGACCGCGCCGAGATCGCCGTGCAGTTCGCGCTCGCCAGAGTAACGGCTCGCGGGATGCTTGGAGTCTGCGAGCCAGGCGTCTTCCGCGCCCCAGTTCACATGCGTCTCGGGCTCCCAGACGTCGGCGCGGCCGCCGCCGAAGCCGAACACCGGACCGCCCATCGACTCGATGGCGACATTCCCGGTCAGGATCATGAGGTCAGCCCATGACAGCTTTGCGCCATACTTCTGCTTGATCGGCCAGAGCAGGCGGCGCGCCTTGTCGAGGTTGCCGTTGTCTGGCCAGGAATTGAGCGGCGCGAAGCGCTGCTGCCCGCGACCACCGCCGCCACGCCCATCGCCCGTGCGGTATGTGCCGGCCGCGTGCCAGGCCATGCGGATGAAGAACGGCCCATAGTGGCCATAGTCAGCCGGCCACCAGGACTGGCTGTCGAGCATCAGCGCCTTGAGGTCTTTCACGACCGCGTCGAGATCGAGGCTCTCGAACTCCTTGGCATAGTTGAAGCCGGCGTCCATCGGGTCCGAGTCGGGCGTGTTCTGGTGCAAGGCGCCAACGTTGACCTGATTTGGCCACCAGTCGCGATTTTGCCTGCCGCGCGCATGGGGGACTGGGCATTTACCGGTGTCATCGGCCATCGAGTTTCTCCTGTGAATCGCCCAGATCGGCTGAGCGGGCGGCTTTTACCGGTTTCGAATTAGAACCATTCCAAAAACTGCGCAAGGTCAGGTGGGCACAATTCAGCGTCAGCGGGGAAGCCGGACAGCAGGAACGGACGACAGCGCCCGCTTGTCGCGGATCGTCGCCAGTGTTTCGAGCACATAGGCGCCCGGGGCCGGCGCGTTCTTCTTGAGCGTGCGAGGCGGGGTTACCTGATCGCCCGAGCGTTGCCTGAGCCAGTCGGCCCAGAGCGGCCACCAGGAGCCGGAATGCTCCTTAGCATAGGCCATCCAGCCATCGCTGGTGGGCGGGAGGACGTCGCTGATCCAGTAGCGGTACTTGCTGGCTGCCGGCGGGTTGACGACGCCGGCGATGTGACCGCTATCCGCGAGCAGAAAGGTGACGTCGCCCCTGAATAGCTTGACGCCCTTGTAGACGGACGCGAAGGGCGAGATGTGGTCCTTGCGTGCGGCGTGGATGAAGGTCGGCGTCGGAACGCGGCCGAGATCTACTTTCGCGCCCTCGACTTCGAAGGAGCCTTTCGCCAATGCGTTTTCAAGGTAGAGGCGGCGCAGGCTCGTGACGTGTAGCGGGCCCGGCAGGTTGGTCTGATCGGAGTTCCAGTAGAGAAGGTCGAATGCCTTCGCCTCGTGGCCAAGCAGATAGCGGTCCTCGACATAGCGCCAGATCAGGTCTTCGGGCCGCAGCAGGTTGAATGCATCCCGCATCGCCTCGCCCGGCATGACGCCGCCTGCCTCTGCGATCATCTGTTCAATGCCGCCGATGGAGGCCTCGTCGATGAACAGCCCAAGATCGCCTGGCTCGGAGAAGTCCGTCTGGGCCGCAAGCAGCGTAAGCGACGCCATGCGTGCGTCGTTCTCATCAGCCAGCCGCGCTGCGAGGATCGACGCGAGCGCGCCGCCAACGCAGTAGCCTGCCACGTTGACCGGGGCCTTATGCTTGGCATGGACCCAGTCGAGCGCCGCGCGACCGCCAAGCTTGAGATAGTCGTCCCAGCCAAAATCCTTCGTCTCGTCAACAGCCGAGCGCCATGAGACTATGTAGACGGTGAATCCCTGATCGCGCAGCCAGGCAACCATCGAGTTTGCGGGCGTCAGGTCGAGCACATAGTATTTATTGATCCATGGCGGGAAGATCAGGATCGGGCTCGCGTGCACGGTCTTTGTCGTGGCCTTGTACCTGATCAGTTCGATCAGCGGGTTCCTGAGTACGATCTCGCCCGGTGTGACCGCAAGGTTGCGGCCTGGGGCGAAGGCGTCAGGATCGGACTGAGTGACGGACAGCCGCCCCCCGCCGGCATTGAAATCGTCCTGCAGCTGCGCGAGGCCTTTCTGGATCGACTGGCCATCGGACTCAAACAGTGCCTTCAGCGCCTTCGGGTTGCCCACCAGCATGTTCGACGGCGCCATGGCTGCTGTCGCTTGCCGGATGAAGAACGCGGCGCGGCGGCGTTCGGTCTCGGTGAGGTCTGGCGCGTTCCAGGCAAGGCTCTCGGCCCAGCCGGATGAAGCGAGGAATACGCGGCGCACGAAATCGAAGAACGGGTTCTCGCGCCAGGCTGGGTCGGCGAAACGCGAGTCGGCATCGCCGTCGATGGACGGCATGCCCGCGGACATCTCCTGCATCGCCTGAGTGTGGCGGCCGAAAAGGTCCATCTGCGCCTCGTTGAAAGCTTCCGGCTTCTTCGAATAGGAGTCTACAAGCGCCTTGAAGGCCGATGCTGCGGCCTCGAGTTCCAGCTTCCGGGGAGCGGCCGCTGCCCCTGCGATCCGCGTCATGTCTGAAAGTTCACGGCTGAGATCGGCGATCTTCTGCCCGAGACGCGCGAAGCTGACGTCGGCAATATCCTCGCCCTTTGGCGCGATTTCCCCGGACTTGTCAGGGTCTGCAGGAGGTTTGCCCCCGATCTCGTTCATTCCGGCAATCATCTCATCTGCCGGCGGCGGCTGAAACTGCCGCTCGCCAAATCGAATGACTTTCCCTAGGTAGTAACTGAAACAAGCGCAATCGCGGGTCGTCACGACCCCGCCCTGGAAGGATAGGATGTACCGCCGCCTCGCGATCATGGCAGGACTGGTCGGCCTGACGCTGAGCGCAGGCTGCGCGAACATCATGGAGCAGTCGGCCATTTCGCAGATCGCCCCGGAGTGGTTCGAAGAAAAGGCCGTCGAAGTGAAGGGTGAAGGCTATCCCGAACTCGCCGATATCCCCGATGTCCGTCCTGTTGACGGGTCCGTGGCCGAGTGGAAACGACAAGCTGACACGCTGAAGGCGTCGGCTGATCAGCTGGAAGCAATTCCAGCAGGATCGGGAGCGACGCGCACGCCGGAGGAAATCCGAGCTATGGCGGCGCGGTGGCGCGCCCTGGCCGAGGGGACGGCCGTTCCGCCCGACGGAACGAGCAATCAGTAGCTGACTTCCTGCGGTCGAATTTTCCCGATAGCTGCCGGTCTGAACCGGCTTTAGAAATTGTTTTGCCTTGCTTCCGGTGATTCCGGCGCGGGGCCGGAGACAGGTGAACCGACATGATGTTGGATTTCCACAAGATCAGGCGCTTGCCGCCTTACGTGTTCGAACAGGTTAACGTCACCAAGGCCGGACTGCGTGCGGGCGGGGCAGACGTGATCGACCTCGGCATGGGCAACCCTGACCTGCCGACGCCGCCGCATATCGTGGAGAAGCTGCGCGAGACGGCGCTGAACCCCGACGTGCACGGCTACTCCGCCTCGCGGGGCATCATGGGGCTGCGGAAGGCGCTGGTCGGCTATTACGGACGCCGCTTTGGCGTGAAGCTTGATCCGGCGAAGGAAGTGGTCGTCACGCTGGGGTCGAAGGAAGGCTTCGCCAACCTCGCACAGGCGATCGCGGCGCCGGGCGACACCATCATCGTGCCGAACCCGTCCTATCCGCTGCATTCATTCGGCTTCATAATGGCCGGCGCCAGCATCCGCTCGGTCGAGGCGCATTCGCCGGAGCAGTATCTCTCCAATCTCGGACGCGCCGTTCGTCACTCGATCCCGTCGCCCACCGCGATGGTGGTCTGCTATCCGGCGAATCCGACCGCGCAGGTGGTCGATCTGGACTTCTACAAGGAGGTCGTGAAATTCGCGAAGAAGCACGAGATCTGGGTGCTTTCGGACCTTGCCTATACCGAAATCTATTATGGCGATCCGCCGCCCTCGATCCTGCAGGTGGATGGTGCGAAGGATATCGCGGTCGAAGTCACCTCCATGTCCAAGACCTATGCGATGGCTGGCTGGCGTGTGGGCTTTGCCGCGGGCAACGAGAAGCTGATCGCCGCGCTGGCGCGCGTGAAGTCGTATCTCGACTATGGCGCTTTCACGCCGGTGCAGGTTGCCGCCGCGGCTGCGCTGAACGGGCCGCAGGATTGCGTAGATGAGCAGCGCGAGATCTATCGCACGCGCCGTAATGCTATGGTCGAAAGCTTTGGCCGTGCGGGCTGGGACATCCCGGAGCCGAAGGCATCGATGTTCGCGTGGGCCCCGATCCCCGAGCCGTTCAAGGAACTGGGCTCGCTCGAATTCTCGCTTCGTCTGATCAAGGAAGCGCACGTCGCCGTTGCGCCGGGCGCAGGCTTTGGCGAGCATGGTGACAACTATGTGCGGCTCGCGCTGGTCGAGAATGAGCAGCGTATCCGTCAGGCTGCACGCAATATTCGCAAGTTCATGGAAGCGAACGGCGTGAAGACTAAGCCCGACAAAGAGTCCAGGGCGAAACCTGAGGTTGCAATAGCAAGGAAGGCTGCGGGATGAGCGCATCGGGGAAAACGCTGCGGCTCGGCGTGGCAGGGCTCGGCACGGTGGGCGGGGGCCTGCTGAAGCTGATCGAACGGCAGGCTGAGCTTCGGCTTCCGGGCAAGCTGGAAGTCGTTGCCGTGTCGGCGCGCAGCAAGAACCGCAACCGTGGCGTTGACATCTCGAAATTCCGCTGGGTCGACGATCCTGTCGAACTGGCGCTGGCGGACGACATCGATGTGGTCGTCGAGCTTGTCGGCGGATCGGATGGGCCAGCCAAACGGACGGTCGAAGCCGCGCTGCGTTCGGGCAAGTCGGTGGTCAGCGCCAACAAGGCGCTGATCGCGGAGCACGGCATGGAGATCGCTGCGCTTGCCGAGAAGCACGAGGCCCACCTGCTGTTCGAGGCGGCCGTCGCGGGCGCAATCCCGATTGTGCGGGCGGTCAAGAACTCGCTGTCGGGCGTGATCGTCAGCCGCGTGTCGGGCATTCTCAACGGGACGTGCAACTACATCCTCAGCGAGATGCTCCGTACCGGGGCTGCCTATGAGACGGTGCTCGCTGAAGCACAGCGGCTTGGCTATGCCGAGAGCGATCCGTTCCTCGACGTCTCCGGCGGAGATGCCGCACATAAGGTCCTGATCCTTGCCGCCATTGCATTTGGCGCGCAGCCGGACTTCGCGCAGGTTCAGGTCGAGGGCATCGACAAGATCGAGGCGATGGACATCACGCTGGCCAACAAATTCGACTATCGTATCAAGCTGGTGGCCGAGGCGTATCGTTCGAGTGGCGGCGTACGCTGTCGCGTGGCGCCTGTGCTGGTGTCGCGCGACCATCCGCTTGCAAGCGTGAACGGTCCGCTGAATGCCGTGGTCGTCGAGGGCGAGCCTGTGGGCCGGCTCACGTTCACGGGTCCCGGCGCAGGCTCAGGCCCGACGGCGGCTGCCGTGATGGGCGATCTTGCTCGCCTGTTCGAGGGGCCGGCGACGCCGCCGCTGGGCAAGCCATCGCGCGAGCTTTCGGCCATCATCACCGCCGCAAACAGCGCAACCGACCAGGGTTCGTTCTTCATCGGCGCCAAGCTGGCCGACAAGCCGGGCATGTTTGCAGCGCTGACCGAGGAGCTGGCCGAGGCGGGTGTCTCGATCGACAAGCTGATTCAGGAGTCTGCAGGCGACACGGGCGCTGCGCCGGTTGCGATCATGACGCATCCGTGCCCCCGCGCATCGGTGGAGAAGGCGCTGGCGAAGATCGCCGAGCTCAAGATCACCGCCGATGAGCCGCGCCTGCTGAGGATCGAGACGCGGGCGTAGGCTATTGGCCCGTCACCAGCTTTTCCTCGATCGCATAGAAGGCCGAGCGGCGGCCGGGGTCGGCTGGAGCATCCGTCGCAAAGAAAGCGACGCCCGTTCCAGCGGCCATATCCACCCACAGGCCTGACTTGAGCCCGTAGGCGTCGCCGGAATGTCCGACGCGGCGGACGCTGTCTCCAAACGGGTCGTCGCGACAGCCTGAAACCGGCGTAGCCAGCGTATGAGTTGCGAGGCCGTAGGCGCAGAACACGCCGTCGGATGTAGCATCCGCAGTATCCACCTCATAAGATTGGTCCTTGTCGCCGTCGAACGTCCAGAGGGGCGTCAGCATAAGATCTACAGATGCGGGCGACAGCAGGCGTACGCCGTCGACCTCGCCGCGCCCCAGCAACAGGCGACCGATCACGGCAAGGCCGTTCGCCGAGATGCGAAGTCCGCCCTGCGGCGAGAAGGTTGCACCATTGGCGCCTGCCCGCCACGTGGTGAGATCGCATGATCCGTCTGCGGCCGGCGTGACGGAGCATTCGGGTCGTGCGCCGTGATTGTCGTCACGCACAGGTTCGCCGTCGCGATAGAGCACAACGCCGCGGGCAACGGCCGCGTCGCTGCAGGTGTCCCAGTTGAAACAGGCGTCCAGCCGGAGTGGCGCCAGCACCAGGCGGCGCATCAGCATGTCGAAACGCTCTCCGGTTGCCTTCTCCATGACGGAGGCGACGACGGGAAAATTGAAATTGACGTAGGCGAAGCGATCTCCCGGCCCGTGGTCGGGATCCCACGCCGCCAGGTCAGCGAGCACGGTCTGCAGCGAGGTATCAAGGGGAAGGACGTACGACACATTGTCGGTGAGGCCGGTGCGATGCGAGAGCAGCAGGCGCAGGGTGATGGACCTGTCGGGAAAGGCGGGATGGCGCAAGGTCCAGCCGAGCTTGGCCGACACGTCCTCGTCCAGCGACAGCAGGCCCTGCTCGACGAGGCGCATCACGCCGATGGCGACGACCAGCTTGGAGATCGAGGCGATACGAACAGGATCATCTGCGCTGATCAGGCGACCGGCGGCGAGATCGGCATGGCCGGACGCCGTCGCACTGCGGATGCCTGTGCGATCGAAGGCGACGCGGACTTCGGCCATGGAGCCGCGCGGCGCTGCGGCGCATGCGGATGCGAGGAGAATGATGGAGATCGCGCCGCTCAGAAATCGTATCATGGAACCAGCCTAGGCGAAGTTGAGGCTTTGGCCAGTGCGGCGTTGCCGGGGGTCGCCAGTTCGCGTACCAATGACATCGCGCTCGACCGTGGTTCATTCAGGGGCAGGTATCCAGTTGGGTATGCGTCTCGTTTCTGTCTGCTTCCTTGCCTGCGTCTTGACGGCGTGCGCTGGCTTGCCGGCTGACGGACAGGACCGTTCAGGTTTTGCCGACGCTGCGAAGGTGATCCCGCGCCTAGTCGTCGAGATCCGCTATGCGGGCAGCGAGAATTTCATAGGGCGCCCGATCACTGGCTACGAAGCGCCGGTCTGCATTCTGACGCGCGACACCGTCGCGGCGCTTGCGGGTGTGCAGGCGAAACTCTTGGAGTTTGGCCTCGGCTTGAAAGCCTTCGATTGCTATCGGCCTGCCCGCGCCGTCGCTGACTTTGCAGCGTGGGCGCGCGACCCGGCCGACCAGAAGCGCAAGGCCGACTACTATCCGAATGTCGACAAGTCGCGGCTGTTCGAGCTTGGCTATCTCGCGGAGCGTTCGGGCCATTCGCGCGGCTCGACGCTTGATGTCACGCTGGTCGATGTACGCAGCGGGGAAGAGCTGGACATGGGCGGGCCGTACGATCTCTTCGACACGCGTTCATGGCCGAGCGAACCTGAGGTGTCGCCGCAGGCGCGTGCGAATCGGATGCTGCTGCAGGACGTGATGGCCGCGAACGGCTTCCGGCCGCTGAAAGAAGAATGGTGGCACTTCACGCTCAATCAAGAGCCGTATCCGGACAACTATTTCGATTTTCTGGTCAGATAGAAGCTACAAGAGCGGAGCCACGCCCGAGAACGGCTTCAGAATTGTTCGTGAGTCGTCGGGCGCCGCTTACTCCAGCCCGTTGAGCACGCCCCGGATCGTATCCACAATCTGATCGATCTGGCTTTTCTCAATGATCAGCGGCGGTGACAGAGCGATGATGTCGCCGGTGACGCGGATCAGGAGGCCCTTGTCGAAGCAGGCGCGGAAGGCCTCGAGGGCGCGGAGAGTTGGCTTGCCGGGGCGGGGTTCGAGTTCGATGCCGCCGATGAGGCCGAGATTGCGGATATCGATGACATGGCGGGCGTCGCGCAGGGAGTGCAGCGCATTCTCCCAGTAGGGGGCGAGTTTGGCGGCGCGTTCGAACAGGCGTTGTTCCTTGAAGACGTCAAGCGTGGCGAGGCCAGCGGCGCAGGCGAGCGGGTGGCCGGTCATGGTGTAGCCGTGAAACAGCTCGATCGGCGTTTCGGAGTTGGCGAGGAGCGTGTCGTGTACCTCGCGGCTGGCGGCGACAGCGCCCATCGGGACGGTGGCGTTGTTGATCGCCTTCGCCATCGTGATCAGGTCGGGCGTCACGTCGAAATAGTGTGACGCGAAGGGCGCGCCGAGGCGGCCGAAGCCGGTGATGACTTCATCGAAGATCAGCAGGATGTCATGTTTCGTGCAGAGTTCCCGCAGGCGCTTCAGATAGCCCTTCGGCGGAACGAGGACCCCTGTCGAGCCTGCGACGGGTTCCACGATGACGGCGGCTATGGTCGAGGCGTCGTGCAGGAGGACAAGGCGTTCGAGCGCATCGGCCAGTTCGGCGCCGTGTTCGGGCTGGCCACGTGTGAAGGCGTTGCGGGCAATGTCGTGGGTGTGCGGCAGGTGGTCGACCCCACCGACCATCGGACCGAAGCCGAGCCGGTTGCGGCCGATGCCGCCGACCGAGATGCCGCCAAAGTTCACACCATGATAGGCGCGCTCGCGGCCGATGAGGCGGTATTTGTTCGGCTTGCCCCGCGCGCGCTGGTAGGCAAGCGCTATCTTGAGGGCGCTCTCGACGCTCTCCGATCCCGAGTTAGAGAAGAAGATACGATCGAGGCCATCGGGCGTGATGCCGGTGAGGCGGTTGGCGAATTCGAAAGCAAGCGGATGGCCGAGATTGAAGTTGCCGGCGTAGTCGAGTTCGCCCGCTGCCTTGCGAATGGCTTCGACAATCTTGGGCTGGTTATGGCCGGCGGCGACGCACCAGAGGCCGGACGTGCCGTCGAGAATCGGTCGCCCGTCCGACGTGAAGTAGAACATGCCGTCGGCGCGGACGACCATGCGCGGGTCGGCCTTGAACGCCTTGTTCGGCGTGAAGGGCATCCAGAAAGCGTCGAGCGAATTGGGGCGCAGCGTTTGGGTCATGATCGGAGTGTTGGGCTGGCTGGATGCGGTCGGCAAGAGGGTGGCCGTGAATCGTTGAGGAGTATAGGCTGGCGTGAGAAAAGCCGGAAGGTGATCCGGCTTCGTGTGGGAGAGCATCGCATGGAACGTCTGTTCCTTGCTTCCGTGGTTGCGTCGGGTCTGTTTCTGGGCGCGTGCGCGACCGAGCCGATGATGCCTGAGGCGCCGAAGCTTCCGGGCTTTTCGGCGACGCTCGCGCCTGGGGCCGGCATCACATCGAGCGGCAAGGGCGCAGGTACGTTCACCTATGATCCGGCGACCAAGGCGCTGAGCTACACGGTGACCTATGAAGGGCTGACGGGACCGGCGATGGCTGCGCATATTCACGGTCCGGCAGAGCCGGGCGCCAATGCGGGGCCGGTGGTGCCCTTCCCCTCTGCAACCAGCCCGATCGCCGGTACGGTGACGTTGACCGATGTGCAGGCAGCCGAACTGGCGGCAGGCAAGTACTACGTCAACGTCCACACTGCCGCGAACCGTGGCGGCGAAATTCGCGGGCAGATCACGGCCAACTAGCGCCTGCTTCAGAGTGCAGCGCAGCATCAGGCAGGGGTCCCGGAAACAGGATTTCTGCTTGGGTGCTGACCCCGTGGAGCGTATGCCTGTCGAAGTTGATTCGGGGCAGGAGGCCATATGGGTAAGATGATAACGTCCTGCTCTGCGCTCGGCTTTGCGATGGCCGGTGCGACAATCGCTGCTGCGACAGCGGCGGAAGGTTGGGTCGGTCGCGGAGATGAGATCGGGGCGGAGCGTGCGGCAGTGGCCGCTATGCGCGAGGCGCTGGGCGCGATCGAGTTCTCAGGTCGCGTCGTCGTCGGCGAGGCCGATGGGGACATGCTCAATGTCGGCGCGATGGTTGGTACAGGCAAGGGGCTCGAGCTCGATGTTGCGCTTGAGGCGCTGGAAGGCACGACGCTGACGGCGAAGGCGATGCCGAATGCGCTTGCGGTGATTGCGGCGGCGCCGCGTGATGGGTTGCTGCAGGTGCCTGATCTCTACATGGAAAAGCTCGCGATCGGTCCGGGATACGAGAACGGCGTTGTCGATCTGGATGCCGACGCAGGCGAGAATGCGATCCGGCTGGCGCGCGCCAAGGGCGTCGATGTGCGCGAGATAACAGCATGCGTTCTGGACCGGCCGCGGCACGAGAAGATCATCGCTGATCTGCGCAGGGCCGGTGCGCGGATCAATCTGATTCCCGATGGCGATGTCGCCGGTGTGATCAATACGGCGATGCCGGAGACGGGGATCGACATGTATGTCGGCCAGGGCAAGGCGCCAGAGGGCGTACTCGCTGCGGCGGCGCTGCGCTGTGTCGGCGGGCAGATACAGGCGCGGTTTGTGTTTCGCAGCGAGGCGGAAAAGATTCAGGCGCAGCGGGCGGGGCTGAAGGAACCCGGGCGGCGATACGAGATCGGTGATCTTGTGTCGGGCGATGTGATCTTTGCGGCGACGGGCGTCACCAAGGGCACCCTGCTCGATGGTGCAGTGCGCAGGCGCACGGTGGTGGAGACATACACGATGATGATGTCTTCTTCAGATGGCGTGGTGCGGACAATAAGGTCGCTGACGCCTGTGCGTCTCTAGAAGGCGCGCGCAGTCCTTCTCAGCCGCGCGCGAGCCCTGAGGTGGCCGACCATGGGGCCATAGGCGCCAGGGCCGATCTTGCGTCGGTGTTTGCGCCAAACCCTCGCATCCGCCCGCTGCGCAGCTGGCCCCTCCGCCCCTTCGGCGAGGGAGAACTCCTCCTCACCGGGAGAAGAAAGTCGTTCCTTGCCGAAGGCGGTTCCGGCTCGTCCTGCAGGTTGGAGGGTTTGCGGATGTGCGGGGGATGGTAAGGGGGGGCAAAGAGGATGAATCGATGAAGTGGCTGGCGCTGGCGGGTGTGGTCGTGATGGCGGGTTGTGGCGAGGCCACGCCGCCGCCGAGTGAGGCGCATGTGGCGCTCACCAAGGCCTGCGTTTCGGCCGGGGACGCCGCTGCTGTGTGCGAGTGTCGGGCGACCAAGATCGATGCGCTGGTGGCCGACGGCTCGGTCAGCGAGGAGGTGCAGCGGGCCTTCCTGCTGCAGGCGCAGGGCAAGGAAGACGAGGCGGACGCGATCATGGTGACGCTGCCGCCCGGAGACCTGCTGCACCAGCCAAGCCTGATTGCCGAGGCCCAGCTGGCGTGCGCTGCGCCGAACTAGCCGCAGCAGGCGATTGGCGTTGAGCGTGGTGCGCAGGCGGGATAGAAACGGCTATTCCATTTTCTCAGACAGGTTGACGTCTGCCATGAGGCGCTCTGCAGCATCGCTTCCTCGACGGATTGCCCTCGCACTCGCGGTCATCGCGCTTGGCGCGTGCAGCAGCGAGAACGAGCTGAGCCGCAAGGTGATCGAGGCGCAGTGCATCGCGGGCGGTGGGGCCGAGGACGTCTGCGCCTGTCTGGGCAAGACATCGGTCGAGCGATTGGACCGCGAGCTGCTCGAGATCGTGGTGCTGGGTGCGCAGGGTGAGGATATCGAGACCGCCGATCGGATCGCGGAATTGCCGCCGGAACTCGGGAACAAGCTGTCGGTCGTTGTGCCCCAGATCATCAAGCAGTGCGGGGCGGAAAGTTACCTGGTCACGGGCTAGGCCCCGGTGAATTGAGTGCGTCGTGATCGTCTTTCAGGTGACCAATGCGGGATGCGGCGCGGCGTTTCTGCACAGCACTGTCAGATTTATCTGGCCGTAAGAGGCAGCAGACTCCAACGCCGAGGAGCGCATGTCGGAGGGACTGAAGTCGGAAGCGGCTGCGAAGTCGCCGTCATCCCTTGCAACTTGCCGGATGCGCCCGAGCGGCGGATGCTTTTCAGTCCACACGGGAGCCTGTTGACGCCGCAGCCCCGGACGCCGACCCCGAATTCTTCTTCGTCAGGACTCACAAGCGGCAACCTTGCGAACCCGCGCCCGGCGAGTTGGCCGTGCAGCTTGTGCTTCATCCCGGGCTTCGCTGACGATCCTGTGGATCGTTGTCGCAGCATACCAAGGCGGGCGCCCATCGACGATTCCATCGATGGCCGCAGTGTCGCGGGACGGTCGGACGAATATCGACAGGCGTGGGCGGCGGGCAGAATGCGGGTTTTGCGCCGACGTTTCGAAGACATGCTCGTCTACCCTGCTAAAGTCATCCATGACATTGCACGCTTCCTTGGGCTGCCGAGACCGGAGAACCCGCCCCTGCTGGATGCGAAAAGGGCGCACGAGCGGAAAATGAGCCGCAGGCCTGCCGAGGGCATTGAAGGCTGCAGAAGCCCGATCGGAATCGATGTGTGGGCTCACATCGGGAACCTGCACAGCGAGACGGCGCGCCGTGGGCTATCCTGAGACAGGAATTGCGGACAACGAACGGACGTGATGCGCCGCGATCATTTGCAGATGCAATCATCGAGCGCGATGAAAAAACCACGCTTCAGAATGGAATCGATCTGCGCCCGTTTTGAATATTGCGGTGGATACGCCGGGAGTGCACCAAAAGTGCTCGTACGCTGCGAAGCGTATTCCGGGATCCGCGCCGCTCTTCGGGGCTGTTGAGCGGACGGATCCCGGATCGCTGCGCCCCCTTCAAATCGAATACGAAATGATCTGCCCACCGAGGACGTATCCCCGCTGGCCCGGATGGTTCGCGGCTTTAGAGTGAAGCCAGCATGATGTTGTTTACAGGTATCGGTCATGAGCAACTGGGTTCTTGGCGTCATCGGCGGCTCGGGCCTCTACAACGTTCCCGGCATTGAAGGGGGACGTTGGGAAACCATCACGTCGCCCTGGGGCGCGCCGTCGGACCAGGTATTTCGCGGCCAGCTGCACGGTGTAGACGTGGTGTTCATGCCGCGTCACGGGCGCGGGCACAGGCTGGGGCCGACGCAGCTGAACTATCGCGCCAACATCGATGTTATGAAGCGCGCGGGCGTGACGGATATCATTTCCCTCTCGGCGTGTGGTTCGTTGAAGGAGGAGATAGCGCCGGGCGATTTCGTTCTGGTTGATCAGTTCATCGACAGGACATTCGCGCGTGAGAAAAGTTTCTTTGGCGCTGGCCTGGTGGCGCATGTGTCCATGGCCCACCCGGTCTCATCGCGGCTCGCCGGGATGGCGTCGGAAGAGAGCGCGATGCTGGGGGTGAAGACGCACCGAGGCGGGACCTATCTCGCGATGGAGGGGCCGCAGTTCTCCTCGCTGGCGGAATCGAAGCTTTACCGTTCGTGGGGGTGTTCGGTGATCGGCATGACCAATATGCCGGAGGCCAAGCTGGCGCGTGAGGCGGAACTGCCCTACGCAACAGTGGCGATGGTGACGGACTATGACTGCTGGCGTGAGGAGGTGGCTGCAGTTTCCGTTACGGACGTGCTGAAGGTTCTGCATGGCAATGCAGAGCGCGCGGCTGCGCTGGTTTCGGGGATGACGAAGCGGATGGCCGCGGGGCCGCGGACGCCTGATCCGGACGGGATCGACACCTGCCTCGACCATGCGATCATAACCGCGCCGCAGCATCGCGATCCGGCGCTGGCGGTGCAGCTGGATGCGGTTGCCGGAAGGGTGTTGAGGGCTTGACGGCGCCGTGTGCGTCCTTCCACATCCCCGATGTGACGGGCCGAACACGGCGGTAAGAAGAAAGCCTAGATGCCCGACAATCTCCTGTTGTTCATCGGGCTGACCACGCTGGTCAGTCTCGCGCCGGGCCCGAACGTGATGTTCATCATGTCGCAGGCGGCACTGCGCGGGCATCGCGCTGGCATGATGGCGGGGCTGGGAATACAGGTCGCCAATGTCGTGTATTTCGCGCTGACGCTGCTTGGGCTTGGCGTTCTGATTTCGACCTCCGAGCTGCTCTTCTTCATCCTGAAGTGGACGGGGGCGGGGTATCTGGCGCTGATCGGCGTCCTGGCGCTGATCCGGTCTTTCAGGACGCAGCCGGTGGTCGATCCGGCGCAACCGGCGCCGGTCATCTCGGTGCATCGTGGCGCGTTCTTCGACGGGCTGGTGATCGGGTTCGGGAATCCGAAGACGATATTCTGGTTCCTGACCTTCCTGCCCCAGTTCATCAGTCCCCAGCAGAGCCTTGCCAACCACATGCTGACGCTGGGGATCATCGGCACGGTGATCGATCTTGCGATCCAGTGGATGTACACGCATGTGGGCGGGGCGATGTCTCGCTTTCTGGCGCAGCCGCAGATACGGCGCTGGTTCGAGCGAGGCGTGGGCGTGGTGTTCATGGCGATCGCGCTGCTGGTGGCGTTCGGGATGCAGCAGCACAAGTGAGGGGATAAGCTGATGACGCCGAAGCTGCATATCGGGGACAAGAATTACTCGTCGTGGAGCATGCGGCCGTGGCTGGCGTTGCGGGTGGGCGGGATTGTGTTCGACGAGGTGCAGCATCAGTTGCCCGAGATAGGCGGCAAGCCCTCGTTCGGGGATTTGTCGCCGAACGCGCGGGTGCCAGCGCTGGATCTTGGCGGCGGCGTCGTGATCGCGGAAAGTCTTGCGATCTGTGAGTGGGCGGCGGAGCAGCAGCCCTCGCTGTGGCCAGCCGATGCGATGGCCCGGGCGCTGGGGCGGGCGGCAGGCGCCATCATGCATTCGGGTTTTGCGAGCTTGCGCAACGATGCGCCCATGAACATCCGGCGGCGTAGTGATGCGTCGCGGATGACGGCTGACGGGCTGGCCGATGCAGCGCGGGTCGACGCGCTGTGGCGCGAATGGCTGGCCCGATCGGGCGGGCCGTTCCTGTTCGGGCGGTGGTCGATTGCCGATGCCATGTACGCGCCGGTGGTGACGCGGTTCGTGACGTATGCAATCCCGCGCTCAGCCGAAGCGCAGGGCTATATCGATCGGATGTGGGCGGAGCCGCACTTCGCGGTGTGGGTGAAGGGCGCGGAGGCGGAGACGCGGAAGCTGGCGCGGTCTGACCAAGCCTAGCCTGTCACTTTCCCGATAGCCGCAGATGATCTACCTAAGGTTTCGTCACACAGGGACGGACCATGGAACTGAAAGACGCGATCCGCACTATTCCGGACTTCCCTAAGCCGGGGATCATGTTCCGGGATGTGACCACGCTGATGGGCGATCCGCGGGCGTTTCGGCAGGCGGTGGACGAGTTGGTGCAGCCCTGGGCCGGCGCCAAGATTGACAAGGTGGCGGGGATCGAAGCGCGCGGCTTCATCCTTGGCGGGGCGGTGGCGCACCAGCTGTCGGCGGGGTTTGTGCCGCTGCGCAAGAAGGGCAAGCTGCCCCATCATGTGATCACCGAAAGCTATGAACTGGAGTACGGTGTCGACTCTATGGAAATGCATACGGACGCGATTGCGCCGGGCGACCGCGTGCTTCTGGTCGACGACCTTATCGCAACCGGCGGTACCGCCATGGCGGCCGTGAAGCTCCTTCGGAAAGCTGGCGCGAAGATCGCGGGCGCGGCCTTCCTTGTTTGCCTGCCTGAGCTGCAGGGTGACACCAAGCTCGCGGGCCAGGGAATAAACGTCAGCTATCTGGTGTGGTTCGCCGGGCATTAACCCTCGGCGTTTCAATGAAGTAGCGCGGGCATTGACCCGGACCGCCCGGACCGCCACCTATGGCGGGCACGATCCATCGGAGTTTCCATGACGAATCGCCCCAATTTCTTCCACCTCGACGAGGACGACGAGGACGAAGGCCCGGACCCGAAAAAGGAAGAGAGTAGCTCATCCCAGCTGGACAAGGCGCTGTTCGATTCGCGAACGATCCTGCTGACGGGCGAGATCAACGACAAGATCGCGCGCTCGGTATGCGCGCAGCTGCTGGCGTATTCTGCTGTAAGCGACAAGCCGATCCTGCTGGTCCTGTCCTCGCCGGGTGGACATGTGGAATCGGGCGACATGATCCACGACATGATCAAGTTCGTGCGTGCGCCTGTGCGTATTCTTGGCACGGGCTGGTGCGCCTCGGCGGGCGCGCTGATCTATGCAGCGGGCAAGAAGGAGAATCGGTTCTGCCTGCCTAACACCCGCTTCCTGCTGCACGAACCGCGTGGCGGCGTGGGCGGCCAGGCCTCCGACGTGGAGATCCAGGCGCGCGAGATTATCCGGATGCGCGAGCGGCTGAACAAGATCTTCGCGGCGGCGACGGGCCAGACGCTCGAGCAGATCAAGAAGGATACAGACCGCGATTACTGGATGAGCGCCGAGCAGGCGCTTGCCTACGGTCTTGTAGGCAAGATTGTGACGACCCACGCCGAAATCGCCTGAGAGCGGATGGATTTCTTGATTCCGCGATCGTTCGCTTTCGGGGCATATTCCCGGCTGGATGATCTGGCGAGAACGCATAAGAAAGGTGTTGGGTTCGCACGGCTGGCGCAAATATGCGCCGGCCGGTGCCTCTGTGCTTGCGCATGCGGTCCTGCTGTGGGCCGTGGGCGGGATGATCTCGGGAGCGTTGCCGCCGCTGTCTGATGCCAGCCGCCAGGTGGTGCTGGCGGTGGAGCTTCTGCCCGACCTGGAGTTCACCGAGCCTGCGCCGATGGCAGGCGTTACGCCGCCCCGGGCGCGGGCGCCGCGCCCTTCAGAGACCCAGCCAGCCAGTGCGGAGGCGCCGGCGCTGCGGTCTCCCGGTGCAAGCGCACCGCCGGCTGATACGAAAGACAGGAAGGCGGGTGAGGACAGCGTCTATCTTGGTCCGCCAGCGACCCTCAATGATCGCGGGGCTCCGCCTGGCCTTGCAAGCCTGATGGGCACGGACCCTTGTGAGGCGCAGTTTGGTCCGAAGGCAAGGGAATGCGCCGGCAGGGAGCTGGCTGCGCGGACAGGGAACATGGATTCCGTGATGTCGCGATCGAAGGGAGACCTGGCCGAGCACTTCGCCGCCTATATGCCGAAATGTCCGTGGCTGGTCGGATGCGATGGCGGCGAGTGGGTATCGACCAATGGAACGCGCAGCGTCGCCAAGGCGCCACCCGGCTCCGCCGACGACCGCGGCCAGATGGCGGCGATGGCAGGCGGCGCGGCTAGCCTGGGTGGGCTCAACACGATTGTCGGCCGGCTGTCACAGAAGCCGGATTTCGTCGATCGCGGCTTCGGCGACTGATCAGTCGAAAATGTCGAACAGGTCGAATCCGCCGCGCCTCTTGCGATGGCGGCTGCGGTCGTCGTCGTCGTCGTCGCCGTCGTAGCGGTAGCGCTTGCGCTCGTCGTCGTATTTGTGGCTGCGCTTCCAGTCGTCTGGGTTGCGCTCGAAGCTCTTTACCTCTTCCTGGAAGCGGCGATGGGCCTGCACGGATTTTTCGGATTCTTCGCGCTCGGCTACCAGCAGCTTGTCGAGTTCACCGCGGTCGAGCCAGACGCCCTTGCAGCTGGGGCAGATGTCGATGTCCACGCCTTCGCGCGAGATCTTCTGCATCTGGGAATTGTCGTTTGGGCAGAGAAAAAGCGGCAAGCGGAACTCCGGGGCTGAAATGCGGTCGAGTGAAGCACTTAGGATGCCTGCGGCGTCGCGCAAGTTTCATCGGCGAAAGAGCGATGATAAGTGCGTCATCGAGTAGGGTAAGGAGCGTAACCTGAATTACCGGCATGCCTTTCACGCGGGCAATTTCGCGGATGTGGTGAAGCATGTCGCGGTGGCGCTGTGCCTTGACCGGCTGAACCAGAAGCTGGCGCCTTACCGCTATATCGACACGCATGCGGGGATCGGGGTCTACGACCTTCAAGGCGACGAGGCGGAGCGCAGTCCGGAATGGCAGGATGGCGTGGGGCGCGTCTGGGGCGCGATAGGGGATGCGCCTGAGCCTGCCCGGGCGGCGCTGGCGCCGTGGCTGGGCGTGGTGCGGGAGATGAATCCGGAGGGGCTGCGGCACTATCCCGGCTCGCCCTTCGTCGCCTCACGCATGGCGCGGCCGGACGATGCGCTGCGATTGTGCGAGTTGCATGAGCCGAGCGCCTTGCTGCTGCGCGAGGCGATGGGGCGGGACAGGCGTGTGAAGATCGAACAGCGCGACGGTTTCGATGCACTGCCGGCCTATCTGCCGCCGCCGGAGCGGCGGGGGCTGGTGCTGGTCGATCCGCCTTTCGAGGTTGTGGCGGGGTCGCGCAAGGCGGACTTCGACTGGATGCTGAAGGCGGCGCGTGCTGGCGTGAAACGCTGGCCGCAGGGCGTGTACGTGTTCTGGCGTCCCATCAAGGACCTCGAACAGGTGAGAGCGTTCGATGGCGAACTCGCGTCGATGCTGATTGAGGAGGGCGGTGTTGCACCGGAGAAGGTGCTGGTCGCCGATCTGTGGGTGCGCGCGATCGGCGAGGGCAAGCTGGGCGGCGCCGGCGTGGTGATTGCGAATGCGCCGTTCGGCGTGGCGGAGCATTTGCGTGCCGCGCTGCCGTGGTTGTGCGAGCTGATGAAGCAGGGCGACGGCGCGGGGTGGCGGACGGAGAGCCCTTCGGCGGAGGCAGATGACTAACGGCGGCTTGCGAACCAGATCGTGTGTCTCGGGCCTTTGCCATTGCTTCGTGCGCGGACGGTGGCTTCTTCAACTGAAAAGCCTGCGTGCTTGAGGCGTTTGGTGAATGTAGCATCCGGCGCGGCCGACCAGATCGCAAGCAGGCCGCCAGGTCTGAGTGCGGACATCGCAGCGCCGAGGCCTTTCAGAGAGTACAGGCCGTCATTTGCTGCGCGGACGAGGCCCGACGGGCCGTTGTCGACGTCGAGCAGGATGGCGTCGTAGCGGTTGGTAGCTGCGGTGATCGCTGCAGCGACATCGCCGGCGAGCAGTCGGACGCGCGGATCTTCGAGGCAGCCGGCGGTGAGGGTCGCCATGGGACCGCGCGCCCAGTCGATGATCTCAGGGACAAGTTCAGCCACGGTGACCTTCGCATTGGGGCCGAGCCTCGCCAGTGCTGCGCGCAGGGTGAAGCCCATGCCGTAGCCGCCGATCAGCAAGTGCGGCGCGATACCTTCGCGCAGGCGGTCGCACGTCATCGTGGAAAGCGCTTCTTCCGACCCGCCGACCCGGCTGCTCATCAGTTCGTTGTTGTCGACCATGATCATGTGATCGTCGCCATGGCGGACCAGGCGGAGTTCGACGCCGCCGCGAACTTGTGCCGTGGCGATGAGTTCGCGGGGCTTCATGTGTGTGCGGTACCGAAAGCGAACCAGATTGCCACGCCTGCCAGCGCCAGGGCGAAGATACGGCGGACGATCCTCTCGCGGCGCGGATCGGCAAGCGCCATCTCGAAGCTGCTGGCGAAAGCGACAATCAGCACGTGCGCAAGCGTCGCGATGGCGAGGTAAGTCAGCGTCATTGCGATAACCGCGCCTGCCGGGGCGTCCGAGCCGGCGAAGCCCGGGATCATGACGATATAGACGGCGGCCGCCTTGGGGTTCAGGAGGTTTACGATCAGGCCGCGTCGGAACTGGCGACCCGGCTCGATTGGCTTGCCATCATGTTTCTCATTGACCCAGGCCTCCCAGGCGAGGAACAGCAGGAAGAGCACGCCGCCCCAACGCAACGCTGAGTACAGTAGCGGCCATGTCGTTAGCAGCGCGGCGACGCCGGTGGCGGCGAAGATGGCGAGCGCTGTAAGGCCAGTTGCGATGCCGGCAACAGCCTGAAATCCCGCGACGCGTCCTTCACGCGCAGACAGCAAGGCCAGCCAGGTCATGTTGGGGCCTGGCGTGATCTCCATCACGATGGCGGCTATCAGGAATTCTCCGAAAGATGGTTGCACGCCTCAACTCGTATATTCATGGGGGCCGCCCGTTTTCAGTGCGTTGGTGCAGGCGGGGCGGGCGTGGATGCGGTCGAGGAACGCTGCGATCATCGGGCGCGAGTGGCCGCCGGCGCGGCTCGCCGCGGCCTCGAGCGGGAAGCTTATGATGATGTCGGCGGCGGTGAATTCATTGCCCGTGAACCATGGGGACTTCGAGAGTTCCTCGCCCCGGTAGTTCATGTGCAGCAGGACCTCTGGATCCGAGACGTGTTCCTGCACCTTGGGCATCACCGACCTCAGGAGGCCGCGCATGAGACCTGGCGCGCTGTTCGGGATGTGCGTTAAGATGAGTTTCAGCGACAGCGGCGTCATCGCCAAGACTTCGGCATAGTGCAGCCAATAGGTGAAGCGAAGGCGTTCGGGCGTGCCGGCCTCCGCGATGGTGTTGCCATTGTCGGTGATGACGGGAGAGTTGCCGAGCGGCTGGATGCGCGTCAGCTCGCGCGGGGCCAGCATGGTCTTCGCATCGCGCTGGTAGCGCTTCACCTCGTAGATGGCGATGAGCTTCTCCAGCAGCCAGAGCAGGCGCTGGGAGCGGGAGTTGTTGAGATGGTGGACGGTGATCATAGGTTTGCCGCCGCGAAGGAGTGGGTCAGGGTATGGAGGCAGACGATTGCATCAAGCGGCCGCGCTCGGTGATGAAGATCACCAGCAGGGCCAGGCCGCCGAGGATGAAATGGCCGACGAAGACCGGCGTGATGGTGCAGTCGAACTGGCGCGCCACGAGGCCGCCGATGGATGCCGACACGAAGGACGACGCAAAGCCGATGAGGGCGGCGCCAGAGCCCGCGAAAGCGCCGAGGCGTTCCATGGCGATGGCGTTGTAATTTGGTCCCTGGAAGCCGATGCAGAAGAAGGCGGCCAGCAGTAGGGTGTAGAAGATCGGGAAGTCGACCGGGCCGGCAAGCGCGAAAGCCGCATGGATGGCGCTCACGATCACGAAGGCGATGAGGGCGGCGTGCGAGATCTTGCGCATGCCCTGCTTCTCGACGATGCGCGAGTTGATCAGGTTGGACGCTGTCATCGCGATGGCGGCTCCGGCGAACCAGAGCGGGAACTGGTCGCCGGTGGGGTAGACGTTGTGGAACAGCTGCTCAGAGGATGAGATGTAGCTCATCAGTGCGCCGAACAGGAAACCAGATGCGATGGTGTAGCCCAGCGCCTCACGCGTGCGGATCACCTGCCAGTAGCTGCGCAGCATCGCTCGTGGATTGAGCGGGATGCGGCGCTCGGGCGGGAGGGTCTCCGGCAGGCGGATCAGGACCCAAAGGAACATGAATACGCCAAAGGCGGCGAGGACCCAGAAGATGCCGTGCCAGCTCATGAACTGCAGCATGACCTGACCCATGAAGGGCGCCAGGATCGGCCCCACCATGAAAACGATCATCACAAGCGACATGACCTTCGCCATCTGCCGGCCGACATAGAGATCGCGTGCGGCAGAGACAGCAATCACCCGGCTGCCACCTGCGCTGGCCCCCATGAAGACGCGGGCTGCAATCAGCAGATCGAAGGTCGGGGCGTAGATGCAGAGAATGGCGGCGAGGACGTAGAAGAGCAACGACACGAACAGAACTCTCCGTCGGCCGAAGCGGTCAGTCAGCGGCCCGTATATCAGCTGCGAGACGCCGAAGCCGAGCATGTAGGAGACGATGATCAGCTGCTGGTCGTTTGAGTTGGGATCGAGCACCGCCGGGCACTGGATCGGATGTACGAGCGCCTGTGCGAGGCCGAATGACACCGCCATGTCGGGCAGGGCGGGCAGCATGATGTCGATCGCCAGAGCGTTGAGTGCCATCAGCATCGCCGTCATCGCCACGAACTCCCAAAGCGGGAGCCGGCGAATGGGCGGCGATGTCGCCAGCTGGGGCGAAGCGTCGGGCAAGTGGTGAGCGCTCACGTAACGAGGGTTGGGCGGGTGTAGCCATCTTCCGACGCGCTGGGTAGGGCGCTGGCGTGCGCGTGTGACTATATTTTGGGAGATCAAAGCCCCTTTCCCGCAGCTGCGAGGCAGGCCTATGCTGGCAGCAGTGCCGGAGGGGTTTCATGAAGTTTCGACTGATGCTTGGCGGGATCGCGGTAGCCGCGGCCACGGCGCTAGCTGCGGCGCAGGAAGCGCCCCAGCCCCCGGCGGAGGAGAAGAAGCAAGAAAAGCCCAGATGGGATGTCGCCGCTCCGCCCCTTCCGACGCGGATGGTCAACATCAATGTCGATGAGGGAACCTGGATGGACGTCGATGTCAGCCCGGACGGGCGGACGATCGCGTTCGACATGCTGGGCGACATCTACACCATGCCGATCACCGGCGGGACAGCGACGCGGATCGCCGAAGGGCTCCCCTACGAGATGCAGCCGCAGTTCTCTCCGGACGGAAAACGCATCGCCTTCACCAGCGATCGAGGCGGCGGCGACAATATCTGGCTGATGAATGTCGATGGGTCGGACAAGCGCCAGTTGACCAAGGAAGAGTTCCGCTTGCTGAACCAGCCAGCGTGGAGCCCGGATGGCCGGTTCATCGCGGCGCGCAAGCATTTCACGACGGCGCGCTCCCTCGGCACAGGCGAGATCTGGGTCTATCACGTCGGTGGCGGCGACGGCTATGTCGCCGTGAAGAAGGCGAGCGAAACTCTGCAGAAGGAGCTGGGCGAACCGGTTTATGCGTCGGATGGCGGCAGCATCTACTACACGCGCAACGTCTCGCCGGGGCCGATCTTCGAGTATGCGCAGGATTCCAACGGCAGCCTGTTCGAGATCGAGAAGTATGAGTTCGCGACCGGCCAGGTGACCACGGCTGTGCAGGGCGCGGGCGGCGCGACGCGGCCGACGCCCTCTCCGGACGGCAAGAAGCTCGCGTTCGTGCGACGCGATCGGAACCTGTCGAAGCTCTATGTGAAGGACCTTGAAACGGGCGACCTCACTAAGCTTTACGACGCGCTCGACCAGGACCTGCAGGAGACGTGGGCGGTCAACGGGCTCTATCCGAACATGGACTGGATGCCGGACTCGAAGTCGATCGTGTTCTGGGCGGGCGGCAAGATCCGTCGCGTCGACATGAGCGGTGCGTCGCAGGTGATACCGTTCCGCGTGAACGACACGCGCGTGGTGATCGATCCGCCGCAGCCGAAGATCGAGGTCGCGCCGGATACGTTCCGCACGAAGATGCCGCGCTTTGTCTCTGTGTCGCCGGATGGCAAGCGCGTCGTGTTCGAGAGCCTCGGCAAGCTCTATGCGAAGCAGCTTCCGAATGGCGCGCCCACGCGGCTGACGCAGACGCGTGGGCCGGAGATGGAGTTGTTTCCGTCGTGGTCGCGCGATGGGCAACGGTTGGTCTATGTCGAGTGGACTGATGCCGGGATGGGCCGCATCCGGGTCGTGAACGCCAATGGTGCGGGTGGTCGCCTCGTAACGGCTGTGCCTGGCCATTATCGACGTCCGCGTTTCTCGCCGGATGGACAGGCCATCGTGTTCGAGCGGGGATCGGGCGGATATCTCCTATCGGATCTGCGATCTGATGATCCCGGCGTATATCGTATCGCCACGGCGGGCGGCGCTATGACCAGGGTGACGGATGACGGAAGCTTTCCGCATTTCGGCGCGAGCAATGACCGCATCTTCCTGACGCGATCTGACAAGCAGGAAGGTGTGCTGGTCTCGGTCGATCTGAATGGCGAAGCCGAGCGAACGCATGCCAAAGGCGACATGGTGGCGGGCTATGATGTCTCGCCTGACGGCCGCCACATCGGTTTCCGTGACAACTATGCGGCCTATGTGATGCCGCTTGCGGCAGGGCCGCAGGAGATCGGCGCGGGCAAGGGGGGGGGCGCAATGCCTGTGGTGAAAGCCAGCGCGGGCGGGGCGACTTATCTGTCGTGGACGGATGGCGGGCGGCAGTTGAACTGGAGCCTCGGACCGACGCTTTACTCGGCGAGCATCGATGCGATGATGCCGCTGGCCCCGGCGACGGACGACGACAAGTCTTCCTACAAGCCGCCGGAAGATGGCTTGGACCTGTCTATCTCGGTCACCGCTGCGAAGCCTTCCGGAGTGCTGGTCCTTACTGGCGCGCGGATCGTGACCATGGCGGACGGCAATGGCGGCGTCATTGAGGACGGCGTGATCGTCATCAATGACAATCGCATCACGCGGGTTGGCCCTGCATCTTCAGTGCCGGTGGCGCTGGGCGTGCGGACGATTGATCTCAAGGGCAAGACCATCATCCCGGGCCTGATCGATGCGCACGCGCATGGTCCGCAGGGCGATGATGACATCATTCCTAACCAGAACTGGAGCGCGCTGGCGCATCTGGCTCTGGGCGTCACGACTGTATTCGATCCGTCGAATGCGGCGAGCGAAGCATTTGTATCGGAAGAAATGCAGCGCGCCGGGTTGATTACCGGACCGCGTACATTCTCGACCGGCGAGATTGTCTATGGCGCGCGCAGCCGTGGCACGCTCAACGACATCAAGGACTATGACGACGCCCTGGCGCATGTGCGCAGACTGAAAATTCAGGGCGCAGCGGGCATCAAGAACTACAACCAGCCGCGGCGTAACCAGCGTCAGCAAGTGGTTGCAGCCAGTATTGCTGAAAACATCCAGGTTGTGGCCGAGGGGGCCTCGCTGTTCGCACAGGACATTGCGCTGATCGCCGACGGCAACACCGCGCTGGAGCACAACATCCCGCAGATGGCTTTGTATGAAGATGTGGTGAGCTTCTTCGCGCAGACCAAGGTTGCCTACACGCCGACGCTGGTCGTCACCTATGGCGGGCTGGCGGCCGATCCGTACTGGCGCTCGCACATGGATGTCTGGCGCCATCCGATCCTGTCGCGGCATGTGCCGCCGCATATCCTGCAGCCGAGCAGTGTGCGGCGGACACAGGCGCCTGAGGAAGATTTCGTTGACGGCAAGTCGGCGGCGACGTCGAAGCAGCTGTTCGACCGGGGCGTCAACGTCTCGATCGGAGCGCATGGTCAGCAGGAGGGGCTCGCGGCGCACTGGGAGATGTGGTCGTTCGCGCGCGGCGGCTTCTCGCCGCTGGATGCGCTGAAGACAGCCACCATCATGCCGGCGCGCAAGCTGGGCTTCGAGAAGGACATCGGCACGATCGAGGCCGGCAAGCTGGCCGACCTTGTGGTGCTGGATGCCAACCCCCTGGAGAACATCCGTAACTCTGACAAGGTGTCCGGGGTGATGCTGAATGGGCGCCTGTACAACCCGGTGACGATGGACGAGATCGCGCCGGGCAACGCAAAGAAGCCCCCGTATTACTGGGAGTGAGGCGTGGCTGGTGAGTACGCCCTCGTCCTGAGCAGCTGCGAAGCGGCGGGTCGAAGGACGAGGTCGGGCTTCCTGCCGTTGATCAGACGTTGAACCGGAAGTGCATCACGTCGCCGTCCTGGACGATGTACTCCTTGCCTTCCTGGCGGGCCTTGCCGGCTTCCTTTGCGCCGCTTTCGCCCTTGAACTTGACGTAGTCGTCGTAGGCGATTGTCTCGGCCTTGATGAAGCCCTTCTCGAAATCGCCGTGGATGACGCCGGCGGCCTGCGGGGCGGTCGTGCCCTTCTTGATCGTCCAGGCGCGCGCTTCCTTGGGGCCGACGGTGAAGTAGGTCTGCAGGCCGAGTAGTTCGTAGCCGGCGCGGATGACCCGGTTGAGGCCGGGTTCTTCGAGGCCGAGGCTTTCGAGAAACTCCTTCTGTTCATCGTCCGAGAGAACGGCGGTTTCGCTTTCGATCTTGGCGGATATGACCACCGCTGCGGAGCCTTCGGCCTTGGCGTGGGCCACGACCGCATCGGAAAAACTGTTACCTGTTCCGGCCGAATTTTCGTCAACGTTGCAGATATAGAAGACTGGTTTCGACGTTAGGAGCTGGAGCATCTTCCACGCCTTCTGATCCTCGGCGGAAATCTTGGCGCGGCGCGCGGGCTTGCCGGCATTGAGCTGTTCGAGTGCGAGTTTCAGGAGTTCGAGCGTCTGGATGGCTTCCTTGTCGCCGCCCTTGGCTTTCTTTTCGACATTGAGGCGACGCTTCTCCAGCGAGTCCATGTCGGCAAGCATCAGTTCGGTCTCGACGACTTCGAAGTCGGAGAGCGGGTCGATCCTGCCGGAGACGTGCGTGATGTCGTCGTCCTCGAAGCAGCGAAGCACATAGGCGACGGCGTCGACTTCGCGGATGGTGGCGAGAAACTGGTTGCCGAGGCCTTCACCCTTGCTCGCGCCTTTGACGAGGCCGGCGATGTCCACGAAGTTCATCCGGGTGGGGATGATCTCCTTAGAGCCCGCGATCTTCGCCAGCACGTCGAGACGCGGCTCAGGCATCGCGACGTCTCCGACGTTTGGCTCGATTGTGCAGAAGGGATAGTTCGCAGCCTGCGCCGCCGCGGTGCGGGTCAGGGCGTTGAACAGAGTTGACTTGCCGACATTCGGCAGGCCCACGATTCCAGCCTTGAAGCCCATCAGTTCGGTTCCTTGTCATCAACTGGCGGCTTGCGCGGGTCGCTCTTCGGCGCGGGTGCAAGACGCATCACTTCGGTCTGGTATCTGTCGTCGTTGTTGGCAAGCAGCAGGGGCAGCGCTTCGGCGCAGGCGTCGATCAGCGCGGCGAGCCATGGCTGGTCGGCCTTGGCGAAATCCGACAGCACGTGGGCGTGCACGAGTTCCTTCACGCCGGGATGGCCCACGCCCATGCGGGCGCGGCGAACGTCGGGGCTTGCCTGCGCGATGATCGAGCGGATCCCGTTGTGGCCGGCTGCGCCGCCGCCGGTCTTCATGCGGAAGCGGCCGGGGGCGAGGTCGATCTCGTCATAGAAGACCACCGTGTTGGCCGGCGTGATCTTGTGGAAGCGCATCGCCTCGCCGACCGAGTGGCCGGAATTGTTCATGAAGGTCTGCGGCTTCAGCAGCAGCGCCTTCACCTTCGTGCCGTTGTCAGCGGTCAGCGCGCCCTCGGCGACTTCACCCTGGAAGCGCGTGCGCCACGGGCCGAACGCGTGTTTCGACGCGAAGCGGTCCACGGCCATGAAGCCGATGTTGTGGCGATTGCCGGCGTATTTCGCGCCGGGGTTTCCAAGGCCCACGATGAGCAGCATCAGAGCCGTCCCGAAGAATGGGCCGGCGCATCGGATGATGCGCCAGCTCTACATTCCTACTTCTTCTTCGGCGCGGCCGGCGCAGCCTTGGCCGGAGCAGCGGCCTTAGCGCCAGCAGCCGGAGCGGCAGCCTTGGCGCCAGCGGCAGGCGCGGCGGCGGCAGGCGCTGCGGCGTCGGCGGCCGGTTTGTCCTCGGCCACGTCGTCCTTGGCCTTGCGGCCGGCGATCGTGATGATGGTGAAGTCGCGGCCCTCGATGGTCGGGCGAACGCCTTCCGGCAGCTGGATCGCGGAGATCTTCAGCGCATCGCCGATTTCCATCGTCGAGACGTCCGCTTCGAGATGCTCCGGGATGTTGTCTGCCGGCGCGTAGAGCCAGATTTCGTGGCGCACGATGTTCATGGCGCCGCCGCGCTTGATGCCGGGGGACACGCCCTGGCCTGTGACGTGGACCGGGACGGCGACGCGGATGATCTGGCCAGGCTCGACGCGGTAGAGGTCGAGGTGGGTCGGCTCATCGGTGACGGGGTGGAACTGGATGTCCTGCGCGAACACCAGCTGGCGCTCGCCTTTGTATTCCAGCGTCACGGTGTGCGAGAGAAACTTGCCCGACTTGAGGGCGATGTTGATGGTTTTCTTGTCGATCGAGATCGGAACCGGGGCCTTGTCGCCGCCGTAAAGCACGGCCGGCACGCGCCCCTGGTTGCGGACTTCGCGGGCGCCGCCGCGGCCCGTGCGCTCGCGCACGTCGACATTGAGGACGATTTCGGGTTTCGACATCTTGCTCTCCGTTTCGTCCTGATGGCCAGCCTCCGTTGCAGGAGCAGATGCCACCCTGACTACACAGGACGCGACAATCGCGTCCTTTCGGGAAGCGGGGCTTATAAGTTACGGGCCGGGGCCCCGCAAGGCGCGTTCTTGGCCAAATTCGGCCCAATTTGCCGACAAACCCGTCAATTCGCGTCGCGAGAGACCGCCATCGGCTTTCCCGGCAGACTGCGGCATAAGGTTCAGGCTGGCCAGAAAGGCCGCTTGGAAAGGGTCATGGATCAACCGCCCACACCGGATCAGACCCGCCCGGACAAGCCCTGGCCAGATCGGCGTGGCGCCGGCCTGCCCGCTTTGACGGTGCAGTCAGTCGCCGCTCGGTATCCTTTCGTGCCCTATGGACTGGCCCCGCTGCTCGGGTTGACGCTGCTGATGATCGTGGCGCTTGTGCCTTTCGCGTTCGGCGAGGTCCAGGCGGTGACGGACGCGTCGGCGCGGGCGGCGCTGCACAGATCGGGGGCGACCTGGGCGACGGCGTCGGCGTCAGGCCAATGGGTGGTGCTGGAGGGGCGTCCACCCTCGCGCGAGGCTGCCGCAGCAGCGGAGCGGGCCGTGATGCAGGCCCAGGCCGACACGTTGTTCGGGCAAGCGGCTCCGGCGACGTGGGTGATCAGCCAGTTCACGTGGGTTGATGAGCCGCTGCTGCCGGGGGACTTGAGGCCACGCATTGATGATCCGGGCTCGGCAACGCCGCCGTCGCCGGCGGAAGCTGCGGCGTGCGATGAGACGATGGCGGGGCTGCTCTCCAGCGCACGTATCGAGTTTGCGACCAACAGCGCCGCGATCGGCGCCGGCAGCGATACGCTGCTCGACGCGATCGCTTCTGCTGCCGGACATTGTCGCGGGTCACTCGGTATAGCCGGCCACACCGACAATGTTGGCCGGGCGGCGGTCAATACAAGTTTGAGCTTGCGCCGCGCCAAGGCGGTGCGCGCAGAACTCATCGCGCGCGGTGTCGCCGCCGACAGGCTGGTTGCGCAAGGGATGGGCGCCGCCGATCCTGTCGCTACCAACGGCTCCGAACAGGGCCGAGCCCGTAACCGTCGAATTGAAATCCGCACGCTGCGTTCACCGCCTAACTGACGGACAAGTTCATGTGGTTCCTGCTTCTCCAGATCTTCATTCTTATGCTGCTCGCTGCAGCACTTGGCGCCGCACTGATGTGGTGGTGGCTGAACCGGCGCTTTGAATCGCTGGCGCAGAGCCGCGAGCGGCTGCTGGAGCAGGCCAGCCAACTCACCAAGCTCGCCACCCGCGATGACGTGGCGACGCAGGCGGCGACCGTCCTTGCCGCGCTGGCCGGGCAGAAGCAAGTAGACCTCGCGCCGATCGACGATACGCTGCAGGGCATTCGTCGCACGGTCGCCGACATCCGCCTGCCGGAGACGGACCTGACGCCAGTGCAGAAGCGCATCGATGCTCTGGAAGCGCGCTTCGCGGCCTTCTCGCTCGATCCTGTGCTCGCGCGGGTATCCGACGTCGACGCTGCCGTATCGCAAGTCCGCCCCGCGCTCGACGAGCGCCTCGGCCGCCTGGAGTCGGCGATCGAGAAGCTGAAGGATGTGGATCTTGGACCGGTGCATGCCGGCCTGGCCTCGCTTGGCCTCACGGTCAATGCGCTGGAACCGCGGCTGAACGATCTTGGCGCGCGCATCGAGGTGTCGCGTCGCACTGACATGGAGGCGATCTCCAGCCGTTTCGCAACGATCTCAACCGCGATCGGTGCTGTTCGTTCGCCCGACCTTGCGCCGCTGCAGCAGCGCCTGTCCGAGATTCACGCCGCTGTCGCCAACATCCGCATTCCCGATGTCGCGCCGATCCAGACTCGGCTTGGCGAGGTGCAGGCGTCGATCGCTAACCTGCCGCAGCCCAACCTGCAGCCGCTGCATGCCTCGCTCGCCGATCTCGAAGCCTTTGTCGTGGCGCTCGACAAGCCGCCGCAGGATCTGGGGCCGCTGTTCAACCGGCTGTCAGCGCTCGATGCGGCGGTCGCTGGTCTCCAGAAGGATGTGCGTGACGCGCAGGCGATGAAGCCGATCGACCGGCGCCTGGCCGGCATCGAGGAAGCCATCGGCAGCATGCCCGGGCCGGACATGTCGCCGGTGATCGGCGCGGTACGCGCGATCGACAACCGGCGCGACCTGGTGGCGATGGAGAACCGGCTGACGGCGATCGAGTATGGCCTTGCCGCCGTGCATCATATGCTGCGTTCGCGGGCGGACGCGCTGGTGCAGCGTGCGGATGGTTCGGACGGGCGCATGGCGCCGCCGCTTCACGTCGTACGCCAGCCCGAGCAGCAACCGGCGCCAACGCGGCCCGAGCGCGACACCGACCCCATCAACGCCTTCCGGCGCGCGAACGATGAGGCCAACCTGCTGTCGGAGCCTGCCTTCGGACCGCCCGACGATCTGGAAGCGATCGATGGCGTCGGCCCCATGTTGCGCGCGCTCCTGCATGATCTGGGCGTCTACTATTTCTGGCAGGTTGCGGAATGGACGCCGCAGGAGATCGACTGGGTTGAGAGCAAGTTGATGCATTTCCGTGGCCGCATCCGCCGCGACGACTGGGTCGGCCATGCGCGTGTGTTGGCGCTCTCGCCGGCGGCGATCAAGCGGCCGAACCAGTCGCGCGCCAGGGGCGCGGGCGGGCTCTAGCCGACTGATCTAGCCGCCGATGCCGTGCCAGGCGCGTTCGCCATGCACGTGCATGTCGAGGCCTTCGACTTCCGCCTCGGGCTTGGCGCGGGCGCTGACCAGTAACGCAGTGGCCTTTGCGATTACGAAGGTCACGATCACCGACCACGCCACAACGGCGAGCACGCCTTGTACCTGCACCAATGACTGCTGCGCGACTGTCGCCTCGCCCAGTCCCGGCGCCAGCGGGCCAAGCGTGGCGAGCAGCGGCAGGATGAGGGTGCCGAGAATGCCGCCGACGCCGTGGACCGCGAACACGTCAAGGCTGTCGTCGATCTTCAGCATCGTGCGGATCAGCGTGACAGCATAGAAACAGACCACCGAGGCCAGCACGCCGATGATCACGGCACCCATCGGACCGACTGAACCGGCTGCGGGCGTGATCGTCGCGAGGCCTGCAATCAGGCCGGTGACCGTGCCGACAAGGCCGGGACGGCCGAACTTCACCCATTCGATCGCCATCCAGGTCAGCGCCGCAGCGGAGGCCGACAGGTGGGTGACCAGCATGGCGTTGCCGGCGGATTGCCCGGCGCCCAGCGCGGAGCCCGCATTGAAGCCGTACCAGCCGACCCACAGCATCGCTGCGCCGATCATCACCAGCACGGGGCTGTGGGGCGGGCGCATTTCGTGAGGGAAGTGTTTGCGCTTGCCGACAACGGTCGCGATCACCAGCGCGGATGAACCTGCGGTCGCGTGAACGACGAGGCCGCCCGCGAAGTCGCGCACGCCCTGTTCGAACAGCCAGCCGCCAGACGCCCAGACCCAGTGGCACACCGGCGCGTAGACCAGCAGCAGCCACGCCGACGAGAAGATGAGGACGTAGGCGAACCCGGCGCGCTCGGGATAAGCCCCGACGATCAGCGCAGGCGTGATGATGGCGAACGTCATCTGGAACATGAAGAACACGGATTCGGGGATCGTTCCGGTCTCGCTCTCCGCCGTGACGCCGTTGAGGAACGCCTTGTCGAGGCCGCCCCAGAAAGCGTTGCCCGCCCCGCCATCGCCGAACGCGATGGAGTAGCCGACGAAGAACCAGAGCAGCGACATCAGGCAGGCGATGACGACGCACTGCGACAGCACGGAGAGCACGTTCTTCGACTGCACCAGGCCGCCGTAGAACAGGGCCAGCGCCGGCAGGGTCATCAACAGCACAAGCGCGGTGGCGGTCAGAACCCAGGCCGTGTCGCCGGTGTTGGTCTCGGCGAAGGCCGCGGGAGCGGTCAGCAGGGCGATGACAAGGCCAGCGACCGCAGCGCGGCCGGCTTTCAGGATGGTCATGGGGTCCCTCAAAAGGTGTTCGCCGGCTGTCGCGGCGTTGCCCGTCGCTTAGGCGCAAGGGCGGATTCGCGCCCATGAGTTGTGCGTGAGGCTCTCGGCGTCGGAAGAGTCGCCAAGAAATTAGGCAGAAAAAACAGGAAATGACTTATTTTCGGTCGATCGGGGCCGGTCCAAAGCAAAAGGCCCGCTGTTTCCAGCGGGCCTTTCTTCGTTTGAGCAGAAGGGACCGGATCAGCCGTCGATCGGGCCGCGGTCGAAACCGGCGGCCTGTGCGGCGGCGGCGATTTCCTGCGCGGCTTCGATGTCGGCTGCACGGTCGGCAGCCTGGCCGGCTGCGATGACGTTCTCGCCCTTGGCCTGACGTTCAGCTTCGTCCGGCGAGCGGGCGACGTTGAGCGTTACTTTGAGGGCAACTTCCGGATGCAGGCGGATCGTGACGTCATGCATGCCGATCGTCTTGATCGGCTGGTTGATCGCCACATGCTTGCGCTCGACCTTGTGGCCGGCTGCGTTGATCGCGTCCGCGATGTCGCGGGCGGCGACCGAGCCGTACAGCTGTCCTGTTTCGCCGGCCTGGCGGATCAACACGTAGGTCGTCCCGTCCAGCGCCTGGCCTTCGCCTTGCGCCGCAGCCTTGGCTTTTTCGTTGCGCGCTTCGATCGCAGCGCGTTCACGCTCGAACCGGGCCTTGTTGGCGTCGGTGGCGAGGAGAGCCTTGTGTTGCGGGAGAAGGAAGTTGCGGGCGAACCCGTTCTTGACCTTCACGACGTCGCCGATGGCGCCGAGATTCTCCACGCGTTCGAGGAGGATGACTTCCATGGGATGTTCCCTCCTACTTCACGAGATACGGAAGCAGCGACAGGTGGCGCGCGCGTTTGATCGCTTGCGACAGGAGGCGCTGTTTCTTGGCCGAGACCGCAGTGATGCGGGCCGGGACGATCTTGCCCTTCTCCGAGATGTAGCGCTGGAGAAGCTTCACGTCCTTGTAGTCGATCGCTGGAGCGTCAGCGCCAGAGAACGGGCAGACCTTGCGACGGCGCCCGAACGGGCGGCGCGACGGAAGGTTGGCGATGTTGACTTTGACTTGTGCCATTGTGCTTGCTCCTACCGGTCACGCGGCGGACGGGGTGGACGATCGCCACGGTCTTCACGGGGCGGACGGTCGCCGCGCGGCGGACGATCGTCGCCGCCACGGAAGCCGCCGCCTGAGAAGCCGCCGCCGCCGCCGAAGTCGTCACGGTCGCGCTTGCGGTCGTCACGGTCCTTACGGGCGATGACGGGCGAAGGCTCGGCCTGAAGTTCTTCGACCTTCACGGTCAGGAATCGCAGCACGTCTTCGTTGATGCGGTGACGGCGCTCGATCTCGTGGATCACCGGGCCGGGGGCGTCGATGTTGAGCAGAGAATAGTGCGCCTTGCGGGATTTCTTGATCGGGTATGACAGGTTGCGGAGGCCCCAGTATTCGGACTTCTCGACTTTGCCTTTACCCTCGGTGACAATCCTGGTGATGTCTTCCACCAGCGCATCGACCTGTTGTGGGGAGATATCGGGTCGCGTCACGACCACGTGTTCGTAAAGTGCCATTTTTTATCCCTTCTACGAGGGGCGGCGCAGTCAGTCCGAAGGGCGGACTGGCCACGATGGATCCCTCGCGCTCGAATGAGCCTCAGGACCGCCTCTCTTTGCGGAGGGGGCTCAATACAGGAAAAAGGCCAGAAATCAAGCGTTCCAGACCAGCAAAGACCGTTCTCCTTGCGCCCAATCGCCCCACTTCTTAGGAAAACCAGCTCTCCATCCTGATTCCAAGGCGTTTTCCATGTCCCACATCGCGTTCATTTTCCCCGGCCAGGGCTCGCAGGCTGTCGGCATGGGCAAGGAGCTCGCGGATGCCTTCCCCGAGGCCAGGGCGGTGTTTGACGAAGTAGACGCGGCGCTTGACGAAAAGCTGTCGGACCTCATCTGGGGCGGGCGGATCGAGACGCTGACGCTGACGGCGAACGCGCAACCCGCGCTCATGGCGGTCAGCCTTGCCGCGGTCCGAGCGCTGGAGACCGGGTTTGGCGTGAAGATCTCGCAGGCGGCATTCGTGGCGGGGCATTCGCTCGGCGAGTACTCCGCGCTCGCATCCGCCGGGGCGCTTTCCATCACCGATGCTGCAAGACTGCTGCGCAAGCGTGGTGAGGCAATGCAGGCCGCCGTTCCTGTCGGTCAGGGCGCAATGGCAGCCCTGATCGGCAAGGTCGATGTGGCGATCGCCGAGACGATCGTGCTTGAGGGCTCGGCGGCGGGAACGGTGGTGGTCGCGAACGACAACAACAACGGAAACGTCGTGATTTCAGGCACGAAGGCGGGCGTTGAGGCGGCGATTGCAGCCGCCAAGGCGAAAGGCGTGAAGGCGATTTTGTTGCCGGTTTCCGCGCCATTCCACTCGCCGCTGATGGCGCCGGCGGCTGTCGAGATGGAGAGGGCGCTCGCGGCTGCGACGATCAACCGGCCGGTCGTGCCGGTCGTCGCCAACGTCACGGCGCGTCCCATCGAGGAGCCCGTGGACATCCGCCGGCTTCTGGTCGAGCAGGTCACCGGCCGCGTTCGCTGGCGCGAGAGTATCCAGTGGATGGCCGATGGGCCGGACAAGGGCGGCGGCGGGGTCACGAAATTCATCGAGACAGGCGCCGGCAAGCAGCTTTCGGGCATGGTGAAGCGGAATGCTCCAGACACGGAGACGATGGCGCTGAACGTGCCAGGTGACCTGGAAGCGTTTGCGAAGAGTTTGGCGTGACCACGAGCGTCATTCTCGGGTAAGGCTTCGCTGCGCGAACCGAGATTCTCGGGGCGAGCCCGAGAGTGACACAGCTGATCTGGAGATACAGATGTTCGACCTGACGGGCCGTTATGCCCTCGTCACAGGCGCTTCGGGCGGTATTGGCGGATCGATCGCCAAGGCGCTCAGCGATGCTGGCGCGAAGGTCGCGCTGTCCGGCACGCGGGTCGAAGCGCTCGAGAAGGCCGCGGCGGAAATCGTTGGTTCACCGGTAATACTGCCGTGCAACCTGTCCGACCCAGCGGCAACCTCCGCCCTGGTCGGACAAGCGGAGGAGGCTCTCGGCGGCCTCGACATTCTGGTCTCAAATGCCGGCCTCACGAAAGATGGCCTGCTCATGCGGATGAAGGATGAGGACTGGGACGCCGTCCTCAACGTCAATCTGGGCGCCTATTTCCGGCTGGCGAAGGCCGCCATGCGCGGGATGATGAAGCGCCGCCACGGCCGGATTATCGGAATCACGTCGGTGGTCGGCGTCACCGGAAACGCCGGCCAGACCAACTATGCTGCCTCCAAGGCCGGGATGATCGGATTCACCAAGTCTCTGGCCCAGGAAGTGGCCAGCCGGAACATCACCGTGAACTGCATCGCGCCCGGCTTCATCGCCACGCCTATGACGGATGTGCTCAAGGACGACCAGAAAGAAGCGCTTTTGAAGGGAATTCCGGCGGGGCGGCTCGGGACGGGCGCTGACATCGCGGCGGCGGCACTCTATCTCGCATCGGACGAATCCGCTTACATGACGGGCCAGACCATGCATGTTAACGGCGGCATGGCGATGATCTAGGCTCCCGCGCTTTTGGCGGCTATGGTCAAAGAAATTCAGGCGTGTTACCGCGCCGCAACGATGGTTTTTCTAGGTCCGTGAGGACCTTGATTCTGGAAGGGAATGACATGTCCGACGTTATCGAGCGCGTAAAGAAAATCGTGGTCGAGCGCCTGGAAGTGGACGCCGACAAGGTCAACGAGAAAGCCTCGTTCATCGACGATCTGGGTGCCGACTCGCTTGACCTCGTAGAACTCGTGATGGCGTTCGAAGAAGAATTCGGCATCGAGATCCCGGACGATGTCCAGGAGCAGATCGGCACCGTCGGCGATGCCGTCCGCTTCATCAAGGAACGCGTCTGACCGGCGCGTACTCCGGCCGGGATTTATGAAATGCGGCGCGTCGTCATCACCGGCATGGGGCTCGTGACGCCTCTGGCAAACGGCCGGGAAGCGTCTTGGAAGAAGCTCATCGCCGGCGAGTCCGGACTCAAGAAAGTCGATCTGTTCGAAACGGGAGACCTTGCCTGCAAGATCGGCGGGCAGGTTCCGTGGGTGAGCGGACGCGGCGGCGGGTCGGCTGACGATCCCCACTCGTTCGATCCAGAAAAGACGATGTCGGCGAAGGAACAGCGTCGCGTCGACGAATTCATTCTCTACGCAATCGCGGCGGCTGACGAAGCCATCGCTGATGCCGGCTGGACGCCCGAAGGTTACGAAGACCGGGTGCGAACAGGCGTGCTGATCGGTTCGGGTATTGGCGGCCTGAAGGCGATCGCCGACACCGCAGTCGAGCTGCACGAGAAGGGCCCGCGGCGCATCTCGCCCTTCTTCATTCCGAGCGCCCTGATCAACCTCGCCTCCGGACAGCTATCGATCAAGTACGGCTACAAGGGCCCGAACCACGCTGTGGTGACGGCTTGCGCGACCGGCGCGCATGCGATCGGCGACTCTGTGCGCCTGATCCAGTGGGGCGACGCCGACGTGATGGTCGCGGGCGGTGCCGAGGCGTCCGTCTGCCGCATCGGCTATGCGGGCTTCATCGCCTGCCGCGCCATGTCCACCAGCTTCAACGACACGCCAGCGAAGGCCTCGCGTCCATACGACCGGGACCGAGATGGCTTCGTCATGGGCGAAGGCGCCGGAATCGTCGTGCTGGAAGAATACGAGCACGCGAAAAAGCGCGGCGCGAGAATTTACGCGGAAGTCGTCGGCTATGGCCTGACGGGCGATGCTTTCCATATCACGTCTCCCGACGAGTCTGGCGATGGCGGGGAGCGCGCGATGCGCACGGCGCTTCAGCGTTCGGGGCTTGACGCGTCCGAGATCGACTACGTGAATGCGCATGGCACATCGACGCCTGCTGGCGACGAGATCGAGGTTCGCGCCGTTGCGCGCGTGCTGGGCAACGCCGCCGCCACAACGCACCTGTCGTCGACCAAATCCGCCATCGGCCACCTGCTGGGTGCGGCCGGTTCGGTCGAAGCGATTTTCTGTGCGCTCGCAATCCGTGACGGCGTTATTCCGCCAACGCTGAACCTCGACAACCCCTCTTTCGATTCCCCGATCAACCTCACCCCGCACAAGGCAGTGAAAAAGAAGGTTCGTGCGGCCCTCTCCAATTCGTTTGGCTTTGGCGGGACGAACGCTGCGCTGGTGATGAAAGCCCCGGACTGACGACGCAGACAGGCTTCAGCCTTGACGATCGGCTACGGCACGTGTCGGGATGCCGTGGTGCATGGGATAGGCCGGGCGGCTTCTGGAGTTCTAGCGTGGGCAAGCTACTCGGCATACTGTTGACGCTGGCGCTGCTCGGCCTCGCCGCTGCTGCGGGCGGATGGTTCTGGCTCGATGGCGTCTATACTGGCGCTGGACCCGCCACCCCTGACGGCAAGCCCCGCGTCGTGATGATCGAGCGTGGCGCCACTACGCAGAGCATCGCGACAAAGCTCGCGGAGGCCGGCGCCATCGCCGATGAGGGCCAGTTCCGTCTCGTCCTGCGCGTGCGGGAGTTCGCAGGCGAAAAGCCGTTGATGAAAGCTGGCGAGTACGAGATCGACCCGGGCGACAGTATGGCCGACATCGTGACGGAATTGTCGGACGGCAGGGCGCTGCAGTACGCTGTCATCGTGCCTGAAGGCCTGACCAGCGACATGATCGTCAAGCTGCTTGCGGAGCGCGAATGGAAGGCCACGGGTGGCGCTCAGCATGCCTATAAGCTCGCCGGTGAGCCGCCGGCTGTTCCGGCCGAGGGCGTACTCCTCCCCGGCGATTATGCGGTGACGCGGGGCGACACAATCGAGACCGTGATCAAGCGAATGAAGAAGGCGCAGCAAACCCTGCTCGCTGAGCTGTGGGAGTCGCGGCAGCAGGGGCTGCCGCTCAACTCGCCGCTGGAAGCCGTGATCCTGGCCTCCGTGGTCGAGAAGGAAAGCGGCAATGCTGACGAACAGCCGCTGATCGCCGCTGCCTTCATCAATCGCCTGCGCACCGGCATGCGGCTGCAGGCGGACGCCACCATCGTCTACGGCATCACCAAGGGCTATCCGATCGGCCGCACGATCACGAGCAAGGAACTGGCCACCGAGGACAGCTGGAACACCTACCAGCGCGATGGCCTGCCTGAGACGCCGATCTGCAATCCGGGCGCTGGCGCGCTGCGCGCCGCCCTGCAGCCCGCCAGCAGCAAGGCGATCTACTTCATGGCTGACGGCAAGGGCGGCCACCTGTTCTCGGAGACTTATTCCGACCACCAGCGCAACGTCGACGCCTACTGGAAGCTCCGTCGGGAAAACACTGCAGCCGGCGTGAATACGCCTGCCGTCCGGCAGCCATGACACGGTTGCTGGCATGATCCGGGGGATGACAGGTTTCGGACGGGCCCAGGGCCAGGCGCCCTGGGGCGCATGGGTATGGGAGGCGCGCTCTGTCAACGGCAAGTCCGTCGACATCCGCACCAACTATCCGCCTGGCTGCGATGCGATCGATTTTGAGGCGCGTAAGCGCCTGAAGGATCGTTTCCAGCGGGGCAGTTTCCAGCTGCAACTGCGTATCGACTGGACTCGCGATCCCGGCGCCAGCGCCATCGACACCCGCGAACTGGCCCGCCTTGCTCGGCTCTCGCGCTACTGGACGAAGTCCGGGGCTGCGGCTGCGCGGTTCGACGGGCTGCTCGGCGTCCCCGGTGTCGTGAAAGGCGCATCCCGCACGGGATCATCGGTGGACGATCTCGTTGCGAAGGATCTGCTGGCAGGCTTGGATACCGCGCTCGACATGCTGACGGCAGCCCGCGGGAAAGAGGGCGAGAGCCTTCTGGAGCTTTTCGGCGCCATGCTGGCCCAGACCGAGCAGATTCTGGCGCAAGCTGGTGGGTTTGCGGCAAAGCAGCCTGAACTCGTGCGGGACCGGCTCAAGGCACGACTGGCCGAGCTCGGCAAGGATGTCGCTGCCGAACCCGACCGCGTGGCGCAGGAAATCCTGATGATGGCCACGCGCGCTGATGTACGCGAGGAGCTTGATCGCCTTGCGGCGCATGTCGCCTCTGCCCGATCTATCCTCGCATCTGGCGAAGCGGTAGGCCGGAAGCTGGACTTTCTTTGTCAGGAGCTTAACCGGGAGGCCAACACGCTGTGCTCGAAATCGGCCAGCCTCGAGCTGACGAATGCCGGCTTGGCGCTGAAGTCCCTGATCGACCAGTTCCGGGAGCAGGTCCAGAATGTCGAATGATCACCCTGACCCGACACCGACGCAGAAGGTGCGGCCGCGCCGCGGCGTGATGCTTGTGCTTTCCAGCCCGTCGGGCGCCGGAAAGACCACGCTCTGCCACCGGATAATCTCCGAAGTGCCGGGCGTCGAGCTGTCGATTTCGGCAACAACACGCTCACCGCGTCCTGGGGAACGGGACGGAGCCGACTATCACTTCCGTTCTGTGGAACAATTCCACGACATGATCGACCGCGATGAGTTTCTCGAGTGGGCGAAGGTCTTCAGGAATTACTACGGCACGCCGCGAAGCGAAGTGGAAGCGCGGCTTGTCGCCGGCATGGACGTGGTGTTCGACGTCGACTGGCAGGGCGCTCGCGCACTCAAGACTATCCGCCCGGGCGACGTGGTGTCCGTATTCATCCTGCCGCCATCCCTGCCACAGCTGAAGCAACGGCTTGAGGGAAGGCCTGGCGCCGATGCGAAATCGGTTCAGTCGCGGCTTGATGGCGCGGGGCAGGATATCCTGCGCTGGGGCGAATACGATTACGCGATCGTGAACGACAATCTCGATACTGCTTTCAACGAGTTGCGCGCGATCCTGATTACGGAACGCAACAAGCGCGTGCGCGCCTCGCTCGGAATCATGGTGGACCAGCTGCTGAAGGACGCCCGCCTCGCGACCAAGACCCAGAGCGGGAGCGCGACCGGCGAGGGGCACTAGGCCCGGGCGCGCCACGCCATCGTTAGTGCACGGAACTCCGCCTGGGTCAGTGTCTCGGCGCGCCGCGTAGGGTCGATTTTTGCAGTCGCCAGAGCCTCAACCGCCCCCGGCAGGGATTTGAGCGCAGCGCGCAGCATCTTGCGGCGTTGGCCAAACGCTGCTGCGGTCACCTTCTCGAGTGAGGCGAGGTCGCTGAAGCATTCCGCTTCGGGCAATGGTTCCAGAACAACAACCGCGCTGTCGACCTTCGGCGGCGGCCTGAAGGCGCCGGGTGCAAGCGTCAACGCAATACGCGGCCGCGTGACGGCCTGCGACAGGACGGCGAGACGGCCATAGTGGTCCTCATCGGGCGCAGCGCAGATACGCAGCGCCACTTCCTTCTGGAACATCAGAACCATCGTCCCACGCCACACGGCCCCCTGGTACTGGCCAGTCTTCAGCCACTCGACCAGCATCGGCGTTCCGACATTGTAGGGCAGGTTGGCGATAATCATCGCGGGAAGACTCCCGCCGATATCCTGCACCAGCGCGGGCAGGTTCGCAGCGAGCGCATCGCCATGATGAACGTGCAGACGCGCTTCCTCGCCATTGCGCGCGCGCGTCTCCGGCCACAGCGAAAGGCCCTCGGCGAAGCGGTCATCGAGTTCGACCGCGAGAAGCCTTGCAGCACCGCTGTCGAGCAGCGCGCGCGTGAGGCCGCCGGGCCCCGGCCCGACCTCGATGACGGTCTTCCCTTCGACACTGCCGCCGGCCGTCGCGACGCGCGCCAGGATCGACGGATCGAACATGAAGTGCTGGCCGAGGGACTTCTTCGCCGGGCCCGGCGTCAGGGGCGTACTCATCGCGCCGCTGCACGTGCGCGCGCCATCTCGTCGGCCAGCCTCAATGCTGCGACAAGGCTGTCGGCCTTCGCATCCCCAGAGGCTGCGGCGTCGTAGGCGACGCCGTGGTCCGGCGATGTGCGGATGAACGAAAGGCCGAGGGTAACGTTGACGCCTCCCCACATGTCCAGCGTCTTCACGGGAATGAGGCCCTGGTCGTGATACATGGCGATGACGGCGTCCCACCGGCCCGCGCGCGCCTCATGGAAGATGGTGTCGCCGGGACGCGCATCCGAGATGTCTAGACCACTTCGGCGCAGAACGGCGGCTGCCGGATTGATGATGTCGACCTCCTCGCGGCCAATCTCGCCATCCTCCCCGGCATGTGGGTTGACGCCGCAGAGCCCAATGCGCGGGCTGTCATAACCAAAGTCGCGCTTAAGCGCCGTTCCCACAATGCCTCCGATCTCGGTGATCAGCGTTGACGTGAGAGAGGGCGCCACCTTGGCAAGTGGTTGGTGGATCGTCACCAGCGCCACGCGCAGCCCGCCACCGACCAGCATCATTACCGGGCGCGGGGCAGCGCCGCCATCGGCCGAAAGTTCAGCGAGGTATTCAGTATGTCCCGGGTGCTTGAAACCCGCGCGGTAGAGCAACGCCTTCGCAATCGGGTTGGTGACGACGGCTGCCGCCTTGCCGGCGCGCGTGTGTTCCACGGCGAGCCGGATGGATTCAATGATGGCAGGCGCGGCGGCGGCTGAGGGCGTCCCGGGCGTGACGGCAGCGCCGTCGATCGGCATGACTGGCAGCGCGTGCTGAAACGTGGTGAGCGCGTGGCCGGTTTCAGCGATGATTTCAAGCGGACCTGCATTGCCGGCTCGCGCCAGGACGTCCGGCGGAGCAATGACGTAGAAGGGTCGGCCGCCGGATGCGCGGGCGTGCTCCCATGCTTTCCACGTGGCAATGGGGCCGACCCCGGCAGGGTCGCCCATTGTCATGGCGAGGGGGAGAATCGGGGCGGCCATTTTTTGCGCGAAGTGTGTCGTGTTCCGTTGGAGGTTGCCGAGTACCACGATTTGTCGTCCCGGCCGAAGCCAAGAATGGGGGCCTGTTTCCCCAGCGCAGTATGCCGGGAAATGGGTAGCGGATACCGTTGGGCGCTGCCGGTACGACAGCTGGTGGGTCAGTTAAGGGGAGTCGAACGTCCCAACCTACCGGCGCACGACCGTCGACTCACGCTTCAGATCGCGAAGATAGCGTTCGGCGACCAGCGCAAGTTCCTGGTTGAACAGTCGATCCTTGATCTCCGGGCGGGCGGGCAGGTCGGCATCGCCCGAGCGCGAGCTGCAGACGAAGAAGATCATCTTGCCGCCATCTGTCAGATCGATGATCTGCGACGCCTGGTTGGCGCCAAGGCCCTCAAGCGGCGTGCGGAATTGTGGTGCGACCTGCATCAGGCCGACGTCCTTCATCGGCGTACGGGTGACGCCTTCGACGCCTTCCAGCGATTTCGACAGGTCGGCGCACGTTTTCGCGCTGGCCTTCAAGGCTTCGAGCCTGGCGACGGCTCCTTCGCCACGCGTGATCAGCTGTTCCATGTCGAGGATGATCGACTTCGACAGGTCGCTCGGTTCGCGCTTGCCGGTAAGGGCAATGATGTAAACGCCGCTGTCGCTTTCGATCGGCGGCAGGACAAGCGGCGGCTCGCCCGCCTTCAGCACGGCGTCGGCGATTTCCGGACGCATGTCGCCCGGAGAGAGCCAGTTGAGATCGCCACCCGCCGATGCCGAGGGCGCGGCAGAGAATTGCTGCGCAAGGGCCTGGAACTCGGCGCCCTGCCTGACGTTCTCGATCAGGGTTGCGGCGCGGGTCTTGGCGAGTTCGCGCGAAGCCTGGTCAGGAGCGTAGAGGAAAATCTCCGCTAGCCGGTACTGCGGTTTGTCGAGTGACGACCTGATGCGCTCCAGCATGTCGTCGATGCGCCCCTCGGAGACGCGGACGGTCTTGAAGTAGCGGCCGCGGATCAGCGCGGTCCAGGCGATCTTGGCCTGCTCCATGTCGCGGATATGCTGCATAGGTATGCCTGCCTGGCCGAGCGCCTGGGCGAACTGTTCCGGTGTCATGCGGTACTGGCGGGCGACGTCGGCGACGCTCTCGTCGATCTCGGGACCGGAAATGTCCTGATCCTTCACAAGCTTCCGGAATTCGCCGAGCTGCACTCTCTCGTCGATCAGGCTTTCAAGCGCCTGGCTCTGCAGTTCGAGGAGGATCTCTTCGTCCTCTGGCGGCTTCTCGAAGCGAAGCAGCATCCAGCGCATGCGGTTGCGCACGTCCGACTGCGAGATGACCTGGTCGTTGACTGTGGCCATCACGCCATCAACCATGCGGCCGCGGTTGGCAGTCGGCTGGGCTGCGGCTCCCGGTTGCTGTGTCTGCTGGGCCATTGCCACAAGGCTGGTTGCGGCCACGGATGCGGCTAGCACCAGTACAAGAAATCGTTTCATCAGGTCACCCTACCGCCCTGACCCTGAGGTAGGGTGAAGGCAAAAACATGGCCGCCGGCAACGCCGGGCGCTAGCGCATATACCTGCGGAAACGGGCAATTGCGAGCCTGCGGATGCAGACCGACGTGCGGCGGTTAATCGAAGTCGTCAGGCGTGACGCCGCCCAGGCCCGTGAGGGCGAAGGTGAAACGAATCGACTCCGACGGACCCAGTGTCCTGTCCCGGGCGCCCGAACGCTCGTAGGCGAGCATGAAGTAGGAACACTCGTCCATATAGCGAAGCCCGAGCGAGAACTGGATGTCCTGGCGCTGGGTGATGTTGCGGGACTGCTGGACGACAGCGGCCCATTTGTCGTCAATGTCGAATGCGCCGTTCCAGACGAGGCCTTCGTCAGCTGTGGAGACACCCGGCGTCGTGCTCGCACCTTCGACACGGAAATAGCGTGCATCGCCGCGGATGCGCCAGAAATCCACCGACGCATCCACGTCGATCCGGCGGACCTCCAGCTCGTCATTTGTTCTGAAGCGGGCGCCCACCTCGAAAAGACGGCCCAGGTCAGCGCGAACGGAGGCGACATAGTCGGACTCTTCGCCTGAAAGGTTGCTCAGTTGGTTGAAGGCGGGATCGGGGTCTTCCCGCCAGCGGCGTCCGACGAGCGCCGACAGCTCGATGTCGTCGCCGATGCGGGCCACCGTGTTGATACCGACCGCGCCGCGGGCTCCGCCCTCCCAGAGATCGTAATTGGATACGGCGCTGGGCTTGAACAGATTGCTCTCGTCGGCCTCGAATACCAGAGAGTCCTCATTGGGAATGAGGTTGCGGCCGAAGTCGGGGTCCGTGGAAAGGGCATTGGGTTTCAGCCGCTCGTTTGCGTCGGGCGTGCCATAGGCGGCCATCGCGATAGGTTCGATGATGATATCCATGCCCGGGCTGCGGGCGATCCAGGGATAGCTGACTGTTGCGCCGGCGACGCCAAGGAAGCGCGACACGTCTCGCGCGCCAGCGTCGCCGCCATCGTCGATGCGATAGGCGTCACCCCGTCCTGAGGCGAAAGGCTCGAACACGAGGCCGGGTCCGAAGACCAGCTGCGTGCCCCATTCCGCCTCAGCAGTAGCGCGGGCCGTTTCGAGCGCAAGATCGCCGGCGGTGCCGAGGGAGGGGTCGCCGTTGGGCAGCCTCTGCTGGTCCGCGCGGAACAGGCCGACGGCGCTGAAATCGGTGGCGAGCTGTCCAGCCTCGCCCCAGTCGAATACCTTCTGCGTATAGACGGAGGGAAGTACTTCCGGGATCTGCGTCTCGATATCGTTGGCGCGCAAGCCCTGAAACGCATAGGCGCCCGTCTCGAAGTAGAAGTCCGGCGTTTGGCCCGTGACGTACAATTGCGACAACAGCTGGCGCGGCTGGCTTGCGATCAGGCCGCGCAGGTCGTCCTCGCCGTCGATGTCATAACGCTGGTCGTAGAGATCGTCTGTCTGGCGCTCGATGCCGAAGCCCCATTGCCAGTCCTGGTTGATGTCGAAGCGACCGACCGCATAGAGGTGGCCGCGCCATTCCTTATCGTCAAACTTGTCGCCGTCGGAGTTGAAGTCCTGCTCGTATGTGAAGCTGCTCTCAGCGTCGATAAAGCCGGAGAAGAACCGCCGCCGCCAGTCAACCTTCACGAGCGGGTTCACCCCGGTCGAGATCATCGGCGCCACCGTGACGTCTTCTGAGGGCGAAATGACGAAGAGATAAGGCTGCTCGTAGTATGCTCCTATCTTGGATGACACGCCCATATCCGGTGTGAGTAGTCCTGAGCGACGCTCCGAGTTCGGATCGGGGTGGGCGAACCACGGCACGTACAGAACCGGGACGCCGCCGAGTTCGAGCACTGCGTCCTGGTAGGAGATCATCTCCTCGTCCTGGTCGAGCGTCGCGCGTCGCGCACGCAGCGCCCAGGTCGGATCGACGCCTTTTTCCTCGCAAACCGGGCAGTTGGTGAAGACCACCTGCTCTACCGAATTGCGGATGCCATCGGTGCGAACGGCGGACGATGCAGTCACCAGTCCGGTCTCGCCGAGGCGGGCTGAGAATCGGGTCGCGAAGCCGTTGGTGAAATCCTCGTCTGCTTCGATCTCGTCCGCGAACTGGACCTGTCCGGCGCCATCGGTGATCTGGACATGGCCCTGCGCACGGAGCGTCTCTGTCGTACGGTCATAAATTACGCGATCGGCACGCAGCGTCCGCTGGCCGATGCGGACTTCGACATTGCCGGACGCCGTTACGACACTGCTGTCGCGGTCTTCCTCGAATTGATCCGCCTTCAGGATGACTTCGTCGTCATCTGCGGCAGGCGCTGTGGGGGGCGGTGTTGGGACGGCAGGTGATGTTTGGGCGAATGCCGTACCGCCAGCTGCAAGAGCTGCAACCGCCACGGTTGCCAGGGCGCTTAGCCGCAAAACCATTACTCTCCCCTCGCGCAAAGGTTGCGAGCGACTCCCAGCCTTAGACCGATACGCAATGGCCTTGGAGGCGTAAAGGCGGCTGATCACCTTGCAGCATTCCGAAACGCAGCGCGACCCGGAAGACACATAGCCTCTGCCGGGCCTGTAACCCGGTCGATCACCCGTCTTCGGCATGCGCCAGGAAGGTCAAGACCGCAAATAGAGCGAACAGGGGCGGACACCAGGCAGCCGCCTCGGGCGGGGTTGCCCCGGAGGCCGCCATCCCTGAAGCGAGCCGGGTGGCGAAATAGAGCACGAATCCGGCAAGCGCGCCTGCCCCGATGAGCCGCGAAAGTCCGCCAGACCGCGCCAGCCGGAGGCACACCACCGCGCCAATCAACGACATGGCCAGCATGAACACCGGCGTGGCAAGAAGCGTGTTGTACTTCAGGACATAGTCGCTGATCTCCATGCCCGCCGCGCGTCCATCCCGGATGAATCCGGGCAGGTCCCAGAAGGGAATCGTCTTCGACGACGCAAAGCGCGACAGCAGCGTATCGCTGTCCAGGTTCGTCGGCAGGGCCAGTGTCTCGCTGCGCTCGATTTCCCCCGCTACGCGATTTTCGATGACATCGGTCAGTTGCCAGAAGCCGGGCGTCAGCTGAGCCTGCTTGGCGTCGATCCGATGCGTAAACTCCCGGTCCGCAGGCCCGCCGGGTCCAGGGCGGAAGTACCAGAACGTAACGTTCTCCAGCGCCTTACCGCGGCCGACGACGCGGCGGCCGTGGATGATGGCCTGCTGGTTCGAGCCCGGCAGCTGCGCGGCCTCTTCCGAGGCGCCGGCTTCGAGGTCGCCCTGGCTCAGCCAGACGCCCTCAGTTACTGGCGCGCCGCCGCCAAGTAGCCGGTCGCGTGCAGACTCGAAATCCTGGTTGAGCTTGGTCGCCAGCGGATCAAGCACCGTGACCATCAGCACGCCGAGCAGCACAGCCAGCACCATCACCGGCCCCAGGAAGCGCCACGCCGACACTCCGGCTGCGCGAATGGCGGGAATCTCGCTGCGGCGACCAAGCTGCGAATAGGTGAGGATCGAGCCGACGAGCATCGCAAACGGAAGCGTCTCGAGGATCAGCCCTGGCGTCTTCATCATCGTGAGCGTGAAGGCGACATCTACGCCGATCTGCGTGCGATCGCCGATGGTGCGCATCTGTTCAACCACGTCGACCAGGATGATCGCAAGCAGGATGATCGATAGCGTCAACGCCAGCGATGCGAGGCATTCACGGAAGATGTAACGCTGTATCCGTCCGGCGATCACCATGTCAGGCGGGCCCCATCAGCGGCGACTGGGTCGTGTGCGCGCTGACGCGCCGTCGTTTCAGGATCGGCTGGATGAAGTAGAGAAATGAGACCAGCGCGATCACGAAGATCGGCAGAAGGTACTGTACGATGTTGAGGTCAGGGTCCTTGCTGGCGGAGGACGTTGCCCCGAATGCGGCCAGCCGCACGAGCAGGGCTGCGCCCGACGCGATCGCAATACGCTGGGCATAACCCCGGCGGCTGAAGTCTCCGCCCAGCACGGCGAGAATTGCGAGCATCGCCATCGCGATATTCAGCAGCGGCGTTGCAAGGCGCGCATGCCCCTCGGCCGCCAGCATGTCGACATTGGCGTTGTCGTAGTGGTTCGTCATGTCCGGATAGAAGAGTTCAGGCAGGTAGCGATCCGACTCTTCGAGGATAACCGCCTTCTGGTCGTTGACGAACGCCCCAAGCTCCAGCGGCGACTGCTGGAAAGTCAGCGATTCTGTCGCCCCGTTGGCGCGCACAGATTGCCGGATGCCGTCGCGCAGGATCAGCGCCGGCTTGCCTTCCAGTTGCGACAGGAAGGCCGACTTAGCGATGTAGGTGACTTCGTTATTCGGGTTGCGGCTGTCGTTCGCCACGAGGAAGGTAATCTCCGACCCCTCCATGTTTCCGGCGAAAGTGGTGAGGCCGTCATTGTGGGTCATGAAAGTGCCCTCGCGGACGAGCGAGGAAGCGAGGTCGGTCGATGCTGACGTTAATGTCGTCCGCAGCTCGCGCGAGGCGGAAGGCTGCACCCAAAGGTTCAGGCCGAGGTGGAGGATAGCCGCCATCACCGCCAGCCGCAGCACGGGCGAGGCAACCTGCCAGTTGGACATGCCAGAGGCTTGCGCTACGACAACCTCATTCTCCCGGTGGGCGACGTTGAGAGCCGCCGCCGTTGCGACGAACAGGGCGATTGGCATCAGCAGGGAGATGATCTGGGGGGTCGCCAGCAGGCTCGCCCACAGGAAGGTGAGCATGGAAGATCGGTTCTGGACGATCGTATCCTGGATCTGGCTGAGGCCTTGCGTAAGAAGGGCGATCAGCGCAAGACCGCCGACAATCGCGATGAGAGTTCTCAACACGTTGCGAAAAAGATAGCGTTGAAAACCGTACATTCGAAAACCCGGGGCCGGCGCTTCCCGTCGGAGCCAATCTTTCGGTGGAAGGGCCACGGCGGAACGGTTCAGTGCTAACCGCCTCCGGCGCGTTCGTCGATGACCATATGTAGGCAATAGGCAGGACCGATTTCCCTATGCAGATCAAGTTTTCCGCAGAACCCACCGGGGATGCCATCGCCTATCTGTGCTACGAGGGCGACAAGGGCGTCGAGTTTGCCGCCGACCTCGACAAGCCGTCGGAAACAGCCATTCGCAGCGCCATTGCGGCCGGAACGTTCAAGGGTGGGTCGGGCCAGGTCGTTGAGATCCTCGCTCCGGAGTGGAGTGATGCCTCGCGTGTGCTGGCTCTGGGTGTCGGCAAGAAGTCCGCAGCGTCCGACCTTGGGTGGCAGAAGGCCGCAGCTGCCCTTGTGAAGCGCGTCCTGCTGGGCGGCGCCAAGTCGCTGGCCATCGTCGGCGCGCCGGATCGTGGCGTGGCGGCGCAGCTGGCACTCGGCGCGCGCCTCGCGGGATACCGCTTTGACCAGTACCGCCTGAACCTGAAGGCCGAGAAGAAGCCGACGCTGGCCACGGTGTCGATCGTCACCGACAGCGCCGCTGGCGCCCGCGCCGATTACGCGCCGCTTGCAGCAAAGGCGGAAGGCGTCGAGTTCGCCCGCAATCTGGTAAGCGAACCGCCAAACGTGCTGCACCCGGAAAGCTATGCTGACCGCATTCAGGAACTGACAGAACTCGGCCTGGAAATCGAGGTTCTCGACGTTGCGGCGATGACCAAGCTCGGCATGGGATCGCTCCTGGGCGTGGGGCAGGGCTCGGTGCGCGGCTCTCGGCTTGTCGTGCTGAAATGGATGGGCGCGAAGGACAAGAAGTCCGCGCCGGTCGCCTTCGTCGGCAAAGGCGTAACGTTCGATACGGGCGGCATCTCGCTGAAGCCTGGCCCCGGCATGCAGGACATGAAGGGCGACATGGGCGGCTCGGCCGCCGTCGTCGGCGCGATGATCTCGATCGCCAAGCGCAAGGCGAAGGCCAATGTGGTGGGGCTCGTCGGCCTCGTCGAGAACATGCCGGACGGCAACGCACAGCGTCCCGGCGACATTGTGCGCGCCGCAGCCGGGAAGACGATCGAGATCCAGAATACCGACGCAGAGGGCCGCCTCGTCCTGTGCGATGTGCTCTGGTATGCGCAGAAGAAGTTCCATCCCAAGGCGATGATCGACCTCGCAACGCTGACCGGCGCGATCATCATTTCTCTCGGCAACGAGCACGCTGGCTTGTTTTCCAACGACGACGATCTGGCTTCGAAACTCACTGCTGCGGGCAAGGTCGAGGGCGAGCCTGTCTGGCGCCTGCCACTTGGCGCTGGCTACGACAAGCAGATCGACAGCGAAGTTGCGGACATGCGGAACATCGGCAATGCGGGCAATGCCGGGTCCATAACGGCCGCGCAGTTCCTGCAGCGTTTCGTCGATGAAGGTCGCGCCTGGGCGCACCTCGACATAGCGGGAACGGCGTGGAAGCCGGGCAATGACAACCCGCTGGAGCCGACCTGGGCCACGGGCTGGGGCGTTCGCATCCTGGACCGGCTGATCGCCGACAACTACGAGGATTAGCGGGATGCCCGGCTCAGGCTCCGCCGAGTGGTGGTTCTACCACATCGAGCAGGGCTCGGTCGACGCCGCCATCGCACCGCTGATCGAGAAATGCCTCGAACGACGCTGGCGCGTGGTCGTCGTGGGCCATGAAGAAACCGTTGAGCGCCTGAACCGCGCGCTGTGGACGTGGAAGGACGAAAGCTTCATCCCCCACGGCCGCGCCCGCACCGACGCCGCCAACCAGCCCGTCCTGCTTTCCACTGAAGCCGCCCCGACCAACGGAGCAAAGGTGGCGGTCCTGCTCGATGGCTCTGATGCAGACGCCACGCTGTTCGAACGCATCATGGTCGTCTTCGACGGCGGCAACGAGAACGCGCGCGCAAAGGCGCGCCAGCAATACAAGACAACCCTCGATGCGGGCGCCTTGGCCCGTTACTTCCAGCAGGAAAGCGGAGGCTGGAAGGAATTCAAGCGGCCGGAGCCTGCAGCAGGTCCCGCTTGAATTGTTCGGTTGGCGCGTGAGGGAAAATCGGCAAGCTTTCATGACGGTTTTTTGTGGGGGGCATGGATCGGCGCACACTTTTCAAGGGGCTGGGCGCGGGCATCGCCATGTCGCTTGCCCAGCCGGCAGCGTGGGCGGCTCCCAACGCCGGGCGCTGGCTGCGCCTTGAAAGCGCGAACTTCCTGACGTACTCGTCGGCGAGCGAGGAAAGCAGCCGTGAGGAACTCGCCGCGCTCGAAGGTTTCCACGGCCTGATCACGCGCATCATGCCGCGCAAGTCGCTGAGCCCGGCCAAGTTGCCGATCTACGTTACCCGCACCAACCCCGATTTCGATCTAACCGCGCCCAACTTCAGGAACTCGATGGTCATGGGGTATTACTCCGCCGGCGTCGAAGGCAAGGTCGCGGTTTCGAAATCGCTTCGCTACCAGCCGCGCCAGCGCGATATGCCGCGCAATGTCCGCGCCGACGATGCGCGCGTTATTCTCTTCCAAGAATACACGCACCACTATGTGCTTGCGAACAATCGCGCCGGCCATCCGGCCTGGTGCATTGAGGGGATCGCTGAGTTTCTCTCCACCGTGGAGTTCACCACGACCGGCGTCGAGGTTGGCAAGTTCACGCAGGGCCGCGCCTATTCTCTGCTTCGCGGCGATGGCCATCGAGGGCGAAGAGGAAGATTAGTCCGCGATCGCCGCGGCGTTGCCGCGTATGATCTGCGCCAGCGGGCCCTTCATGTCGGCGAGGGCGGCCTTCATGTCGTTGTAGCCGGCTTCGACGGCGGGCTCGTAGTCCGCCCAGTCGCGCAGTTCGATGCCCTTCATCTGCGGCACGATCAGGATGTCGGTCAGGTTACGATGCTTGTTCGGGTCCATGCTGACTGTGGCTGCGCGCATCAGCAGGTTGGCGATCGGCGGTGCAGACTTGAAGCCGTGGCGCATGGTCCATCCGAAGAAGCCCGGCGGGTCGATGAAATCATCCGGGAGAAGCCCTCCCGGCGTCACGGCCACGTCGACGCCGACGATTCTTCCGCGATGCATCTCGCGCATCACGTCGACGGGGAAATTGTTCAGCACCGCGCCGTCGACCAGCACCTGCTTGTGAGACACGACCGGCGGCAGGATGCCCGGCAGTGAGATCGTCGCACGCAGTGCCTCGCGCAACAGGCCCTCTGTATGCACCTGGTATGAGCCCTGTGTGAGGTTGGTCGACACTGCGAAATAGGGAATGGGCAGGTCTTCGATCTGCAGGTCGCCGAAATGCTCCTTCAGGCGTGCGTCGACCTTATGCCCTTTCACAAGGCCCACAACAGGCAGGCGATAGTCTGACAGCGGATTGCTTTCGACGAAGGCCTTACGGATGCGTCTGTCGATCTCTGCATCATCCCAGCCGCACGCGACGGTTGCTGCAATGACCGCACCCATCGATGTCCCGCCGACGAAGTCGATCGGGCAATTGGCTTCGCGCAACGCCCGGATGACGCCGATCTGAGCGTAAGCGCGCGCGCCGCCGCCTGAGAGAACCAGACCCACGGATTTGCCGGCCATCGTGCGCGCAAGCCTGCGGCACTCGGCCTCCCCCATGCCGTTCCAGTGGAATACCCGCGCGGCTTCCGACGCGTACTTCCATTCCAGCGTCCGCGCCGCCGAGCGTTCGCTGGCATGGTGCAGCAGGACAAGGTCGACAAGCTTGAACTGCCGGGCAGGCGAGGGATCGTCCGGCAGAAGCGGGATGGACGGCCGCGCATCCGAGCGCGCGAACATCCAGATTCGATCCGAATGGCGCTGGGTCATCTTGAACCATGGCGTGTCGCCAAGGGTCGAAAGCAGCATGACAATCTCGTTGCGCGTCTCGAGTTCGTCGAAATACGCCGCGGGCATGCCGACTGCCTCCTCGCCGACAATGGCGACGCGCAAGCCCATTGCCTGCAGGTCGCTGGCGATCATCCGGGCGCGCTGCTTGAGGTCTATTGTCGGCGAAGTGGCGACCAGCCCGAACACGCGGGGCTCGGCGGACCGGACCACTTTCTTTCGCGCCCGCCGCATGCGGATCATGATCACGCGCGTCAGCCGCTCGAGAATCTGCGGGTCCGAGCGCACGAGTTGCATGAACCCCTGTCGCGACATCGACAGCAGTTCGGTATCGCGAAGTGCGTACACTGCATGCTCATGCGGTTCGCCCGCGATCAACGACATCTCGCCGACGGGCTCGCCAGCGCGGATGTGGCCCGCCAGTTCCATTACGCCAGACGGGTTGATCCGGAATGCGCCCAGTGAACCGGACAGGACGAAATAGATCTGGTCGGACGCTTCGCCTGGGCCGAACAGCTGCCAGCCGCCAGGAAGTCCGAAATATCGCGTCTCGTTCTCGGCGGCTTTCAGAGCGCGCGGCGGCGCGTCACGCAGGAAAGGAACCGTCCGCAGTGAGGGAAGGATGGAAGGTGCGTCTCCGCCAGCCTTCGACTTTGTCTTCGTACCCATGGCCGACCCGGCCGTCCTGTTGCCCGTACCTGTCTTACTTTAACGCAGAACCCTGAAAGAATGGTTTGAGTTTGGTTCCCGGCGACGCTTTGTCTTGCCACGAAGAGACTTGCAGCCATTAATGCCCCGGAATCAACAAGGACTGCATGCGCATGGCGCGACTTCACTCTCAGATAAGTGCTTCCTCGGAGCGCTTTCAAGGCAATGCTGCTGCGATGCAGCGTCTGGTGGACGAACTGCGCGCGAAATCTGCAAAGGCGGCGCTCGGCGGGCCGGAAAGTTCTCGCACGCGGCATGCGGCCCGCGGCAAGCTTCTGCCGCGCGAGCGCGTCGAGCAGCTCGTCGACCCTGGCTCGCCCTTCCTGGAGCTGTCCCCGCTCGCGGCCGATGGCATGTATGATGGCGAGGCGCCTGCCTCCGGCGTGATCACGGGCGTCGGCCGCGTCTCGGGGCGCGAGTGCGTGGTTGTCTGCAACGACGCCACGGTGAAGGGCGGGGTCTACTTCCCGGTCACCGTGAAAAAGCACCTTCGCGCGCAGGAGGTCGCCCTCGAGAACAGCCTGCCGTGCATCTACCTGGTCGATAGCGGCGGCGCGAACCTGCCGCACCAGTCAGAAGTCTTCCCCGACCGCGAACATTTCGGCCGCATCTTTTACAACCAGGCCAACATGAGCGCGCGCGGTATCCCGCAGGTCGCCGCCGTGATGGGCTCGTGCACCGCGGGCGGCGCATATGTCCCGGCGATGTCGGACGAGACCGTCATTGTCCGCAAGCAGGGCACCATCTTTCTTGGCGGCCCGCCGCTGGTGAAGGCGGCCACAGGCGAAATCATTTCCGCCGAAGACCTCGGCGGCGCGGATGTACACGCCCGCCGCTCCGGCGTGGTGGATCACTATGCTGCCAACGACAGTCACGCGCTGCAGATCGTCCGCGATATCGTGAAGAATTTCAATCGCCCCAAACGCATCGCGCTCGACGCGATAGCCCCGCGCGATCCAGCTTTCGACCCCGCCGAACTCGACGGCGTCATCCCGCTCGATGCACGCGAACCCTACGACGTGCGCGAAGTCATCGCCCGCCTCGTCGACGGCTCCGAGTTCGACGAGTTCAAGAAACTCTACGGCGAAACGCTGGTAACGGGCTTTGCACACCTGCACGGCCTGCCCATCGGCATCCTTGCTAACAACGGCATCCTTTTCTCTGAAAGCGCGCAGAAAGCCGCGCACTTCATCCAGCTGTGCGACCAGCGCGGCATTCCGCTTGTCTTCCTGCAGAACATCACCGGCTTCATGGTAGGTTCGAGATACGAGGCGGGCGGCATCGCCAAGGACGGCGCCAAGATGGTCACTGCCGTCGCCACTGCGCGGGTGCCGAAATTCACCGTGGTCATCGGCGGCAGCTATGGCGCAGGCAATTACGGCATGTGCGGTCGAGCTTATTCCCCGCGCTTCCTATTCATGTGGCCCAACGCCCGCATCTCCGTCATGGGCGGTGAACAGGCCGCCAGCGTGCTCGCAACCGTCAAGCGCGACGCGATGGAGGCGAAAGGCCAGACGTGGGCCCCCGATGACGAAGCAATGTTCAAGCAGCCCATCCGCGACCTTTACGAGCGCGAAGGTTCGCCCTATTTCTCGACCGCCCGCCTCTGGGACGACGGCGTGATCGCGCCACGCGACACGCGGCGTGTGCTTGGCCTTGCGCTGTCAGCATCGCTGAACGCGCCGCATGGGAGACAACCTGATCGCGAACAAGGGTTTGGCGTTTTCAGAATGTAGCCCCGGCAGTACTGCAATGAACCGCGACGCCCTCAACGCGCTCGACCAGTCCGTCGCAATCGCGCGGCAACGGGCAGGCGGGCGCATCCCCATCGTCGGGGTCGCGGGCCCGCAGGGTTCAGGCAAGACTACGCTCGTCAGGGCCTACGCCGCCCTCCATCACGGCACAGCGCATTTCTCGCTCGACGATGTCTATCTCGACGCCGCATCGCGCCGCATGCTTTCGGCGACAGTGCATCCACTATTTGCCACGCGCGGCCCGCCCGGCACGCACGATCTCGATCTTCTCAGCGCCACGCTCGATGTGCTTCAGGCGACAGACCCGGACAGCCGCACGCCGCTCCCCGCCTTCGACAAGGCGACGGACAACCCGCTGCCGAGATCCAGCCGCCCGATTTATGAAGGCAGGCCGCAGCTGATCCTGATAGATGGTTGGTGCCTCGGCGCCTCGGCGCAGTCTGACACCGAACTGGCGACCGCCATCAACGAGATCGAAGCGAAGGAAGACGACCGCGGCAAATGGCGCCGCGCGATCAACGAGAACCTGACACTTCCCTATGCGCTGGCCTTCGACCGCTTCGATGCTGTCCTTTACCTGCGTGCACCTGACTTCGGCGTGATCCACGACTGGCGCTGTGAACAGGAAGAAGGACTACTCGGCCGCGCTCTTTCGGAGGCAGACCGCCGCCGTATCGCCATCTTCATCCAGCATTTCGAGCGCATCACGCGCCATATGATGTCCGGTGGCCGCCGCGCTGACATGGAGGTCAAACTGGATGCCGAGCGCAATGTGACCGAGGTCAAGCGCATCTAGCCCTGCCGGGCTAAGTGACGGGACGGCCCCGCCGGTCTACATCAGGCGCAAAGGAGCTTCCCCATGGCTTACGAGCACATCCTTCTCGACGTCTCGCCCGAAGGCACGGCCGTCCTCACGCTTAACCGTCCGGCCAAGCGAAACGCCCTCAATGCCGAGGTAATCGCGGAACTCACGGATGCCTTCGAGATGCTCTCGAAGAACCCCGAATGCCGACTCGTCCTTCTGCGCGGCAATGGACCCGTCTTCTCCGCCGGCGCTGACCTCGAGTGGATGAAGGCTGCCCAGCACTACTCATCCGGTGAAAACGAGGAAGACGCTTACGGCATGGCGGAAATGCTCCGCCGTCTGTTCGAGCTTCCGCAAGTCACCATCGCCTTGCTGCACGGCGCGGCGATGGCGGGCGCGTGCGGCATCGCCGCCGCCTGCGACATCGCCATCGCCAAGCGCGGTACAGTGTTCGCGTTCTCCGAGGTGAAGCTAGGCATCATCCCGGCGACGATCTCTCCCTATATCATCAACGCCATCGGCCCGCGCTGGGCGCGTACGCTGTTCGTCACAGGCGAACGCTTCGAGGCGGACGTCGCCGCGAGGCTCGGCCTGATCAACCACGAGGTCGAAGACGAGATGGCGATGGAGAAGCTGGCCGAACACTACGCCGACCTCGTCTATTCTGCATCCCCCGCTGCCATCGCCGACACCAAGTCCCTCGTCGCTGATGTGACCGGCGAAGTAATCGACGCCAGCCTCGGCCGCATGACCGCGAAGCGCCTCGCCCATCGGCGTGTCAGCGAGCAGGGCAGGGAAGGGCTTGCCGCCTTCCTTGAGAAGCGCAAGCCGAGCTGGTCGCGCTAGGCTGGGCGATTCTTGCACGGGACATGTCGAAACGCCTCTAGCTCGAAGTCTGGCTGCACGCCTTCCGCGAGGCATGGCCCTCACATATTTGATCGCCGACCAGACCGCGCCGAGCGCCCCATGCCTCTTTTGGTCGGCCTCATCCTTGTCGCCACCTTGTTGTGTTTTGACGAGAAACTCGGCACTTTTACCTGGGCACGGACCTAGCCCAGCCAGGATGAAGGCTGGCATCCCGTCTCGATTCAACAGCCTGGCTCGTGGTGCCTTCTCATGATTATCAGCTTTGTGCTGGTCGCCGCCGTGAACCTGAAGCTGCGGTCAGTGCAGGGGACGGATTTATGAGCGGGGAAGTGGAAGCTGCAGGCGCGGCTGTCACGGCTGGCCTCGTAGCTGGCGCTATCGACAATCATGTCGTCGGCAAGGCCGAAGCCCACGGTGCCTGCGCCAATTGTGGGGCCGGACTGACCGGAGTCTTCTGCGCCAGCTGCGGACAGACGGCGCATATCCACCGCACACTTGGCCACATGGTGGAGGAGTTCCTCCATGGCATCCTGCATTTCGACACGCGCGCCTGGCGCACCCTGCCGCTTCTGGTGTTTCGCCCGGGCACGCTGACGCGCGACTATATTCACGGCAAACGCGCAAAGTACATTTCGCCGCTCGCGATCTTTCTGCTGACCGTCTTCACGATGTTCTTCGTGTTTGCCTTTACGGGCGACATGGTCGTGAGCGCGAATACAGAGGAAGCCGCGATCGAACTTGCCGAAGCGCGCACAAACATCAAGCAACTCCAGACAGAAGTGACGGAGGCGGATGCTGCTCTGATTGCTGCGCGTGCGGCAGAGGCAGCCATCCCGGAAACGGTGCCGGCAGGAGATCCAGTGCGCGAAACCGCACGCGAAGCCGTTGAGGATGCCGAAGAACTGGCAGGCGACAAGGCTCTCGACCTGCGCATTGCCGAACGCACGATTACGACCCTTGAGAGGGTGATGGCGGACACACCCGTGACGGTGGGCGATGACGGCGGCACACATACGGCGAAGATCTCGGGTCTCGATGTGGTCTATGACCTGGTCGCCCAAGCTGCGCGCGCGGGCGAGATAACGGTCAACACCGGTTTCAAGGCTGTCGACAAGAAAATCCTCGAGAAGCTCGAGAACCCTGAGCTCGCAGTCTACAAGATCCAGAACACCGCCTACAAATTCTCCTTCCTTCTGGTGCCGATCTCGCTGCCTTTCATGTGGCTGCTTTTTGTCTGGAAACGCGGCGTCACGTTGTTCGATCACGCCGTGGTCGTTCTCTACTCCCTATCCTTCATGTCGCTGCTGTTCGTGGTTGGCGCGCTGACGGCGATGTGGGCTGCGGGCATCTTCGAATTTGTGATGTCGGTCATCGCCCTGGCCATTCCGGTTCATGTGTTTTTCCACATCAAGGGAGCATACGGGCTCAATTGGTTTTCGGCTCTTTGGCGTACCGCGATTCTGCTGCTCATTTGCGTGCTGGCGCTTAGCGTTTTCTTTCTGGCGATCGTTGTTCTGGGGCTTGCTGGCTGAAGTCTCGAGCGGTGGCTTGTGGCGCGTCGCGCATCTCTCTAGTTTCAGCGGATGTTCTCCTCCATTCTCATCGCCAACCGGGGCGAAATCTCCCGCCGGATCATGCGTACCGCCCGAAGGCTCGGGATCGGCACGGTCGCTGTCTATTCGGACGCTGATGCTGGTTCGGCCTTCGTGCGTGAGGCGGATGAAGCCGTTCATATCGGGCCCGCGCCCTCGGCCGAAAGCTATCTCAGGGGCGACCGCATCATCGCCGCTGCCCAGGAGTCGGGCGCTGAAGCCATCCACCCCGGCTATGGCTTCCTGTCAGAAAATGCAGCCTTCGCCGAAGCCGTCGCCAAGGCAGGCTTGAACTGGATCGGGCCGCCGCCTGAAGCCATCCGCGCCATGGGCCTCAAGGACGCCGCCAAGGCGCTGATGGAAAAGCACGGCGTGCCCGTTACACCGGGCTATCATGGCGAGGACCAGTCCCTCAAAACGCTGAAGGCTGCCGCGAAGAAGATCGGCTACCCCGTGCTCATCAAGGCCATCGCCGGCGGCGGCGGCCGCGGCATGCGCAAGGTCGACGCCGACGCCGATTTTGAAGCCGCCCTTGCCAGCGCCCAGCGCGAGGCGAAAGCCAGCTTCGGCGATGATCGCGTGCTGGTCGAGAAGTTCGTGCAGAGCCCGCGCCACATCGAGGTGCAGGTTTTCGGCGACAGTCACGGAAACTACATCCACCTGTTCGAGCGCGACTGCTCGCTGCAGCGCCGTCGCCAGAAGGTGATCGAGGAAGCGCCCGCCCCTGGCATGACCGCGGAAGTCCGCAAGGCAATGACCGACGCCGCGCTCATGGCCGCGAAGGCTGTTGGCTATCGCAACGCCGGCACCATCGAGTTCATCGTCGACGGCTCAGGCCCGCTGCGTCCCGATGGCTTCTGGTTCATGGAAATGAACACACGCCTGCAGGTCGAGCACCCCGTCACCGAACTTATCACCGGCCTCGACCTCGTCGAACTCCAGTTTCGGGTGGCCAGCGGCGAAAAGCTCCCCACCCAATCGCAGATCACGCTCACCGGCCACGCCGTCGAAGCGCGCCTCTGCGCCGAGGACCCTGCACGTGGCTTCCTCCCATCCTCCGGCCGCCTCGAGCGCTTCGATCTCTCTGCCTTCACCGACGAAACCGACGACGATGACCACGGTATCAGCCTCCGCCTAGACAGCGCAGTGGACGAGGGCGACGAAATCCCCTCGACCTATGACAGCATGATTGCCAAGGCGATCGCCCACGGCCCCACGCGCGATGATGCGCTCGACGCCCTTGGCGATGCCCTCCGCGAGGCCGAAGTCTGGCCCGTGACGACCAACCTCGCATTGCTCGCCAACCTGCTCGACCACAACGACTTCCGCACAGGCGTTGCGACTACCAACACAGTCGAAGCCGATCTCGGCGAACTTGCTGATCCAACTGACGCCGAACTTGCCGACATGATGATCCTCGGCGCCACCGGTCTTGCCGCGCTCCAGCCCGACGGTGTTGACCCGTGGAGCTTCAGCGACGGCTTCCGTATCAACGCCGCCCCCCGCGCAAATTACACCTTCATGGTCGACGATATCGCGACATCCATCCGCATGGCTCCCGATATGGCAGGCGACCACCGCGCCTACATCGGCGAGGATAGCTTTGACGTCGATTTGGACGTCGTCCCGACCGAATCCGGCGTCCTCGTATTCGGCGCTGTCGATGGCGCCGATGTCTTCGGCGCAGTCCGCGCGCTCAGCGACGGCCCCGTCCTCTTCGCCAACGGCCGCGCGTTCGCCCTGCGCGGACCCGACTACACCCACGCCATCGAAGCCCTCGCTGGCGGCGACGACGTTCGCGCGCCGATGCCGGGCAAGGTGCTGGAGGTGAAGATCGCCGCCGGTCAGGATGTGAAGCGCGGCGATGCGCTGGTCGTCCTCGAAGCAATGAAGATGGAACACACGTTGACTGCCCCGCGCGATGGCAAGATTTCCGAAGTCTCCGCCGCTGCCGGCATGCAGGCCACTGACGGCGCCATCCTGGTGCGTCTGGAAGCCCTGCCAGAGTAGGTCGCCGCAATAATCGCAGCTCCGCCCCAATCGCGCCCAGCGTGATTCGGACTTCGTTCACCTTGGCCGCCGCACACTGGGTATCAGCAGCTGCCGGTTCGAATTCATGTTGCGGGGCCAATTCCAGCCACATTCCGTGGCAAGGATTGTCCTAACGACAAGGGTCGTCTTCCCCGGGCCTGTAACGGATCGCGCGAAATGTCTGCCTTACTTCTTTTCGCTATCACGTGGGCCGGTTTGCCCCCGGAACAGGCGCTGGAGCGGGCCCTCGACGCTGTTGAGCCGCCCGCTGCCATGCGCGCCGCTTTTCATGCCACGCTGACCAGCGGCAACGCCATCCGCCGGATCGAATACGATCCCTACGCCACGCCAGCCGAACGCTTTAGGCTGACCCTTCGACAAGGCGACAATGACGAGCTCGACGCCGTCGTTGATGGCTGGCGCGCCGAACGGCAGGCCGACAGTCGCCTTTTTGCCGACGATCTCCGCCCCAGCCTCGGCGACGCCCGCATTGCAGGCGCGCCCGAGGCGATGGCTGTAGCCTTCAATCACAGGATGTCAAAGAACGACACGGAGTTCGACGCCCCATTCTCCTCCGGCATGGCAGGTCGCGTGCAACTTGACCCGGTGTCCGGCTTCATCAGCCGCATCGAGTATACGATCGAGCGGCCTGTCACGCTGGAGGACGGCACGGAGGTGTCGCAATACCGCCAGCGCTACAATTTCGGATATTCCGAACGCTGGGGCGTGTCTTACGTCATGGCCTACGAAGTGTACGCCAAGGGCGGCCGCTGGGGCATATCCGAGGAACGCACGATCAAGGTCCAGCTCACCGACATCGCCTTCGGCCTCGCAGGCGATGGCCAGCAGGATCTGGCGTCGCGCGAACAACCCTACAACGTGGAGCCCAGCCTCATGGCCCGGGCGCAGTAGGCCGCGCGACAACACGTCCCCAGCTATCCAGCGCCGCACGGTTGCCCCGGCCGAGACTCATGGCTTAGCTCCCCCGCATGGCGCTTCACATGATCAAGCTGTGCGTCGGCGCGGAAAACGTCGAAGACCTTGCCGAATGGCAGGACAAGTGCGTGGCCAGCATCGCGGGCAGGGTCAAGAATGCCACGCCCTGGCACGACACCCGGATGTCGCCCAAGCGCGCGGCCGAAATGCTCGACGGCGGTTCGCTCTACTGGGTCATCAAGCACTTCATCATCGTGCGCCAGCGCCTTATCGGATTTGAGGAGTTGAAGGACAAGGACGGCAAATCCATGTGCCGCATCCACCTTGGCTCCGAACTGATCCGCACGAAGCCGCGCAAGAAGCGCCCCTTTCAGGGTTGGCGCTATCTCGAACCGGGCGACGCCCCGTCCGATCTGGATGGCAAGGGGCCTGCGCTTTCCGCTGATCTTGAGCTGGCGCTGAAGGAAGCGTTGGCGTGGTGAGCGTCTGAAGCTGCCGCAACGCGGATGGTCAGTAGCGATCGAGATCCAGCCATCCGTGCACGAAACAACGCAGCTCCCCTCGACGCTTACATCGCGAACGCTTGCGCCATAGTTGAACTTGCGAAAACTGACAGTGCGGCGGCAAGCGCCGGGTTCGCCGAGTTCATCCGCAATTTCGAGGCCCTGTCGACAGGCGACACCACGACGGAAATCCCTGCGCGCCGCGCCGTGACGGGGCGCGGCAAGATCAAGCAGGACCGGGCGCACGGGTGCGAGGTGTCGGTGGGAGGGATTGTCACCGCGGTTAGCACCGCAGCGACGGAATTGCAGGTCACTGCACAATCGCTGTCGCAAACGGCAGACCTTGCGTATCGTCAATCGCAGGTCGTGGCCTCGGCATCGCAGCAGACGACGGACAACGTCCAGTCTGTCGCCGCTGCGACAGAGCAGCTGTCCGCATCGATCACGGAAATCGGCAATCAGGTTGACCGTTTAAGCGACGCAATTGCGGGCGCGGTGATGCAGGCAGGATAGACAAACGAGAAGATCAAGGCGCTCGCCGAGGCAAGCCAGAGGATCGGCACCGTCTTGACGTTGATCAACGAAATCACAGGCCAAACCAACCTTCTTGCACGCAATGCGACCATCGAGGCGACCATCGAGGCGACCCGCGCAGGCGAGCCAGGCAGGGGGGCGGTTGTGGCAGCGGAGGTCAGGAGCCTTGCCACCCAGACGGCAAGTGCGACCGAAGAGATCGCAGGCCAGGTTCGCGCAATTCAGGAAGCCACGCGTTTGTCGACAGAGGCGATCGAGGAGATCACGCTCACGATTAACCGGGAGCAGGAGTTTGGCATGAGCATCTCATCAGCCGTTTCACAACGGGCAGCCGCGACGCAGGAAATCTCGCGCAATGTCCAGCAGGCCTCCGCATCGACGTCGGAAGTCTCCGTGAACATAAACGGCGTCACCGAGGCGTCCGCGGCGACAAGCTCGGGGTTAGCCGCAGTGCTGGACGCCGCAGCGCAGCTCACCGAGAGCGGCGAACGCCTCAGGAGGGATGTTGAAGACTTCTTGCTGACTGTTCGAAGCGCCTGAGCCTGTTTGAGCAGGGCTGTTGTGGCAGCATCAACCCCGCCGCACAAACCCGATATTGTCGATTAGCCGCGTCTTGCCCATGCGCGCCGCCACGAGCAGCCGGCTGCTCGCTCCCACCGGTGCGCACTCCAGGCCGAACGGGGCCAGCGTGTCGGCGCGCCGCGCCTCGAAATAATCGACCGACGTGAATCCTGCCGCCAGGATTTCGGACTTTGCCGCGTCCGTCGCCGCGCGGATGCCTGCGCCGCTTTCGAGCAGCGCCGCCGTCTCGCGCATCACGCGCGCCAGCCCTGCAGAACGCGCGCGCTCCTCGGCGCTGAGATAGGCATTGCGAGATGACATCGCGAGGCCATCTGTCTCCCGCACGGTCGGCCCGCCCACGATCTCGATCCCGAAGCCGAGATCCTGAACCATGCGCCTGATGACCAGAAGCTGCTGGTAATCCTTCTCGCCGAACACGGCGAGGTCCGGCCCGACATGCAGGAACAGCCGGCTCACCACGCTCGCCACGCCTTCGAAGAAGTGTGGCCGAACCTCCCCCTCAAGAATGTGGGACAGGTCCTTCACCGTCACACGCGTCGAGTCACCTGGCGGATACATCTCGCTGGGCGAGGGGCAGTAGCAGAACGCACATCCCGCCTCGGCAAGCTTCGCAAGGTCGCTCGCCTCAGAGCGCGGATAGGTCGAAAGGTCCTCATGAGCCGCAAACTGCGTGGGGTTCACGAAGATGGAGGCTGCCGCCACATCCGCCTTTTCCAGCCCCAGCTTGATCAGGCTGACATGCCCGGCATGCAGTCCCCCCATGGTCGGCGCAAATGCGATGCGCTTGCCCTGCGCCCGCATCTGCCTGCGCCAGTCCAGCGCTTCGGAGCGGGTGCGCGCCACGACCAGTCCGTTTCGCTTCGCCAAATCCAACCCTTCCAGAGCCGCAGTCGTGCGGAGCGCCGATGAGGCGGCGGCTTCTAGGCCTGTTCCAGATGTGGATCAATCGCGCCAGACCGCGCAGGCGCCCTCAGGCTTTATCGGTCCTTAACCCACCCGACCGATCATTCGAGGATGCGCGATTATCTCGTGAGCTACCTGCGATTGCTTGGTTTCAGCGTCTGCCTGCTGGCCGTGGCGCTGTGCATGCGCTTTGGCCCTGCTGCGAACGCCGCTACGCTCGGTCCAGAACCCCGCTTCTTGGCACCGCCAAGGGAAGCCGACATGGCGGCCCTCCCGCTGGCGCCGACCGAAGAAGATCAGGTCGCCAGCCTCGAAACGGACCTGACGGCTTTGTCAGCTGAAATCGCCGATCTCACCCTGGCGCTGGACGTTCTGGGGCCCCTTCCGGGTCATCCGGAGCTGTTCATCCCGGTGATTCTGTCTGACAGCGAGGGCCGCACCCCTGAGGATACCGCGCGCCGTTTCTTGCCCGTTACTCGTTCGGGCAATTCCCAATGCGGAATGCCCCATGCCGGCCTCGGCGTCCTTGCCGGCCCTCACCGGCGCATCTCAGGCATTAGAGGCGCCCCGGCCAGCTATGATGCGCCGTTCCACAATGTCCGGACTTTCGGGAACGATGTGGAAGACGCGACACTCGCCGCCTTGTGCGTGGAGCTTTCCGCCATCTCCGGCCCGCCCCGTGTCGTAGCGCCGATCCGGGCCTGGTAGCACGATGGTCGCCACGCTCATGACAGCGCCCAATTCAGGCTCCGATCTGGAAGCAAAGGGCCGCTCACGGCTCGCGCATACGATCGTCATCGGCAACGAAAAGGGCGGCGCGGGCAAGTCCACCGTGGCGATGCACCTGTCGATCGGCCTCCTGCGCATGGGCATGACCGTCGGCATCATGGACCTCGACGTCCGCCAGCGCTCGCTCGCCCGTTATCTCGAAAACCGCAGCCGCTGGATCCGCAATACCGGCGCACCCCTGCCGATGCCGGAAATGGTCCGTATCGGCGCGAGCCAGGCGCGTGATCTCGACGCTGCCGAGCAGGAAGAGTCCCGCCATTTCGAGGCCAGCCTCAAGCGGCTGTCTGAAAAGTGCAATTTCATAATCATCGACGCTCCCGGCGGCGACACATTCCTCTCGCGCACCGCTCATTCCGCTGCCGACACGCTCATCACGCCGCTGAACGACAGCTTCGTGGATTTCGACCTGCTGGGTGATGTCGATCCCCAGACGCTCGAAGTCGCGCGCCCCAGCTTCTATGCCGAACTCGTGTGGGAATCTCGCAAGCAAAAGGCCCAGAGCAGCCGCAAGCCCATTGACTGGATCGTCATGCGCAACCGCATGTCGCCCCTGGATGCCCGCAACAAGCAGCGCGTGGGCGAGGCGCTCGAAAACCTGTCGCGCCGCATCGGCTTCCGAATCTCGCCCGGGCTCTCCGAGCGCGTGATTTACCGTGAACTCTTCCCGATGGGTCTCAGCCTGCTCGACCTCACTGACGCCGGCTCCCACGTCCCCTTCACCATGAGCCATGTCGCTGCCCGCCAGGAAATCCGCGATCTCATGATCGTGCTGAAACTGCCGGGGCTGGAAGGCAAGGACATCAGCTTCTAGGTCACGGCTCCCATCCGCTCACCGGGTTCATTGTCGGAGCAAGCCCGCGCATCGCCCCGATCAGCTTATTGGCCATTGCCCGGGCAGGGGGAGCAGACATGCGTGCACCCAAGTCGTCCGTCAGGAAGGCGTCGGCGAAGGCAAAGCTCGCCATCGAATGGGGCACGCCCCAGGGTTGGTGCACCAAGGCGGTTCAGCTCGATGCCGGAGCGCACAGCAAGGTCACCTGCGACTAAGGCAAGCCGCTGCGCGGGAAATGCGTCACGTAGCGAGACTTTCGTACCGATATCGGAACGTTACGGGACGGTCGGCTGATTGAGCAGGTTGAGCGCCTGAGCCGGAGCGCCCGCTGGGGCCTCGCTTGTCACCAGGATCGCGTCTTCCCCAGCAGCCGTGGTGGCTGGGGTCGCGACCGGCGTCGCCGCAACTTCTGCCGCGGGAAGGGGAGCAGTGGAAGCATCGATCAGGTCGCCGATCGGATCATAACTCTCGCCATCGCCCTCGGAGACTTCCTCAAGCAGGCCTTCATCGCCATCATCTGTCGTCCCGAAAGCGTCTGCGAATGCGTCGCTGTCGAGCGAGGCGACCAGGGCAGCATCCGGCTCCTGCAGGCGACGCAGCTGCGCCAGCGCCAGGTCGTCAGCTGAAACATTTCCGCGCTCGCCAAAAGCTATCCGCGAGCGGAGGTCGTCCTCGGAGACAACGCCGCCGCCGATTTCCAGGAAAGCCGCTTCGATCAGGTCTCGAACATGGGCGTCGCGCGACTTACCCGTCTTGCCACCCAGCATGATCGCGATCACCCGGCGCCCGCCCCGCTCTGCCGAGGCCATCAGGTTGTAGCCCGAGGCGTTCGTGAAGCCGGTCTTGATGCCGTCCACACCGTCGACCTTCCGCAGAAGTTCGTTATGATTCATGTACTTACGCTTGCCCCACGTGAACGAGGACAGCGAAAAGTAGTTATACCGGTCCTTGTGATCCATGTAGACCGCCTCGGCGAGCTTCGCCATGTCGCGGGCGGTGGTGATCTGTTTCTTGTCCGGCAGCCCGGAAGCGTTGCGGAACGTCGTGGCGTTCATGCCGAGTTCCTTGGCCTTGGCGTTCATCTTGGTGACGAACTTGGCCTCGGATCCGCCTCCCAGTTTCTCGGCAATCACGATGGCCACATCATTGGCCGACTTGGTCACCAGCGCGCGAATCGCATCTTCGACCTTGATGGTCGAGCCGGCTTTCAGGCCCAGTTTGGAGGGTTGGGCGCGCGAGGCAGCCTTTGAGACCGTCAAGCGCTCGGAAAGCTTCAGTTTCCCTGATTCAATGGCGTCGAACACCATGTAAAGGCTCATGACCTTTGTCAGCGAGGCGGGGTGGCGCGCTTCGTCTGCGGCGCGGTCGTGAAGGACCTGCCCGGTCTCCAGGTCGATCACAATCGAGGCGTATTTGTCGGCCCAGGCCGGGCTTGCCGCACACAGCAGGGCAGCCAGAGCAATAGCCGCTCTGCGAAACCAGGCGATCAGGGGGATCGTCTTCATACGCAACGGAATCCTCTATCAGAAGCACTACAAAGACGAGACTGAGGGTCCTCTGGCGACCTTACCCAACCTTTAAGCTCCGTCACCCCTGTACGTCCGATTGCGCCACTTTTCTCCCGGCATGCCCGCGATCGGGTCCGCCATTGTCCAATTGGAGCGCACTCCGGTTTAACCTTGCATGAACCATGCAAACTTGCCGTATTTGGCACCCCGCGCTTCGGGATAAGGTTTACTCTGCCTGCTGACTTTGAACAAACCAAGGCGCCTTCTGCGGTTTATTGGTTCACAGCACTTAGACTTCTCGCACGTGTTGGCCCTTTCACTTGGCCGCGAGATCAATATCTAATGGGGTGAACCGCCGGACCGTCCCGGATCCCAGCCCGGCAGCCAGACAGACAAGCATGACCGACAAGAAGCAAACCCCAGGAACGGCCAAGGAGCTCGGTGTCGCCACGCGCACCAAGCCCAAGCCCAAGAAGCCGTCCCTGTACCGGGTGCTGCTGCTGAACGACGACTATACCCCGATGGAGTTCGTGATCCTCGTCCTGGAGCACTTCTTCAACAAGTCACGCGAGGAGGCCACGCGCATCATGCTGCATGTCCATAACTATGGCGTTGGCGTCTGCGGGGTATTCCCGATCGAAGTCGCCGAAACGAAAGTGGCTCAGGTGATGGACCTGGCCCGCGAGCACCAGCATCCTCTCCAATGCACCAAAGAACGCGAGGACTAGAAAGCCCTAGATGCCCTCATTGACCCCAAGCCTCGAAAGAGCCCTCGAACGCGCCCTCAACCTGGCCGCCGAGAGGAAACATGAGTATGCCACGCTGGAGCACCTGCTCCTCGCCCTGACAGAGGATGAGGACGCCGCAGAGGTGATGACGGCGTGCAAGCTCGATATCGAGAAGCTTCGCCGGGACCTTGCCAACTATCTCGATAACGACTGCGCCTCCTTCGTCGTCGAGGATGGCGGGCAGGTCCACCCCACCGCCGCCTTCCAGCGCGTCGTCCAGCGCGCCGTGCTCCATGTCGAATCCTCGTCCCGCGACGAAGTCTCCGGCGCCAACGTTCTTGTCTCGATCTTTGCCGAGCGCGACAGCCACGCCGCCTACTTCCTGCAGGAGCAGGACATGACCCGCTACGATGCGGTCAACTACATCAGCCACGGCGTCGCCAAGAAGCCGGGCATGTCGAAAGCGAAGCCCGTCGAAGGCGCTGCCGAGAAGGAAGAAGACCAGACCAAGCCCGTCGGCGAAGCCCTTGTCGCCTATTGCGTCGATCTCAACCAGCGCGCCCGCGAAGGCAAGACCGATCCGCTCATCGGCCGCCATGCCGAAGTCGAGCGCGCGATCCAGATCCTCTGCCGCCGCCGCAAGAACAACCCGCTTCTCGTGGGCGATCCTGGCGTGGGCAAGACCGCCATCGCTGAAGGCCTCGCCAAGAAGATCGTCGATGGCGAAGCGCCGGCCATTCTCGCCGACGCCGTCATCTACTCGCTCGACATGGGCGCGCTCCTCGCCGGCACACGCTACCGCGGCGATTTCGAAGAGCGTCTCAAGGCCGTCGTGAAGGAACTCGAGGAACAGCCGAAGGCCGTCCTCTTCATCGACGAGATTCACACCGTGATCGGAGCTGGCGCCACGTCCGGTGGCGCGATGGACGCCTCCAACCTCTTGAAGCCCGCGCTTCAGTCAGGCCAGCTGCGCTGCATGGGCTCGACCACCTACAAGGAATACCGCCAGCACTTCGAAAAGGATCGCGCGCTCGCACGACGCTTCCAGAAGATCGACGTTGTGGAGCCGTCCATCGATGACACGATCAAGATCGTGATGGGCCTCAAGCCATATTTCGAGGAGTTCCACGGTCTCAAATACACCAACGACGCCATCAAGACTGCCGTGGACCTGTCGGCCAAATACATGACCGACCGCAAATTGCCGGACAAGGCGATCGACGTGATCGACGAGGCTGGCGCTGCTCAGTGGCTCCTGCCCGAAGGCAAGCGCCGCAAGCAGATCGGCGTCAAGGAAATCGAGATCGTCATCTCCAAGATGGCGCGGATCCCGGCCAAGCAGGTGTCGAAGTCCGACAGCGAACAGCTCCGCTCGCTTGAGGCCGATCTGAAGCGCGTTGTGTTCGGTCAGGACAACGCCATCAAGGCGCTCTCCACCGCCATCAAGCTCGCCCGTGCGGGCCTGCGCGAACCCAACAAGCCCATCGGCTGCTACCTGTTCTCGGGCCCCACGGGCGTCGGCAAGACGGAGGTGGCGAAACAGCTCTCGTCCATTCTCGGCGTAGAGATGCTGCGCTTCGACATGTCGGAATATATGGAGCGCCACACGGTCTCGCGTCTCATCGGCGCGCCTCCGGGCTATGTCGGCTTCGATCAGGGCGGCCTGCTCACCGACGGCGTCGATCAGCATCCGCACTGCGTCCTCCTGCTCGATGAGATCGAGAAGGCGCACCCGGACCTGTTCAACATCCTTCTGCAGGTGATGGACAACGGCACGCTCACCGATTCGAACGGCAAGAAGGTCGACTTCAGGAACGTGATCCTCATCATGACCACGAACGCCGGCGCCTCGGACGCTGCCAAGGAAACCATCGGCTTTGGTCGCGGCAAGCGCGAAGACGAGAATGAAGAGGCAATCAAACGTCTGTTCACGCCCGAATTCCGCAACCGCCTCGATGCGACGATCCCCTTCTCTGCTCTCAGCCAGGAGATCATCGAGATGGTCGTCGACAAGTTCATCCTCCAGCTCGAAGCCCAGCTGGCGGACCGCAATGTCACAATCGCGCTCACCGCGAAGGCCAGGAAGTGGCTCGCTGTGCGCGGCTATGACGAAGCCTTCGGCGCCCGCCCGCTCGGCCGGCTCATCCAGGAGCACGTCAAGAAGCCGATGGCCGACGAACTCCTCTTCGGTTCGCTCCAGAAGGGCGGCGGCGTGAAGATCGACGTGGACAAGAACGACCCTGACAAACTGTCGTTCAAATTCATCGCCGACCCGAAGCCGACGACCAAGGAAAAGAAAGAAGCCGAAGCGGTCGAGTAGTCTTCACGGATTCTAGGCAAAGGGCTGCTTGCAAGAGCCGCCCGTATCCGGCCCTCGCCTCGAAGTGGACGAACGCGCCGACAGGCAGCGTGGCCACGAAAGACCTGATCCCGTCGGTCATCACTAGGACCGAAGTGGTGTGCGAAACATCGAACGCATCGATGCAGCGCCGGACTCCGTGCGGTCTCCAGACCGGAGGAGCTATAGGGTTTGCGTGCGCAATACCCAATCTCGAATGCTCGCCCGCCCATCGCATGAGCGCATCCGCGCAGCTCAGGTCGGGCTCGCATGACCGCAAGGAAAAAGGCCGCCCCGATCTGGAGCGGCCTTTGAAAATCAGACTTATACTGTGATCAGCTCGTTGCGCCGCCCGGAGGAGGCTCGGCCATCGGGTCCTGGGCGTGTTTCACGGCGCCTTCGAAAATCGCGTTCGGCTCGATTGCCAGCGAGGCGTGGAAGATGTCGCCGCGCACCTTCGCGCCGGAGCAGAGCTGAACCTTGCGGGCGCGGATGCGGCCCTCGACTGTGCCGCGAACGACAACCGACTCGGCGACCACTTCGCCCTTGATCGCGCCGGTCTCTCCGACGGTCAGGGCTGAGGCGCGGACATCGCCCTCGATCTGGCCGTTGATGTCAAGTTCGCCGGTCGAAATCAACTTGCCGACCATCTTGACGTCGGCCGAAATGATCGACGGTCCCGAGCGCGCGACAGGCGCACGCTTTGGCGCGGCGTCGGGAAGCGCAGGCTTTGGAGCCAGTTGCGGCGGAGCAGGCGGCTCCGGTGTTTTGCCCTTAGTGAACATGCTTGCCAGCCCTCAGGAATTTCAGCGGATCGTATGATTTGCCGCGAAAGTATATCTCGTAATGCAGGTGTGGTCCCGTGCTTCTGCCAGTTGATCCCATCGTGCCAATTTTCTGGCTGATGACCACTTCCTGGCCGACTTTGACGGATATCGAGTTCATGTGTCCGTATCGTGTCTTGAATCCAGCCCCATGGTCAATTTCGACCGTCCGTCCGTAGGCCCCCTTGACCCCCGCGTGGATGACCCTCCCCGCAGCGGGGGCGATGATCGGCGCGCCAGTAAATGCTGCAAGGTCCGTGCCTTCATGGAACGTCGCGCGCCGTGTGAAGGGGTCGGAGCGGTATCCAAAACCGGACGTTTCGCGGTAGGCGCCTTGCACCGGCAGGCCAAGCGGCAGCGACCGCATCGCCCGCTCGTAATCCTGGGCCTCGCGCAACCGCGCCTCGACTTCGTAGATGCGCTGTTCGAAGGGATAGGCGTCTGTGCCCTTCGGGCCAGACGTCGTGAAGTTGATCGGGATGAGTGGGCCGCCCATTCCGTTCTGTTCAAGCACACGCGAGGCCGGTACGCCGGTCAGCCGGATCACGCCACGCGCGCTCTCGGCCTTCTGCACGGCCTCTTCCTCAAGCATGTCGAGAAAACTGGCCTGGTCATCGATCAGTTTGTCTGTCCGCGCGCGAAAGGAAGAATTGCCTCCGGCATTGGCTTCCTTGCCCTCTGGGCGCGGCTGACGGGGGTCGCCTTCCTCGATGGTGGAGTCAATCAGAAGCTCAGGCTTTCCGTTAAGGGCAATCGCCGACGCAGAGTCCTGACCCTGCAGGCCGGCCATCAGGCGCTTCAGCTCCACATGCCGGTCTTCCGCTTCCTTGATCGCCTGGTTGAAATCGGTTGTGCGGGTTTCCAGAAGCGTTAGGGCAGTCTGCTCGGCCGCCTTGGCCTGGCGCAGTTCCCGCTCCAGACGCGCGGACTTCCGATCGGATCCGCCCCCCTGAATTTCGACACCCGGACCCTTGAGCAGAACAGCAGCCGTCGCGAACAGGCACCAGCCGACCACCAGCGTCGCCAGCCCGGCCATCATCGCCTGACGCCTAGGAGAAATCGAGACATAGCGCACCGAGCCGCCGCTGCGGTGGTAGATCTGTCGTTCAGGAAAAGCCTTCTCGAAGAAGGCTCTCGTCTTGGCCTTCAGGTGCTTGACCGCCATTTAGTGTGCCCGATCAACTGCTCTACGCGCCAAGCCCCGCTCCGCCCGCTTGTAGTGCCCGGCAAGAAGAATGGATAACTCAGAAACCCGGAGACGCGAACCCCCACCTCCAGCTTTTTCATCACACTCGTCTGCGTCGATTAAGCTCTGATTAACGGTGGTTCTCGCGCGGATTCGCGTCTACGTTGAAGCGGTCAATTCAGCAAAGACTGCATCGGCATGGCCAGGTACCCGAACGTTTCGCCAGATGCGACGAATCGTACCGTCCTGATCGATCAGGAAAGTTGACCGAACGATGCCCATGTAGCGACGTCCGTATAGCTGCTTTTCGGCCCACACGCCGTAGGCATTGCAGACCGTGCCGTCTTCGTCCGACCCCAGCTGTACCGTAAGGGAATGCTTTTTTATGAACGCCTTGTGAGAGTCAACACTGTCGCGTGAGACGCCCAGCAGATCACACTTCTTGCGGGTAAATCGCGACCGCATGCCGCTGAAAGCGACTGCCTCCCGGGTGCAGGCCTCGGTGTCGTCCTGCGGATAGAAGAACAACGCGAGAAACCTGCCCGAATAGCCGGAAAGCCGTGCAGGGCCGCCCTTGGCCGTCGGCAGTTCGAATGCGGGGGCCGGGTCGCCGGCTTGAAGTGGCTGTGACACAATCGGTCTGTTATGATCTGATGCTGTGAGGATGGAGTGTACCGCCCTGAAGCTGAACTTGTGAAGCGTGATCCTTCGGGGTCAGGAGCCGCGCTGGCTGGCGCGGGCGCGGGGGCGTCGTATTGAAATTCTCGGTCAGTCGCCTCCTCGTCGAAATTCTCGTCTCTATAGCGTTCGCCATTCTGGTCGCTGCGGGCGCGCTTGCGTGGCGCCTGTCGCAGGGCCCGATTGATCTCGAGATGTTCCGCGGCCAGGTCGAGCGCTCCCTGGAGGAAGCGCGCGGCGGCCAGCCGGTGAAGATCGACCGGCTGGCCCTCGAATGGGTGCGGGACCGCGGCCGGATAGAAGCCGTCGCGCGCGGCTTCACTGCCATGGACAAGGGCCGTGAAGTCACCTTCCGCGCCAACCGCGCCATGATCGCGCTTGACGCTGGTGCGCTGTTCACCATGAAGTTCAAGACCCAGCAGCTGCGGCTCGAGAATGGCGCCGCAACCGTGGTCCGCTCCGCCGATGGCGTATGGACGCTGGCTGACATGGTCATTGCGAAGGAGCCGGACCCGTCCGACAAGCCATTCGACCCGATCCGGGACATCAACTGGACAACGCTAGCCACGCCGATCCGTGCGCTGATCTCGGCCGGGTCGTTCGAACAGGTCGAGCTTTCCAACTTCCGCCTCGACGTCGATGACCGCAAGTCGAACAGCACCTGGAGCGCCAATCCCGTTGCTGGACTCTGGAAGGCCAATCGTGAGGGCGTCTCGCTCACCCTCAACATCACGCTCGCGGATGCGATCCCGGGCGAACCCAACCGCATCAGCATCGCGCTTGCGTCAGACGGCCAGGTCGAACGCGCCGCAGCCACCGTGAAACTCGAAGGCGTCGATCCGCTCTCGATCGCCGGCATGTTCGGCTATACCGGCGACGCGTTCACTTCGGGCCGTCCCGCCAGCGCCGCCTTCTCCGTGGCAGCCACTGAGCGTGCGGGCCTTCTCAGCACCAGCCTGTCGCTGTCAGGCGTCACGGGCAGCGTGAAGATCGCCGACCAGGATGTGGCGGTGAAGAACCTCGCCTTCGACGCGTCGTATGATCCAACGAGCAAGAAGGTGAACCTGAAATTGCTCGCGCTCGACAGCGACTGGCTGAGTGGCCAATTCACCGGCGAGCTTGATGCCGCCTCGATCATGCGCGGGGAGGCGGCGCCTACGCCCTTCGCACTTGCCGGTTCTGGCGTGACCATCAATGCGCAGCCCGTGTTCGAAAATCCCTGGCGGTTCGAGCAGTTCAGCCTGCAGGGTGTGCTCTCGATCGATCAGCAGCACCTCACCCTGACCCGCATTGACGCGGTCACCGGCGGGCTTACTGCGAATGGAGCAGGCGAGGTGTGGCTCGACATGACCGGCGAGTCGCCACAGGTCGGCGTCAAAGGCAGTGCTGCCGGCACAGGCACGATCACGCCCCAGCAGGTTCTGGACTTCTGGCCGCAGGACCTCGGTCCACAGGCCCGCCAGTGGGTTCGCGAGCGCATCATCAAGGGCACGGCCAGCAAGGCAATCTTCAGTATCGACTGGCCCCCCGGCGCGGACGCGAAGGGCTTCCTGCCCGACGAGCACCTCGCGCTCGAATTCCACGTCCAGGACGCCACTGTGCGCATCGTCAGCGACCTGCCGGAAATATCCGGCATCAATGGCATCGGCCGCCTAAAGGGCAACAGCCTGACCTTCGAGGCTTTCTCCGGCGCGATGGGCGCATGGCGGCTGGGCGAGACGAAAATCGTCTTGCCGCGGTTCTTCCCCGGGGGCGCGATGATGGAGATTTCAACCTCCGGAACCGGACAGCTTGGAGGTCTGCTGCGCGCGGTCGATCAGAGCCAGTTCGGCTTCGGCTCCCGCTACCCGGTCGACATTGCCCGTATAGGCGGCGCCGGCGCGATCGACGTTACCGTGAAGCAGCCCTTGGTCGACGTCGTGAAGCCCGAGGACGTCATCTACGACATTCGCGGGCGCTTCCAGCAGGTTGTCATGCCTGACCTGCTCGGAGAGTTCGGCCTGGCCGACGCCAACCTGTCGTTCGCGTTGAATCCGCAGGGCATGAGCGCCACTGGCAGCGGCGAGTTCGGTCCCGCCCCCGTCACATTCGAATGGCGCGAGCGCTTCGCGCCCAATGGCGAGGGCGGCGTCGAGCTGATCGCCAACGCGCGCGCAACGCCTGACCTGCTCAACGCGCTCGGCCTCGCGGCGCGCAACTTCATGCAGGGAGAAGCCGCTGTCGAATTGCGCGCAACCGGACCCGACGGCGCCAATTTCGACGCTCTATCCGCTAGCGTCGATCTCACCCACGCCGAACTCGAAGTCGCCGAGTTCGGCTGGCGCAAGAAATTCGACGAGCCCGCGCGCGGCACATTCCGCTACGGGGCAGATGCAACAGGCGCTGTCGTCACTGGCGACATCCGCGCTGATGGCCTGGAGCTGGTTGGCGAAGCGCGGATGGACAAGGACAGCGCCGTCACCGGCGTCGATATCGAGCGCATGTATTCGCGGGGAACTGTCGACCTTCGCGGCGCCGCCACGCGCAGGCAGGATGGCGGTTACCGCGTTGCGCTGACGGGTCCCCTCTTCGACGTCAGTCCATGGATGGACAGCCTTCTCGAAATGTCGGGCGGGCGCGGCGCCAGCGACGCAGTCGGTGGGCCGAGTGATCCGGGGCCGCTGTTCGAGTTGCAGGTCAATGCAGACCGTCTGAAACTGCGAGAAGACGCCGATATCCGCAACACGAAGATTGTGCTCGCACTCGATGCGAAGGGGCCGCGCTCCGGGTCCATCACCGGAAACATAGAGGAGGGCAAGGCACTCAGCGTGACGATTGGCTCCGCCGACGGCGCTCGCACGATAGGTCTCAAGTCAGACGATGCAGGCTTTGCCGCGCGCGTTCTCCTGAAGGCCGACTACCTGCTTGGCGGCAAGCTCGCCTTCGACGGCAAGTTCAGGGGCGCCGACGGGCATGCGATCGTCACCATGTCGAATGTCCGGTTGAAGGATGCGCCACTGGTCGCGCAGCTCTTCTCGCTCGCCTCGCTGCAGGGGCTGGTCGACGTGCTGAACGGTGAGGGGGTGATGTTCACCGATGTGAATGCGCCGGTTAGGTTCGTCGGCGGTCGCATCGATTTCCCGGGCATGCGCGCCACTGGCCCCGCCATGGGCCTCACGGCCCGCGGCTGGATCGCGCCTGAATCAGGTGAGCTGTCGCTTGATGGCGTGCTTGCGCCGTCGATCGTCGGCGTCAACGCCGTACTCGGCGTCCTCCCGGTCATCGGCGACCTGTTTGTCTCGCGTCAGGGCGAGGGCATGTTCGCGCCGACCTACTCGGTGCGCGGCACGTTCGCGCGCGCCAACATATCGATCAACCCTATCGCCGCTCTCACGCCCGGCGTCCTCCGCCGTATCTTCGAGAACCCGGCCGAGCCACCGCCTGCGGTGATCACGGCGGCGGATTGATCCACAAAGGCAAACGGCCCGGCCTGTAGCCGGGCCGCTGACGTCATGGGGCGTGGGCGATCAGCCTTCGGCTAGCTTCTTGATGTTCTGCAGCGCTGCCTCGAACTGCTTGCGGCGGCCGTTCACGTCGGCGTCCTTGGCGGCCTGGTCGGCCTTGTCCGACACGTCGAGCATGAGCGTGTAGTTGATCTTCGTCGTCTTGGCATCGACAGCGACGGCTTCGATGAAGCCGTGGTAGAGGTTGTAGAATTTGCCTTCGACCGGAGGCTGCGTGTAGCCGTAGCCGTGTTGCGATTTGGCGGTCATGATCTCGGTTACGCGGCCTGCGATCACCCGCACGGAGCCGATGTTGCTGTGGCTCGACTTGACCTCGCACGGCACGCCGCCCGTCGGAGTGATCCATTTGGAAATGTCACACCAGCCGCCGACCTTGGACCAGACATCGGCCACCGGCTTGTTGATCGTGATCTCCATCGGGATGGAGACATATTCAGGCGCCGTCTGCGACCAGGCTGCGCCGCCGCCAGCGACCCCCGCACCCAGAGCGCACGCCGCCAGCCTTGCTGTCATCTTCATGGTTCGTCTCTCCCTGTCCGCGCTTCCTGGCGGTGTGCGTAAGCAAGCTTACGGAGACGCAAAGCGCCAGCGGTTTTTGCTGTGGATACAGTCACGAAAGCGGTACGGGGCAGCTTACGCAGCGATCGGGCGCAGATCGATTTCAGGAGAGCGACTGGAGCGGGTAGAGGGAATCGAACCCTCGTATTCAGCTTGGAAGGCTGCTGCTCTACCATTGAGCTATACCCGCGAGCCGGGCCGCAGATAGGCGAAAACGCGGGGGAAGTCTACCGGCTCTCAGCCATCCAGATCCTTCCTGATGGCGTCAAAGACATCATGAAACATCCGCTCCGTCAGCCGGCCAGTGTTGGTGTTGTACCGGCTGCAGTGATAGCTGTCGTGCAGCATCACCGGCCCCCGCGGCCCCTCCAGCATGTGCCGTCTGGCATGGCCGAAAACCGCTGAACTCGGCTTGGCCCCCAGCGCCCGCACCGTCGAGTCATGGGCGATCCGGCCAAGCGCCATGATCACCTTCAGCTTCGGCAACTGGCTCAGGCGGGAGACCAGGAACTGCCGGCAGGTCAGGATTTCCGCGCCCGTCGGCTTGTTCTCGGGAGGAACACAGCGGACGGCGTTGGTGATCATCGCGTCCTTCAGCCGAAGTCTGTCATCCGGCCGAGCCTTGAACTCCCCGATTGAAAACCCGTACTTTGCAAGCGAGGAAAAGAGCAGGTCGCCCGCATAATCCCCGGTAAATGGCCGTCCGGTCTTGTTCGCGCCCTGCAACCCGGGGGCGAGCCCCACGATAGCCAGCCGCCCTGAAGCATCCCCGAAAGACGGGACCGCGCCATTGAACCACATGGGATTGGCCTGTTGGCTCGCGACCCGGAATGCGACCAGCCGGGGGCACAGCGGGCAGTCCTGGGGCGCTTCTGGCGGCGCGGCGGTGCTCCCTTTTGGCATTTGCTCTCCCTTCGCCATGCCCTCTCCTGCACCGTGGGGCATCGCTGGGTCAAACTCGTCATTTCCGCCTTCAGCCCCGTTACGGCGTTGAAATACCGGGGTTGCTGGCAAAATGACGCGATCAGCCTTATGTTGCTTACGCGATCCGCTTCCTGTAGAGGGATCGGCCCCGCAAAGGAGACTCGCATGGCCCGCGTGACGGTTGAAGACTGCGTTGAAAAGGTGCCGAACCGGTTCAACCTGGTCCTGCTCGCCGCCCACCGCGCCCGCGTCATCCGCGAGGGCGCCCCGATCACGATCGACCGCGACAACGACAAGGACCCGGTTGTCGCCCTTCGCGAAATTGCTGCCGAGACGGTCGATCTCGAAACTATCAGGGACAGCCTGGTAGCCGAGCTGCAGGTTGTTCGCCCTGGCGAGGAAGCCGAGAAGGAAGCCGACAAGCGCGCCCTGGCTGCCGCTCCGGTCTCGTCGGAAGAGGAAGTCCTCAAGGCCTATCAGGTCGAGCTTGAGTCGGCGCGCGAAGAGCGCTTCTGAGGTCGTGATGCATGGGGCAACCGGGTAACGTAGCCCCCTTCAAGAAGCCGGATACGGCCCCTGCCGTCGCTTTAAAGCCGCGCGGCCGGAAATTCCTGCGTCAGGCCGAACTGGTCGATCGCGTGCAGGCTTACCAGCCCGACGCATCCGACGACGAGCTCAACAAGGCCTATGTCTTCGCCGTGATGAAGCACGGCCAGCAGCTGCGCCATTCCGGCGACCCGTACTTTGCGCACCCGGTCGCGGTGGCGGGTCTGTTGACCGACCTGAAGATGGACCAGTCCACCATCATCGCCGGTCTGCTGCACGACGTGGTCGAGGATTGCGATGTATCGGTGGACGACATCTGCGGCCTGTTCGGCAAGGACGTGGCCGAGCTGGTCGATGGCGTCACCAAGCTGCCCAAGGTAACCGGCAGCAACAGTCCACGCGCGCTGATCCAGGCTGAGAACTTCCAGAAGTTCATCCTCGCCACGACGAAGGACATCCGGGTGCTTCTGGTGAAGCTCGCTGATCGCCTGCACAACATGCGCACGATCGAGTTCATGCCGACCGAGGAGTCGCGCCTGCGTATCTCGCGCGAGACGCTGGACATCTATGCGCCGCTCGCGCGCCGTGTTGGCCTCTCGATCTTCGCTGGCGAACTCGAAGACCTCGCCTTCCGGCAGGTGAACCCTGTCGCCTACGCAGCGATCTCGAAACGCCTCGAAGAACTGACCACAGACGACACCTCTATCCTCGACCGCATCCGCTCGGATATCGAGACCGTGATGCTCGCGCGCGGCATCCGCGGCGAGTTGAAAGGGCGGATGAAGCGCCCGTATTCGATCTGGCGGAAGCTCGAGAACAAGTCGATCTCGTTCAAGGACCTCGGCGATGTATTCGCCTACCGCCTGATCGTGCCCACAACAGACGACTGCTACAAGGCGCTCGGCGCCGCACACCAGCAATGGGCCGCCCTGTCAGAGAAGTTTGCCGACTACGTCTCCGTGCCGAAGCCGAACGGCTACCGATCGCTCCACACCACCTTCCTCGGCCCGGGCAATCGTCGCGTCGAACTGCAGATCCGTACCACGGACATGGAAGCCGTGGCCGAGCGAGGCGTTGCTGCGCACTGGAAGTACAAGAACTCGCAATACGGTTTCGACGCCGAATCCGCACGCGAAGCCGGCCTCGACGCTGAAGGCGAACTCATCGAATTCGCCGACATGCTGAAGCATGGCGGCTCGCCCGAGGAATTCCTCGAGCACGCCAAGCTGCAGATGTACCGCGACAGCGTGTTTGTCTTCACGCCGAAGGGCCAGCTCGTGCGTCTGCCGGCCGGCGCCACGCCGCTCGACTTCGCCTATGCCGTCCACACCGAGATCGGTGACACCACGATCGGCGCGCGCATCAACGGACAGGGGCGTCCACTGCGCGCCACGCTGGAGAATGGCGACACGGTCGAGATCCAACGCGGAACGAAACCCGCCGCCCAGCCGCACTGGGAAAATCTTGCGGTCACTGGCCGTGCCCGCTCCGCCATACGCCGCCTCACGCGTGTCGCTGAGCGTGGCGAATTCATCGCCATCGGCCGCCGCCTGATCGAACATGCGTTGCGCCGCATCGGTCTCGATCCTGGCGAGGTCGATCACGCCGAGATGACCGAGCGCGCCGGGTTCGAGAAAGCGGATGCGCTCGCCGAAGCCATCGGTCGCGGCCGTCTTTCTACTGCTGACATGCTGGAGAAAGCCTTCCCCGGCCTGGACGATCCGGGAAGGAAGGCGGCGGCTTCGCGAGATCAGGACGGCCCCAGGCTCGTTGCCGGCGGCGAGATGACTGCTGGCGTCACAATGCACCTCGCTGAATGCTGCTCGCCCCTGCCGGGCGACCGCATCATCGGCGTGCTGATCCCAGAAAAGGGCATCGAGGTCCACGTGATCGACTGCGCGCGTCTCGCCGACTATGAGGGGCAGACCGACCACTGGCTAGACCTGCGCTGGAAGTCGAAAGGAGACGCCGACTCGTTGGCCGTCGGCCGTATCCACGTCACCACCGCCAACCGCCGCGGTGCGCTCGCCCTGCTGGCGAAGACGGTGTCTGATGCACAGGGCAACATCATCAACGTGAAAACACTCAAACGCTCGCCCGACTTCTTCGATTTCGAGTTCGACGTGGAAGTCGAGGACAGCAAGCGCCTGACCCAGATCGTCGCGGCGCTGCGCGCGCTGGCCGTTGTCGACTCGGCCGAGCGGGTGAAGGGGTGAGCGCGCGCTTAACTGCCGTTGAGCCAAGCCTGCGAAACCGCTAGAGCCACCCAATGAACACCCAAGACGTCCTCAACGAATTCAGACGAGTCGGCGCTCTGCTGGAGGGCCACTTCATCCTGTCGTCCGGCCGGCGCAGCCCGGTTTTCCTGCAGAAGGCGCTGGTCTTCTCGCACCCGCCGACGACGGAGCGCCTGTGCGCAGCGCTTGCCCGCAAGCTGGAGGCCGAATTCGGCAGGATCGACGTCGTCGTCGGCCCCGCCGTCGGCGGCCTCATCCCCGGCTACGAAACAGCCCGGGCGCTCGGCTGCCGTTCGATCTATACCGAGCGCGAAGGCGGCGTCATGAGCCTGCGCCGCGGCTTTACCGTCGCGCCGGAAGAGCGCGTGATCATCGTCGAGGATATCGTCACAACCGGCATCTCGATGCGCGAAACCCTGGAGGCGCTCAAAGGCGCCCGCGCCAACGTTATCGGCGCGGCCTGCATCGTCGACCGCTCGAACGGCAAGGCCGATGTCGGCGGCTTGGAATTCGTCTCGCTCGCCGCGGTCGATTTCCCCGACTACGACGCCAACGAGCTGCCGCCGGAACTCGCGAAGCTGCCGGCCATCAAGCCGGGCAGCCGGGGCCTCAAATGAAGCTTGAGCGCGCCCGACTCGGGGTCAACATCGATCACGTCGCCACCATCCGAAACGCGCGCGGCGGCGTACATCCCGACCCCGCAAAGGCCGCCGCGATCGCACAGGCCGCCGGGGCCGACGGCATCACCATCCATCTCCGCGAAGACCGCCGCCATATCCGCGATGCCGATCTTGAGGCGGTTCGTACCGCTGTGAACCTGCCAATCAATCTCGAAATGGCGACAACCGACGAGATGCTCGCCATCGCGCTCGCCTACAAGCCGCACGCTGCCTGCCTCGTGCCGGAACGGCGGGAGGAACGCACCACCGAAGGCGGCCTCGACGTCGCCCGCCTCCACAACCAGGTCGAACCCTTCGTGCGCGCACTCAGCGATGGTGGCAGCCGCGTCTCGCTCTTTATCGAGCCAAGCAAAGTGCAAATCGCCGTCGCCGAAGCGATGGGCGCGCCGGTCGTCGAACTGCACACTGGGAGATATGTCGAGCTCGTCTTCGCCGGCGACCACGCTGCCGCCGGTGAGGAACTCAATCGCCTTCGCGAAGCCGCAGCCTATGGCTACGCCAAGGGCATCGAGATTCACGTGGGTCACGGCCTGACCTACGACACCGTCCGCCCCGTGGCCGCCATTCCGGAAGTCCGAGAGCTCAATATCGGCCACTTCATCATGGGCGAAGCGCTGTTTGTCGGCCTTGATACCGCTGTCAGGCGCATGCGCGAAGAGATCGATCTTGCGCGTGGCAACGCATGATCGTCGGAATCGGTCAGGACATCTGCGATATCCGGCGCATCGAGAAGACGCTCGAGAAATTTGGCGACCGTTTCACTCATCGTGTCTTCACCGAGGTCGAGCGCCGCACGGCTGACCGCCGCCGCCAACGCGCACCCACCTACGCCAAGCGTTTCGCCGCGAAGGAGGCCTGCGCCAAGGCGCTGGGCACGGGGGTTCCCCGCCGCGGCGTCCACTGGCAGCACATGGGCGTCGTCAATCTGCCCACCGGCGCACCGACCATGACGCTGATCGGCGGCGCGGCCGAGCGGCTCGCGAAGCTCACGCCGCCCGGCATGACCTGCGTCATCCACGTGACTATCACCGACGAGTTTCCCTACGCGCAGGCGCAGGTAATAATCGAAGCCCGTCCTGCGGAGCCGGGCGCTTGACCCGCCCCAACTCCAGCAACACTGGAAAGCGCCGCCGCAACCGCGCCCGTGCAGAGGCGCCGCCGAGCCTCTCGTCCGAACAGCGCGACGCCTGCCAGGACGCGATCGGCTATCGCTTCAAGGACCCAGACCTGCTCGACCGCGCAATGACCCATCGCAGCGCGACGCAGGGCAAGACCGCCGAGTGGAGCAATGAGCGGCTCGAATTCCTTGGTGACCGAGTGCTGGGCCTCGTGATGGTCGAAGCGCTGATGGAGCGCTTCCCGAAACTTCGCGAGGGCGAACTCGCCCCCCGCCTGAACACGCTGGTCAGCCGCAAGGCCTGCGCCGTCATCGGCGCAGAGCTTGGCCTCGGTGGCTTCATCATCGTCGACCAGTCGGAACGCAGCACGGGCGGCGCTGACAAGCCCTCGCTCCTCGCCAATGCCACCGAAGCGATCATTGGCGCCGTCTACACCGATGCGGGTCTGGAACGCGCGCGCAAGGTCACGCTGAAGCACTGGCACAAACTGCTCGGCGAGACGATTGATATGCCGCGCGATCCCAAATCTGCGCTGCAGGAATGGGCGCAGGGCGCTGGCCTGCCTGCGCCCGCCTATCGTCAGATCTCGCGCGAAGGTCCAGACCATGCGCCTGTGTTCACTGTCGCGGTTCTGATCGACGGACACGAACCCCTGCCGGGTGTCGGCAGTTCGAAGCAGCTGGCCGAGCGCGAAGCTGCGCGCGCAATGTTCACCGCGATTGGAGGACCGGCATGACCGGACAGACACGTGCCGGATTCGCCGCCATCATCGGCGCGCCGAACGCTGGCAAGTCCACGCTGGTGAACCAACTGGTTGGGACGAAGATCACCATCGTGACGCACAAGGTGCAGACCACGCGCTTCCCCGTACGTGGCGTGATGATGCACGGCAATTCGCAGGTGGTGCTGGTTGACACTCCAGGCATCTTTGCACCGCGCCGTCGCCTCGACCGCGCCATGGTGAAGTCGGCATGGGATGGCGCAGGCGATGCCGACGCCATCGTCCATCTCATCGATGCGCGGCACTGGACCGGGCAGGGCGACCGCGCCGAAGATGAGGCGATCATCGATCGTCTCAAGCTCATTGGGGCAAAAGCTATCCTCGCCATCAACAAGATCGATCTTGTCGAGCGGTCTCTGCTGCTCGGCGCCACGAAGGCGCTGTTCGACACGGGCGTCTATTCAGATGTGCTCATGGTGTCCGGCCTCAATGGCGATGGCGTTGACCAGCTTGCGGACCTCCTCGCCAGCCGTATGCCAGAGGGGCCTTATCTGTTCCCGGAGGATCAAGCCGCGGACATGCCAAGCCGCCTGATCGCTGCGGAGGTCACCCGCGAGAAGCTGATGCTTCGCCTTCATCAGGAGATACCCTACCAGCTCACCGTCGAAACCGAGAACTGGACGCAGCACGACGATGGCGCCGTCCGCATCGATCAGATGATCCATGTCAGCCGTGATGGCCACAAGTCGATCGTGCTGGGCAAGGGGGGGCAGACGATCAGGGACATCGGCATGGCGGCCCGCAAGGAACTGACCGAAATCCTCGGCCGCCCTGTTCACCTGTTCCTGCGCGTGAAGGTCTCCGAGCGCTGGCAGGAGAATCGCGAGCGCTTCTCCGCAATCGGGCTGGATTTCGACGCCTAACGCACCTGATCGGTGAAATTTCCTCGATCGGATAAGTGATGCTTTTGTAGCCCTCAGGTATTCTTGGAAGCTTTCACGGTCGAGAGGTTCAACATGCAGCGCTCATCGAGGGGCGTCGGGGCCAACAGCCCTGCGCGTATCGCCGACCTGCGCGCAAGCCTTCGTCGGCAGCCTGCGGCTGAGGCGTATCTCGCAAGGCCGCCCGAGCCGCGCAAGGCCGTCATCCGCGAGAGCGAGGAGGACCGTGCGGCGAAGGCCGAGAAACAGGCCCTGGCACAACATACCACATCACTTCTCAAGGGCGGCGAGCCCGCCGGGAACAACTACAAGCGGCCCGGCGAACGTAACATGCGAAAGGGAACGGTGACTGGCTTCGTGCTCCAGCTCCTGTTCGTCCTCTGCATCGCAGGCGGGGTCGCCTACGCCCTCTATCCGACCATCGTGCCAAAGGAATGGAAGGCCAGGGCGCTTGAGTTGGTCTCGCAGTACGTCAAGGTCTGACGCGACCCATGGCGCGTCTCGAGGTTTCCGGCCACGAGCGGCGGCTTGCGAGGGTGAGGCGGGGCTTCCACAGTTCAGGCGGCGGATCCGGCAGGATCAGCAACGCGGTTTCCTGAGAAAGTTGGCGTGGCCATTTGACTTTCTGGCTCTCGGCGCTGGCATCGGCGCGAGCAGTCTGACCCTCCTGGACGCAAGCCAGTGGTCAGATCAGACAAGCCGGGATGGCTCGTTCGAGGAAGGTCTGGCGTCATGTCGGAATTGCCGCGACGCCTTCCAGGATGGTCGCATGCACATCCTCAGAGGCGAGCGGGCCTGTTGCGAACCCCTTGATTCCGATGCCGACGCCGATGGCAAGGCGCGCGATCCCTACGCGCCCATCGATCGCTAGGCATATCCCAGCAGCGCGCGAAGCCCCGGCGCTGCATAGTCAACGAGTTTCTTCTGTGCGTCCGGAAGCTCATCTGGAAGATCGGTCAGCCCGCCCCCGAGGTTCTCCCGCGCCGTGCCGCTCTGCTTGCGGTCCGCGCCGATGACCACGCGCTCGCGCCAGTCGTTCGGCGGAACGATGCCGCACTGTTCGAACAACCTGAAGAAGTAGTCTTTCGCTTCCGGCGTATCGAGACGCTTCACATGGCCGACCAGGTCCTCATAGCGTATCATGAATGTGGTCGAGCCCATCCACGCTGCCGCGTTGTGACGGAAGATCTCCTCGAGGCCAGGCGCCTTCTTGTGAATGCCGAAGATCATCATGTTGAGGATGTCGTTGGTGTCGAACGCGCCCGACTTCAGCCTGTCGGTCCTGCCTTCAAAGTTCTCGGAGAGGAAGAAGCGCGCACGCGCCAGAACCCAGTCGTAAGGATCGCGGACAAGCACAAGGTGACGCGCGTATCGCGTGAAGGCGGCCGAGTCGTCCGAGAAAAGAAGGTGCCCCCAGGAGAGTTTTGGAATGTTCGGATTGAACGCGATGGGTCCATGATGAAGCAGGCTGGGGAACTGGATGAATGTCGCGTTGTACTGCTGCTCCACAGGCACGAACATCCGCATAACGTTCTTGATCAGATGTGTCCCGCACTTTGGCACGGAGTTCAGGAACAGCGTATTGGTCAGCGGTACCTGTATGAACTCCTTGTTCCGTTCATCCAGATTGTCTTTCTCAAGCATGATACGCGGCACGACGTACTCCGTCTCTTCAGACGAAGCTTAGCTGCAGACGAACACGCTAGCCAGATGCAAATCGGTGGCGGATTGTCTCCGCCATCGCGCCGGGCAGGGACATCAGGCCGGCTTTGTCAGCACAAACTGGCCGACATTGATCGTCCCGGTCCTGAATCCTGCCGAGCAGTAGGACAGATAATAGATCCACAGCCGTCGGAACTGCTCGTCAAACTTGCCGCCCTTGATGCGGTGCCAGGCCAGATCAAAACGCTGGGACCACTCGTCCACAGTGCGCGCATAGTCCTTCCCGAACATGCAATCCACCGAATAGCCGAGCCCTGCGCGTTCGGTTTCCTCCCGAAGGCGTGTCGGCGAGGGGAGCATGCCGCCCGGAAAGACGTAATGCTGGATGAAGTCGGCGCGGCTGCGGTACTCATCGAAATGCTCGTCGGCGATGGTGATGATCTGGAGTGCGGCGCGCCCGCCGGGTTTCAGGACTTCGGCAATCTTGGAGAAGTAGCTCGGCCAGTATTCCTCACCCACTGCTTCAAACATCTCTATCGAAGCGACCGCGTCGAACTGGCCTTTCACGTCACGATAATCGGACATGACGATCTGCACCTTGTCGGCGAGTCCGGCCGCAGCAATGCGCTGCGTAGCGAGCGAATGCTGGGCGTTCGAGATGGTGATCGATGTGACGCGCGCGCCATACTCCTTCGCCGCGACTTCTGCGAAGCCTCCCCAGCCTGAGCCTATCTCGAGGACATGTTCGCCGGGCTTCAGCTGCAGGTTGCGGGCAATCGAGCGATACTTCGCAAGCTGCCCCTCCTCGAGCGTCTGCTCGGGCGAGGCGAAAAGCGCCGACGAATAGGTCATCGTCGGGTCGAGCCAGGATGCATAGAAATCGTTGCCCAGGTCGTAGTGCGCGAGGATGTTTCTCTTCGAGCCCTTCTTCGTGTTGGCGCGAAGCATGTGCCTAAAATTGCCGAAGAAGCGGGCTATGGCGCCGCCCAGCCCGAAGGGGCCGATATTCTCCCAGTTGGCGTTGAAGTACTCCAACAGCAGGGGCAGGTCCGGCGTATCCACCTTGCCGTCGATGAACGCTTCGGCGAAGCCAACATCGCCGCGTGCTGCAGCCGTGCGGACGAACTTCAGGTCGTGAACGATCAGCTCGGCCATCGGGCCGTGCTCCTTGCCCATGAAGCGCAGGGTACGTCCGTCAGGCAGGCTCATGTCCAGCCGCCCGCGACGCAGCCGCGTAAGGATCATGGCCGCAAAGCTGAGGCTCGCGGGCAGGCCATGCAGCTTGTTGAGGTCGCCCGGACCGCCGATGTCCAGCACCATTCTCTCGACGCGGCTCATGCACGTTTCCTTGGCTTGGGCGTCTCTTCCGCCGGTTCATCCTCTGGCCGGGCAAGCGTGACGCGTTTCTCGCGCTGGACTGGCTTATCACGATATCGCGCGCCTTTAAGCAGGAGGCGCAGGGCCTGCCAATGGATTGCGATCACGACGCCGAGGCCTGACAGGGGCATCGCCACCATCCACTTGAGAACCTCGCCGGATTTAAGTTCACGCGGCCTCACGGAGAGGCTAGCCGCGTGCTGGGCGCCTTCGGCGTCAAAGTTCACCACGGTCACCGTCAGCACATCCTGCGAGCGCCGGATGCCAAACTGGTACTTCCCGTCGACGGCGAAAAAGGGCGAGACGTGAAACTCCTTGTCGGCGTTCTGCCGACCTTCTGAAGGCGCCTGCGCGCTCACATAGGCATGTGCCTCGCCAAACGTGTTGTGCACCTCGTAAATGACGCCGCGCAACGCGCCGTCGGGCGCAAAACCATACCAGACCGAGATCGGTGCAAAGCCATAGCCCAGCACACGCGGGAAGGTGAGCAGGCGTATCGCGCCGCCTCCAAGGTCGATGCCGGCCTCGGCGAAAAGCTGTTCAGCCCAGGCGCGCAGCGGCATGCCCTGGGTCCTTGGACCATAGTCTTTCTGCTTGAAGGCGATGACGTTCCCGCGCTCGACCGAGAAAAGCGTCGCCAGTCCATCAGCCTCGCCCAACCGGTCGATGTCGACTTCCAGCATGGCGATGCGATGCGTGAAGCTGCGACGGAATGGCCGCTGCCGCGTGTGCACCGTCTTGCCGAACCAGAGCTGGGCTGCCGGAAGCGTCATGGCGTTCGTGCGACTGCCGCCAGATGCGGCGCAGGTCGCACCGCTGCCTCATGCGACAAGGTATGCGTATGCTGCGTCGTAGCTTGCCATGGTACACTACCCCCGAGCGCGAACGCAGCTTCAAGCCCCGTCCGTAGCCCTGCCTCGTGAAAACCATCGCCAAGCCACGCGCCGGCGAAGAAGAGCCCGTCCTTACCCTGCAGCCGCTGGATCCCCCGGCGGCCAGCGGCCGAGGCTGTGTCATACATGGGATGCTCGAATTCGTAGACGCCGAATGTCTTGCTCGCGTCCGGTTGGCCCACCGGATTCAACGTGACGAAGACCGGGTGTGATTTCGGCAGCTTCTGCAGCCGGTTCATCCAGTAGGTCACACAGACACTGTCGTCTGCGCCCTTGGCGACGTTCCATGAGGCCCAGGCCGTCCGGCGCCGCGGCATCATCGCGCCGTCATGATGGAGCACCGCCGTGTTCTTCGAGAAACGGATAGAGCCCAGGGCCATGCGCTGTTCTTCGCAGCCCTGATCCAGCATCCGTTTGGCCTCGTCGGCGTGGCAGGCGAAGATGACGGCGTCGAACATTTCGGGTTGGCGATTGCGCTCCGTTACCTGGACTTTGCCGCCCCCGATCGGGCGCACATTCTGGATGTCGGCTGACGGTCTGAGCGACCCCGCGAGGTCTGCGAGCAGGCGCTGAACATAAGACCGGCTGCCGCCCTTCACCGTCCGCCACATCGGGCGGATCGTGTGCATCAGGCGGTGATTGTCAAAGAATTGCAGGAAGCTGACGACCGGGTAATCCAGCATGAGCTTCTCGGGGGTCGACCAGATCGCGGCGCTCATGGGCAGGAGATAGGCGTCACGGAACAGCTGGGAATAGCCATGCATGTCCAGCCACGCGCCAAGGCTCATCTCCGGAACGGTGTCCTTCGCCAGTTCCGCGCGAGCCCGGTTGTTGAAGTCGAGGATCTCCCCGATCATGCCGCGGAACTTCTTGTCCAGCGCATTCCGCTTCCAGGCGAACAGCCCCAGCGGATCGGAGGACCACTCATAGCCGTCCGGGTCGGAGACTGCGAACGCCATGTCGGTCATCACCGTCGGCACGTCGAGATGGTTCAGCAGCGCCGTGAAGTTCGGATAGTTCGGCCGGTTGAAGCAGATGAAGCCGATGTCCACTGACATAGCCGCCCCCAGATGATCGATGTCGATCGTCCAGGCATGACCGCCAAAGCGCTTGGCGCTGTCATAGACAACGACGTCTGATGTCTCGCGCAGTGCCCACGCTGCCCCGAGGCCGGCCACGCCCCCACCGATAACCGCGGTACGCTTGCGCCGAGAGATCATGCGGCAGTCTCCTGACTGGAACCCTTGTAGGTTTCAAGAGCTCGCTTGCGTGCAAAGTCATGATCCACAATTGGTTGAGGATAGGTATCGCCGAGCTTCACCCCGGCAGACGCCAGCACGACGGCAGGCGCTTCCCAGGGGTGGTGGATCCACTTGGGCGGCAGCTTGGCGAGTTCAGGGACCCACTCGCGTACATAGGCGCCTTCAGGATCGAACTTCTCGCCCTGCAGGACCGGGTTGAACACCCGGAAATAGGGGGCGGCGTCGGCTCCGGTTCCGGCCGTCCACTGCCAGCCATTGGCGTTGTTGGCTTCGTCAGCGTCCACCAGCGTATCCCAGAACCACTCCTCGCCCTTGCGCCAGTGGACCAGCAGGTCCTTGGCAAAGAACGACGCGACGATCATGCGGACGCGGTTGTGCATCCAGCCCGTGGTCCACAATTGCCGCATGCCGGCATCGATGATCGGATATCCTGTCTGACCGCGTTTCCAGGCTTCAATTTCGGCCTTGGTGCCGTTGCGCCATTCAACAGCCTCGAACTGCCGCCGCCAGCTCAACCGCCCCATCTCCGGATCATGATAGAGCAGGTAGTGCGAGAAATCCCGCCAGGCGATCTCGGAGAGAAATTTCTGGACTTCACGCGGCGATGCTTCCCCGGACTCTTCGGCGTGGCGCGCCGCGCGCCACACCTGATGCGGGCTGATCTCGCCGAAATGCATATAGGGCGAAAGACGTGATGTGCTGTCCTGCGCGGGCATGTTGCGGCCGTCCGTGTAGCCGCTGACGGGGCCTGCGAGAAACTCACGCAGACGCATGCGCGCGCGGAGTTCCCCCGGCGTCCACATCGCGCTGAAACCGGTCGACCAGTCGGGCTTGCTCGGATGCAGGTCCCACGCAGCAATGTCATCGGACGCCAGCTTCGGTCCCGCCGCCAGCCTGCGCGGTTCGGGAGCTGGATCGGGAATCGTGATGCTGGCCTGCAGCGCCTTCCAGAACGGGGTGAAGACCTTGAAGTCGCCGCCCGATCCGGTCTTCAGCGCAAACGGCTCGACCAGGAGAGAGCCATTGAAGCTGTGCGCCTCGACGCCATCTTTCTTCAGTGCCGCTTTGATCCGCTCGTCGATCTTGCGAGCCGGGCCATAGCGACGGTTCCAGTAGGCCGCGCGCGCCCCGGTCCTTGCCACCAGTTCAGCAATGACAGTCTCGGCCTGCCCCATGCTCAGGATCAGTTTTCCACCCTTGGCGGCGATCCGCTCACTCAGGCTCCGGAGCGACTTGTCCAGCCACCAGCGGCTCGCTCCGCCCAGCGGGCGCGATTCGCGGCTCGATTCATCCAGAATGTAGATCAGGACCAGCGGTCGTCCTGTCGCATGCGCTGCAGCAAGAGCGGGGTTGTCCGCCAGTCGCAGGTCGTCCCGAAACCAGTAGAGGACAGGGTTATCGGACAATTCTGCTCACGCGTCTGGATAGGCACGAGTTAACTACGCGCCGGTTAGGTAAACGGATCAACCAGCGGCCTTGGCCGTTGCGTAGCCCTGCGTGCCCGCGTGGACAAGGCCATCTGAGGAGAGCACGGCGTCGGCTGCGTAGTCAGAGCCGTCGTCGAAACGACCATAGAGCGGCGCAAAGTCCGTGTCGACCGTCGCGCGGAAGAGTTCGTCATACGAGCGAATGACGAAATAGGTCTGCTGGAAGTCGTCGATCCGATACCGCGTCCGCATGACGCGTTCGAGGCCAAAGCGGAGCCGGTTGGGTGAGGGGTCGTCGAGGGCGAAGATCGATTCGTCCTTCGATGAGGAGATGCCCGCGCCATAGATGCGAACGCCCTGCGGCGTCTCGATCAGCCCGAACTCGACAGTGTACCAGTACAGCGCCGCAAGATTCTTCAGACGGCCAAACTTAATCGCCCGCAGGCCGCCCTTGCCGTAGGCCTCCATGTAGTCGGCAAACACCGGATCGGTCAGCAGCGGCACATGACCGAACACGTCGTGGAAGATATCCGGCTCCTGCAGGTAGTCGAGCTGCGCACGCGTGCGGATGAACTGGCCAGCGGGGAACCGGCGGTTCGCGAGGTGTTTGAAGAACACCTCGTCCGGGATGAGGCCGGGGACCGCGACTACCTCGAAGCCTGTGCGGGCCTTCAGCTCGACATTGATCTCGGCAAAGTTGGGAATGCCGCCGCGATTGAGGTTCAGCGTCTCGAGCCCCCGCAGCATTGCCGGGTCGGCGCGATCCTGCAGCAGGTCGCGCTGGCGACGATACAGAAAGTCCCACACGGCGTGTTCGTTGGCCGTGTAGCCCTTCCAGTTCTGGTCGATGACGAAGTCATCATCGCGCATCGTGATATGGCTACTGCCCATGGTCTGAATGTAGGCCGGTTCAGTCGGTTCGTCACGTCCCGCTAGACGTCCTCGAGCACGCGCGGAATGCGGAACACCACGTCTTCCTGCGCCGTCATTACTTCCTCCGCTGAAACCTCGAACCGCGCTCGGCACGCCGCAATCACGCCCTGCACCAGTGACTCCGGAGCGGATGCTCCCGCAGTCAGTCCCAGCGTCTTCACGCTGTCGAACCAGCGCCAGTCGATGTTATCCGCAGACGCGATCAGATAGGCTGCATGCGCGCCCGAACGCTCCGCCACTTCCTTGAGCCGCACCGAGTTGGAAGAGTTCGCAGCGCCGATGACCAGCACCAGCTCCGCCTGTTGCGCGATAACCTTCACTGCGTCCTGACGATTAGTGGTCGCATAGCAGATGTCGTCCTTGCGCGGCTCCGACAGTTCCGGGAAGCGGCGACGCAGCGCCTCGACGATGTCACGCGTATCGTCCACGCTCAGGGTCGTCTGCGTGACGTAGGCGAGCTTGTTCGCGTTCGCCGCCGCGAAAGTCTCGGCATCCGCCATGGTCTCGATCAGCGTCATCGCCCCCGGTTCGATCTGTCCCATCGTGCCGACGACTTCTGGATGCCCCGCATGCCCGATCAGCAGGGTGTGCAATCCGTTGCGCGCGTGTCGCTGCGCTTCGGCATGCACTTTGGAGACGAGCGGGCAGGTCGCGTCCACATAGGTCATCTGCCGCCGCGCCGCCTCGGCGGGCACCACCTTCGGGACGCCATGCGCGGAGAACACGACCGGTCGGTCGTCCGGGCATTCCGTCAGCTCCTCGACGAACACCGCGCCCATGGCTTCGAGGCGCCTAACAACGTGGGCATTGTGCACGATCTCGTGCCGTACGAAGACCGGCGCCCCCCATTTAGCCAGCGACTGCTCCACGATCTGGATGGCCCGGTCGACGCCTGCGCAGAATCCACGCGGAGCAGCAAGCAGAATGGTGAGAGGTGGCTTGGTCATTCTTCCAGCAACGGGCAGTGAGGAGTGGGCAACAGACAATAGGCAGGCGCGATCGATCTGTCGCCCTCAGCTATTACGCCCGCCGCCCAAAAACGGCAAATCTTGGGCAGCTTCCCAGCGTTGCGCCCGCCCTCAGTTAGGCGCTATCACCGGTCGGAGTTCGAACCGTCCCGGCGCCAGGCCGACGACGGCCTGTGTCAGGATGTCCCCGTGAAGCGTTCAGTTGCCGCCTGCCTGGGTCTCTCCGCCATGCTGATGACCAGCTGCGCGGGCGTGGATCTGGACGATTCGCCCAACGTCGGCCCGTGCCCGGTGGCAGGAACGCTCTATGACGCCAGCCGTGTGGTCGACATTGACGGCCCCGAACGGCACGAGAATGTGGTGTTCACTGGCGAAATCCAGGGCCTGCGAGGGTTCTGCCGCTATGTCGGCACCAATCCCATCACCATGGAAATCGAGATCGATTTCGCGTTCGGCAAGGGTCCGAAGGCTACTGCCTCCTCCCACACCTATCCGGTCTTCGTCACGGTCACCCGCCGCGACCGCAGTGTGTTGGCCAAGGAACGCTTTGACATCCAGGTGGCCTGGCCCTCCGGCAAGGACATCGTCCGCCACACGGAAACCGTGCCGGGCATCGTTATACCTCGCGCCAACGAAACCATTTCGGGCTCGAACTTCGAGGTCCTGGTCGGCTTTGATCTGACGCCGGAGCAGCTGGCCTATAACCGAAGCGGCACCAGGTTCACGATCAACGTTGCGAAACCCGCCGCCGGCCAGTAGTCCGGCGGGGCCCAGACCAGCCCCTCTCCGGACCTGCACATGACCAAGCCACAGGACCTTGCCGACCAGCTGTCGGACCTCGCCGGCGCCGCCTTCGCGGCCCTGGGCATTGACGCCGCAGCGGGCGCCATGCGCCGCTCCGACCGTCCGGACCTGGCCGATTTTCAGTGCAATGGCGCCATGGCTGCCGCGAAGAAGCTCGGCAAGAACCCGCGCGAAATCGCGAGCGCTGTCGTCGATGGGCTGAAGGCCTCGCTTCTGGTCGCCGCCTCCGAGGTTGCCGGCCCCGGCTTCATCAATGTGCGCCTCACTCCGCAGGCGCTCGCCGCCCGCGCCGAACAGATCGCCTCTGATCTGCGTTCCGGCGCGCGCAGTGTCGAGACGCCCCGCCGCGTCGTGATCGATTTTGGCGGCTGGAACGTCGCCAAGGAAATGCACATCGGCCACCTGCGCTCGACGGTGATCGGGGATTCGCTGCAGCGGCTGTTCCGCTTCATGGGCGACGCCGTCACCAGCGATGTCCACCTCGGCGACTGGGGCCTGCAGATGGGCCAACTCATCAATGAAGTGAAGCTGGAGCAGCCAAGCCTGCCATATTTCGACGCCAGCTTCACCGGCCCCTATCCTGAGCAAAGCCCCGTCTCGATGGACGATCTCGGCCGGCTCTATCCCGTCGCCTCGTCAAAATCGAAAACAGACGAAGCCCGTCGCGACGAAGACCGCAAGGCGACGCAGGAACTGCAATCCGGCCGCCCGGGTTATCGGGCTCTGTGGCAACACTTCTGCAACGTCACGCGCGTGGGGCTTGAGCGTGAATGCATCAGCCTCGGCGTGCGCTTTGACCTGTGGAAGGGCGAGAGCCATGCTGAGCCGTTTGTGCCTGCGCTTGTCGAGGACCTGAAGGCCAGGGGCATTGCCGAACTCGATGCAGGCGCGTGGATCATCCGCGTTGCGCGGGAGACCGACAAGAAGGAGATGCCGCCGATCATCCTCGTCAACCGCGATGGCGCCATCGGCTATCACGGCTCCGATCTTGGCACGATCGTTGACCGCAAGCAGGGCGTCGACCCGCAGCTCACCCTCTATGTCGTGGACCAGCGTCAGGCGTTGCACTTTGAGCAGGTCTTCCGGGCCAGCGACCGGGCGGGGCTGATGCCGGAAAGCGCGCTCGAACACCTCGGCTTCGGCACAGTGAACGGCCCCGATGGCAGGCCGTACAAGACCCGCGACGGCGGCACGCTGAAACTGCAGGCCTTCATTAAGCAGGCAGACGAAGTCGCGATGGCGCGCATGAAGGAAGCCGAACTCGGCGCGGACGTCTCCGCTGCCGAACAGGCTGAAATCGCCCACAAGGTCGCCGTCGCTGCTGTAAAATTCTCGGATCTCTCCAACGTCCGCACGACCAACTATATCTTCGACCTTGACCGCTTCATTTCGTTCGAAGGTAAGACCGGCCCTTATCTCCTCTACGCCGTCGTGCGCATCAAGTCGCTCGCCCGCCGCGCCGAGGCGGAAGGGGTGAAGCCCGGCCCGATCATGATCGAACTGGACGCAGAACGTGCGCTCGTCCTCGCGCTCGACGCCTTCAACGACGCCTTGCGCGGCGCCTATGATAAGCGCATGCCGCACATCCTGTGCGATCACGCCTACACGCTGGCGCAGGCCTTCTCCGCTTTCTACGCAGCGGCTCCGATCCTCGTGGAGAGCGACACCGCGAAGAAAGCATCCCGCTTTTCGCTCGCGATGGCGACATTGAAGCAGCTGGAGCTCGCGCTCGGCCTCATCGGTATCGATACGCCGGAGCGGATGTAGATACATGCACGACATCGAATTCCGCTTCGATGATCTGACCGTATCGAAGTCTCAGGCGCTCGTGCGTCGTCATCTCGAAGGCATGCACGCGAACTCACCGGCCGACAGCGTGCATGCCTTCGATGTTGACAAGCTGCGCCTGCCCGGCGTTACCTTCTGGACCGGCTGGGTCGACGAGGAGATCGCCGTGATGGGCGCTCTCAAACGGCTCGATGGAGAGAGCGGTGAGATCAAGTCAATGCGTGTGGCTGACGCCTTCCTCGGCCGCGGTGCGGGCAGGGCGATGCTCGAGCATATTCTCTCCGAGGCGCGCGCCGCCAGAATGAAGCATCTCTGGCTCGAGACCGGCTCAACACCAGCCTTTGATCCAGCCATCGGCCTTTACAAGAAGGCTGGCTTCCGCTTCTGCGGCCCGTTCGCCGACTACAAGGACGATCCATTCAGCCGGTTCATGACGCTGGCGCTCTAGTGGGCGGCAGGCCCAGAAGCGTCACTTCTTCTTCACAGGCGTCTTGTTCTGGGGGGCAGCCTTCTTCACCGCCGCCGCGCCCGACTGCCACTCCTGCTTCAGATAGCAGGCAGCCAGCGCATTCGGGTGGCCATGCCCGAGGCCAAGCGCCTCCATCGCATGGCTGCGCAGCTCGCCATGTGTCTTGAGCCCAGACTTAGACAGCACGGCCAGCATCTGCTTCTCGGACTTGCCTGAAGCCCTCGAGGCATTGTCGAGATAGGTGCGGATGCCTGCCGGCATGCTGGCCATCGGCTATTCCGTGCGTTGCGCGTCGCGGAGCGCCCTGAACTCGTTACCCTCATACCAGTTGGGCCAGTCAGCGGAGTTTGCGAGGCGGGTCACCACCTCATTCGTGACTTTCGTGTCAGCTTCGATGCCTGAGACATCCCAGGTGTCGTCGTATTCGTCTGCCGGCTTGTGGTAAGCATTGTCGGTATAGGCCTTGGCCGCCGCTTCGCCGGCCGCAACTCCGCCATTCACGAGGTCGATGCCGCTGTCTGGGTAGAGCATCGGTACGCCTTTTTTGGCGAGGCTGATATGGTCAGAGCGATAGAAGTAGCCGTTCTCCGGCGATGGATCCGGACGAATTGCACGGCCGGATTCAGCCAGCACAGTCTTCAGCATATCTTCCAGCTGCGAGGCGCCGGCCCCAATCACCAGCAAGTCCTTCGCCATCCCTGTCGGTTGCATCGCATCGATATTGATGCCGCCGACGATGTTCTTCAGCGGCATGAGCGGGTTCTCGCCGAAGTATGCAGAGCCCAGCAGGCCCGACTCTTCCAGCGTCACTGCCAGGACAGTCACAGACCGCTCCGGCTGTGGCCCAGCCGCAATCTTCTCGCCGATCTCGAGGATCGCCGCCGTGCCGGTAGCGTTGTCGACGGCGCCATTGTTGATGACATCCGTATCTGGATCATCGCTTACCCCTTTGCCCAGGTGATCCCAGTGCGCCATCAGCAGGACATGCTCATCCGGCGCTTCGGAGCCTTTGACGGTTCCGATCACGTTGCGCGATTCCTTGAAGTCGATTGTCTGGTTGATTGTTGCCGAGGCCTTCAGCCCCGTCATCGGCACAGGTTTGAAGCCGCGCTTGTTGGCCGCCGCGCGCATCTTGTCGATGTCGAGCTTGGCTGCCTTGAACAGCTCAGTTGCGTGGTTCAGCTGTATCCAGCCCTCCAGCTTCGCCCGGCTCGCCCCGCCATCATTGCGCACGAGATCGGCCTGCTCGCCGGTCCAAGATCCTTCGACCACCCCCCAGCCATACGCTGCGGGCTTTTCCTCATGGATGATCAGGGCTGCCGTCGCGCCCTGCCGCGCCGCTTCCTCGAACTTGTAGGTCCAGCGGCCATAATACGTCATGGCCTTGCCGTTGAAGAGAGAGTCGTCGTTGGTTACGAAGCCCGGGTCGTTGACGAACATCACGACCGTCTTCCCTTTTACGTCGACGCCTGCGTAGTCGTTCCAGTCGGCCTCCGGCGCGACAACGCCATAGCCGACGAACACCAGATCAGAGTCCGTAAACGACACGGTCTTGTTCTTCTGGTCCTTGGTGATGAACACGGCGTCAGGTCCCATCTTCAGGTCCCAAGCCTTGCCGCCAGGAACTGCGATCTTCAGGGATGACGTTTTCGGGTCCGCCGTCTGCGCCACCATCTTCACGACCTGGAAGTATGTCCCGTCCGGATTGCCCGGCGCGAGCCCGATGCGCTTCATCTCAGCCGCGATCCAGTCAGCCGCTTTCTCGCCTTGCGGATCGCCAGGGCCGCGGCCCTCATACTTGTCGTCCGCCAGTTCCCTGATGCGCGCGGCAATGTCCTCCGCCACGATCTCCGGCGATGTGGAGAGGGTCGAGGTGACGGCGTCGGCGTCAGCAGCAGACGCCGCCGGCGCGGCAGGCTCCGTGGGGCCGCACCCAGCCAGTCCGATGCTCATCAGCGCGGCCGATACGGCCGTAAGCGCAGGCAATTTCATCCCAGTCTCCCCCAAGATGCGGGCACACTATCGCGCGCGCTCGAGGGAGCAAGTGCCGCTCAGCTCGTCCACTCCGGGTGCGCATCGTCGTGATCATCGGGGATATGATCCATACCCGGCGGCTGCGGATCGCCGGGGAGGGGGATCCTGTGCGTCTCCCCAGGTGGCTGGATGAACCATGTCCCGTCAAAGCCGCCTGCGATCGATGCGCGCCAGTCCGCCGCCGCCTTCTCCAGCCGCTCCTTCGAGGAAGTCACGAAGCTCCAGTCGAGAAAGCGCGGTCCATCCAGCTTGTCGCCGCCTGCAAACATGATCCCCGTCCTCGCATTGAGCTTCACCAGGCATGGCCGATGCGGCGACAGGATCGCCATCGTCGCCTCGCCAACATCCTGGCGCTCTACCTCGGCAGCGCCCTCCAACACATAGAGACAAAGCTCATCCGCATCGGGAGCCTCGAGCGTCGTGTCGCGTTCCGCTGTCAGCACTAGCTGGCATATGCCGGCTGGGAACTCGACTGGCGAGCGATGGCCATAGGCAGACCCGGAGATCAGCACGCCGCTCTCACTCTTGAGCACAAGCGTTGGCAGCACCGCGGCGGGGTCGTGCTGGAAGTTCTGAGCCTGATCCTCATGGCTCCGTGGCAGCGCCACCCGTGTCTGGATCGCCTCAATGCGGTGCCCGGCCTCGCGTTCCGCATGAGGGGGGCGCTCTGAATGTGTGATGCCGCGCCCGGAGGTCATCCAGTTCACCGCGCCGGGCCGAGTGGTCTGGCGAGCCCCAAGGCTGTCGCGATTGTCCAGCGCACCATCGAACAGCCAAGTAACCGTCGCCAGCCCGATATGGGGCTGCGAGCGCACGTCGATTCCCTTGCCTGCCGGCACCACGGCCCGCCCAAGATGATCGAAGAAGACGGCCAGCTCGATATTGCGCCGCTTTGCAAAAGGCAGCAATCCGCGCACGGAAAATCCGCCGAGGTCCCGCTCGCGCGGCTAAATGACCATCTCGACGGCGTCGGGCATGGCACTTCCTCTGTCTGCGGTTGACTATGGACGACAGCGCTCATGACGGCAAAGTAGACGTATGACGGCACAAGGCGCGATCAATGCGAACGGTTCCAGCCTTCCCCTCGCTGGGAGAGACAGGAGTGGGGAGCTGTTCAGGCAGCTAAGGCCGTGGTTTGCGGCGACCGTCCTGCCCTTGCTCATTTCCGCATGCGCGCCGCTTCAGCAGAAAGCGCTGGCGCCCGCGGCCGACCCGGCGCCCGGCTTCTCCGACACATGGTTCACCAGCTTCGACGGGGCCCGCCTTGGCCTTGGCGCCTACCGCTCCCGTGCACCCGGGGAGGGCGCCGGACCATGTGATGACGGTGGCGGTATCGATCTCGACACAATTGCATCCGCATCCGCCTGCGCCGCCGCCGCCGAGGTCTACGCTGCCGAGCCTGATGTCGTGATCATCGCCGTGCACGGCATGAACGACTATGCGGGCGCATTCATTGATGCTGGCGAATGGTGGTCCGCCAACGGCGCCACCGTCTACGCCTACGACCAGCGCGGCTTCGGCCGGTCCCCCGGCTGGATGATCTGGCCCAGCCACGCTGTCATGCGAAAGGATCTCGAAACCGCTGTCGAGGTCGCACGCGCGCGACACCCGGGCGCGAAGGTCGCCGTTGTCGGCGAAAGCATGGGCGCCGCCGTCGCCGTCACCACCTTTGCCAACGCGGGCGCCAGCCAGCCTGACGCTCTGATCCTCTCTGGTCCCGGGTTCCGTGGGTGGGGGGCGCTGCCGCTTCTCTACAGCGCCAGCCTCTGGGTCGCGTCCCACGTCCGGCCCGACTGGATCGTCGTGCCGCCCGACGGCGTCCGCATCGTCGCCACTGACAACAACCGCAAGCTGCGCGAGATGTGGTTTGACCCGCTCGTCCAGAAGTCCAACCGGATCGACAGCGTCTTTGGCGTCGTCTCGATCATGGAGGAGGCGGACCAGATGATCTCCCGCCTGCCGGGCAGCGTGCCTACGCTCATGCTGTATGGCGCCAGGGACGAGATGATCCCTGTCGAGGGCGTCCAGCGCGCCACGGCCAAGATGCCGCCCCATGTCCAGACGGCCTACTACCTGAACGGCTACCACCTGCTCCTGAACGACCTTCAGGCCCACAAGGTATGGGGCGATATCCTTGCCTTCGCCAGAGACCCGGAATCACCCGTTCCGTCAGGTGCGCCGCCGTTGCCCTGGTTGGGGAATCAGGCGGTAAACCGTTGAAATTCGCGGGTTCGACAAAGCCCGAAAATTAACCAAAGCAGGTTAGCCTGCTCTCTCCGTAGAAGTGCATTCAAGGGTCGCGCGCGGAATGCTTGCGCAAGTGAAAAAAATGGCAGGCGGCGATGTCGCGGGGCGCCTTGGCGCCTGGTGGAGCGGCCGCGACTACGTGCCGCCGGTGGAAGGTGAGGCCGCAGTGTCGGAAGACACGCCCGCGACCAAGGCGGACGCGCCGAAGGTGGAAGCCACGAAAGCGACCGCGACGCCGGAGCCTGCCAAGGCCGAGCCGCCCGTCTCTATCGCTCCGATCCCGGCGCAACCGGCGCCCGCTACCCCCGTCCCGGCTGCACCGCCGCTCGACGGCGGTGAAATTCGCGTGCGCGCTCTCGAGACCCTCTGGGGCGAGGGCAGGCTATCGCCTGGTTGCTTCGCGCTCGACACCCACATGATCGATGCGGCGCTCGAACTGGCTGACCGCTCCGGCGCAATCGGCTTCATCGGCGCCGATGCATCGCTCCTCACCGCGTTCGTCGCGCGGTCCGATCGCAGTCCGATCGCGAACGAATGGCGCGCAGCCTGTGTCTCCCGCCTCAACCAGCTCGTCGCGAATGTCGCGTTGACTGTCAGCGAAGTGGACCGTCCACGCGGCTTCCAGGAGGGCGCGCTCCCAGCAGTGGTCAGCGTCGAAGCGTTCGCTTACTCCGATCACAAGGCTGGCCTCGTCGGCCGCGTCTTCCGCGCGCTCGACGCTGGCGGCCGTTGGGTCTTCGTCGACACCACGCGCCGCACCAAGAAGACGCCGCCGCAGGCCTTCGCTTCAGCCTGGGCCGAACCACAGCTCGCCACCAACGACGAGATCGAGGAGCTGCTCACACTCGCCGGGTTCAAGACGATCCGCCGCGCCTCCGTCGCCGATCCGATCCTCGCCGCCGCCAAGCAGGGCTATGCCAATCTCACTCAGGTCGTTGAAAGCGCCGCCGGCTCCGGCCTCTCAGGCCGCGAAGGCGCTCTCTTCCTGCAGGAACTCGCATGGGAAGCGCAGAGCTGGCGCGCCCGCATGCGCGCCATCGAAGGCGGCGCGCTGGAAATGAACCTCTGGGTCGCCGACCGCACCGAGCAGCAGGGCCCGCTGAAGATCGCGCTGGATCGTTTGATCCGCCCGGACGATGCAGGCGCCGCTGACTCCTTGTTCGAGTAGGCCTCCTCAAGACCATTCCGTGCGTGTTTTGCATCAAGTTGTGCCGTAGCGGCATACTTGTACCCGCCCAAGCGTCATGAAATCACAGCATCCAACGCGTGGTGACCGGCCATCGCAATGGAGCGTAAGTCATGACGCAGGCGCCGCCGCTCTCGCACTGGTCATTCGTCGCGCTCACGATTGCGTTGTCGCTGGTTAGCTGTGCGCCTGCAGAAAAGGCTGCCGCACCAGATGCGGCCTCAAGCGAGGCCGCGATGATTGCTTCCGCCAGGGCGATCCATCAGGAGAGCCTCGTGCTGGATGCGCATGCCGACATCGTGGTTGCCTCCACCGCCGCCAATTTCCTCAGCGCCGACGGCTCGTCGAAGGTGTCCCCCGACAAGCTCAAGGCAGGGGGTGTAGGCGCTGTCGTCATGGCGATCGCGGTGGGGCCGGGCCCACGCACGCGGGAAGATGACAGGAAGGCGCGTGCGGAAGCGGATGAAAAGCTTGCGGCCATCCAGGCGCTGGCGGCTGCCAACGCCGACACGGTGGTAATCGCAAGATCATCCGATGAGATCCTCGCGATCCGTGAAAGCGGCAAGACGGCGCTGATCCTCGGCTTCCAGAACGCAAGGGTGCTCGAAGGGCAGGTGACTGCGCTCGACACCCTTTATGAGGCAGGCGTGCGGGTCTTTGCACTGAACCATCTTGCCCACAACGATTTCTCGGACTCCTCGCGTCCGTTCCACGACCCGGTCAGCAAACAGTATGAGCCTGACGCGCATGGCGGGCTGTCGGCGCTGGGGCTGGCGGCGATCGATCGGATCAACGCCCTCGGAGGTGTTGTCGATGTGTCCCAGGCATCGAAGGCTGCGACGCTTGCGACCATTGCCCGCTCGAAGACACCTGTGATCGCCAGCCACTCGAACGTGCGGGCCATCTCGGATGCAACACGTAATCTTTCGGACGAGGAGATCGATCGCATCGGCGAGAATGGGGGCGTCATACACGTCTCGCCGTTTACGGCTTACCTCGTCAACTTCGCGACGCCGGAAAAGCTCGAGGCGATCAGGAAGGCGCGAAGCGCTGCGGGCCTGCCCGAGACGTATTCCTACCCCTACGAACTCTACTGGGAACTTCCCGATCCGGCAGCGCGAGAGGCGTTCACGACTTCGATCCGCGAGGCGCTTGGGCCCGCAACGATCGAGACGATGATCGATCATATCGACTACATCGTGAAGCGCATCGGCGTCGACCATGTCGGCATCGGCACGGACTTCAATCACGGCAGCGGCATTGAAGGGTATGACGACGCGAGCGCCTCGTTCGCTGTGACGCTTGGGCTGGTTGGTCGCGGCTACTCGGCGGAGGACATCAAAAAGATATGGGGCGGCAATTTCCTGCGTGTCATGCGCCAGGCGGAGGCAGCGGCCGGGAAGGCTGGGTCCTCGCAGTAGGTCCCCCTGGCGCGACTTCCCTGCTGACTGGCAAAGCCATGGCCGCTGGCGGCGCTGATTGCGCTGCGACACGCAATCTCATGATCCGCCACGATATTCGCCCCACCCGGACTTGGGGCTATACGCGCGCCAAACTGCGCTGGCGCTGATCCCTTCAGCGCGCTCCGCAGTGACCGATGTTCGACAAGCCCGCCTTCGCCGGCCACGAGTGTGTCCACCACTTCTTTGATGTGAAGACCGGCCTGCGCGCCATCATAGCGCTTCACGCCACGGCGCTGGGTCCCGCCGCTGGCGGTTGTCGCATGTGGAACTACGCCACCGCGGATGACGCTCTCATCGACGCGCTGCGCCTCTCCCAAGGCATGAGTTACAAGAACGCCATGGCCGACCTGCCGCTCGGCGGTGGCAAGGCGGTGATCTGGGGCAATTCGCGAACCGACAAGACCCCCGATCTGTTCCGTGCCCTGGGCCGCGCCATCAACTCGCTCAACGGGAGATACTGGTCGGCCGAAGACGTCGGCGTCTCCGTGCAGGACATGGCCTTCGCCGCAGAAAAGACGAAGTTCGTCTCGGGTCTCTACACCGGCAAGGCCGCCAGCGGCGATCCGTCCCCCGTGACCGCCAAGGGCGTGTTCCTCGGTCTCAAGGCCGCCACCCTGCGCGCCCTCGGGACGGATGACCTCTCCAGCCGCACCATCGCGGTACAGGGCGTGGGTCATGTCGGCAGTTATCTTTGCGGTCATCTGGCCAAAGCAGGCGCGAACCTCGTCATCACCGACTTGAACGCCGAAGCACTCCACCAGGTCGCGCACACAACCGGCGCGCAAATCGTCGCCCCGGCCGAAATCTATGAGGTCGCCGCGGACATCTTCTCACCGAACGCCCTCGGTGCGATCATCAACCCTGATACGCTGCCGCGCCTGCGCGTCCGCGTTGTCGCTGGCGGCGCGAACAACCAGCTCGCCACGCCCGAAACGGGCGATCGCCTTCGCGAGATGGGCATCGTCTACGCGCCCGACTACGTCATCAATGGCGGGGGAATCATCAACGTCGCCTCCGAAATCTCTGGCGCCTACGACCCCGCCTGGGTTGAGGCAAAGCTCCAGCGACTGATGCAGACCCTTGGCGACGTCCTCGACCAGGCCCAGCGCGAAGACCGTGCGGCCAACCGTGTCGCGGATGAGATCGCCCGCAGCCGAATTAACCCTTGAAGACCGCGGGAGATGCTCCGAGCGCAGATCATTAAATCTGGTCGTTAGACGGTTGCATTTGCGTAATGCACGTCTAGGTTACCGAAGTGTTGCAGTGCAGCGAAAGTGCAGACGCCGGAGGAATGGCGCGGCTCTTGCTGGGCTTGTGGGTTGATGTAGCTGCCCGGCTGGGTAGCGGCTTCGGGGGTGGTGATGTCTGAAGTCGTCGTCTTCATGGGCGCGGCAGAAAGCCGAGATCCCTCGCGCCTGATGAACGCGATCGACGCCTTCGCCGTGTGGGCTTCTGAATCCGGTCTCTCCGGCGAACAAAGCGACGCACCTCATATCATGGTCAAGAGCGAGTTCTCCGGCGGCGAGATGCGTCGCAAGCTGGTTTTCCAGGACCGCGACCACGCCGCCCGTTTCCTGATCTTCTGGCGCTCCGAGCGCCAGCGTGCGCTGCCGTCCGACGCCGTCTCGGCGCAGGGCTGAAACTCACTCTGGCTGTTCGCGCTGACGCCAGTATAGAGGCGCCATGTCCGCCTCGCCGCCCACCGGAAAGCCAGCCTTGCGCGTCGCAATTATCGGCGCAGGCGTTGTCGGACTGAGCATCGCGCTCGAACTGCGCAGCCGCGGCGCGGATGTGGCGGTGTACGACCGCGGCATCGAAATTGGCGGAGGAGTTTCTATCCGCGCAGCCGGCATGCTCGGCGCCGCTTTCGAGTGGGCCGCCGAGCATGACCAGCGCGCGCTCGCTGCGTTGGCGCGACATGCCGGCCAGTTGTGGCCGGATCATGCCGCCCGCCTCGAGCGCCTTGGCGGTGGGCCCGTCGAATACTCCCGCGAAGGCGCGCTGGTTGTCGCCCGCACGCCCGGCGAGGCGGAATGGATCACAAGCCTCACCGCCGCCTGTCAGGCGCGCAACGTTCCTGCGCTTACCCTGTCGCTCAGGGACCTCGCCGTCCGCGAGCCCGCGCTCGCGCCAGACCTGCTCGCCGGCCTCTGGCTGCCCGACGATCAGCAGGTCGATCCGGTGCTCGTGCTTCAGCGCCTCGGTGCGGCGCTCAACCGCACTGGCGTCGGGCTGCGCTTTGGCCGTCAGGTCGATCGCATCACAGCCGGCCAGCATTTTCTGATGCCCGATGGCGAACGCTATGACCGCGTGGTCATCGCCAACGGCGCCCAGCCCGCGCCAGCGTTCGTCGGCCCCCGCGGCGCGCGGCTGTCGCCCGGTCTGCCTGCGCCCGTGCCCGTGAAGGGTCACATCCTCGCGATCGCCCCGATCGAACAGGGTCCCCGCCACGTCATCCACACGCGCGATGTGTACATTGCCCCGAAATCGCGCTGGATCCTCGTGGGCGCTACCACGGAGAGAAACCGCGCTGACACTGAGGTCGACCGCGAGGCCATCACCCAGCTCCGCGCCCTTGCCGCTGCGCTCGTACCTGCGCTTGCCGACGCTTCTGAGATTACCGCCTGGGCCGGCGTGCGTCCCGGCAGTCCTGACGATCAGCCTCTGATCGGCCAGACTGCAATCCCCGGCGTCTTCGCTGCGCTCGGCCACTATCGGAATGGTGTGCTCTTCGCTCCGGCCACGGCGGACATCGTGGCCGATCAGGTGATTGACGGGAAAGTGAGCCCGTTGGCGGCCGCGTTTGACCCAACCCGGTTTGACAACCCGGACGCGGCGCCGCACTCGCCCTCCGGCAAAGGCTTCGATAACTAGCATTACAACGCGAGCGGACAGGCCCCGGGAGAGTCACATGCACAACATCGCCCCCATGACGGAAGATCAGGAAGCGATCCGCGACGCCGTCGCCGCCGTGTGCGCCCAGTTCGACGCAGAATACTGGCGCAAGACCGACGAGACAGGGGAGTGGCCGGAAGCCTTCACCAAGGCCATGGCCGACGGCGGCTGGCTCGGCATCGCCATGCCGGAAGAGGTCGGGGGCTCGGGCCTCGGCCTGATGGAAGCCTCCATCATGATGCAGGCCGTTGCGCGTTCCGGCGCCGGCTTCACCGGCTGCTCGTCGATCCATCTCAATATCTTCGGCGCAAAGCCGATCGAGAAATTCGGCACGTCCGAGCAGAAGCAGGAATTCCTGCCCAAGATCATCTCAGGCCAGCAGAAGATGTGTTTCGGCGTCACCGAGCCGAACTCGGGCCTCGACACCTCCAGCCTGCAGACGAAGGCTGAGCGCACCAATTCCGGCTACGTCATCAACGGCCGAAAGATCTGGACGACCGGCGCCCAGCGCGCCGACAAGATCATCCTGATTGCACGCACCACGCCGCAGGAAAAAGTTGCCAAGCCCTATATGGGCCTGTCGTTGTTTTACATGGACATGAAGGGCGTCGACGCAAAGCCGATCCCGAAGATGGGCCGCAAGGCCGTCGAGTGCAACATGCTGTACTTTGACAACATCGAGATCCCAAAGGAATCGCTCATCGGCGAAGAGGGCCAAGGCTTCAAATACCTGCTGCAGGGCCTCAACCCGGAACGTGTCCTGTTCGCCGCCGAAGCCATCGGCCTCGGCTTCGCCGCTCTCGAACGCGCGACGACCTATGCGAAGGAGCGCGTCGTCTTCGGCCGCCCCATTGGCCAGAATCAGGGTGTCGCCCACCCGCTTGCCAAATGCTGGGCCGAACTCTCCGCCGCTGAACTTCTGACCTACAAAGCCGCACGCCTGTACGACCAGGGTCTCGAATGCGGCGCCGAAGCCAACGCCGCGAAATACCTCGGCGCCGAATACGGCTTCAACGCCTGCGAGGCGGCCGTCCTCGCGCACGGCGGCATGGGCTATGCGAAAGAGTACGACGTCGAACGCTACATGCGCGAAGCCATGATCGCCCGCATCGCCCCCGTGAGCCGCGAGATGATCCTGAACTACATCTCCGAGCGCGTGCTGGGCCTGCCGAAGAGCTACTGATCGGCTGCACGCTCGACTTGTCATACCCCCCCTGCGTCGAAGCGGGCAGCCTGAACGCATTCAACGGCTGTGGAGCTCCCGCGACAGATCCCGAATGGCGCCACGCGCTTCCGGGATGACAATCTCGGCCAAATGGACGAGCCTCCCGAAGAAGGATCACGGGAGAAAACGATGGGTCGTGTCTCAGGCAAGGTCGCGCTGGTAACTGGCGCTGCAAGTGGCATTGGCCGCGCGTCGGCGGAAGTGCTTGCACGTGAGGACGCGAGCGTCGTGCTGACCGATGTGCAGGATGGCGAGGAAGTCGCCGTAGCCATCCGCAAGTCCGGCGGCAAGGCGCGTTTCATTCGGCTCGACGTCACCAGCGAGAGCGAATGGCGCGATATCATCGCTAGCATCGAGAAGCAGGAAGGCCGCCTCGACATCCTCGTCAACAATGCCGGCATCGCTGTCGCCGGGCTGATCCACGAACTCTCGCTTGAGGACTGGCGCCGCCAGATGGCGGTGAATGTCGACGGGGTCTTTCTCGGCGTCAAAACCGCCTTGCCGCTCATGCGGAAAGGCAATAGCGGCTCCATCGTCAACATCTCGTCGATCGCCGGCCTGCGCGGCGCGCCAAACCTCTCAGCCTACTGCACCTCGAAAGGCGCCGTGCGGCTGTTCACGAAGTCGGTCGCGCTCGAATGCGCCGCGATGCAGGACGGCATCCGCTGCAACTCCGTTCATCCCGGCCTGATCGAAACACCAATCTGGAGCCAGGTCGTGCCCGGCTCCAACGAGCCGATGGACCTCGACGCCGCCGCAGCACTCCGTGTGCCCATGCGTCGCAAGGGCTGGCCGGACGACATCGCAAAAGTCGTCCTCTTCCTCGCGAGCGACGACAGCGGCTACATGACTGGTGAGGAAGTCGTGGTCGATGGCGGGATGACAGTGGGGACGTAGGGTGCCCTTACGAACGTCGCCGCGCCTACTGATCGTTCCGCCACTTTTCCATCGCGGCCGAGATCGCAAACGTCTCGCGATACTTCGGCGAGTCCGACGGCCGCGGCGCCTTCTGCGATGTCAGCGCCATGATCTCGGCCAGCTTGTTGTGCGCGGCCCCCGCCTGTCCGGCGCCGATATAGGCATGCAGTTCCACGAGCGCAGAAGAGAGCAGGTCATGCGCGCGAATGACGAAGTAGGGCTCGTCCTCCGCCAGGTTGGGATAGGGGTCGTATTTCGACGGATTGGCCTTGGAGCCGATGGGGGCGGTCATGCGTGCCTCGCAGATGATTCGGTGGCTCAGCCTGCCCGGATTCGGGTTAACCAGCCTGCCTCTCGAAAAGCACTACAACCACTCCAGCGCAATGGGCTATGCTGACATCGACCCGAACAGCGGGCAGACATGGGCGGTAAGGTGACGTCAACGGCAAAGAAGGCCACGCCGAAGAAGGCTTCGAAGAAAGCCGCGACCAAGACGCACACCACGCCTTCGTCCGTGCCCGCCTACGTCGCCGCGGTTGAGAACCACACCCGCCGCGCCGATGCCGAAACGCTTCTCAAGGTCTATGAGAAAGTCACCGGCTGGAATCCGAAGATGTGGGGGCCGACCATCATCGGCTACGGGTCCTACACATACACATACGATAGCGACCATTCCGGCGGCGCTCCCGTCGTCGGCTTCAGTCCGCGCGGCGCGGCGCTCTCGATCTACAGCGGTATGTATGCAAACCAGCCGGAATGCCAGGCCATCCTCAAGACGCTGGGCAAGCACAAGAAGGCCAAGGCCTGCATCTACATCAACAAGCTCGCCGACGTGGACATGGCGGCCTTCGATAAGCTCATCCGCACCGGCCTCGCGAACATGAAGAAGAAAGCGAAGGAAAACGGCTGGCCGCTGTCAGGCAGCTGAAACTTCAACAGGAGGCCTCCGCATGAAGCTGCTACTGTTCGTCCTGATCAGCCTGCTCATCGCCGGCGTCGGCCTGACGATCCGCAACATGATCAACAAGAGGAAACCGCCGCTGGAATAGGGCTCAGACCGATAACCCCTCCGGCGCCACCTCTCTCAAGGACGCCTGCAGCTCCGCCGTCGCCGGCATGATCTTCCGCGTCGCGAGATTCAGCACAACCGCGACCGCTTCCGTCGTGCACCATGCCTCGCCCGAGTCGGGATCGATCAGCCAGTGCACGAAGGAATGCGTCTTCTCCTTCTGGAAGCCCCGCGCCGAGCGGATCACGAAGCGATCGCCCGCTCTCGGCCAGCGCCGATAGGCCAGCCGGTATTCCAGCACAGCCCCGCCCAGCTTTGCCGTCTCGCCACGCGCCTCGGCCTCGCGGCCAACTTTCTCGCGCCACGGCCTTAGCAGATGCCCCACCGAGTCCGACACCCGCCCGATGAAGAACTCCGGCATCATCCGGCCGGTCAGGTCGATCTGTTGCGGCAGCACCACGCCACGCCCGATCACCGGCGCGCCAATCGCATCCGCATCCGCCATCGTTGCGGTCTTGCGCGGCGCCACGCCAAGGTCGATCGACCGCGGCGCGCAAGCGTCCGGCGCAACATCCGTCATTGCTTGCATGCGACGCCGCGCATCATCCGTCCACGCGAACGGCGCGCCCGTGTCCACATCCACATGATCCACCCATGTCCGGATCGCCGCGCATGGCTCGCCGGATTGATGTGTGATCTGCTGGTACAGAAGCGTCGAAGTATCGCTGACCTCCAGCAAGCACCCCATCATCGTGAAAGGCGCGCCCGCATGCGCCTCCTTCATGAAGCGTATGTGCTGGTCGCGCGGCCGTAGCGTCGATTGCGCATTGGCCCGGAACGCATGGCCCAGCCCGACAATGTGAGACAGCTCCGCCAGCCCCTCCATCGCCTTGGCGACGTAGAAGCGCACATTCATGTGCCCCATCTCGTCGCATTCCCAGGTGTTGATGCTGCCGCGATAGAGTTCGATCACTTGTTCATGACCTTCCACTCAACCTTCACCGTCGCGCACGTCGGCCCGCCCTTTGCGTCCGTCCCTGCAAACGACCCCTCCAACACCAGCCCCGACTTCGCCGCCGCCTTAACCATCGCCGCCGCCGGCTCCGGCAGGTCCACATTCGCGCGTCGGCTCCATTCCGTGCTGTGCTGACCTGCCTGTCGCCCCGTCGCGACATAGACGAAGCGCCAGGTCTTGCCCTCGGCGCGCACGAAATCGCCGAGGAAGCGCCAGCCCGTCTTGCCTTCTTCCAGTCGCGCCGGAATCTCGAACAGAACGGTCTTGTCGCTCCCCACACGCGCATCAACCGGTGTGCTATCCTTTTCCTGCAGGCTATAGCTAACGCCCTTCAGCGGGCCGGTCACGCTGAGGCGCAGGACAGCGTTGCCAGCCCCCAGACCCGTCATCTCAACCCGCGCAGGCCTCGCACAGGCCGCGGATCTCGATCACCGCGCTGCGCATCTGGAAGTTCACGCTCTCCATTTCCTGCGTGAGCTTCTTCACGCTGTCATTCGCGTGCAGCTCTCCTGCCATCCCGCACTTGTCGCAGATGAGAAACACCGCGGCGTGCCCGTGCTTCCAGTGCCCGCAGGCGACATAGGCATTCAGGCTCTCGATCTTGTGGGCGAGGCCCATCTCCAGCAGGAAATCCAGAGAGCGATAGACCGACGGCGGCTTGGCCGCGCCATCGTCCCCCAGATGCTCCAGCAGGTCGTAAGCCTTCGCCGGCCCCGCAGACTCCAGCAGCAAGGTCAGCACTTTCCTGCGCAGTGGGGTCAGCTTGCCGCCGCGCTGGCCGCAAAGCGCCTCGGCCTCCTTGAGGCTGTCGGCAAGGCCGTCGGGTGCGCAGGCGAGGTGGGCATGAGCCATGCCCCAATGTCGGCTGACCCGCCTCGATTCACAAGGGCTGGCCAGGGCGTGCCGCCGGAACTAGGAAATCGACCGGTCAACCAGCTTCATGCACTGGTCCATGTCTGGTCTGCACGCTCGCAATCGGGGGGACCGAAATGCCGGAAGCCACAGCCGCAGCGGCCGCCCCGGTGCGTACCCCCGCCGAGACAGCGCTCGCGGCGCTCCGCTTCCTGCTGTCCAACCGTCTCGGCGTCATCCTGCTCGGCTGAATACTGGTCGCCCTTGTCGCCCGCCAACTGCCCATGTCTGCCTGCCATGTCGCTGGCGCGTCCGGCAATGACTGGCTCCGCAGCGTCATGACGCCTGCCCAGCTCGCCGCATCCGCACGGTGGGCCTCGCTGGCTGGCCTGATCCTCGCCCTGGCTCATGTCCGCCTCGCTGGTGTGCGCGTCGGTGGCGTTGACGTCCTGCAGACCAGTCGCGGCAGGTTGGCAATCGGCGCAGCTCACGCCCTCGCGCTCACCGTCGGCTGCATGGCCTTCATCTGGACGCCAGCAACAGCGGTTTTGCTGATGCTGCACGACGCCTTCATCTTCTTCGACGCCATCCACCGGATTGACAAGGGACAGACGCCGTCCAACGTTTTTCCAACCCGGCTCGGCGCAGCGATGCTCTATCTTCCTTGGCTGGGGTCGAAACTCTCTGGCGGCTATGATGGCGCGATCGAATTGTCGTCCGCTCTGGTCGCGTTAATCCTCTGCCTTGCGTGCATGCAGGCAAGCGCGCAGCGCCATCACTCTGCAGTCACAGCCGTACGCGTGGCGGCCATCTTCGTTACTGTCGTGCCGGCGATGCTTGAAGGATATGTCGCCCCCGACAGCCTCACCATCGAAGGCGGCAAGCCTGTCGAGGTCGGCGATGAGTACGCCCTCGCCATGTTCTGCAACCGCTGAGGCTGGGGCGTGATCATCGCAATGCTCGCCTTCCTCACGCCGCGCCCCGCCGAAGCGCGCACGCCGACGGCCGAGATCGTTACCCTTGGCCTCCTGCTCGTCTTACTGGTCTGGCTAAAGCTGTCCTACTTCGTGGTCGGCGGCGCGGCTGCGGTCCTGTATGCTTTCCGCGGCCAGGTTTCGTGGCGCACTCTGGCGATCGGCGCAGGCGTTTGCGGTGGGGGCATTTTGGTTGCTGGCCTTAGACGAGCAACCTCATCGCCTACGCCACAGACATTATGCTGGCCGACCATGTCATGGCGCCCAGGCTCTTCATGGAGCCGGACGCCGCGGCCACGCTCGGGAACGTCTACTCGCCCTATCTCGATGCCAACTATGGTGAGCGCGTCGAGACCCCCTACTGGACCCGCTGGTCACACCGGAAAAAGAGCGGGTCAGAGGTGGCAAGCGTCACGACTCAGCCCGTTGCGATTCGCTGAAAACCTGTATTTCCGGGGGGGCCTGAGGCTGGAAGGGTTCCAAAATCGCGATTTCCGGGGTTTTTGCTGTGAAAAGCGGCGAAAACCCTTGTAAAGCACGCGTTTCCCGCTTGGGGGGCCTTCATTTCCGTGTATTCAGGTGCAGGTGTTTCACACGGGAGTTGAAAAGACATGGCCACAGCTAAATCCGCCGCAGCGAAAACTGCAGCCAAGGCAAAACAGAACACAGTCAGCCTCAAGCATATCGCGGCCAACCTCGCCGAGAACCATGAGCTTCCGAAGAAGCAGACCGAAGCGATGCTGAACGACGTCGTCGCGCTGGTCACCAAGCACCTTAAAAAAGGCGACCGTATCCGCCTTGCGGGCCTCGGCGTTCTGGTCGTCCGCAAGCGCGCCGCCCGCATGGGCCGCAACCCCGCCACCGGTGAACCGGTGCAGATCAAGGCCTCGAAGAAAGTAGCCTTCCGCGCCGCAAAAGAACTGAAAGAGTCGATCTAAAGACTTCGGTTCACTGATCCAAAAATCTGGAACGCCCGGCTGGGAACAGCCGGGCGTTACGCTTTTGCGGGCCAAACCATCCGCATGGCCCGCGGAGACTTCGCTCTCTTCGAGCAAGTACTTCCTCACCTGGCGAGGGGACGGCCTGCCTCGACGCCAGGTGGAGGGGCAGGCGCCCCGAAGGAGCGGTGAGGCCCGATCAGGCATGGCCGCGGGCTCACGACAGCCCGCGGCCCGCCCACATTCCCCAATGCAACAAATCCGGTCCGCCGTTTACCTCAGCGCACAGCGTAACTGAGGCCGCACCGTCGCGCCTACGGCGCAGGCGTTGCGCCATCAGGATCGACCACCGCATTCTGCTGCAGCGGCCAGACGATCGGGAATGGGGGAGGCGTCGTAGACGTGCAATCCTGCCAGCGCAATTCCTGAAGCACAAAACGCGCGCCGTCCCACTGATAGCGACCTTCGGATCCGCACCCGCCATGCCCGGCATTCTTGCGCAGCGTGGTCAGCACGCCGGTGCCTGCATCGATCTCGGCCATGCTCGCCTGGTCGGTCGCAAGCCATCCGCTCGCGTCGTAGTCGGGCAGGGTGACCAGCTGCAACGCCTCGCCGGCCACGGCGAACAAGCGGTGCGTCACGCCGTACGCGCCCTGACTGCATCCAAGCATGACGATCGACCCGCTCTCGAGCCCGACCACCTTGGACTCCAGCTGCGCATCGGCCGGCTTCTCGCAGCCGCCGATAGTGTCACTGATCCTCTGCGCCGCCGTGATCAGAGCGCCATCGCCTTCCAGCGACACGGCCCCGATGGCGTTCGGCGCAAAAGCCTCCTCCGGCCCGCAGCTCGCCAGCAGCGTCACCGCGCCAGCAATCATCAACGCAAGCCGCATCCCAATCTCTCCGCAGTCTGGCTCAGCAGTCCGGCGGCAGTGATGATCAAACATTACTGCAAATCAATGGCCAAGAGGCGCTCAAATCGCGATCAACGACCCCCGGCGAATCGCTATCACCAGAGTTCACTCGTGTCCGCGCCAGCGAATATCTCGTCAAGACGTCGTCGCGTGGCTGGCGAGACGCCCTCCGGCGGCATCAGCGGATCGACAAACTGCTCCTCCGCGATCTCGCCCCGGCTGGTCGCCTTGCCCTGTATCCACGTATCGATCCGGTAAACCAGCACATGGTCGTTTGGAAAAAAGCTGTGATTGGCATGCACCGACAGCAGCCGCATGGCGCCTGTCGCCGCCTCGATTCCTGCTTCCTCCTTCAGCTCCCGCTGCATCGAAAGCACCGCCGTTTCACCCTTTTCCACGCCGCCGCCTGGAAAATGCCACCCTGGCGTATAGGTATGCCGCACCAGCAGAACCCGCCCCTCGCCATCGACCACAATCCCCCGCACCCCAAGCGTCATCGACCGGCGGAACCGGAACCAGGACTGAAAGACGCGATCGCGAAACCGAGGCTTTCTCACGTGGACTTAGACCTGTAAGAAGAGGATATCGAAAGCAGGGGGCAGGACATGTCCTGTCGCATCCAAGTCTGAAAGGCGTAACTCATGGCGGCTGTCTGGGCGATTCTTGCAGTGGTTGCAGCTTTCTCGCTGCTCAATCTCATCGAATACCGGCGCATCGACTAGGTTTTCCCCGGGAAAACCTGACGCAGGGGAGCCGTCATGCTGGCTGGCGCTATCGTCTTTCTGGGCATGGGCTTTGCCGTCCTGATCTATTCTGCGGACTGCCTGGTCCGCGGCGCACTCGCAGCTGCCTACAAGTCGAACGTCTCTCCGCTGCTTGTCGGCATTGTGATCGTGGGTTTCGGCACCTCGCTGCCTGAATTCATTATATCGGCTCAGGCCGCCATGAACGACAGCGTCGGCCTGGCGCACGGAAACATCATAGGCTCCAACATCGCGAACATCCTTCTGGTGCTTGCGCTTCCGGCGCTCATCTTCCCGATAACCACAGACGCCCCGCGCATGCGGGCCACCGCGCTCTTCATGCTGGCTTGCACGGCGGGCTGGATCAGCGTGACGATGTATTTCGGCCTGACGCAGATCGTCGGCATGGCCTTCATCGCGATCCTCGTCGCCTATGTAATCATCGCCTGGTCGATCGCGCGGAAAGACACGAGCGAAGACACCAAGGAAGAACTCATCATCATGGCGACGCCTGCGTGGCGCATGGCGATGCTGATCCTCATCGGCCTTGTCGGCATGCCGCTCGGCTCCCAGATGCTTGTCGATGGCGGGATCTCGCTGGGCGAGGAACTCGGCGCCAGTTCCACCATCGTCGGCCTTACTATCCTGGCCGTTGGATCGTCGCTGCCGGAACTCAGCGCGACGATCGCAGCCGCCGTCCGCAAGCAGTCGGACGTCGCGATGGGCAACGTCCTTGGTTCCAACATCTTCAACATCCTCGGCGCTGGTGGCGTCGTCGCCGTACTTGCGCCGCGCGCTCAGCTGAGCCCTGAATTCACGGCTTTCAGTCACTGGGCCATGCTGGCGGCTGCGGTGCTGATCACGATCATCATCTTCCTGCACCGCCGCGTCGGCATGCTGACGGGTGTGATCCTGCTGACTGGCTATGCAGTCTATCTGTACGGTCTCTGGGCCAACTGGTCGCTCGAAGGGCTCGGTGATCTCATCGTCCAGCCTGCGGCCCAGACTGCGGACTGATCAGTCCGTCGCATTCTTCGGCGTGATATAGTCCCGCAGTTTCCACGAAGAGTCATCGTCCTTGCGCGTGAAGAAAGCCGCCGCCGCTGTCGGAAACTTCGCCCGCACCCGCGACTCCGTCGCGTTCATCCGGTGCGCCAGCCGGCTCGCCAGCTCATGCAGTCCGGGATTGTGAGCAATGACCATCACGTGCGCGACACCTGCTTCCTCCGCTTCACGCAGGATCACGTCGCCGGGTGCCAGGTAGAGCCTGTCAACAAACCGCACCGTCGCCATCTGGAATGACGGAGCCACCAGCTCCCACGTTTCCCGCGTCCGCCGCGCCGCTGACACCAGCACAACCTGCGGCGCCGCCCCGGCCTCCGCCAGGGCGCGTCCAACAGCCGGCGCATCGTCGCGTCCACGCTGCGCCAGCGGGCGATCGAAGTCCTCGCCTGTGTCCGAGCCGGGCGTGGCCTTGGCGTGGCGAAGCAGGACAAGTTGGCGCATGAAACCTCGTGTCTGAAGACACTAGCTCTGCCGCAACAGGGCAAGGATTGCCAAGGCCGAACCTCGCGAAGACGACCGGGGAATGGCAGCATCAACCTGAATTGATCCAATCAAGCGCCTGACCACGAACTGATCCGCCAGCGTGATTTTCCGTCGGCATGCCGGTATAGCAGACGACTGGGACCATACGCGGGGAGGCGAATCGAACGTCATGGGCCGCTTGCTTTTCGCACTGCTGGGTGTGGCTGTGCTGCTCGGAGCGCCGCTGGCCAGCGCTCAGACGCCCCCTGAAACGCCGGGGCATGTCTATACCTACCCTGAGCTGTTTCCGGCCGAGATCGCCGGGATTGGTTTCGAGTTCCCGAGACAGGGCTTCATCGACCTTCTCGCTGCAAAAAAGCTGAACCATCGCGCCAACGGGGACGTCAACGTCTTCGCCGTCGGGGTAGCCGGCGCCCCGTTCACCGAAACTGTATACTTCTTCAACAGTCCTGCTTGCGACTGCCTGACTGAGATCGAAATCAGGTTTGCGGATGAAGCTCAGGCGCTTGCCTATTTCATCGCGAAGTTTCCAAAGGTGAACGTTCAGGGCGACTACTTCGCCCACGATGGCGTCTCCAGCTATCGCGTGAAAGCTTGGCGATTCAAATCGAAGGTGTTCATCGTGGCGGTCGTTCCCAACACGCGCTGGGCGAACCAGTAGGCCTGAGCCCGGTCAGACGGATAGCGGCGCGCGACAGCTGTTTGCCGCGCAGCGCCTTACCTCAACCCTTCACGCACACAACCTGCTTCAAGGTGTGAACCACCTCGATCAGGTCGAACTGCGCCGCGATCACGGCGTCGATGTCTTTGTAGGCCATCGGCGTTTCGTCGATCACGCCCAGGTCTTTCCGGCACTCCACGCCCTCGGTCGCCTCGCGGTGATCCTTGAGCGTGAATGCCTCCTTCGCCTTGGTGCGTGACATTGCGCGGCCTGCGCCGTGCGAGCACGAGCAGAACGAGTCCGGGTTGCCTTTGCCGCGCACGATGAACGATTTCGCGCCCATCGAACCCGGGATGATGCCAAGCTCTCCGGCGCCAGCGCGCACGGCGCCCTTGCGGGTCACCCACACGTCGACGCCGAAGTGGTGTTCTTTCTCCACATAGTTGTGGTGGCAGTTCACCGCGTGCTTGCCGAGCTTGAACTTCGGCAGATGCTCGCGCATCGCCTGCAGCGTCCGCTCCATCATCGCTTCACGGTTCGCGCGGGCATAGTCCTGCGCCCAGCTGACCGCTTCGATGTAGTCGTCGAAGATCGGCTCGCCCTCGACGAAGAAGGCGAGGTCCTGATCCGGCACGTGATAGCCGAGCACACGTTCCCTGAGCGCCTTGCGGGCGGCCTCAATGAAGTATTGTCCGATCTGGTTCCCCGTGCCGCGCGAGCCCGAGTGCAGCATCACCCACACGAAGCCACGCTCATCGATGCAGACTTCGATGAAATGGTTGCCCGAGCCCAGCGTGCCGAGCTGTGAGCCCAGCTTGTGGTTCGGAATCTTGCGGTGCTTGTCGCGGATGCGATCAAGCCGCTCGTTCAGGTCGGAATTCCGCAGACGGGACGCCACGGAGTCCGGGATCATGCCCCATTCCCCGTTTCGACCGAATCCAGCCGGCGCCTTACGCTCGATCTCGGAGCGCAGCTTCGCCAGCGAGTCCGGCAGGTGCTCTGCGCGCAGCGTGGTTTCCACCGCCATCATCCCACAGCCGATGTCGACGCCGACGGCGGCCGGGATGATCGCGCCCTTGGTCGGGATCACCGAACCAACGGTCGCGCCGCGTCCGAAGTGGACATCAGGCATGACGGCGAGGTGGGAGTGCACGAACGGCAATCCCGCCACGTTTTCCAGCTGTTCCCGGGCGGCGTCCTCAACGGGCACGCCTTTCACCCAGGCCTTGATGCGGCCACCGGCCGCCGTTTCGAACACTTCAAACGTGCTCATGTCTGCGTTTCCTTGCTCGCAGACCCTCCGCGCTCTCCGGCGGGTTGTCATCCGAGCGGACAACAAAAAGCCCTCCGGCGAGAAGCGCGGAGGGTTCGGTGTGATCCGGCAAGGCCGGCTCGGCTCCTATCCCTCCATGCAGATGCGATCGACCAGTGCCAGCTGGTCAGTCATCGCGGTCTGATTTTCGTAGCGCCGTTTCATGGCTCTCTCACCGAGCAGAGGTTGGTCCGAGGCGCGGGGGATTGATCGAAGAATGCGGCGAGGTCAAGGCGCCTCGCTAGTGACACGGCCCAACACCGGAGCCATCTGGTCGAAGCAGACCGGCCTCTCGGTCTATGGATAGGATGTAGCCTTCACCTTCGTAAACGTCCTCCATCCGTGACCAAATGGAAGGCACGAAGTTCAAGGTGATCTGTTCGCCCTTATCGATGACGATTGCCCTGTGGCCATCGAACGCGATGTGGAGATAGGTGACTGGCTCCTCGGTGCAGCAGGGAATCTTTTCGCGCCGAGGCCCGTCCCGGAAGGTCGGTTCAAGCGAGCAGGCAGACATCAGGCCAATAGCCCTGAATTCCGCCAGCCCAGCGATTGCGCGCAAGGGCTGGCGGCTTCCGATCACTTCGCCAACGTCCAGATCATGCAGACGCTTGCCTGCATCGTCTGCGGACTCGCATCGCTTGGCAGGTCGAGCCCTGCAAGGTCGCGCTCCGAGATCGTGATCTGCTGCCGCCCGACCTGGCCTGAAGCGACCGGCGGCGGAGGCGGCGGGGGCGGCGGTGGGGGAGCATACGGAGCGCTTGCGCTGTAGCTGTAGTTGTCGCCGCCAAGAACGCGAGCCACCTGTCCGCTAGACCAGCCGCCCATACAGCTGTCATTTCCTTCCTGAACGACGAGAAGATCGCCGAGGCGGGCGCCTGCGGCCGTGGCTGCAAGTTGTGCGCGCGCCCGAGCATCCTTCGCAGCTTCATCGAGCGCCCGACGCTGCATGTCGGTCGTCTGTTCGAGGTAGATATAGATCGGGTTCATGTCCTGCGGGCCAAGCGCCAGCGCCGCCGCCCGCGCACGTCCCGCCAGCGAGGGATCGGTCAGCAGCACAGTCATCGACACGCGCGCTTCGTAGCCTTCCACCTGATCGGCGCGCTGATTGGTCTGAACCAGGCCGTCCTTGTCGCGGTATTGCTTGTAGTAGGCGTTCACATTCACGCTGGTTGTCACGCGCGCCTTGTCGCCAGCGACTTTCTTGATCGCATCATAGGCGATCTTTGAGCGCTGCACCGCCTTCTTCATCGCCTCGTCGGACTTCGCATCCGTTTCCACGAAGGCGAGATCGAATCGCGCGCGGTTGGGCGCCACCTCGATGACTGCACGGCCCAGCCCCTCGACCACCGGCTTGTCCCACCAGTACGGGCGGACATATTGCCCGGCGTCCTGAGCGCCAGCGGCTGGCACCATCAGCGCGACGGATCCCGCCGCCGCGATCAACAACTTCCTGTTCATACCGATTTCCCTGATCCACGTTTCAGGGCGCGCCATCCCCACGTGTGAGCCCACGCAACTCTTGTGCGCCGCTGCGCCACACAGCAACTGGAATCGAACCTTTGCGAGGCGGCAGCACACATGCTTTTGTCCCCTCACGGAAACGGGTCATATGCGCATCTGGGACTGGACCAGGAAACGGACATGGCGAACCGCAGGTGTCGCCGTCGCGGCTTTGCTCGCAATTCTGATGACGCCGGTCCTGCTGGCCGAGCCGCGGCTCGATCGCAAATGGGTCGACAATCTCGCGCACATGCCAAACGTGCAGCTCTCGCCCGGCGCATTCGCGCTCGATCACGTGGCCGACTGGTCGTACACGTCCGCAGGACCGGACAAGTGGGACGTAACGGCCTTCGCCAACACATTCGATAATCTGCGCGATGTCTGGTTCGTGGTCGAACCGCAGCCCGGCGGCGAGTATGCAGCCCACACGCTCATCCTGTTTGAGTTCGGCGGCGACCGCATTGTCGGCCTTACTGTCGAAGCAAGGCTGGAGCAGGGTGAGACCTATGACGCTGTTGCTGGCGCCTTCAATCGCTACGAATTGTCCTACATCTGGGCCACTGCGTGCGAACTGCTGACCCGGCGCGTGACGTTCCTGGACAAGGCCGTCTACGTCTATCCGTTGCAGCTCGACGAGAGCCAGGAGCGCAACTTCCTCCACCTGCTCCTCGAAGGCACACGCGATGTCGCGACGCAGGCGCGCTTCTACAATACGATCACCTCGAACTGCACAAACGAGCTCGCTAAAGTTGCAGGGCTAGGCTGGCACTATTCTTGGGTGCTCACCGGCTATTCGCCCCAGCGCCTCTACGAACTCAATCTGATCCCCGGCGAGACATTCGAGTCTGCTAAGCAGAGCGCGCTGCTGAAAGCCGAGATCGCCAGCTGGAACGACCTGACATCGCGTGACTTCGACCAGGCGCTGCTCGCCGAATTGCGGCGGCGTCATGGGTCATGATGCAGCAGAACAGGGCTTGGTGGTTGCGCGCCGCCCACCTAGGTTCAGAGTCGTCGCGAGACTGGTCGCGCTGGCAGGAATGCTGATGGCGCTCGCACCGCAAGCCTTCGCAAGGGAGACCGTGCAGCAACGCATCGATGCGCTGCTCGTTGGCTCAGAACTCTACATGCCGGAGGGCGAGGGACCGTTCCCCGTCGTGCTGCAGCTTCACGGCTGCGGCGGCATGAAGAACCTGCAGGCGCGATGGGCCCAGACCGCGCGCGCCGCCGGCTGGGCCGTGCTCGTCGTCGACAGCTATGGCCACCGCCGTATCGACAGGTTCGAAGCCTACGCCACCGTCTGCACCGGCCTGCAGCTCTGGGGCCGCGAGCGCGCGGGCGACCTCTACGCGATGCTTGAATGGACGCGCAAGCAAGAGTGGGCCGACCCCAGCCGTATCGCGGCCGCTGGCTGGAGCCATGGCGGCTGGACCGTGCTCGATGCCATGGCCTTGCAGCCCGGCGCGGAAGCCGAGAAAGTCACACGCCTCTCCGGCCTGCGCGACGAACCGCTCGACGGCCTCGTCGGCGCCTTCATCCTCTACCCCTGGCAAGGTTTTGGCGCGCTAGCGCCCAGCCGTGGCCTGAGGATCGATGTACCGGTCCAGGCAATCGTTGGCACAGGCGACTCCGTCGTCGGCGGTCGATACGTAGCGCGCACGCTGGCGGCCATGAAGACACCCGGCGAGCCGATCAATGTCGAACTCTTCGACGGCGCTACGCACGCCTTCGACGAGATTGAGGCCCAGGACTGGCGCGTGAGATACAGCCCGGAGCTCACGGCCAAGGCGCATGGGATGTATGCGGCGTTTTTGAAGGGGCTTGTTGTTCCGCCGCGCTGAGAGAGCCCGCCTACTCCGCCGCCTGCCTCATAGCAGCCGGGCGGTACGCCGCTGCGTCCGTTGTATGCGCGGCGTGTCCATAACTCGCCAGCATGCGCTCCAGCTTCCGCACCAGCATGCGATCCGCAACCTTCGCGACGCCGGGCAGGCGGCACGCGATCGCATAGAGCCCCTTCCGCACGCCAATGAATGCGCCGCATGCAACAAACGTCGCCCAGTCGGCGGCGGTTATCTTCACGCCCATCGCCGCGGCCTTGTTCGTATCTCCATTGAGGAAGGCCTGCAGGAAGAAGATCTTCGAGAAGCGCCGCTCTATCCTGTCGAAGATCCGGCTGCCGAGTGACCTGTCCGCCGGCAGGTATGCCGCCAGCGTCGCGCGCGTTAGCTCTCCGCACGTTGCATCGTCGAACCTTTTGCGCAGCGTCTGGTCGTACCGCACCATCATGTCGACCATCTCGCGCGGTGTTGCCGGTGCAAGCTCTTCGGGTAGTCCAAGCAGGAAGCAGCGATAGCGCGACAACTCCACACGCGCCCGCTCCACCTCGGTGTACTCGAAGCGACCTTGTCCGGTGATCTTGAACGCCAGCAGGAATGTGCCGATGAGGCCCGCCGGCATCTGGTCCACCTGCGGAATCGGAATGCCGAACGTCTTCACGTCCCACACGTTGGAGCGCCTCAGCGCGTTGAACCGGACCATCGAATGCATCAGTCGCACCATCGCCGCGGACTTGAAGCCGGGGCCGAAGCGCTCGAGTGCGCCGGGCAGGGTGGAAGTGATGAAGAAGCTCGCCGTGTCCTTCACGCGCCGCGCAGCCGTGTCGTGCGACAGCGTGCCGGTCAGCGCCATCGGCAGGGCGGAGTACTTGTTCATGAAGGTTGCGATGAACGCGCCGCGGATCACGAAGGGCGAATAGTTGGCGGCGTCTTCGCGGCTCTGCCGCGCGCCTTCTTCCACCAGCTTCATGTCGACCCAGTCGGGCGTCGCCTCCATGGCGCGGATGAAGTTGACCAGTTCGAGCGGCGCCTCCGGAACAGACTCGATGCCGTGATCGCATGCCTGCGTCAGCATTGATGTCAGGCCGCGGAATCCATAGGTCGGCATCAGAGCCGCATATGCATCGGCCACCATGTCGCCCAGCATGGTGTAGGCGCGCATGCGCTCCACCTTCGTCGCGTCGGCCAGCACCTCCGCGCGCATATGGTCGAGCTTGCCCTTCGGCTGCCCCTCGGTCACCGGCTCATCGGCAAACCGCTCCGGCTTTACGCTGAAGTCAACATCGCCATAGAGCGCGGGCAGGGCCGTCTTCTGCGAAGCAACCTTCGCCTGAAGCTGTTCGAGCGTGAGCATCGGCGCGGCTCCGTGTGGTTGCGCAGGCCTCATGTCCAGCTTGGGGTAACTGCCAGCTTCCGCAAGTGTGTCCTTGCGGAAAGAGACTATTCCAGCGCCTGGCTGGCGTTTGGCTTTGACTGCAGCTGGATGTAGTTCTGGATGCCCATCCGGTCGATGAGGTCGAATTGCGTCTCGATGTAGTCGACGTGCTCCTCCTCATTGTGGAGGATCTTGTAAAACAGGTCGCGCGAGCCGTAGTCGCGCACCTTCTCGCAATGCTCGATCGCGTCGCGCAGCACCGGGATGGCTATCTGCTCCGTCTTCATGTCGCATTCGAGAATCTCTTTGACGGTCTCGCCGATGAACAGCTTCCCGAGGTCCTGCAGGTTAGGGAGCCCTTCGAGGAAAAGGATGCGCTCGATCAGCCAGTCGGCGTGATGCATCTCCTCGACAGACTCCTCGTGTTCCTTCTTGGCAAGTTCCGAGACGCCCCAGTCGCGGAGCATGCGCGAGTGCAGGAAATACTGGTTGATGGCCGTCAGCTCGTTTTTGAGCGCCAGGTTGAGGAATTCGATGACTTTCGCGTCGCCCTTCATGGCGCTGGTTCCTTTGAAATATGGCCGCACCAGGGGAGAGGCGGCTGCGTTACGCAATACGCACTGCGAGCCCCAAAGACGCCGACTCTCGGCGCTCCGCAAGTTGTTTTTATTGGATATTTCTGAGAATGCGAGGACGAAGCGTTCTCAAGCTACTCCGCGTGGACCAGCTGCCGCGGCGCATCTGTGCATGACTGTTCGCGGATCATCCCGCACAATGTCTCGGAGCATTTTCCGCAATTGATCGTCGTGTCGTGGTGACGGTGCACCTGAGCGGGCGACCGGGCTCCCGCCGCAATCGCGTCGTTAACTTTCTCGGTGTTCAGGGCCCGACACACGCAGATGATCATGCGACTGATTTGCACAAAAGCGCGAATGATTGTCAATCGCCCTTATCACCAAGTTCGCCGGCCAAGGCGTCGCAGCGGGTTTTGCAAGGAAATTTACCTTGCCGCCGACCGCGGCTTGCGGGGCAGGAAGTCGGAGTGGTTGGCCGCCATCATCGCAAAACTGGCCAGAATCACCGAGTTTCGCCGCATGTCCTCCGGCTGCAGAGCCTCGAAGAAGTCCATATTCGTGTGGTGGGTCTTGGGCTCGTACTCCAGCGAGTCCTGAATGAACTGAAAGCCGGGCAGGCCAGCGCCGTCGAATGACAGGTGATCCGTGCCGCCCCGCGTCAGCTGCGAGACGTGGGTCGCGCCGATATCGCGAAGTGGCTCCAGCCACCGCCGGAAGATCGGCACGACCGCCCGGTTGCCCTGGCTATGGATGCCGCGGATGGCGCCGGCGCCATTGTCGAGGTTGAAATAGGCCTGGAAGCGGCTGTGCGACCGCTTTACAGGGGCGATCTCGCCGCGCGCATTGGACGCCGTTGGCGCGCCACGAAGGCCGCCGAAATGCTGCGCCACGTAGAGCCGGGATCCGATGAGCCCCTGTTCCTCACCATTCCAAAGCCCGATCCTAACGGTGCGTTTGAGCGGCGCGCCGGTCACCTTCAGCAGCCGCATCGCTTCCATGATCGATGAGCACGCCCCGCCATTGTCCGTTGCGCCGGTCGAGGCGTGGAAGGAATCGAAGTGGGCGCCGAGCATCACCACTTCGTCAGGGAACTCTGTTCCGCGGATTTCGCCCACCACGTTGAACATCTCGGGATTGTCGAACCAGGCGTTGCGGATGTCGGCCTCAACCACAACCGGCTGGCCCAGCATGACCGAGCGCGCAATGCGGCCATAGTGCTCCGCCTCGACAGCAATGCGCGGCAGCTGTCTTGCCGGATCGTCCATGCGTCCGCCGCCAAGCACGTTGACGACACCATGCCCCTTGTTGGTCGAGAACACGCCCAGCGCGCCTTCGTCGAAGAAGAAAGCGTTGCGGTTGTAGGGCTGAGGCGCATTCGGATTGGAGCCTGCCGGCCCGGTCGGTCCTGGCGCCGAGCCGTTCTCAGGGGGCCGTGCAGGGTTCTCGAGAGCGTCCAGTTCGTTCTGGGTCAGCCGCTTGGCCACGGGTTCCCACTGGGCGCGCATGTTGATCGGCGCCTGGCCCATTACCCACTTGCCGCGCAGCTTCCCGGAGTACTTGTTACGAAGCTCGGACTCGCTGGTCTCCGTCACAATCACGCATTCGCCGCTAACCAGTCCATTGGTGCCCGGCGTCCAGCCGATCGACATGCCGCTGATCGGGAAGGCGTTTGGCGTCGTGGCGTGGAGATAGAACTTCTCATTGGACCAGCCGCGCGGAAAACCGTTGTTCGTGCCGGTCGGGTCGGTCGGCCACGGCTCCAGCGCCGCCCCCGTCAGCCCCCAGCCTTTCAGCTTCTCCACGACCCACTCGCCTGACTTCCTGATGCCGGGCGAACCCGACAGGCGTGGCCCCAGCACGTCCATCATGTAGCTGGCTGTCTTCATGACCTCGGAGGCGTCCTCCGCCAGTCCCAGATCACGGATAGCCCCCAGCGCCCGATAGTCCGCCGCCGCCAATTCTGCATTCGCGGAGAGGAAATGGGGCGCCAGCGCCGATGCTGCACCCGCCATCATGAACGATCGACGATTCATCAGCTTTTCCTCCGGCTGGCCTGTTCCGTTGACGTTAGAGGGTCGTTTCGGTCTCGTCGATTGTGCTCGCGCTAGCGGCTGGTCGTGGGCGTGTTAAGATGATGCTCATGAGCGATATCCTTGGCACCGGACTGATCCTTCTGATCATCGGCCTGGCGGTCGCGCCTTTCTTTCTGCTCAGCTCGCAGTTCGGAGCGCCGAAGGGGGGGCGTAAGGGAAAGGGCCAGAACGATGGCTCCGTCGTGCCCGTGCCGACCGACGCCGGCGGCCCCTTGCCTGGCATGAAGAACAAGTCCGAGACTGACCCGAATGACAAGCGCACCGACAGCAGTGATGACGGTAACGACGGCGGCGGCGATGGCGGGGGTGGCGGCGGCGGGGCAGATTGAAGCCGGGACCGTAGAGGACATCGTGTTTGCCCTATTCAGCCATGCGAGCGGCCACGGATAGCTTAAAAAGATGGGATCAAGGTAGGGGCTGACGGCTCAGGATTCTGGCGATCAGAGCCAAAGACCGTTTACCATCGCCGGGGCCATTTCCCATTGTGCAGCGCGAACCAGGCCGACCATTCCCCAACACTGTTGACAAGGGCGGGGGGCGACTGTAGCTGCACGCGTTCGAAATTCAGACCTAACCCAGACCGAGAAAGGCTCCGCGCCGGAGCATGACAACCGTTTCCGTTAAACCGGCTGATGCCGTGAACAAGTGGGTGGTCATCGACGCCGAAGGCGTCGTTGTGGGCCGCCTTGCCTCCTATATCGCCCTCCGCCTGCGCGGGAAGCACCGCGCGGACTACACCCCGCACGTCGATCTTGGTGACCACATCGTGGTCATCAACGCTGGCAAGGTCGCGATGACTGGCCGCAAGATGGTGCGCAAGGTCTATCACCGCCACACCGGCCACCCGGGCGGCATTAAGACGACGACGCCGCAAAAGATCCTCGCCGGGAAATTTCCCGAACGTGTGGTCGAGCTGGCCGTAAAGCGCATGATGCCGGGCGAGAGCCCGCTGGCCCGCAAGCAGTTCTCGAAACTGCGCGTCTATGCCGGCGCCGAGCATCCGCACGCTGCCCAGAACCCTGAAGTCGTCGATTTCAAATCGAAGAACTCCAAGAACGTGAAGGTCGCCTGATCATGGCCGAAGCCGTCGAATCCCTGAGCTCGATCAAGGACCTCAACGTGAAGGCCGCCGCGCCGAAAGCGCCGGTCGCCGCGAAGATCGATAAGCTCGGCCGCTCATACGGAACGGGCCGACGCAAGACCGCAACCGCCCGTGTCTGGGTGAAGCGCGGCACCGGCAAGATCACCGTGAACGGGAAGGACATCGCCGACTACTTCGCGCGCCCAGTTCTGCGCCTGATGATCCGGCAGCCGCTCGAAGCCGCAAAGCGCGAGACCGAGCTGGACATCGTCTGCACCGTCAAGGGCTCGGGCCTGACTGGCCAGGCCGGCGCGGTCCGTCATGGCATCGCCCGCGCCATCGTCGAGTTCGAACCTGAACTGCGCCCTGCCATGCGTCCGCAGAAGCTCCTCACGCGCGACCCGCGCGCTGTCGAACGCAAGAAGTACGGCAAGGCCAAAGCTCGCCGTTCGTTCCAGTTCTCGAAGCGCTAGTCCGCCTCGATACGTGTTTCGAGAGGGCGCTTCGGGAAACCGAAGCGCCCTTTTGCTTTTGGGTCCGTTTTTTGAACGAGAAAAACCCTCTCATATGGGCAAGCCCTGACGGTCGTCGGGAGGGAACGTTTCGCGTCGCTCCTGACGGCAGGCGCCGTGACCGTGTGATCCAGTGGTATGACGTTGAACCCGATGATCCCAACGTCAGGCCCGCTGGTTTCGGGATGCGGTTCTGGAACCCTGGCGTTTTTGAATCTCTCGAAGAAGCTCAGCGCAACGTCAAAGGCTGGCCGGTAGTCAAAGACGAGAACTGGACATGACCCTCAAAGTCTTCATCGACGGCGAAGCCGGAACCACCGGCCTCCAGATCCGCCAGCGGCTGGAGAAGCGGCGCGACCTGCAGGTGGTCTCCATCGAAGCCGAGCGCCGCAAGGACCCCGCTGCACGCGCCGAACTGATGAACCAGGTCGACGCCGTCATCCTCTGCCTGCCGGACGATGCGGCGAAGGAAGCAGTGAAGCTCGTTGCGAACCCCCACACCGTCATCATCGACGCGTCCACCGCGCACCGCGTGGATCCGCACTGGGTCTACGGCTTCCCCGAAATGGCCGACGGCCATCGCGTGCTGATCAGTCGCTCGAAGCGCATCTCGAACCCTGGCTGCTATCCCACCGGTTTCATCGGACTTATGGCGCCGCTCGTCGCCGCCGGCCTCGTCCCAGCCAGCGCGCCCGTCACGGTCAACGCCGTTTCTGGCTACACGGGCGGCGGCAAGGGGCTGATCGAGGAGTTCGCCCGCTTGCCGCCCGAGAGTACCAGCGATGCCTTCCGCGTCTATGGTATTCACCTTGCCCACAAGCATGTGCCGGAGATGACGAAGTATTCTGGCCTTGCCAACGCGCCGATCTTTGCCCCCGCTGTTGGCCGTTACGCGCAAGGCATGCTGGTCGAAGTTCCGCTCCAGCTCTGGTCGCTACCCGGCGTGCCAAAGGCAGCCGATCTTCGCAACGCACTGATCGGCTTCTACCAGGGAGAGCACTTCGTGACTGTCGCAAGCGAAGCGGAGACCGTCGCTCTGCAGAAAGCCCGCAGCGGCGCCGGCGGCTATGTCGAAGCCCTCGACCCCGAAGCATTGAACAACACCAACAGCATGAAGCTTTTCGTCTTCGGCAACGATGCAGCTAAGCAAGCCCGCCTCGTTGCCCAGCTCGACAATCTTGGCAAAGGCGCATCAGGCGCCGCGGTGCAGAACCTCAATATCGCGCTGGGTCTGGACGAGGACGCGGGGATTTAAGCCGCTACAACTCCACGCTCGCGCGCGTTGTCCAGCGCATCGAGCTTGTCGAGCAGGTATTCGAGGTCCGCCCGCGGGATGGCCTGGAACTGAGTCAGTACGCGTTCCACCATGCGTTGGCGGAAGCGCTCCCTGTCACCGGGGCCGCCATCCATGTCGGTCTTGTGGTAGATGTCGATGGCGAGGCGGAAGGCGGTGAACATTCCGCTCGGAAGTCCCGCCCGTTCGAACACCGTCTTGAGCCCCAGCGTTCCCGCGTCGTGAGCCATCAGCCATGCCTTGGCATGCGGCACGCCGCTGAGTTCGGCCAGCGCATGCTCGACGAAGGTCATGTGCCCGAGGCACAGCGCGCGCATGATCACGGAAGGCGTCAGGCGCCCGTTGAGGTGCAGTTGCTGCACGAATCGCGCGGGGTCCGTCGAGAGGCCGGCCTGTTCCACCAGATCGAGCGTCGCGCGTTCTCGCGTGCCTGCGGCGATCTCGATTGCAAGCTGCGGCGGCAATTCGTGCGTGTTGACCAGCCGGTCGAACAGCTCGCCCGCGACCATGTTGACCAGCTTCTCGGTCACATGCATCGGAAGCGTCGAACGAGAAACCAGTGCGGCCTTGACGTCATTGTCGTCGGCGAACCGCTTAAGGACGCCCGCATAGGCATCGTCCGAGAACGCCGCGCCTTCGTTCAGCGTCGCTGCCTCGACAGCTTCCTTTGACCCATAGAGGGCGATTACCTCGGTCAGTCCTTCGCCCAGCGTCGCGCGCTGCGCGATGGCGACCTGCTTTTCGGAGGAGCCCGCCAGGACGATTTCGACGAGGTCCTCGTCCGTGATCATCGGCGAGTTCTTGAGCACCGGCACCGCAATGATGTCGATGTCCTTCGCCAGCTTCAGCGCGATGTCGCGCGGCAGCTTCGGTGAGTTGCGCAGCGTGACGGCGAGCGCCTGGCGCACCAGCACCGCAGCGTCCGCACACATCATGTCGAGTATCTGACGGGCGCTTTCCTGATCTTCCGGGGTCAGGTCGGTTGCCTCGATCCTGCGGCAGATCTTGTGAGCGGCGTCGGCGCGCGCTTCTGCGGTGTCGCCGCGCACAAGGCGACGGATATCGTCCTGGGTCAGGGCGGTCCGCATGGTCGCGATTGTCATTCCGGTGAGCCTTTGCCTACTGGCGGCTTGAACTCATGTGAAAAATGACAATTGCTGCCCTAGGTTAACGCATATTTACGGCTGGCCCAAAAACTGCGGCTGGCAGCACATAGTTTCGGGAGGCCGCTCTGCTCCTCAAAGGCATAAAAGTCATTGAACACGCGACATATTTCGCTGCTCCAGGGGCTGGCGGCATTCTGTCGGACTGGGGCGCAGAAGTTATCAAGATCGAACCTCCGGGGGGCGACCCCGTCCGCTCCAATTTCCCGACCAAGGGCGCGCCGCTTGCCCACCTGACCGACAACCCCGCCTTTGACAGCGACAACCGCGGCAAGAAGTCCATCGTCGTCGACGCCCGCACCGAAGAGGGCCGCGAGATCATCCGCAAGCTCGCCGATTCGGCTGACGTCTTCCTTACAAATGTCCGCCCCGGCGGCATCGAGCGCTCCGGGCTGGGCTACGACATTCTTTCGAAGCGCAACCCGAGGCTCGTCTACTGCGCGCTCACCGGCTACGGCCTCGAAGGTCCCGACGCCAACGCCCCCGGTTTCGACGTCGCCAGCTTCTGGTCCCGCTCCGGCCTTGCGCGCCTCACTGCACCAAAGGGCTCCGAACTCTTCCCCGTCCGCACCGCCTCGGGCGACCACACCACCAGCATCGCCGCCGTCGCCGCCATAAACGCGGCCCTCATCCAGGCGCTGAAGACAGGCAAGGGGCAGCTTGTCGATGTGAGCCTGCTCCGCACCGGCCTCTACACGCTCCACACCGACCTCGCGATCCAGCTCTTCTTCGGCCGCATTGCCTCCACGCGGCCGCGCGCCGAGGCGTACAACCCGCTCACCAACTTCTTCCGGACGAAGGACGACGCCTGGATATGCATCGTCGCTCGCGCGGGCAAGGCTGACCTGCCGCGCATGGCTCGCGCCTTCGATCTGCCGGGCATCGATACCGATCCCCGCTTTCAGGACGGAAAGTCCCGCCGCGACAGCGCAGCAGCCATCACCGCCATGTTCGACGAAGCCTTCGCGCGTTTCACGAAGGACGAGATGGCCGCGCGCCTCACCGCGGAGGAAATCGCATGGGCCCCGGCCCAGACGCTCGCTGACGTGGCTGTAGATCCTCAGGTCCATGCAGCCGGCGGCATCGTCCAGACCCCCGGCAAGGATGGCCTCGGCAGCTTTCCGTCACCTGCCGCCCCGGCCCGTTTCGCCGGCGTCGATGATGGCCCCAAGGGCCCTGCACCGAAACTGGGCGAGCATACGCGGGAGGTGCTGACCGGGTTGGGCTATACGGACGCCGAGACCGCGGCGATGCTTGAGACCAATGTCGTGGCCTGACCTCCCGGATGACAGCACGGGATTTGCCCGCTAAGCCCCACGCAAACAACAAGACTGCAGGAACGCACCCATGATCACGCTCGAGAAAAAAGGCACCATCGCGATCCTGACGCTGAACCGCCCGGACGCCATGAACGCGCTGGGCGAGCCGGGCGATGGCGAGGCGGTGAGGGATGCCTGTGCGCAGATCAACAAGGATCATACGATTCGTTGCGCGATCCTGACCGGCGCGGGCAAGGGCTTCTCCGCCGGCGGCAATGTGAAGGCGATGCGTGACCGGATCGGGTCGTTCGCAGGCAACCCGGCCGAGGTGCGCGACAACTACAAGAACGGCGTCCATATGATCGTGAAGGCGCTCTACAATCTGGAAATTCCTCTGATCGCGGCGGTGAACGGGGCGGCGATCGGGCTGGGTTGCGATGTAGCCTGCATGGCTGACATCCGTATCTCGTCCGACAATGCGCGCTATGGCGTGACGTTCCTGAAGATCGGCCTGATTCCGGGCGATGGCGGCGCGTGGCTGCTGCCGCGCGTGATCGGCATGAGCCGCGCCTGCGAGTTGCTGTTCACCGGCAATGTCATCGATGCGCGGACGGCGCTGGATTGGGGCCTCGTCTCGAAAGTCGTGCCGGGCGACCAGCTGATCGGCGAGGCAATGGCGCTCGCCGAGTCAATCGCGAAACAGCCGCCGCAGGCGCTGCGGATCGCCAAGCAGCTGCTGCGCAACGGCACGCAGGCGAACTACGACACGATCATGGAAATGTCGGCTGCCGCACAAGGCCTGATGCACCACACCAAAGACCACGAGGAAGGCGTCGCCGCGATCCTCGAAAAGCGCGAACCAGTATTCAAAGGCGAATAGGGGGCTGTCACGGCCCGATATCAACCCGCCGTGATCGCCGCTCGCTTGGCGGCCCGTTAGGATATCGCTAGGTAAGTCGAAAGACAAAAAACGTTCTCGGGAGAGACCAATGCGCAAACAACTGGCCGGGCTGGCGATCCTCGCGCTCGTCTCCTCCGCTCCTGCCCTTGCCCAGGCGACTTACGCGCCTGCGCGCACCGCTGACGGTCGCCCGGACCTTCAGGGCTTCTGGACCAACACCTCTCTGACCAGCCTTGAGCGTTCCGCGCAGTTCAAGGACCTGGTGATCCCGGCTGATCAGGCCGCCAAGCTGGAAGCCAGCCGCCTTGCCGCTAACATCCGCGCCGATGCGCCGACCGATCCGAATTCGGGCGCGCCCAAAAGGGGCCAGGATGTCGGCGGCTACAACAACGCCTATGTCGATGCAGGCCTGCACTACGCCACCATCAATGGACAGAAGCGCTCATCCTGGATCGTCGATCCGCCGAGCGGGAAGATTCCGTACACCGCCTCAGGCAAGAAGGCGTTCGACGACGGTCTGCACTTCGTTCGCAACACGTTCGACGGTCCGGAGTCGCGTCCGATGGCCGAGCGCTGCCTCGTCGGCTTTGGCTCCACCGGCGGGCCTCCGATGATCAACGTGATGTACAACAACACTTACCAGTTCGTGCAGACGGCTGAGAACGTCCTCATCAATGTAGAGATGAACCATGATGCGCGGATCATCCCGCTCGGCGATGCGAACACGGCTGTCTATCAGTGGCTCGGCCGTTCGAAGGGCAAGTGGGAAGGTGATACGCTGGTTGTCGAGACGACCAATTTCCACCCCGGCGAAAGCCTGCGAACCTTTTTCGCCGCCAGTTACCTGCTGTCGCCCGATGCCAGGGTCACTGAGAAGTTCAGCCGCATCAGCGACTCGGAAATTCTCTACGACTTCACGGTCAACGATCCGAAGCTGTTCTCGCAGCCCTGGCGCGCTGAGATGATCTTCAATAAGTCGGCGCAGCCTGCCTATGAATATGCCTGCCACGAGGGCAATCACGCGCTGCCAGGCATCCTTGCAGGTGCTCGCGAGAATGAAAAGCTCGGCATGGCAAACTACGCGGAAGAGAGCGAGTAAGGTTCAGCCCATCAGCAGCGCCCTGAGCACGGCCCCCTGGTCGAAATTGCGGCGCCCGCAGACGATCTTGTCCCAACACGGCCTGAATTCGAACTGTGACGCCATTCGCACTTTGAACGTGCGTCATGTCGGCGCCATGACTTTTTGGTCGCGCTTGACCGTTTCGATGCGGCGGGCCCGCACCGGCGCAGTCATGCGATACCCTCGCGTAAAGTACGGTCAAGCTTGCAGATGACAAGTGAGCTGTAATCCTTATTCTGACCGCAAATTCGGAGGACGCGGATGATCGGCGCTGTGGCGGAACTGACGGTGAAAGAAGGCTCGCAGGCGGAGTTCGAGAAGGTAGCGCTCGAACTGGAGGCGGCCGTCAACGCCAATGAGGACGGCGTCCTTTTCTACAAGCTGTTCAAGGTTCGCGACTCCTCGACCAAGTACATCTTCATGGAACAGTACAAGGACGCTGCAGCCGTAGACGCGCATCGCGGGTACGAGCACTTCAAGCGCCTCGGGCGCGCCCTCGGGCCGTTCCTGGATGGTGCGCCTGCAGTCACGCGTATGGACAAAGTAAGCTGAACGATTGGGTCACTGACATGGATCTCGAATTCACGACCGAGGAACTGAAGTTCCGCGATGAAGTCCGCGCCTGGATCGCCGAGAACTTCACCGACGATCTCAAGAAGCGCATGGCCCTCACGAAGAACGGGTCGCTTGACGAAAAGAACCAGAAGGCCTGGCACAAGAAGCTGGCAGACAAGGGCTGGCTGGTCACCAACTGGCCGGAGGAGCATGGCGGTCCTGGCTGGAACCAGGCCCAAAAGTACATCTACGAGATGGAGATGGCCCTCGCTGGCGCGCCGCGCATGAGTTCCATGGGTGTACGGATGTGTGCTCCCGTCATCATGAAATTCGGCACGGAGGAGCAGAAGAAAAGATTCCTTCCGCCGATCCGCAATTCCGAAGTTTGGTGGTGCCAGGGTTACTCTGAACCAGGCTCAGGGTCCGATCTGGCCAGCCTGCAGATGTCAGCCAAGCGCGAAGGCGACCACTACATCCTCAACGGCTCCAAGACCTGGACCACGCATGCGCAGTGGGCCGACTGGATCTTCTGTCTCGTCCGCACGTCGAAGGAGGAGAAGAAGCAGAACGGCATTTCCTTCATACTCGTCGACATGAAGGCGCCGGGTATCAGCATTACCCCGATCAACACACTGGACGACACGCCGACGGGCGATCAGGAGATCAACTCCGTCTTTTTCGACAATGTGAGGGTCCCGGTAGACAACCTGATCGGCAAGGAAGGTGAAGGTTGGACGTGCGCCAAATACCTTCTCACCTTCGAGCGTGGCTCGGCCTATGCCCCCAGCAATCGCAATGCCCTGCGCAAGGCCCGCGAGATCGCCAGGCTGGAGACAGCAGGCGGTCGTCCGCTGCTCGATGATCCGGACTTCGCGCGCAAGCTCGCTGACCTCGAGATCCAGATCGAGGCGCTGGATGCAACCGAGCGCCGCATCTTCGACAAGCTGTCATCCGGGCAGTCGGTTGGCGCGATGTCGTCGCTGATGAAAACGCGTGGCAGCGAGATCGGCCAGAAGGTAACGGAGATCGTACTCGAAGCGGCGGGCGTTTATGGTAGCCCGTTCGTGCAGGACACGTATGCGCACCTGGAAGGCCGCTCGAACGAGCCGTTGCCGGCGCCCGAACATCTGATCACGTCCGCGGGCAGCTATTTCAATAACCGCAAGACTTCGATTTATGCGGGCTCCAACGAGATTCAGCGGAATATCATGGCGCAGATGATATTGGCTGGGTGAAGGCTTCCGGCGACTGACGGCGCCTTGCTGCTTGCGCGGGGCGAACTGATCCGATGCCAGGCGCTCGTGCGGAAATGAGCGGCGCCCGTGGCAGTGAGTTGTGCGCGCGTGGATCGGTCTTTGCGTGATTGTCCCGACACAATGCCTCAGGGGTTGTGGCGGCCCTCCGTTCGGAGAGCCAACAGTGGGCGCGGTTGGCCATTGCGCGTGTAATCAATTGTGCCCAGCAGCCCGGCGCGCCTGTGGAAGTCCCGGTAGAGTCTGCTAGGCTCTCGATCTATCTGAACTGACGGAACCGACATGGCAGACGATTTGAAGGCCCCGCCCGAACCGCACGATGCCGGCCACGCCGAGCATCACGATGCAGAGCCGATGGGCCGGGCGGGCTTCACAGCTTTCACCAACGCGACGCCGGACGACTGGCAGAAGATCGCTGCCGCCAACGCGGTTTTCTCGAAGGACAACGTCAAGCGACTGGTCACCCACCTCAACCTGCTGAAGGGCGATTGCGGGGGCTTTCCGGTAGATCGGCTGGAGCACTCGCTGCAGACCGCTACGCGCGCCCATCGAGCCGGAATGGACGAGGAGTATGTCGTTTGTGCGCTGCTACACGATATCGGGGACACTCTGGGTGTCTACAACCACCCGGACATCGCGGCCGCTATCCTGCGGCCGTTCGTGTCGGAGGCCAATCACTGGATGGTCGCCAATCACGGGATCTTCCAGGGATACTATTTCTTTCACCACCTCGGCCTCGACCGGAACATGCGCGACCAGTATCGGGGGCATCCGCACTTTGAGTATTGTGCGCAGTTCTGCCACCTGTTCGATCAGCCTGCCTTCGACGGCGCCTATGACGCCATGCCGCTCGACGCTTTCATGCCGATGATGCACCGTGTGCTCGACAAGCCGAAGCAGTCGATCTACCTGCGAAAAGGCAGCGAGCAGACGGCGTGGTAGGCGCTATGCGCTCAGCCAGGGCCATCTGATCGCGCAGGTGAGGCGCGTTCAGACCAACCCGCAAATGCGCCCGCGATCGCATGGATCAGAAGCACGCCGGCTGTCCCATTCGTGCTGAAGGCGAAGGGAAACGCCATGGCGCAAGCCGCACTGATCGCCATGACGGACAGGTAGAGCACTCGGCCGGCCGGCAGGAGCTGCGCAATCACTCAAATCAGCGCTCCCGTGTCACGTGTGGCCCCACCTGCCGGGAAACGGGGTGTGCAATCGCGCCGCACCTCCGTCCTGATGATGGGCCGGCGCGGGCAGTGTCCTTTCGAAACGCCTGCAGAAAACAGTTTGGTATCCCGTTCGGCGGCTGTGGGCCGCAACCTTAGTGCTTGAGACATCCCCGTCCGCTGCTAGGGTCTCTTCCAAAGGGGTAACTGCCGCAGGATGCGTCTCGCATGAGAATTCAGTATGCCGCCCTGGCCGCCGCGCTCCTCGCCGGGGCTGGCCTTGTCGCCTCCCGCGCCATCGCGGACGAGGGCATGTGGACGTTCGACAATTTCCCCGCCGCGAAGGTGAAGGAGCTCTACGGCTTCGCGCCGGACCAGACTTGGCTCGACCGCGTGCGCAAGGCGTCTGTGCGGCTGGAGGGCGGGTGTTCCGGCTCTGTCGTGTCGAAGGACGGGCTGGTGATGACCAATCATCACTGCGTCACCGACTGCACCAGCGCTCTCTCCAGCCCGACGCGCGATTACCTGGATGACGGATTCTACACGACTGCGCGGAAGGACGAGAAGATCTGTCCGGGATTCGAGGCGTCGATCCTGCAGTCGATCGCCGACGTCACCGATCGCGTAAAGGGTGCCACGGCCACCGTCGATGCCGCCGCCGCCAACGCTGCGCGATCGGCGGAGATTGCAGCGATCGAGAAGGAAAAATGCGGCGACGATCGCACCAAACGCTGTCAGGTGGTGAACCTCTATCGCGGCGGTCAGTACAAGCTGTATGTCTATGACAGGTTCGATGACGTTCGCATCGCATTTGCTCCGGAGATGCAGGCGGCCTTCTTTGGCGGCGATCCCGACAACTTCAACTTCCCGCGCTATGCGCTCGACATGGCGCTGCTGCGTCTCTATCGAAACGGCCAACCGGTGAAGTTCACGGATCCGCTGAAGATCGACACAGTCGGCCCGAAGGCTGGCGACCTCATCTTTGTATCCGGCCATCCAGGCTCGACCGAGCGCCTGCTGACCAATGCGCAGCTGGAATTTCAACGGGATCATTTCCTGCCCTGGCGCATCGAGTACCTGGCCCAGCTTCGCGGCGCGCTCCTCAACGAGGCGACCAAGGGCGAGGAAGAAGCTCGGCAGGTGAATGACACGCTGCAGAGCCTCGAGAATTCGCTGAAAGTGTTCAAGGGCCAGCGCGGCGCACTCGTCGAGCCGTCATTCTTCGGTGTAAAAGCTGCGCAGGAAAAGCAGCTGAAGGACGCGCTTGCCGCCAACGCTCCGCTGCAAGCCAAGTATGGCGATCCATTCGCGACGCTGGCCGGCATTGTCGATGCGCAGCGCCGTGTATTCCTTCCATACCAGATGTTAGAGGTTCGTTTCGGCGCGGGCTCGGTGCTTCTCGCGGACGCGCGTCAGTTGGTGCGAGGAGCAGCCGAGCGGGCCAAGCCCAATGGCGCGCGCCTGCCCGAATTTTCCGACCAGCGTCTGCCGTCGGTCGAGCGCGGTCTGCTTGCAGAGGCGCCGATCCACCCTGCCCTTGAGAAGGTCGTGATAGCCTACTGGCTAGACAAGACACGCGAGTATCTTGGCCCCGACAACGGCGCCGTGAAGGCAATGTTCGGTTCGCGAACTTCGCAGCAGATAGCTGCCGACATCGTGGCGAATTCTCAGGTCGGTGATGCGGCCTTTCGTAAGCGTCTCTGGAACACGGGTTCTCTGGTTGACGGCTCGAATGATCCGGCTATCGGCTTCGTGCGCTTGATTGACCAGGCGGCCCGCAATGCCCGTATGACTTACGAAACACAAGTCACTGGCCCGACCTCCGTCGCAGCAGAAAAAGTCGCAAGCCTGCGGTTCGACGTACTTGGCCAGGACATCTATCCCGACGCCACCTTCAGTCTGCGCCTGTCCTACGGCGTGGTGCAGGGCTGGGACGATCCAGTGCACGGCAAGATCGAACCGTTCACCTACATTGGAGGATTGTGGAAACGCACGACCGGGGCGTATCCGTTCAACCTGGGCAAGCGCTGGGTTGGCGGCGAGACGAAGATGCCCGCCAACATGCAGTATGACTTTGTCTCCACCAACGACATTATTGGCGGCAATTCAGGTTCACCCGTGCTCAGCAAGGATGGCCGCATCATTGGCCTTGCCTTCGACGGCAACATCCATTCGACCGGCGGCTCCTATGGCTTCGATCCGAAACTCAACCGGACCGTGTCCGTGTCGAGCCAGGCTATCGTCGGCGCCCTGAGGAACATTTACGGGGCGACGGCGCTCGCGGACGAACTTGTAAAGTAGACCGGAACACAGGGCGGGCGGGGCATGAACATGGAATGGGGCTGGGACAACGCACGGGCCTTCCTGGGCATATTGCTGATCTACGGGATCTGCTGGGGTTTGTCGGAGTCAAAGCGGAAGCTGCCCTGGCGCATTATTCTGGGTGCGACCGCGATCCAGGTGATGTTTGCGCTCGCGCTCTATGGCATTCCCATACTCCGCCTCGGCCTCGAGAATGCGGGCGTGGTCGTGGACCAGTTGCAGGCGGCGTCGCGCGCAGGCACGGACTTCGTGTTCGGCTGGGTCGGCAACAATCAGGTCGCCAATGAGACACTGGTCACGCAGGTCGATCCCGCCACGGGCACGCCGAAATTCCTGCCACCGCTTTTCTTCTTCCAGATTCTTCCGCTGATCATCGTCGTCGCCGCACTCTCCGCGATCCTCTGGCACTGGCATGTCCTGCGTTGGGTGACGAAGGGCTTCGCGTTCGTCTTCTCCAAGACAATGGGCCTTGGCGGTGCGACCAGCCTTGCCGTGTCGGCGAACGTGTTCATGGGGATGACCGAGGCGCCCGTTCTCATCAAGCCATACATCCCGCGCATGACACGGTCTGAGATCTTCATCGTGATGACGGCGGGTTTCGCGACCATCGCGGGGTCGGTTCTTGTCATCTACGTCACCTTCCTCGCGCCGGTGATGGCCAACCCGCTTCCGCAATTGCTGGTGGCCTCGCTCATGGCGGCTCCTGCGGCCGTCGCAGTGGCGCTCACCATCGTGCCCGAGACGATCAACATTCGCGAAAGGGCATCCGAGCCCGACTTCGAGTATCACTCCAGCATGGACGCGTTTGCGACCGGCGCCAGCGACGGCATGAAGATCGTGCTGAACATCGCGACAATGCTGATTGCCGCCCTTGCCTTGCTTTACATCGTGAATGCGATCCTGGGCGCAATTCCGCCTGTGCTGGGAGAGCCGCTGTCGCTTCAGCGCATACTTGGCTGGGTATTTGCGCCCCTGATGTACATGATCGGCGTGCCGATGGAGGAGGCCGCGAAGGCTGGCTCGATCCTCGGTGTAAAGACGGTCCTGACCGAGTTCGTTGCGTTCATCGACCTGTCGGCAATCCCGGTAGATGAGATGTCGGACCGCACGCGCCGAATTGTCGCGAATGCAGTTTGCGGCTTCGCGAACTTCGGATCTGTCGGGATTCTCATTGGCGGTTTGTCGATCATTGCCCCTGAAAAGCGAGAAGTCTTCCTGAGTCTTGCTTGGAAAACCCTTATTGCGGGAACTTTCGCCACTTGCCTCTCGGGCGCGATTGTCGGCCTGCTACCCGCGAGTTTATTTGCGGGTTGAGGCTGCTCGGCTTACCGGCGCTACAATCGAAGTTTGACCGTCTGGTCGGGAGGGTAGAGTGCGCTCAGTTTATTCATCGGCGAGCTGGGTTGCTGTAGCCGTGGCCATGGCTGCGTTCTCGTCGCCAGCCTTCGCCCAGCAAGCAGCCGTTCCGACAACCACTCTGGTTGACCCTGCTCCTGCTGATGGCGACGTGGTCACCATCTATGGCGACCGGCTCCAGACAGAGCCCGGCGCCTATTCTGTGGTGACCAGCGAGGAGATCGCCGAGGTTGCCGCCAACCACCCAGCCGAAATCCTCAACACCGTTCCTGGGGTGAACGTGCAGATGAACTCCGGCCAGGAGTTACTGGTCGCCATCCGCTCGCCCGTGCTGCCAGCAGGCGCGGGCCAGGGCTCGTTCCTGATCCTCGAGAACGGCGTGCCGACACGGGCGGCGGGCTTCGGCAACGTCAACGCACTCTTTGAAGTGCACCACGAGACTGCCGAAGCGATCGAGGTTGTACGCGGACCCGCGTCGGTGCGCTACGGCTCCAATGCTGTGCATGGACTGCTGAACTTCATCGACCCGGAGCCGGGCGCCCAGACCGGTCAGACGCTGACGCTCAGTGCGAACTCGCTGCAGCGCGCGCGCGCCGATGCAACGGCCAACTTCACGACCAACGGCGTCGACAGCTGGGTCGGCCTCTCCGTGATGGACGACGCCGGTTGGCGGGATGCGTCCGGCGTCGACCAGCAAAAGCTGACGTGGCGCTCGAAATGGCAGGGCGAGACGTGGAACGCCGTGGCGACGCTCGCTGCTGTGAACCTCAATCAGGAGACCGCCGGCTTCATCCAGGGCCCGAAGGTCTACAAAAACGACAGCATCACGACCACCAACCCGAATCCGGAAGCGTATCGCGATGCCTGGGCCGCGCGCGCCAATGTCCGGTTCGAGACCGATATCGGACGTGACTCGCTGATCATCACGCCGTTTGGCACGGTGCAGCGCATGACTTTTATCCAGCACTTCCTGCCGGATCAGTCGACCGAGAAGAACGGCCACGACCAGCTAGGCGTGATGGCGCGCTACGAGTTTGGTCCGGACAACGTCCGCTGGTCGATCGGCGGCGACCTCCAGGTCGCTGACGGCTACCTTTCCGAAGTTCAGACACGGCCCAGTTTTGGCGGCGTCAATCCTCTCAACCCGACATTCCCGCAGGGTGTGCACTACGACTACGATGTCGAAACCTCGACGACGGGGCTCTACGCCGAGGTCGACTGGGATTTCGCGCCGGGCTGGAGCCTGCTCGCCGGACTGCGCGGCGAGGCGCACCAGTGGGATTACACCACCAATGTCGCTCCCGGCACGCGCGGCCGCTTCCGCGTAGCGCCGAGCCGTACGGACGAGTTTGAGCTGCTCACGCCCAAGGTTGGCGTTGCTTACACCGGCCTCGAAGATCTCGTCCTGTACGCGAACTATGCGCGTGGCGAGCGCGCGCCACAGACATCGGACCAGTACCGCCTCCAGAACCTGCAGACGATCCAGCGCCTCAACGTCGAGCAGCTGGACAGCTACGAGGCAGGCGCTCGCGGGGTGGTTGCCGGCATCGACTACGACGTGGCCGTCTACCAGATGAACAAGGACAACTTCTTCTTTCGCGATTCCGACGGGCTCAACGTTCCCGATGGCAAGACAAGCCACCTCGGCGTCGAGGCGTCGCTGTCTGGCGCGCTCGGGGAGATCGCTGGCGGCGATCTCGAATGGAATGCCAGCGCAGCCTGGTCGGATCAGCGGTACGACTTCAACCGCAACGTCGCTGTTGCGGCCGAGGACATTGTGGACGGCAACGAAATCGACACCGCGCCTGAATGGTTGGCGGATGCCGGGCTCAGCTGGGTCGGCAGCAACCTTTCGCTCGGTCTTAGTGCGGAGTACGTCGGCGAGTACTTCACCAACGCCGCCAACACTGCGACCTATGACGGGCACCTGATCGGCCATTTGCGCGGCGCGTGGCGCTTCTCGGATGCGCTGGAAGCCTTTGCTATCGTGCGAAACATCACCGACGAACGCTACGCCGATCGCGCCGATTTCGCACAGGGTCAGGACCGCTATTTCCCCGGCGAGCCACTGAACCTGACCATGGGCGTCAGGATCCGCAACTAGGCCGTTCCCGCATAGGCAAGGCGGCGCTTGCGCTGACAGGCAAGCGCCGCTTATCTCGCATCCGTAAAAACCGGGGCCTTACCCATGAAAGATATCGTCGCCGCGCTTGAGAAGAAGCGTGTAGCCGCCAAGCTCGGCGGCGGCCAAAAGCGCATCGACAGCCAGCACGCCAAGGGCAAACTGACCGCGCGTGAGCGGATTGCGCTGCTGCTCGACGAAGGCTCATTTGAAGAGTGGGACATGTTCGTCGAACATCGCTCGCACGATTTCGGCATGGAGAACCAGCGTATCCCGGGCGACGGCGTCGTCACCGGCTGGGGGACGATCAACGGCCGCATCGTCTATGTGTTTTCTAAGGACTTCACCGTCTTCGGAGGCTCGCTTTCGCGCGCGCATGCGGAGAAGATCGTCAAGGTTCAGAAGGCGGCGATCAAGGCTGGCGCGCCCGTGATCGGCCTGTTCGACGCCGGCGGTGCACGCATCCAGGAAGGCGTCGAGGCGCTGGGCGGCTATGCCGACATCTTCCTCGAGAACGTACTGGCATCCGGCGTCATCCCGCAGATCAGCGTGATCATGGGACCGTGCGCAGGCGGCGACGTCTATAGCCCTGCGATGACGGACTTCATCTTCATGGTGAAGGACACGTCCTACATGTACGTGACTGGCCCCGATGTGGTGAAGACAGTCACCAACGAGATCGTAAGCCACGAAGACCTCGGCGGTGCGCAAGTGCATGCGGCTAAGTCCGGCGTTGCCGACGGCGCGTTCGAGAACGATCTTGAGGCGCTGGTGCAGATACGACGCCTGGTTGGTTTCCTTCCACTGTCCAACCGCGAGAAGCCGCCGACCATTCCTACCTTTGACGATCCTGAGCGCGCCGAGCCCAGCCTCGACACCCTGGTGCCTGCAAACCCGAACACACCTTATGACATGAAGGAGCTGATCCATAAGGTCGCCGACGAGGGCGACTTCTTCGAGATCGGCAAGGACTTCGGCAAGAACATCCTGACCGGTTTTGGCCGCATGGAAGGGACGACGGTCGGCTTTGTCGCCAATCAGCCGATGAGCCTTGCCGGCGTGCTCGACATCGATTCAAGCCGCAAGGCCGCGCGCTTCGTACGTTTCTGCGACTGCTTCAACATCCCGATCATCACATTGGTCGACGTGCCGGGCTTCATGCCGGGGACGAAGCAGGAGTATGGCGGCCTCATCAAGCACGGCGCGAAACTCCTGTTTGCCTACGCCGAAGCCACTGTGCCGAAGGTGACCGTCATCACGCGCAAGGCCTATGGCGGCGCATATGACGTCATGAGTTCGAAGCACCTGCGCGGAGATCTCAACTTCGCCTGGCCAACAGCCGAGATCGCCGTGATGGGGGCAAAGGGTGCCGTCGAGATCATCTTCCGCGCCGACGCGGGCGACGCCGAAAAGCTCGCCGCACGCACCAAGGAATACCAGGACGCGTTCGCCAACCCCTATGTCGCCGCCTCCCGCGGCTTCATCGACGACGTGATCATGCCGCACAATACGCGCAAGCGGATCGTCCGCGCGCTCCGGACGCTCAAGAACAAGCAGCTCAGCAATCCGCCGAAGAAGCACGACAACATTCCGCTGTAACCTGGACCGTCAGGCTTCCGACCGCGCGCGGCGCATAGGCGACGCGACAAGAACCTTGCTGGTTCGTAGCAATGGCCGGGCAGGAGCCCGGCGTTACCAGCGCCTCTCACCCCGGCGAGGGCATGTCGTCAAGTATGTCCTCGACCATCTCTGCCAGCGCCGGATTGGACGAGAGCGGGATCATCAGGTTCGCGGCGCTGATGCCGACCGACATGAACTGGGGCAAGGCAGAGCCCATGGCGATGTCGCGCTGGTCCTCCGTCATGGCGGTGAGCATTGCTGCCGGGGCGGACATCGCGGCATAGATCGGCGCGAGCTGGGTCTCTGCGGCGGCGGCGGATGCCGTGTCCTTCACAGTCTTGAGGATGGCCAGCGTCTTGTTGGCGCCTTCCACCCACGCGGCCGCGGCGGGGTGCACCTCTCCGCTGGACATCGCGCCCGTGACGGCCTGAAGCCTGGCCCGGTCCTCGGCGGACATCTCAGGGCTCATCGCTCCCACCATCGCGCCGGCCTGAGCCATCGCGGCGGCCATCTGCTCCGGCGTGACGGGCTGGCCGTCGATCGACGCCTCGCTTTGCAGCGCCGAGATCATGTCTTTCAGCGCCGCGGCATTGCGTTCGGCCTGCACCTGTTCCGGCGTTTTCGCCGGCTCACAGGCGGCAAGAGCGACAATGGCGCCTACAGCAAGAGCCACGATGCGGACCATGTGTCCCTCCCAGACCGGGAGAAACTCTGCTCCCTGGAATACGCCCTCGCAAGGGCGTATTGCCACGCCCGGATCCCCGTTTTGCCTTTGGCCTTGCCCTTCGGGTTACGCCGTTGCAGCTTGCGACCAAACAATGTCGCTGACGCTAAGGCAGTCGGCGCGGGGAGAGATAGCAGATGGAAACGGTCGCTGAGGGCGCAAAAGCGCCCAAGAAGCAGAATGAGGTGCTTGTGATTGGCGCGTCCAGCGTCGGCACCATGTTCGAATGGTACGATTTCTTCCTGTACGGATCGCTGGTCACCTACATCAACCAGCACTTCTTCACCGGGGTGAACGAAACGACGGGGTTCATCCTCGCCCTCGCCACTTTCGCAGCGGGCTTCCTCGTGCGCCCGTTCGGTGCGCTCGTGTTTGGAAGGGTTGGCGACATTGTCGGCCGCAAGAACACCTTCCTCGTCACCATGATCATCATGGGCGCGTCGACCTTCGCGGTGGGACTGCTGCCTGGATCAGAACAGATCGGCATTCTTGCCCCAATCCTGCTCGTGGCGCTGCGGATCCTGCAGGGGCTCGCGATCGGCGGAGAATACGGCGGTGCTGCGATCTACGTCGCTGAACATGCGCCTGCGCACCGCCGCGGCTTCTATACCAGCTTTATCCAGATCACAGCGACCATCGGCCTGTTCATCTCGCTGATCCTGATCATGATCGTGCGACAGATGATGACGCCGGAAGAGTTCTCGGAGTGGGGCTGGCGCATCCCGTTCCTCGTTTCCATCCTGCTGCTCGCCGTCTCTGTCTGGATCCGCGTCCAACTCGGCGAGAGCCCGGTCTTCCAGAAGATGAAGGACGAGCAGAAGACGTCGAAGGCGCCGTGGGCGGAGTCCTTCGGGCAGTGGAAGAACGCGAAGTTCGTGCTGATCGCGCTGTTCGGCCTCGTCGCAGGCCAGGCAGTGATCTGGTACACGGGCACGTTCTACAGCCTTTTCTTCCTGCAGAACATCCTCAAGGTCGACGGGCTGGAAGCGAACATCATCGTCGCCATAGCGCTCGGCATCGGCACGCCGCTCTACGTGTTGTTCGGTTGGTTGTCGGACAAGATCGGCCGGCGCTATCTGGCGCTAGGCGGGCTTGCTCTTGCGGTACTGACGTTCTTCCCTCTCTTCCACATGATGACGCGCGCCGCGAACCCGGCGCTTGACGCAGCTCAGCAATCCTCGCCCATCGTGGTGCGTGCGGATACTGCCCAGTGCTCGCTGCAGTTTGACCCGATCGGCCGGACGAAGTTCGATGAGAAGTCGTGCGACATCGTGAAGTCCCAGCTCGCCAAGGCAGGCGTCAGCTACACGACGGAGCCCCTTCCCCCCGGTTCGATCGCCACCGTCACGGTTGGCCCCACCACGATCACTGCGCCTGATCCGGCGCAGGTCACGGGCGAGGCGCGCATCGCCGCCATCGCCGCCTATCAGAAGGAGATTGGCGCAGCGCTAGCTGCAGCCGGCTATCCAACCCGTGCAGAGACGGCTCAGGTCGATCGCTGGACGGTGATATTTGTGATCGTGATGACGCAGGTCTTCACCGCGATGATCTATGGTCCCATGGCTGCGACGCTTGTGGAGCTCTTCCCCGCGCGCATCCGCTACACCTCGATGTCGTTGCCTTATCACATCGGCAATGGCTGGTTCGGCGGTCTCTTGCCCACGACCGCGTTCATGGTTGTGGCTGCGACCGGGGATATCTACGCTGGCATCTGGTATCCGGTGATCATCGCCGCGATGACGCTGGTTGTTGGCTTCTTCCTTCTGCCCGAAACCTACCGCCGTAACATCCGGCACGACGAGCCCGAAGGCGACCGCGCGGGCAAGTGATGACGGCGCGCGCCAGCATCGTCGTATCGCTTCCGATCCCGCCAGGCTTGCGGGATCGGATTGACGCGCTGTTTGACTGCGTCGCCCCGGAACGGCATCTCCGAACAGACGAGGTGATCGCGCTCGCGGACCTGCATCAGCCTGACGGCCTGCTTGTGTCGCTCGGCATGCCGATCCGCGCTGACCACATCGCCCGACTGCCGGCCAGCGTGAAGGTGATCGCCACCACCAGTGTCGGCTATGACCACATCGATATCGCTGCAGCCAACGCGCGTGGCATCGTGGTCTGTAACACGCCGGATGTGCTCACCGACGCGACAGCCGACACGCACATGCTTCTGCTTCTCGGCGCCGCGCGGCGAGCCAAGGAGCATATCCGCAACATGGATGGAGCCTGGAAGATCCGGAATGGCTTCTTCCAGGGCCTAGGCGTCGAGGTCACGGGCAAAACGATGGGTATCGTCGGCATGGGCCGTATCGGTCGCGCCGTGGCGGACCGCGCGCGCGGATTCCGCATGCCGATACTCTATCACAATCGCACGCGCCTCTCTGCAGATCTGGAAGGCGATGCGCGCTACTTTGCAACGTTGGAAGACATGCTCCCATATTGCCAGGTGCTGAGCCTCAACCTGCCGGGCGGGCAGGGCGTGCTTATGACGCGGGAGCGTTTTGCCTTGTTGCCGAAAGGGGCGATCTTCGTGAACTCTGCCCGCGGCTCCCTGGTGGATGAAGATGCGTTGCTTGAGGCGCTGACATCAGGTCAGGTCGGTGCGGCCGGCCTTGATGTCTTCCAAAGAGAGCCAGGCTACGACACACGCCTCAACGACGCTGAGAACACGTTCCTGCTACCTCATATCGGCAGCGCGACGGTCGAGACGCGCACGGCGATGCTGGAGCTTGCAGTCGATGGGATCGAAGCGGTGCTCTCAGGGAGGGAACCGCACAATGCGGTGCGGGCGTAGGCAGGCGTTAGGCTTTTCCGAATGCCTAGTCGTGTCCGGAGCCCGCAGGCAGCGGCTTCGTCTTGCGGCCGACCAGGGAGCCGAGCCAGTTCGCGATGGAGCGACGGACCTGCCACCAGTAGCGTAGCTTTGGCGTATTCGGCGCATCGTCCTCGCTGCGCGGCATCTGCACGTCGTTCAGCCTGGGCTTGAGCCCGCGGATAAGGTCTTCCTCGATCAGCCGGCGCTCGTCTTCGGTTGCAACGCGCATGACATGGCGCTCTGTCGCCCCCAGCAACCACCAGGCTTTGCCCCATTTCTCGTGACCGAGCAGGCGTCCACGCAGGTTCGCGGCCTTGCCGACATAGAGCGCCTGCAGGAAGAAGCCGAAGCGGCGGCGCGCGAAGACGTAGATGCCGCCGGAATCGTCAGGGATCCCGCGTTTGGTCAGCGCACACTTGAATGTGTAGGTGCGGCCGGATTCCCCGGTCCACCCGTGTCTGCCGAAGAAGAACAGCACCATGCGAATCCCCAGGATCTAAGAATCCGAGCGAGTTTCGGTCCGTCAGGGTTAATGGGGTCTGAAAATCGAGGCCTTCATGTGGCTCCCCCCGGATGAACCTGGACAGGGACAGTTTGGCGGATTGCCTTGACCGAACGGGCCTTTTAGTCACTTTGCCGTCACAGTCAGCGGCCTGGCGGGGTAGTGGATGTTCTCGAAAATCCTGATCGCAAATCGCGGGGAAATCGCCTGCCGGGTGATCAAGACGGCCCGGCGAATGGGTGTGAAGACCGTCGTGGTCTATTCCGACGCGGACGCGGGCTCCATGGCCGTCGAGATGGCGGATGAAGCCATCCATATCGGCGGCTCGGCGGCGGCCCAAAGCTATCTGGTGCAGGACAAGATCGTCGCCGCCGTGAAGCAGTCGGGTGCGGAGGCCGTGCATCCCGGTTTCGGCTTCCTTTCGGAGAACGCGTCTTTCGCGAAGCGCCTGCAGGATGAAAAAATCGTCTTCGTCGGACCCAATCCGCACGCGATCGAGGCCATGGGCGACAAGATCACGTCGAAGAAGTTTGCCGCTGAGGCTGGCGTCAACACCGTGCCTGGCCACATGGGTCTGATCGCCGATTGGGAAGAGGCTGTGAAGATCGCCGACTCCATCGGCTATCCCGTGATGATCAAGGCGTCCGCGGGCGGCGGCGGCAAGGGCCTGCGCATCGCCTTCAATGCCGGCGAAGCCAAGGAAGGTTTCGAGGGAGCCCGTGCCGAAGCGATCTCCTCCTTCGGTGACGATCGCATTTTCATTGAGAAATTCGTCGACCAGCCGCGCCACATCGAGATCCAGGTGCTCGGCGACAAGCATGGCAATATCATCTACCTGAACGAGCGCGAATGCTCGATCCAGCGCCGCAACCAGAAGGTCTTCGAAGAGGCGCCATCGCCCTTCCTCACGCCCGAGACCCGTAAGGCAATGGGCGAACAGGCCGTCGCGCTCGCACGCGCCGTGCAATACGACAGCGCCGGCACGGTCGAATTCATCGTCGACGGAAAGCGTGATTTCTACTTCCTCGAGATGAACACGCGCCTGCAGGTTGAGCACCCTGTGACCGAGATGATCACCGGCTACGACCTGGTCGAGCAGATGCTGCGCGTCGCCGCCGGCGAGAAGCTTGCGATCAAGCAGAAGGATGTGAGGATCGATGGCTGGGCGCTTGAGTCCCGCATCTATGCCGAGGACCCGTATCGTGGCTTCCTGCCGTCCATCGGTCGTCTCAAGCGGATGCGTTTCCCGGCCGAGGGCAAGCTTGCCGAGGGAACTGTCCGTATCGACACCGGCGTCCGCGAGGGCGACGAAATCTCGATGTTCTACGATCCGATGATCGCGAAGCTGATCACCCACGGCAAGGATCGCGACGCCGCAATCGCAACCCACGTGAAGGCGCTTGAGCGTCTGGAAGTGCAGGGCATCCAGGACAACTCTCCGTTCCTGGCGGCGGTGCTGGACCAGAAACGCTTTCAGTCCGGCAAGATCACAACGGGCTATATCAAGGAAGAATTCCCCGACGGTTTCCACGGCGCGACAACGTCGCCTGAGGTGGAGAAAATCCTTGTTGCCGCCGCTACCTACGCCAACGTGCTTCTGCGCACGCGCATGTCGGGCATCTCCGGCCGCATCGAGCCCGCCCGTCCGCAGCGCAAGGACTGGGTGGCGCTTGTTGGCCGCAGGCCCGTGCCGGTGAACATCACCTGGCAGACAGGAGAAGCCGAAATCGAATTCGCCGACGACAAGAAGGCCCACACGCTCGCGACTCAGTGGAAGCCTGGCATGTCGCTCATGGAACTGGTGTTCGACAATCAGGCCTGCGCGCTTTCGATCGCAATCGCCAACGAAGGCTACATCGTGCGCCGCCTTGGCGTCGAAGCGCACATCAAGGTCTGCACGCCGGCGCAGGCCGAGCTGCACGCGCGGCTGCCCGAAAAGCAAAAGCCCGATACCTCGAAGCTTATCATCAGCCCGATGCCCGGTCTGGTCGTCTCCGTGGCAGTCGCGGTCGGGCAGGAAGTGAAGTCGGGGGAAGCTGTCTGCATCGTCGAGGCCATGAAGATGCAGAATATCATTCGCGCGGAAGCCGACGGTGTCGTGAAGGCAGTCAACGCTGCGGCAGGCGCCAGCGTCGCGGCTGACGAGGTGCTCGTCGAATTCGCGTAAGGTCGACCTATCGGACGCGGGGCCTGCCTGCTAGCTACTGTCAGTTATCGGTCCGGGGAGGGCGACATGCGGCTTTTGGCAATGGTTTTCGCAGCTGCGGTGTGTTCCGCCTGCACCACGACAGCGCCGGCGGTGACGACGGCTAAGGCGCAGCCGCTCCCTCCCATGCCACTCAACGTCGCGATGACGGAGGTGTTCGACGGCAAGGCGCTGCGCGTCATCCTGTGCGGCACATCCTCGCCGCTGCCTGATCCCGGCCGCGCCAAGGCCTGCACGATCGTCGTCGCGGGCGACAAGGCCTATGTGATCGATACCGGTCCGGAAAGCTGGGAGCAGCTCCAGCGCATGCAGTTTCCTGGATCAAGGATCGCCGGAATCTTCATAACTCACTTCCACTCCGACCATATCGGTGATCTTGGCGAATTCCGAATGCAGACGATGGTCGCTGGTCGCCGCCAGATGCTGCCGGTTCATGGGCCTCGCGGCGTCGGCAATCTCGTTGCAGGGTTCAATCTTGCCTATGAGGAAGACGCGCGTCTCCGTCTTGCCCATCACGGCGAGGCCGTGATCGACTTGGCCAGCTCTGCGCTTGTCCCGAAGGAGTTCGGCAAGGCCTTTCTGGGCAAGCTCGATGCCGAAGAGGTCATACTTCGCGATGGCGATCTCACGGTCACCGCCTTCGAAGTCGACCACGATCCCATACGTCCCGCTGTCGGCTATCGCTTCGACTGGAAGGGCAGGTCGGTTGTCATGTCAGGCGATACAGCCCTTTCCGCCAACTTCACCGCAAATGCCAAGGGCGCCGACGTACTTGTTGCCGAATCGCTCGCACCCAACCTTATTGGCATGGCGCAGCAGCAGATGAACGCGGCCGGCAATGCGCGTGCAGCAAAAATCATGGCGGACATTCCCGACTACCACATCAGCCCGGTCGATGCGGCGAAGACTGCCAACGAAGCCGGCGTGAAGCTGCTTGTCTAAACCCACCACATTCCGTCGGCTCAGGTGAATCTGCCGCCCTACTTCGCAGGCGTCGCCGCGATACGCCCAGCCAATTCATGGGTCATCGGCTGGGACGGACTGCGCATCGACCTGCCTGCCGGCTCGTCGGACGTGAAGCAGGGTGAACTGCTGCCGAAGCCCGGCTGAATCGAGCCCGCTTCATCATCGTCCCTTGTCGTTCGCCCGCCAGTGACGAATTCGGCAGGTATCCTGTCCGTGTTCGCACAGGCAAAGACCATGGAGGCGGCAAACTCCCCGCCACTGGACAATTTCATCTGCCTTCCCCTAATCCGCTCTATGCCGTTGATCTATGTCGATGCCGACGCATGTCCCGTAAAGGAAGAAGTCTACAAGGTTGCGCGCCGCGTCGGGTGGGACGTCCGTGTGGTCGCGAACTCCTTCATCCGAACGCCGAGGGAGCCACGCATTCAGTTCGTACTGGTTGATGCCGGCGCCGACGCCGCCGATGACTGGATCGCTGAACGGGCCATGTCGGGTGATGTGGTGGTAACCAATGACATACCACTCGCAGCTCGCGCGTTGGAGAAGGGCGCTGAAGTTATCTCGCCGACCGCGAAGGTCTTCACGACAGCCATGATTGGCTCGGCTCTCGCGACGCGCGGCCTGATGGAGCACTTGCGTTCATTCGGCGAGATCACCTCCGGCCCCCCGCCGTTCGCTACGAAGGATCGCTCCGCTTTCCTGTCCGCGCTCGACGCGGCGATCAACCGGGCGAAGCGGGCGCAGGCATAAGGTTGCATGCTCACATAAGGAAAGTCCGTACTCGCGATCAAGCGCCGTTGCGCGCCTCTGGCCGGGATGCCCGCAGCCTCGAAAGGATAGGGCATGCAGGCGCTCGGCAGGGCGCTCTGGGGCATTGAAAGCCACATTCGCGAGCCTTTTTGGCTCGTTGACGTTGCCCGGTTGTCCGGGCTGTCGCGCTTTCACATAGCGCGCACCTTCTCATCCATCGCCGGGCTGCCGGTGCTTGACTTTGCGCGTGCCCAACTGCTCGGCCAAGCCGCCTGACTTCTTGCCGACGGGGCCCGCGACATTCTCCAGGTAGCGCTTGCCGTCGGCTATGGTTCGCACGAGGCTTTCACGCGCGCGTTCCGCGATCAGTTCGGCCTCACGTCCGAACATGTTCGCGCCTGGCGTTCCCAAGCCAATCTGCCGATCACGGAGCCCATCCGCATGCCAGACCACCCCACCAAAAGCATAGCGCCCGATCGCTTCGGCGCAGGCGCGACAATGCTCTTTGTGGCCATGCGCCGCTGTTTCCGCTTCGAGGATCGTGCGGGAATTGCTTCGCTTTGGCACGCCTTCGGGCCGCGCCTCGGGCCGATCAATACGTCCCGGGGGAGCTGCGTTTGGACCCTGCCTGGCTCCCGCCGATCCCGGCGACGAAGTGGGCTTCGATTATGCGCCGGCTGTCGAGGTCAGCAGCCTGACTGATCTTCCTGAAGGCCTGTCCGGCATCGGCAATGCGCCGCGCGCATAGGCCGTCTCCCGTCATGCTGGCCGCGTGTCTAGGTAGCGTCCACGGAGGTGGTGTAAATTCACTGATGGAGCGCTTCGGGCGCGCGGACCGCAAGAGTCAGCGCGCGCCCGGGGCGCGGTCGGCGGGAGGGGTGGTCATCGGAGAATCCCGGCAGG
>Ga0247843_1000124_pt1 | contig 170501 bp, 137 predicted proteins | sample LaCruzMarch2017__FD_192420 | JGI IMG/M metagenome (GOLD analysis project Ga0247843, IMG submission 192420) | Freshwater microbial communities from meromictic Lake La Cruz, Castile-La Mancha, Spain - LaCruzMarch2017_8m | ecosystem: Environmental > Aquatic > Freshwater > Lake | place: Spain... | reverse complement strand
CCGCGGCGCACGTGGAGTACGAGTCGCAGAACCGCCACTACGCGCACGTCGACTGCCCCGGACACGCCGACTACATCAAGAACATGATCACCGGCGCCGCCCAGATGGACGGGGCGATCCTGGTGGTCTCGGCGCTCGACTCGGTGATGCCGCAGACGCGCGAGCACGTGCTCCTGGCCCGCCAGGTGGGCGTGCCCAACATCGTGGTGTTCCTCAACAAGTGCGACGCCGTCGACGACGCGGAGATCCTGGACTTGGTCGAGATGGAGGTGCGCGAACTCCTGACCAAGTATCAGTTCCCGGGAGATGACACCCCCGTGGTCCGCGGCGCGGCCCTGCCGGCGCTCAACGGCGACCCGGCGTGGGAAGCGAAGATCCACGAGTTGGCCGCTGCGCTCGACAGCTTCATCCCGGAGCCCGTTCGCGACATCGACAAGCCCTTCCTGCTCGCCATCGAGGACGTGTTCTCGATCAAGGGCCGCGGCACCGTGGCCACGGGCCGCATCGAGCGCGGGATCGTCAAGGTCAACGAGGAGGTCGAGATCATCGGCTTCGTCCCGACCCGCAAGAGCGTGGTGACCGGCGTCGAGATGTTCCGCAAGCTGCTCGACCAGGGCCAGGCCGGCGATAACGTCGGCGTGCTCCTGCGCGGCATCGAGAAGGACGACCTGGAGCGCGGCCAGGTGCTGGCAAAGCCCGGCTCGATCACCCCCCACAAGAAGTTCGTGGGCCAGATCTACATCCTGAAGAAGGAAGAGGGCGGCCGTCACACGCCGTTCTTCACCAACTATCGCCCGCAGTTCTTCTTCCGCACCACCGACGTCACGGGGGTCTGCAAGCTCCCCGAGGACGTAAAGATGGTCATGCCGGGAGACAACATCTCCATGGACATCGAACTCATCGTCCCGGTGGCGCTCGAGGAGCAGATGCGCTTCGCTATCCGCGAGGGCGGCAAGACCGTCGGCGCTGGCGTCGTCACCAAGATCACCGAGTAGAGTCCGCTCTGACGCTCCGGCGGTAACCTCCTTCCGGAGGACCACCGGGGCGTCGTGCGGTTGAAGGCAGAGCGAGACCCATGGGAGCCCGGATCAAGGTGGTGTTGGCGTGCGAGACGTGCGGGCGGCGTAACTACCGCACGACGCGCTCGGCGGCGGCGGGCACCAAAGGGGTCCGGATGAAGAAGTTCTGCGTCGGGTGCAACGCCCACACGATGCACGCGGAGAGTCACTGACAGGAAGTACGAGTCGGTCGGACCGATAGGAGGCTAGCTCAGTTGGTAGAGCAGCGGATTCCAAATCCGCAGGTCGTGGGTTCGAGTCCCTCGCCTCCTGCAGAAACTCGAAAGTGCGGAGCAACAGCGTGAGCACCCAGCCAGAACGAATCGGCGGAAGCCTACAGCTCGGAGTCCAGAAGTACCTCTACACGGGGTACTTCGTGGCGGGTTGCGTGGTCGCCTTCCTCGTCAGCCACACCGTCGACGGGCTTTGGGCCGGCCACGAGAACGTGAGCAACGCGCTCGGCGTCGTGGCGGGCCTCGTTGCGGTCGGCTTCGCCTGGAAGAACATCACGCTGCGCACGCTCGCGATGGAGACCATCGAAGAGTTGGCGGCGGTGACCTGGCCGTCGAAGGACGAGACCACGACGGCTACGGTGGTGGTGCTCGCGACCGCGATCACCGCTTCGGTGGTGATCTTCGCGATGGACCGCTTCTGGAACTGGATCACCAACGTCATCTACCTGAGCTGACCGGCGCCGCGGTCGCGCGGCCGTCGCCGGCGGGAAGAGTCCCCACAACCATGAAGTACTACATCGTCCAGGCCTACTCGGGCTTCGAGAACAAGGTGAAGGCCTCGTTGCAGGAGCGCATCCGCAACAACGCCATGGACCAGTATTTCGGGGAGATCCTGGTCCCATCGGAGAACGTCACTGCGACGCGCGGTGGCAAGCAGCGGCTCGAGAGCCGGAAGTTCTACCCGGGCTACGTCTTCGTCCAGATGGAGATGAACGACACCACCTGGCACATGGTGAAGGACACTCCGAAGGTGACCGGCTTCCTCGGCGACCAGAACCCCACGCCGGTTCCGCAGAAGGAGGTCGACACCATCAAGCGTCAGATCGAGGGCACCGGCATCGCGCCGCGCCCGAAGATCAACTTCGAGGTGAACGACCAGGTGAAGGTGGTCGATGGGGCCTTTGCAAACTTCACGGGTGTGGTAGAGGACGTCCGCCCGGAGCGGCAGAAGATCAAGGTGCTCGTCACCATCTTCGGCCGTCCCACCGCGGTGGAGCTCGGGTACAACCAGGTCGAGAAGATCACGGCCTGATATCAATACGGTGATGGCCCAGCACCACGCCGCGCACTCCGCGCGGTGACGGTGCGAGGAGAACCCCGGGACTGAACCCCCGGTACTCTGTAAACCCACCGACGAGGGAACGATGGCGAAGAAGGTAGTCGGAATAGTCAAGATCCAGTGTCCGGGCGGCGAAGCCAAGCCTGGACCCCCGATCGGTCCCGTCCTCGGTCAGGCCGGCGTGAACATCCCGATGTTCATCAAGGACTTCAACGCGAAGACCGCGGACAAGAAGGGCTACGTCATCCCGGTGATCATCACCGTGTACTCCGACAAGTCTTTCACCATGGAGCTGAAGACGCCGCCGGCGTCGATCCTCCTGATGAAGGCCGTCGGGGCGGACAAGGGCTCGGCCCGTCCGAACAAGGAGAAGATCGGGCAGATCGCTCAGTCCAAGGTGGTCGAGATCGCGAAGCAGAAGCTCGCCGACCTCAACACCGACGACCTCGAGGCGGCCATCCGTACGGTGAGCGGCACCGCGCGTTCCATGGGCCTCGACATCATCCCGGGCTGAGCGGATCCGACACAGACAGACGGCTTCACGGACCCTTCGAGCGATACCCCATCGCAGCCCAATGGCGGGCTGAACGACAGGGCGGGTCCTGGATGACCACCGCGGCTCCGAGGCGGTGGGAGGTGCGATGCACCGAAGAGGAGGTACAGGGATGGCGAAGATTCCCAAGCGGCGTCAGGCTTCGGACAAGAAGCACGACGTCAACAAGCGCTACACGCTGGACGAAGCGACCGCGCTTGTGAAGGACTGCGCCACGGCGAAGTTCGACGAGACCGTCGAGCTCGCCGTGCGGCTGGGGGTCAACCCCAAGCACGCGGATCAAATGGTCCGCGGCGCGCTCGTGCTGCCACACGGCACCGGTCAGAAGGTGCGCGTGCTGGTGTTCGCGAAGGGCGACAAGGGTCGGGAGGCCACCGAGGCGGGCGCGGACTACGTCGGCGCCGACGACCTCGTGGCCAAGGTGTCGGACGGCACCTTCCTCGATTTCGAGCGCGTGATCGCGACGCCGGACATGATGGGTCAGGTCGGTCGCCTCGGTAAGGTCCTCGGCCCTCGCGGGCTGATGCCGAACCCGAAGGTGGGCACCGTGACCTTCGACGTGGCCAACGCCGTGCGTGAAGCGAAGGGCGGCAAGATCGAATACCGCACCGAGAAGGCCGGCATCGTGCAGGCCCGCATCGGCAAGGCGTCGTTCGCGCAGGAGCACATCCGCGAGAACGCCAAGGCGCTGGTGACGGCGCTGATTCGGGCGCGGCCGTCGACGGCGAAGGGCACGTACCTTCGCTCGATCACGCTCACGTCGACGATGGGTCCGGGCGTGCGAATCGACCCGAATGCCTTCATCGAGAAGGCGGAGGACTGACCGATGAACAAGGACCAGAAGAGCGCGGAGATCGACAGGGTCCGCGAGCGCTTCGAGAAGTCCGTCGCGGCGGTGCTGGTGGACTTCAAGGGCCTCACCGTGGCTTCGGCGACGAAGCTCCGGCGGGAGTTCAAGAAGGCCAACGTGGAGTACAAGGTTGTGAAGAACAGCCTGATCCGCCACGCGCTGAAGGACTCGCCGTACAAGAGCCTCGTCGGGTCGCTCGAGCGCGACACGCTGCGCACGCAGCACAAGTCGCTCATCGGGATGACCGGCGTTGCCTGGTGCAACGAGAGCCCCTCGGCGGCCGCGAAGGTCATCGAGGACTTCAAGAAGGGCGCCGGGCCGCAGGGCGCGAAGCTCAACGTGAAGGCCGGCCTCCTGGGCAACCAGGTCAAGGAGCGCGAGTGGGTCGAGAAGGAGATGGCCAAGCTCCCCGGTCTCAAGGAGACCCAGGCCGCCATCCTCGCCACGATCCAGGCGCCCGCGCAGCAGACCGTCGCGGTGCTCAACGCCCCAGCACAGAACCTCGTGTTCGCGCTCCAGGCGTGGGTTCGCAAGCTCGAAGAACAGGGCGCGTGATCGCGTCCGCCCGACTCATCATTCAAGACAACCAATCATCGATCATCGATCGAACCGTTTGAAAGGAAAGTACCATGGAGATCCAGTCCCTCGTTGACAGCATCAGCAAGCTCACCCTGATCGAGGCCTCCGAGCTCGTGAAGGCCCTTGAGACCAAGCTCGGCGTCTCGGCCGCCCCCGTGGCGTCCGCGGCGGCTGCGGCCCCGGTCGCGGCGGCTGCGGCCCCGGTGGAAGCGACCGAGTTCTCGGTCGAGCTCACCGCGGCGGGCGCGAACAAGATCAACGTGATCAAGGTCGTGCGTGAGATCACCGGGCTCGGCCTCGGTGAGGCGAAGGCCCTCGTGGAGGGCGCGCCGAAGATGGTCAAGGAGAGCGTCGACAAGGCGACCTCCGAGGACCTCAAGAAGAAGCTCACCGACGCCGGCGCGACCGTCACGGTCAAGGGCCTCGTCTGAGAGCGCTTCCCCGTTAGATAGTCCCTGACGGCGCGCCGACCCCTGGCACCCCATCTTCTGGATGGTGGTTCCGGGGGTCGCTGCGTTTTTGTGCCCGAGGGTCGCTTGCGCCTACGCGGGATCCGTGCCATGAGCCCAGGCCCAGCGTCGGCGAGGCCTTCATAGGCACAAGCGACCACGCGATCGCGACCAGTATGCGGGAGGTCGCGCTCGTTCATGCAGCGCCAGCAAAACCCCTGGAAAGGCCAGTAACGCTCGACGGCGAACCTCGAACGAAGCACCACCCTCCCAACACCCCGCGCAGGCAGCGCCCGTCCGCCGTCCCGAGTCATACTACTCCGGCATGGGCGCAGCGCCGGTCGGGGGACCGCACGGGGGAGCGGCGGGGAGCGGCGGGCGAGGGGTCGGCGGCGGGCGCCAAGGGCACAAGGCGGTAGAGGAGAAGAGATGGGATCGGTTATTCAGAGCAACTACCGGGCACGTAAGAACTTCGGTGTGATCGAGAAGATCATCGAGGTTCCGAACCTGATCTCGATTCAGAAGGCGAGCTACGAGAAGTTCCTCCAGGCGGACACCGATCCGAAGGAGCGCAAGGACTACGGCCTCCAGGGGGTGTTCCGCTCGGTCTTCCCGATCAAGAGCTTCGACGAGACCGCCGAGCTCGTCTTCCGCGAGTACCAGCTCGAGAAGCCCAAGTACGACGTCGACGAGTGCCGCCAGCGCGGCATGACCTTCGCGGCGCCCATCAAGGTCACCATCGAGCTCATCACCTACGAGGGTGGCGGCGAGAGCGGCGAGCGCACGGTCCGCGACATCAAGCAGCAGGAGGTCTACTTCGGCGAGATCCCGCTGATGACCGAGACCGGCACGTTCATCATCAATGGCACCGAGCGCGTGGTGGTGTCGCAGCTGCACCGCTCGCCGGGCGTGTTCTTCGACCACGACAAGGGCAAGACCCACTCGTCGCAGAAGTTCCTCTACAGCGCCCGCGTGATCCCCTACCGCGGATCGTGGCTCGACTTCGAGTTCGACCCGAAGGACATCATATACGTCCGCATCGACCGCCGCCGGAAGCTCCACGCGACGGTGCTGCTGCGCGCCCTCGGCTACACCGCCGAGCAGATCCTCAACTACTACTACGACACCGAGACGGTGTACGTGGAGGCCGCGGACAAGCTCTCCAAGTCGCTGGAGTTCAACATCCTCGCGGGCCAGCGCACGACGGCCGACATCAAGATGGGCGCCGAGGTGCTCGTCAAGAAGGGAACGAAGTTCACCAAGGCCGCGGTGAAGAAGCTCCGGGACGCGAAGATCGACCGCATCCCGATCGACCGCGTCGAGGTGGTGGGCCGCGTCGCCGCGAAGGACGTCATCGACCCGGAGACGGGCGAGGTGATCGTGTCGTGCAACGAGGTGGTCACCGACTCCAAGGTCGAGGCCATCGCGAAGGCGAAGATCAAGTCCTTCAAGGTCCTGTTCATGGACAACCTGCTCGTCGGCTCGTACCTGCGCGACACGCTCGTGCAGGACAAGTACGACGACCCCGACGGCCCCATGGCGGGCTTCGTGCGCCAGAACGGCCAGGCGATCGCGGCGCAGATCGACATCTACCGGAAGCTCCGCCCGGGCGACATCCCCGAGCCGCGCGAGGCCTCCAAGCTCCTGGAGAACCTGTTCTTCAACGCCGAGCGCTATGACCTCTCGAAGGTCGGCCGCCTCAAGCTGAACTACAAGTTCTACAAGGAGCGCCCGGTCGAGAAGCAGCCCCCGCTCGACGCGCAGGTGCTCACCAAGGAGGACATCCTCCTCACGGTCAAGCACCTCATCGAGATCAAGAACGGCCGCGGCTCGGTCGACGACATCGACCACCTCGGCAACCGCCGCGTGCGCGCGGTGGGCGAGCTGCTCGAGAACCAGTACCGCATCGGCCTCGTGCGCATGGAGCGGGCGATCAAGGAGCGCATGGCGATCTCGCCGGAGCTCGACACGCTCATGCCGCACGACCTCATCAACGCGAAGCCCGTCTCCGCGGTGGTGAAGGAGTACTTCGGGAGCTCTCAGCTCTCGCAGTTCATGGACCAGACGAACCCGCTCTCCGAGGTGACGCACAAGCGCCGCCTGTCGGCCCTCGGGCCGGGCGGTCTGACCCGCGAGCGCGCCGGCTTCGAAGTCCGCGACGTGCACGCGACCCACTACGGCCGCATCTGCCCGATCGAGACTCCGGAGGGTCCGAACATCGGCCTCATCGCGTCGCTCAGCACCTACGCGCGGGTGAACGAGTACGGCTTCGTCGAGACCCCGTACCGCAAGGTGGAGAACGGCGTCGTCGAGGAGGCGCACCAGTGGTACTCGGCGCTCCAGGAGGAGGGCCAGTACATCGCCCAGGCGACGGCCGTGAAGGACGAGAAGGGCCGCCTCACGGAGGGCCTGGTCTCGGCGCGCTTCAACGGTGAGTACAAGATGGTCCCCCCGGACATGATCGCGCTCATCGACATCTCGCCGTTTCAGCTCGTGAGCGTCGCTGCGGCGATGATTCCGTTCCTCGAGCACGACGACGCCAACCGTGCGCTCATGGGCGCCAACATGCAGCGCCAGGCCGTTCCGCTGGTGCGCACGATGGCGCCGGTGGTGGGCACCGGGCTCGAGGGCCAGCTCGCGCGCGACTCTGGCGTGTGCGTCCAGGCCAAGCGCCCGGGCATCGTCGAGACCGCCGACGCGTCGCGCATCGTGGTGCGCGCGCAGGGAAAGCGCGGCGAAGAGCCGGACATCTACAACCTCACCAAGTACCAGCGCTCCAACCAGAGCACCTGCTGGAACCAGAAGCCGATCGTGAAGCCCGGCGAGCGCGTCGAGGTCGGCGACGTCCTCGCGGACGGCCCGGCCTGCGACACCGGCGAGCTCGCGCTCGGCCACAACGCGGTCGTCGCGTTCATGCCCTGGGGCGGCTACAACTTCGAGGACTCGATTCTCATCAGCGAGCGGATCGTCCAGCAGGACATCTTCACGTCGGTGCACATCGAGGAGTTCGAGTGCGTCGCGCGGGACACCAAGCTCGGCAAGGAAGAGATCACCCGGGACATTCCGAACGTCGGCGACGAGGCCCTCAAGGACCTCGACGAGTCCGGGATCGTGCGCATCGGCGCCGAGGTGAAGCCGAGCGACATCCTGGTCGGCAAGATCACGCCGAAGGGCGAGTCGCAGCTTTCCCCCGAGGAGAAGCTCCTGCGGGCGATCTTCGGCGAGAAGGCGGGCGACGTCCGCGACACCTCGCTGCGCGTGCCGCCGGGGACGTCGGGCATCGTGATCAACGCGCGCGTCTTCGCCCGCAAGGGCACCGAGAAGGACGACCGCGCGAAGGACATCGAGGATCAGGAGCGCGCCCGCCTGGAGAAGGACCGCGACGACGAGATCAAGATCGTCCGCGAGAGCTACCTCCGGCGCGTGCGCGGCCTCGTCACGGGCAAGACCACGCAGGGCAAGCTCGTCGACGACAAGGGCAAGGTGCTCCTCGCCAAGGGCGTCGAGGTCGACGAGGCCACCCTGGAGAGCATCCCCCGCAAGCTCTGGGGGCAGATCGCCCTCGAGGACGACGCCGCCAACGAGCTCGCCCACGTGTTCCGCGAGCTCGACGACCGCACGGCGCAGATCGAGCAGAACTGCGCCGAGAAGGTCGGACGTCTCTCGAAGGGCGACGAGCTCCCGCCGGGCGTCATCAAGATGGTGAAGGTCTACGTCGCCATCAAGCGCAAGCTGCAGGTGGGCGACAAGATGGCCGGCCGCCACGGTAACAAGGGCGTCGTGTCGCGCATCCTCCCCGAGGAGGACATGCCGTACCTGCCCGACGGCCGACCGGTCGACGTGGTGCTCAACCCGCTGGGCGTGCCGTCGCGCATGAACGTCGGGCAGATCCTTGAGGTGCACCTCGGGTGGGCCGCCCACGCGCTCGGGCAGAAGATCCGCGAGATGCTCGACACGGGCGTCAACGCGGACGTCGTGAAGAAGCTGCTCGCGCAGATCTTCGACGGCGAGCCCTCCTACAAGAAGACGATCCAGGCGCTCGACGCCGAGAACGTCCGCCGCTTCGCCGAGAAGCTCTCGCGCGGGGTGTTCTTCGCGTCGCCGGTGTTCGACGGCGCGCCGGAGTCCGAGATCAAGCGCATGCTCGACATGGCGGGTCTGCCGTCCAGCGGGCAGACGGTGCTCTTCGACGGCCGCTCCGGCGACGCGTTCGAGCACGATGTCACGGTGGGCATCATGTACATCCTGAAGCTGCACCACCTCGTGGACGATAAGATCCACGCGCGCAGCATCGGGCCGTACTCGCTGGTCACCCAGCAGCCGCTCGGCGGCAAGGCCCAGTTCGGCGGGCAGCGGCTCGGCGAGATGGAGGTCTGGGCGATGGAGGCCTACGGCGCCGCGTACGCGCTGCAGGAGTTCCTCACGGTCAAGAGCGACGACGTCCAGGGCCGCACCCGGATGTACGAGGCGATCGTCAAGGGCGAGTACACCCTGGAGCCCGGCGTGCCGGAGAGCTTCAACGTGCTCGTGAAGGAGCTGCAGTCGCTCTGCCTCAACGTCGAGCTGGTGGAAGACACCGAGGGTCAGACCCCCGGCGACAACAACCAGGCGGCGGAGTAGTCGCGAGCCCTTAGAGCCTCGCCCGGTTTTACAAACGAAGTAACGATAGGTCGATCACGGAAGGACAGACCGGTCTCACCAGCGTGACAAGAGCGATGCGAGGTGCCTGACACAAAGGGCGTCTCGCAGGTCACCACCCCCGGAGCCTCGCGCGCCACGCGCGGGGGTTTAGGTGACTCAAAGGTGGCGCGCCACGCTGGTGAGGTCCGGTCCGTTCAACCCCCCGACGGAGGAAGCAACGTGAAGGACATCTTCAACCTGTTCGAGAAGCCGAAGGATCCGCTGTCTTTCAGCGCGATCCGCATCTCCCTCGCCTCGCCGGAGAAGATCCGGGCGTGGTCGCGGGGCGAGGTGAAGAAGCCCGAGACGATCAACTACCGGACCTTCAAGCCGGAGCGGGACGGGCTCTTCTGCGCCAAGATCTTCGGCCCGGTGAAGGACTACGAGTGCATCTGCGGCAAGTACAAGCGCATGAAGCACCGCAACATCGTCTGCGAGAAGTGCGGCGTGGAGGTGATCCAGTCCAAGGTGCGCCGCGAGCGCCTCGGGCACATCAACCTGGCCACCCCGGTGGCGCACATCTGGTTCCTGAAGAGCCTGCCGTCGCGCATCGGCGCGGTGCTCGACATGACCCTCCGCGACCTGGAGAAGATCCTCTACTGCGAGGCCTTCGTCGTCATCGACGCGAAGAACACCCCGCTCAAGGTCAACCAGATCCTCTCCGAGGATGAGTACCTGCGCTGCCAGGACGAGTTTGGCGACGACGCCTTCGTGGCGAAGATGGGCGGCGAGGCCGTCCTCGAGCTGCTCCAGCGCCAGGACATCTCCCGCCTCGCGGAGGAACTCCGCGCCGACATGCGCGCCGCCACCAGCGACGCCAAGCGGAAGAAGTACGCCAAGCGCCTGAAGGTCATGGAAGCCTTCCGCGAGTCGGGCAACCGCCCGGAGTGGATGATGCTGACGGTGATCCCGGTGCTCCCGCCGGACCTCCGTCCGCTCGTTCCCCTCGACGGCGGCCGCTTCGCCACGTCGGACCTCAACGACCTCTACCGCCGCGTCATCAACCGCAACAACCGCTTGAAGCGCCTGCAGGAGCTCAACGCCCCGGAGATCATCATCCGCAACGAGAAGCGGATGCTCCAGGAGGCCGTCGACGCCCTCTTCGACAACGGCCGCCGCGGCAAGACCATCACCGGTCCAAACAAGCGCCCGCTGAAGTCCCTGAGCGACATGCTCAAGGGCAAGCAGGGCCGGTTCCGCCAGAACCTCCTCGGCAAGCGCGTGGACTACTCCGGTCGCTCGGTGATCGTGGTGGGCCCGCAGCTCAAGCTGCACCAGTGCGGCCTGCCGAAGAAGATGGCGCTCGAGCTGTTCAAGCCCTTCATCTACAACAAGCTCGAAGAGCGGGGCCTCGCACCCACCATCAAGAGCGCCAAGAAGCACGTCGAGAAGGAGAAGGCCGAGGTCTTCGACATTCTTGACGAGGTCATCTCCGAGCACCCGGTGATGCTCAACCGCGCGCCGACGCTCCACCGCCTGGGCATCCAGGCTTTCGAGCCCGTGCTCATCGAGGGCAAGGCCATCCAGCTGCACCCGCTCGTCTGCGCGGCCTTCAACGCCGACTTCGACGGCGACCAGATGGCCGTGCACGTGCCCCTCTCTGTGGAAGCACAGATGGAGGCCCGCGTGCTGATGATGTCGACCAACAACATCCTCAGCCCCGCCAGCGGCAAGCCGATCATCAACCCGACGCAGGACATCGTGCTCGGGCTCTACTTCCTGACGCGCGCCAAGGAGTACGCGAAGGGCTCGTTCCGCGTGGACGCCACCGGCGCCGGGGCGATGTCGGGCGTCTACGGCTCCCCGAAGGAGGTGCGCATGGCGTACGACTCCGGCGAGCTCGACCTGCACGCGAAGATCAAGGTGCGCATGCCCGCGGTGAAGATCACCGAGGCGGGCGACACGCGCCTCTCCGTGGGCCAGGTCATCGAGCAGCAGGACCTCGACGCCATCAACAAGATCGCGCTGAAGGAGGGCCTCGCGCTCGCGCAGGCCGAGGTCACCACGATGCGGGTGGAGTCGACCACCGGCCGCGTGATCATGTCCGAGTCGCTGGCCGAGGCGCTCGAGGACGAGACGCTCCCGTTCTCACTCATCAACAAGGTGATGGAGAAGAAGGCGCTCTCGGCGCTCATCGACGCCTGCTACCGCGCGTACCGCAACAAGAGCACCGTGCTCCTCGCGGACCGTCTTCGGTCGCTCGGCTACGAGTACGCCACGAAGGCCGGCGTCTCGGTGTGCATGGACAACATGGTGATCCCGCCCTCCAAGGCGAAGCACATCAAGGACGCGCAGGACCAGGTCCAGAAGGTCGTCGACTCCTACCAGGAGGGCGTGATCACGGACGGCGAGCGCTATAACAAGGTCGTCGACATCTGGGCCGGCGTCGCCGACAAGGTGGCGAAGGAGATGATGGAGCAGGTCGCCAAGGAGGACGTCATCGACCCGGTCACCGGGAAGACCGAGCGCATGCCGTCCTTCAACCCGATCTGGATGATGGCCGACTCGGGCGCCCGCGGCTCGCAGCAGCAAATCCGCCAGCTGGCGGGCATGCGCGGCCTCATGGCCAAGCCGTCCGGCGAGATCATCGAGACCCCCATCACGGCGAACTTCCGTGAGGGCCTCTCGGTGCTCCAGTACTTCATCTCGACCCACGGCGCCCGCAAGGGCCTCGCGGACACCGCGCTCAAGACCGCCAACTCGGGCTACCTCACGCGCCGTCTCGTCGACGTCGCGCAGGACGCCTGCGTGACGGAGTTCGACTGCGGCACCACCGACGGCATCGAGGTGAGCAAGCTCGAGGAGGGCGGAGACGTCATCCAGCCGCTGGGCGACCGCATCCTCGGCCGCACGGCGCTCTACCCCGTCATCGACCCGATCACGGGCGTCGTGCTCGTGAGCGAGGGCGAGCAGTTCGACGAGGAGGCCGTCCGCAAGGTCGTCGACGCGGGCATCGAGGAGATCACCATCCGCTCGGTGCTCACCTGCGCCACGCGGCGCGGCATCTGCGCGCAGTGCTACGGGCGCGACCTCGCTCGCGGCTACCACGTGAACATCGGCGAGGCTGTCGGCATCATCGCCGCGCAGTCCATCGGCGAGCCGGGCACGCAGCTCACGATGCGCACCTTCCACATCGGTGGCGCGGCGCAGGGCGGGGCGACCCAGAGCTCGCTGTCCAACCGCTACGAGGGCCGCGTCAAGCTGGAGAAGATGGTCACCGTCGCCCACAAGGACGGCCGCCAGGTGGTGATGAACCGCCACGGAGAGCTGGTCATCGTGGACGGCACCGGCCGCGAGCGCGAGCGCACGCACCTGCTCTACGGCGCGGAGCTGCTCGTGAAGGAGGGCGACCTCGTCGCGCCGGGCACCCTGCTGGCGCGCTGGGATCCGTTCTCCGTGCCGATCCTCACCGAGGTGGGCGGCGTCATCCGCTTCGCCGACCTCATCGAGGGCCAGACGATGGAGGAGAAGGTCGACGAGGTCACCAGCCTCTCGCGCAAGCTCGTCATCGAGGCCCGCGACGGCTCGCTGCGCCCGCGCATCGAGATCGTCGACCCTCACACCCGTCACGTGCGCAAGCAGGAGAACGGGATCGAGGGTCGCTACCTCCTGCCCAACGGCTGCAACATCACGGTGCAGGACGGCGAGCAGGTCGACCCGGGTCAGATCATCGGCAAGATGCCGCGCGAGACCACGCGCACGAAGGACATCACCGGCGGCCTGCCCCGCGTGGCGGAGCTGTTCGAGGCGCGCAAGCCCAAGGACGCGGCGGTGATCTCGCCGATCGAGGGCTACGTGAAGTTCGGCCGCGAGACCAAGGGCAAGCGGCAGATCTTCATCGTGCCGAAGGGCCAGGAGTCCTTCCTCAACCAGCCGGTGGAGGAGGAGAAGAAGGGCTCTCGGCGCAAGAAGGTCGCCGAGCCCGTGATGCAGCCCGTCGAGGGTGTGGGCAAGGTCGAGGAGTTCCTCGTCCCGAAGAACAAGCTCCTGGTGGTTCGCGAGGGTGACTTCGTGAAGGCCGGCGAGCCGCTGATCGACGGGCCGGTGAACCCCCACGACATCCTGCGCGTGAAGGGCGAGAAGGACCTCGCGGCCTGGCTCGTCAACGAGATCCAGCAGGTCTACCGCCTGCAGGGCGTGGCCATCAACGACAAGCACATCGAGGTGATCGTCCGCCAGATGCTCCGCCGCGTTCGCGTGGTGACCGTCGGCGAGACGGACTTCCTCGTCGACGAGCAGGTCGAGAAGTGGCGCTTCGAGCAGGAGAACCTCAAGGCGGCCCGCAAGGTGCTCGCCAAGGTCGTCGAGGAGGGCAAGGTCAAGAACGCCCAGGTCGCAGACTCGCTGCGCCGCGCGGTCAACGCCCCGCTCGCCAACATGACCGCGGTCCTGAGCGAGCGGCTCGCCGAGGTCGGGATGAAGCACGGCGCCGACACCCCCGTCGGCACCGAGATCCAGAACGTCTTCAAGGTGTTCCACGAGTCGTTCGCGGTCGCGGAGCCGCTGCTCCTCGGCATCACGAAGGCCTCCCTCTCGACGGACTCGTTCATCTCCGCCAGCTCCTTCCAGGAGACGACCAAGGTGCTCACCGAGGCCGCCATCATGGGCAAGGTCGACGACCTCCGCGGGCTCAAGGAGAACGTCATCATGGGTCGGCTCATCCCCGCGGGGACGGGCCTCCCGGCGTACCGCCAGCTCGAGACCGTGGTGCAGTCCGAGGACGGCACCATCGTCGAGGGCGAGCGCGAGCGCAGCCGGGAGCGCCGCCCGCGCATCTCGCGCACCGCCAGCGCCGAGTAGTCCGCCGCTCACTCCCTCCCTCCCGATCGCGTCCGTAGCCCCCCTTCCCGGGGGGGATCCCTCACCGGGTCTGCGGACGCTTCCCCCCCCCTCCCTCGACGGTCCTGAGCGCTTGCAGTACGCAGCTTCCATGAAGTTGCGAAGCCTGCTTGGACTGCCCCTCGGACTCGCCACCTTCGGCCTCGGCTGCTCCGATCCCGTCAACACTGTGCCCTTCAACCTCCCGGACGCCGCCGCGCCGGTCGACCGGGGCGGTGCCGACGTGGAGACCGACCTGGGCGCCGCTGTAGACGCGCCCGCGGGCGACGACGTGCCCGCCGCCGACACCCCGGCCGCGGACGTCTTCGTCCCCTCGGACGCGCGCGTGGCCTGCACCGTCAACCGCGACTGCACGCCCAGCGGGCAGCTCTGCGACACCGTCTCGGGCGCCTGCGTGCAGTGCCTCACCGGCGCGCAGTGCACCGTCGCGGGCGAGGTCTGCCTCGCGCACCGCTGCGTGGCGGGGGTCGCCTGCGCGAGCTCGCGCATGTGCATGGGCCTGGTCTGCGAGACCACCCGCGGGCTCTGCGTCGACTGCCTCGCGGACGTCGACTGTACGGGCGGCGCCGTGTGCCGCGGCAACAGCTGCGTCCCGCCGCCCGCGGCGTGCCGCTCGTCGCGCGAGTGCAGCGCCTCGGACCAGGTGTGCGACGCCGCGCGCGGCGTGTGCGTCGACTGCCTCACGGACGTCGACTGCGGCGCGGGGCAGTTCTGCGGCGCGGAGAACCTCTGCCGCGCGCAGGCGTGCATGCCCGGCGCGACCAGCTGCGTCGACGTCACCCGCATGCGCGTGTGCGACGCCCGCGGCGCCGCCGCCGCCGACCGCCCCTGCGGCGCCGGCGAGGTCTGCGCGATGGGCCGTTGCATGCCCCGGGTGTGCGCGCCCGGCGAGCGCAGCTGCGGCTCGGCCACGCAGACGCGGCTCTGCAACCCCGACGGCCTCGGTTACACCACTGCGACGTGCGCGGGCGCGCTCACCTGCTCGGCGGGCGCCTGCACGGACTGCGTCGACGCCGACGGCGACGGCCTCTCGGACACCATCGAGGGCGCGCCGTCGCGCAACACCGACGGCGACGCGATGCCCGACTATCTCGACCCCGACAGCGACAACGACGGCTTCACCGACCGCATCGAAGCCGCGCGGGGGTATCCCGGCTTCGCGGTGGGATCGCCCGCCCTGATGTGCGGCGCGGCCCCGGACAACTGCGACGCCGCGACGGACGGGCGCCCCAACTACATCGACACCGACTCGGACAACGACGGGGTGACCGACGCCGACGAGCGCGCGCGCAGCACCAACCCCTGCGCCCGGGACACCGACGCGGACGGCGCGACGGACCTCATCGAGCAGCTCGCGCTCACCAATCCCACGATGGCGGCCTCGCGCCCGCCGGTGACGACCCAGGTCGCCGAGCTGCCGTACCGACCCGGCGGCGGCGGGCCGGTGGAGAACGTCGAGTTCTCCTTTCTTCAGCGTGCCCGCCCGGCGGACGTGATGTTCGTGGTCGACAGCACCGGGTCGATGCAGCCCACGATCACGCAGCTGCGCACCGCGAGCGCGGCCATCATCGACGGGGTGACCAGCGCGCTCGGCGGGGCCTCGTCGGACGTGCGCTTCGGGGTCGCCGACTACCGTGACTTCGGCGAGGGGGACTCGTCGAGCGTCTACACCTTCAACGTGCGACAGCGGCTCGACCGTGACGGGAGGCTCTCCCAGTCGGCGCTGACGACCTTCAGCGCGGCCTCCGGGGGCGACACCCCCGAGGCGACCGTGCCGGCGCTCTACGCCCTGCTCAACGGCTTCGCGCTGCCCAACTACCGCGGAGCCTTCAACCGCACGGCGGGCGCGGCGGACTGCGGCGGCGACGCGACGGCCTTCGGGTGGAGCTGCTTCCTCCCAGGGCGGACACCGGTGTTCATCGTGTACTCCGACGCCGGCTGGCACAACGGCCCGGGCTCGACGACCAACTTCTACGCCGGCACCCCGACGACGCCGACCTACGCCCAGCTCACGGGCGAGATGATGCGGCGCGGCGCCCGCTTCATCGCCGTCGACGTCGCGAGCGGCGTGCGCGACCACTCCGTCGCCAGCGCGCGCTTCGCCTCGGACACCAACAACATCCCGTCGGGTGGGGCGGCCTTCGTCTACACGGGCAGCGCCACCTCGACGCAGACCCAGGTGATCAACGCCGTGAGCGCCATCGTCGGCCAGGGACGCACGGTCGTGTCGACCGCGGTCATCGCCGACGGCGCCGAGACCCGGCTCCCCGCCGGTCGTCGCACGAGCGAGTTCGTCCGGGTGATCAACCCCCTGCGCGGCGTGCCCGACGCGCCTGCGGGCTACGACCGACGCGAGGGAAGCACCTTCGTGGGCGTCGCCGTAGGCACGACGGTGACCTTCAACACGGTGCTCGCCAACGACATCGTGATGCCCGGCGCCGTCGACCAGGCCTTCGCCCTGTACGTGAACCTCTACAACAGCGGACTGTACCTGGAGCAGCGCACGTTCTACGTGCTCGTCCCGGCGCAGCGCTGAAGGGGTTGTTGGGGAGGGGCGAGGCGGGGGGATCGCCCGACGGCGGCGCTCGCAGGAGCGGCCGCCGGGCGGCGGAGAGGGACTACTTGTTCTCTTCGAACTCGGCGTCGATGACGCCGTCGTCCTTGGCCGCGGGGGGCGGCTGCGGGGCCGGACCGCCTTCGGGGCCGGCGCCGTCGGTCGACTGGTAGAGCAGCGTCGCGATGCGGTGCGACTCCTTCTCCAGCTTCTCGGTGGCGCTCTTCACGCGGTCGTCGTCGCCCGAGGCCACCGCCTCGCGGGTCTCCTTGAGGGCAGCCTCGAGCACCGCGGCGTCCTCCGCCTGGATCTTCTCCTTGTAGTCGCGGAGGGTCTTCTCGACCTGATAGGCCATCGCCTCGGCCTTGTTGCGATTCTCCGCCGCGTCGCGCAGGCGCTTGTCGTCCGCCTCGTGGGACTGGGCCTCGCGCACGAGCCGCTCGACCTCGTCCTTCGGGAGCCCGGAGCCCGCGGTGATGGTGATCTTGTTGTTGCGCCCGGACACCTCGTCCTTGGCGGTCACCTGGAGGATGCCGTTGGCGTCGATGTCGAAGGTCACGCGGATCTTCGGCACGCCCTGCGGCGCGCTGGGGATGCCCTCGAGCGAGAAGCGCCCGAGGCTCTTGTTGTCGCGCGCCATCGGGCGCTCGCCCTGGAGCACGTGCACCTCGACGGTGGTCTGGTTGTCGCTCGCGGTGGAGAACACCTCGCTCTTCGACGTCGGGATGGTGGTGTTGCGCGGGATGAGCGGCGTGGAGATGCCTCCCTTGGTCTCGACGCCCAGCGAGAGCGGGCACACGTCGAGGAGGAGCATGTCCTTCACCTCGCCGGTGAGGATGGCGCCCTGCACGGCCGCGCCGATGGCGACGACCTCGTCGGGGTTCACGCTGCGGTTGGGCTCGCGGCCGAAGAACTCCTTGACCTTCTTCTGCACCATCGGGATGCGCGTCGAGCCGCCGACGAGCACCACCTCGTGGATGTCGGAGGCCTTCTTGTTGGCGTCCTTCATCGCGCGCTCACAGGCGTCGAAGGCGCGCTTCACGAGCGGCTCGAGGATCTGCTCGAGCTTCGCGCGCGTGACCTTGATGTTCATGTGCAGCGGGGCGTTGTTGGCCATCGCCACGTACGGGAGGTTGACCACCGTCTCCTGGGTCGCGGAGAGCTCGATCTTGGCCTTCTCCGCGGCGTCGCGGACGCGCTGGAGGGCCATCTTGTCCTTCGCGAGGTCGATGCCGTTGTCCTTCTTGAACTCCTCGATGAGGTAGTCCATCACGCGCTGGTCGACGTCGTCGCCGCCGAGGTGCGTGTCGCCGTTGGTGCTCTTCACCTCGACGAGGTTCTCGCTCACCTCGAGGATGGAGATGTCGAAGGTGCCGCCGCCGAGGTCGAACACCGCGATCGTCTCGTCCTTCTTCTTGTCGAGGCCGTAGGCGAGCGCCGCGGCGGTGGGCTCGTTGATGATGCGCCGGACGTTGAGCCCGGCGATCTTGCCGGCGTCCTTGGTCGCCTGGCGCTGCGTGTCGTTGAAGTACGCCGGGACCGTGATAACCGCGTCGGAGACCGTCTCGCCCAGGTAGGCCTCGGCGGCCTGCTTGAGCTTGCGGAGCACGTGGGCGCTCACCTCGGGCGGCGCGACCACCTTGCCGCGGATATTGAACGCCGCGTCGCCGTTGGCGCTCTTGGTCACCTTGTACGGGACGCGCCGGGCCTCTTCTCCGACCTCGGTCTCCTTGCGGCCCATGAAGCGCTTCGCGGAGTACACGGTGTGCTCGGGGTTGGTGATCGACTGGCGCTTGGCGACCTGCCCGACGAGCACCTCCCCCTTTTCGTCCCAGCCCACGACCGACGGCGTCGTGCGGGCGCCCTCCTCGTTGACGATGACTTCGACGTCCTTGCCCTGCATCACGGCGACGACGCTGTTGGTCGTACCGAGGTCAATTCCAATTACCTTGGCCATGGCGAATGTTCCTCTCCTTCGGACGTTGGTGGATGGGTTCCGAAGCGTCGCGAAACTAGCCATCAACCTCGCATGGTCAAGCGCCATGCCAGAGGTTGTCTCAACCTTTGGGGCGCGAGGCGGGCCGGGCGTGGTGCCAGAGGGTGAGCGCGCCGCCGAGGAAGGGGAACACCAGGCCCGGGGCGAAGCTCGTCACCGACGCCGCGACCGCGACGTCGGCCCGGACGCTCGCGAGCCCGTAGACCATCGAGAACACGAGCTCGCGCTGGCCGAAGCCCCCAAAGGCGTCACCGGGACGAAGGTGAACAGCACCGTCGCTGGCTCCGCGCCGTCACTGCGCGCAGGTCGGAGCCGGGCGCGCGCGCGTGCACGCACGATGGCGGCGAGCGAGAGCGTGGAGGTGATCTGCGTGGCGAGGGAGAGGAGCAGCGGCCGCGCGAGGTCGCGGGGCCGCGACGGGGGCATGGATGGCGCCCAGCCGGGGGCCCAGGAGGAGGAGCGCCGCGACGCGTCGGGCGATCGCCTCGGAGCGGGTGGCGGCCAGGGAGAGGGCGGGCAGCGCCAGCGAGCCGAGGCAGCCGAGGAGCGTCGCGCGGGTGATGCACGCGGGCGAAGCGCCCCGAGGTGGGCGACAGCCAGTGAGGCGTCGACGCGGCGGGCGAGCCAGGCGACCGGCAGGAGCAGCAGCGCGACTCGGAGCGCTGGGAGGGCGCACCGCAGGGACGGGGCTAGGACCCGCTCCGGGCGCCGCAGCTCGCGCACTGCACCTCGTAGGCGGGCATCGGGTTGCGGCAGAACTCGCAGAGCTTCTGGCCCGGCAGGGTGCGGGGGTTGAGCATGGAGAGGAGGGGACCCTGGGCGTCCGAGGCGCCGGGGGGAAAGGCGATGGTGACGCCCGCGAGCGACCCGCGGGGCAGGCCCATCAGGGCCTGGAGCAGGCCCGCCACCTGCTGCCCGTTGGTGTAGTCCACGGGGCTGTTCATGGGGGTGTTGAGCGCGAGGCGCAGGGCGATGATGACCCCGTCGTCCATCACCTCGACCGGGAGCTTCACCGCCGTGACAGGCATCTGCGGCGCGGCCCAGACGTACGCGTGCGAGGCGACGCCGACGCCCCGGGCGATCACGCGGCAGGCCTCGCGGGCCTGGTCTTCCGGGGCGAGGGCCGTGCGGAGGACGCCCTCCAGCGAGGCCTTCATGGCCGGACCGAAGTCGGGGTTGAAGCGGAGGACGACGTCTACGACCCGCGCGGGCTGCCAGTTGCTCATAGGGGTTGATGTTCTACCAGCGACCGCCGCGATGAACACGGGTCTCACCGCGTGCACCGATGCACGGTCGCACGCTATGCTGCGCCCCAAGACCAGCGGTGGGTACCCAACCGAGGGAAGGGAGCGGCGGAACGTGAGCACCAACTCGAATGATCTGATCGATGGGGCCGAGCGGCGGGAGCGCGCCGTCGCGGAGGGCACCGAACTCCGTGAGCGCGCCGTCGAGCATGCCCGCAAGGTCGGCGACGCCCTCGGACTGAAAGACGCTCCGGAGTCGCCCAACCCCCCGCCGTCCTACCCCGCGCCGCCGGTCGCTGCGCCGCCGTACCCCCGCCGCACCCTCAAGGAGACGCTCCCGGCGACGCCGCGCGCGCTCGCCCGCCAGGTGGCTGAGGCGATCGCGCCGCTCACGTCCGATCCCGCGGAGGCCGCGCCGGTCGAGGCCGCCCCCGCCCCGGCCGCCGCTCCCGCTCCCGTCGAATCCGACCCGAAGGGCTGAGCCTCCGCGGCCGACCTCGCGGTGACCTGCTACGGACCCGACGGGTCTGGGATGGGCACCATCCCGGGGCGCCCTGGCAACAGCGCTCCGGCGCGGTCGGGCATCGCCGCGAGGGTCACCTCCACCGTAGCGACCGTTCCCCGCCGGATGAGCTCGACCCGGGAGCGGTGACCGATGCCGGCCGACGAGGCAAGCCATGGGAGCTGCGTGCTGTCCGTGATCTCCTGCCCGTCGAAGCGGCGGATGACATCGCCCGATCGGATGTCCGCCAGGGCCGCGGGGCTGCCCGGCTCGACGTCCTGCACCAGCGCGCCGCGCACGTCGGGCAGGTGCATCCAGTCGACCATGTTGTCGCTCACCGCGGCGATGGAGACGCCCAGCCACGAGCGCCGCACCCGCCCGTACTGCCGCAGCTGCGGCACCACCGTGCGGGCCATGTTGATCGGGATCGCGAAGCCGACGCCCTGCGCCGCGCGGTGCACCGCCACGTTGATGCCGACGACCTCGCCCGCGAGGTTGAGCAGCGGCCCGCCCGAGTTGCCGGGGTTGATGCTCGCGTCCGTCTGCAGCAGGTTGCCAAAGTTGTCGTCGCCGAGGTGCAGCTCGTGGCCCGTGCGCCCGACGGCGCTCACGATGCCCGCGGTGACCGACTGCGTGAGGCCGTAGGGGTTGCCCATCGCCATGACCCAGTCGCCGACCGAGAGCCGGTCGCTGTCGCCGAGCCGGGCGGGGTGGAGGGGCACCCCGGGAGCCTTCACGCGCAGCAGGGCCACGTCGAGGCGCTCGTCGCGGCCGAGCACCTCCGCGGGGTAGCGCCGACCGTCGTCGAGCTGTACCTCGATGCGCGCGGCGCCCTGGATGACGTGGTTGTTGGTGAGGATCTCGCCGTTCTCGGCGATGAGGAAGCCGGTGCCGCGGCCCAGGGACATGCGCTCCTGGGTGCCGTTGAAGCCGTACTGCATCCCGGTGACCTCGCGGATGGCCGCGAACACGCTGACCACGGAGGTGCGCACCTCGCGCACGATGGGCGCGAAGGACGACGGCGAGCCCGGCAGCGGACCGCCCTGCGGGGCGAGCGGGAGCGCAGCGGCATCGCGCGTGGCGGGCGCTGGTCGCTCGTCGGCACGAGGCGTGGGGGGAGAAGGCGGCGTCGGGGCCGGGGCGGGGATGGGGGTGATGCTCGGCACCTCGCGCCCGCGACACGCAGTGACGGCGGAGAGGAGGGCCAGGGCGACGCCCCAGTGGAGGCGGGCGACGCGGCGGGAGAGGGGCATCGGGTTACCTCGCGGTACGCTCAGCGATCTTGATGAACCGCATCCTCAGGTCGTAGACCACCTGGTGGAGCAGGCGCTCCTCCTCGCCGGTGAGGTTCCCCTTGGTCTTTTCCTGGAGCATCGCGACGAGGTCGATGTGATGCCGGGCCAGCGGGAGGTTGAGCTCGCCCTTGCGCCCATCGGGGCCTTCGACCTCGCCGAGGTGCATCAGCGTCGCCGATGCCATCGAGAGGATGAAGGTGTTGAAATCGATGGGCGGCATCGGATCGCCCACCTCAGGGAGGTGGGGATCGTCCGCGTGGGGGTGTGCGTCGGGGTCGTGCTCGTTGGACATGGTCGAGGGCGGTAGCACGAGCGGCGGTGAGCGTTCAACGCCGCGCCGTGTGATCGCTCAACCCTCGGCGTCGTCGGTCTCTTCCTCGTCGTCCTCGTCGTCGATCTCGTCGTCGGCTTCGACCGGGTCTTCCTCACCGAGGCGGGCGGTGATGGACTCGGCGTTCTCCGAAGCGTCGCCGAGCTCGCGCAGGAAGGTGTCGTACTCCTCGCGGGTCACGATGCCCTTGCGGATGTTTCGCTCCACGACGCGGCGGTCGAGGAGCATGTCTCGGGGCGTGGAATCCTTGCGCATCGGGGGGAACCTCCAACGGACATCGCAGGGTCTAAGGCCTGCGGGGCGGCGGACGCTACGAGCGGGGAGGGAGCGCGTCAAGGGTGCGCGCGACGACGGGGGCGACCCCGGCGAGGTGGATGCGCAGCAGCTCGCCCGCGCGGTGCTTGTCGAGCGCGACCCCGCGCAGCTCCGGGCGCTGGGACGCGCTCGACACCGCGAGCTGCAGGTGGGCGCCGAAGGACTCGCAGTCGCCGACCAGGGCGTCGAGGGTGCGGTCGTCGATGAAGTCCACGTCGCCGAGCGCGCCGAGGGCGTGCGTGAGCCGGTCGCGGTGGGGATACAAGGTCTCGTATGCGAGCGCCTGCCCGAGCTCACGGTAGTGCCGGAGGTACTCCGCGATGAAGGCGTGGGAGGGCGGCGCGGACCACTGCTCGAAGGAGGCTTGCCGCGCCAGGCGGGCCTTGGCGACGAAGGCGCGGGTGACGAGGGCGAAGATCCACGCCCACTGTCGGCCCTGGGAGGTGGCGCCGCGGCGCGCGTCGGGGTCGCCCACGGTGCGCTCGGGGTCGCTGCCAGGCCGGAACACCTCCACCATCCGCAGCACCCCGTGCTGGAGCGTCTCCGCGAGCTGCGCGGCGGCGTCGAGGAAGCCCGCGAGCCGCGCCTGGGCGCCGGCCGTGGCGCCGCAGGGGACCACCGCGCGCTCGAGCGCCCGGCGGACCGAGGCCCGCAGCGCGAGCACCGAGGCGGTCATCGCAGCGCGGGTGCGGCTGAGCTGCTCGGTCTCCGCGGTGAAGGACTCAAAGCGGGCGCGGACGTCGTTCGCGACGAGGCGCAGCACCTCCCGCTCGAGGGCGTCGGCGAGCAGGGCGCCGGCGCGGTCGCGCAGCACGTCGAGGAGGGCGTCGGCCTCGGCCCGCAGCGCCGACAGGAACACGTACGCCCGCGCGGGGTCGGCCGGGTCGGCGGCGGCGGAGGCCATCATCTGCACGACGCGCAGCAGCCGGAAGTGCGAGAGGAAGGTGAGCGACGCGAGCCGGTGGGCGGTGTCGGTCTCGCAGAGCTGGAGGCTCTCCAGGACCTCGGCCGAGCGGATGCGGTCGAACTCCGGGCGAAACTCCAGCAGCGTGAGCGGGTTGAAGCACGCGTTGCGCTCGACGTCGCGACGCAGCGCCGTGAGCGCCGCGAAGAACACCCGGTGCGGGACCCGCTCCGCCCCGGACAGGCCCAGCATGACTTCGCGCGCGACCCCAAGGGCCGAGCGCAGCGCCGCGAGCGACTCGATGGGGGTGAGCGTCGCGGGCTCGCGCCAGGGCTCGGTGCGCGAGGCCTCGGTGAAGCCCACCGGCAGCCGGCGCGGGAGCGCGCCCGGGGGCCGCGTCGCCCCGAGCAGGCGACCGGCGAGCGCGTGCGCGCGGGTGAGCGCGGCCAGGGCGACCTCCACGGGCGGGCGGAAGTCGCGCTCGTGCAGCGGGGCCGACCCCGGGCGCGTCGGGTGCAGCCGTGGGTCGGACCACAGCACCACGCCCTTCAGTATGACCTCGAGCTCCAGCAGCACGTCTTCCTTGCGGTCGAGGGCCAGCGCGGCGAGCCAGGTCTCCCGGGCCACGGAGTGCTCGCGGCTCATCCCGCGGGTGTCGCGCAGGAGGTCGGCGTGGGGGTCGCGGAGCCGGCGGGGCGCGATATCGGCGCGCGCGGTAACGGAGGCGCGGGGCCCTTGGGTCATTCGAAGAGCGTACCCTGAGGCGCGCCCGCTGCGGTGGGCGGTTCGACGCCCAGGTGCTCGTAGGCCCGGCGGGTGGCCACCCGGCCCCGGGGCGTGCGGGCAAGCAGGCCCTCCCGCAGCAGGAAGGGCTCGTGCACGTCTTCGAGGGTGTCGCGCGGCTCGGCCATCGCCGCCGCCAGCGTCTCGATGCCGGTCGGCCCGCCGTCGTAGAAGTCCATCAGGATGCGGAGCAACCGACGGTCCATCTCGTCGAGGCCGCGGTGGTCGACGCCCATGCGGTTGAGGGCCTTGCGCGCGGTGGCGAGGTCGATCTCCGGCAGGTCGGCCACCTCGGCGAAGTCCCACGCGCGGCGCAGCAGCCGGTTGGCGATGCGGGGCGTGCCCCGGGCCCGGCGGGCGATCTCCATGGCGGCCTCCGGGGCGATGGCCGTGCCGAGGAGGCGCGCGCTGCGCCGCACGATGAGACAGAGCTGCTCGGCGGTGTAGAAGTCGAGCCGCATGATGATGCCGAAGCGCGACTGGAGCGGGCCCGTGAGCAGGCCCGTGCGGGTCGTGGCGCCGACGAGGGTGAAGGGGTTGAGGTTGAGCGGGATGGACGACGCGTGCGCGCCGTCGCCGGTCACGAGGTCGATCTTGAAGTCCTCCATCGCGGGGTAGAGGTTCTCCTCGACGATGGGGGTGAGCCGGTGGATCTCGTCGATGAAGAGAACGTCGCGGGCCTCGAGTCGCGTGAGCATGCCCGCGAGGGCGCCCTTGTGCTCGATGGCCGGGCCGCTGGTGGTGTGCGCCTGCACCCCGAGCTCGTGCGCGAGGATCAATGCCAGGGTGGTCTTGCCCAGGCCCGGCGGGCCCGAGATGAGCACGTGGTCGAGCGGCCGGTTGCGCTTGCGGGCCGCGGCCACGAAGACCTTGAGGTTCTCCCGCTCGTCGTCCTGGCCGATGTACTCGTCGAGGGTCTTCGGGCGCAGCGCGTAGTCGAGCCCGGCGTCGTCGTCGGAGGTCACCACCGCCGCCGTCACCCCGCTGTCGATGGGCGCCGGGGAGGGAGAGGGGGCAACAGGCTTCTTGCGGGGGGCCATGGCCGAGCGAGTGTACCCGATCACCCGCGCGCGCCAATCGGCGCGTCGCAGGGGAGTGACATAGCCTGTCAGCCCGTCGGGCGGAGCTGGTAGATGATGGTGACGACGAGGACGGCCCAGCCCAGCACGGTGACGACGAAGGGCACGTCGCGGAGCATGGCGTCGGTGGGCGACTCACCGTCGCGCGAGCGCAGCAGCTTCACGAAGCGGGTCATCGCGATGAGGACGAGGCCCGTGGTGATCCAGAGGTAGCGCCGGGCGAAGACGAGCTGCGGGGGGGGATCGAGGGTCCACGCCAGGTAGACCCCGACGGTGAGCAGCGCGAAGGTCCAGAGGACGGCGCGGAGGGCGACGGGGTCATAGGCCCGGAGGCTGCTGCGGGCCTTGGCCTCGTGGACCTCGAGCTCGTGGGCGCGCTTGCCGAAGCCGAGGAAGAGGGCGAGGAAGCCCGTGCTCATCAGAAGGTAGAGCGACGGGCGCACGGGGTGCGCAGCGGTCGAGACGGCGTAGGATCCCGCGACCACGCGGAGCACGAAGCCCGCGGCGATGCAGACCACGTCGAGGTACGCCACTTGTTTGAGTCGCAGCGAGTACGCGAGGTTGAGGGCGAGGTAGCTGGCGGCGGCGACGCCCACGGCGGGGTCGATGGCGAAGGCGGAGGCGAGCGCCAGCACGATGAGCACCACCGAGGCCACCCGGGCGGCGGTGACGGGAACTTCGCCCGACGCGACGGGTCTGAGCCGCTTGGTCGGGTGGCGCCGGTCGTCTTCGACGTCGACCAGATCGTTGATGGTGTAGACCGCCCCGGACAGCATCGAGAACGCCGCCGAGGCGGCCAGCGCGCGCAGCAGGACGGGTTCATGGAAGAGATTCTTCGCGAAGACCACGGGCGCCAGCACGAAGAGGTTCTTCACCCACTGCTTCGGGCGCATCGACCTGACGAGTCCAGGGATCATGAAAGCGGCCGCGAACACTACCCGCCGCGCCCCGGTGTGTCCACGCGCCTCGTGGGCCTCGTCGCCGCGCTCGCTGCGTGGCTGGTGGCGTCGCCCGCGCGCGCGACCCCCGACGACGACCTCGTGACCGCGCCCGCCGCCGCGCGGTCGCGCGAGCCCGCCGCCGCCGAGCTCGCCGTCCTGCGCCTGCGCGGCCTGCGCGAGTGGGTCGACCCGGCGCGCCTGCTCTCGGCGACCCGCGCGCTCGTCCGCGACCCGGCGGTGCTGCCCTCGGCGCGGGCGCTCGCCACCTTCGTCGGCGCCGAGCTCGCGCGCGATCTGGGCCAGGGCCCGACGGCCCGCCGCGACGCCGCCTCCCTCGGCTTCATCACCCGCTGGCTGGTCGTCGGCCCCTTCGACAACGAGGGCCGCGCCGGGCTCGATCGCCCTGCGGGTCCGGAGGAGCAGCGCCGCGCGCGCATCGACCCCGACGCGGAGTTTCCAGGCCAGGCCCGCGCCGTGCGCTGGCGCCTGCTGCCCGACGAGGTCGCCTCGCTCGGGCGCGTGCCCCTCGACGCGATGGTGCGCCCAAGCGTCAACGCCTGCGCCTACGCGCACACGACCGTGCGGGTCACGGCGGCGGGCCCCGCGGTGCTGCGCCTCGGCGCGAGCGGCGCCGTGCGGGCCTGGGTCGACGGCCGCGAGGTGCTGCGCGACCCGTCGGTGCGCCGCGCCTTCCCCGACCGCGACGCGGTGCCGCTCACCCTCACGGCGGGCCTCCACCGGTTGCTGTTGAAGGTGTGCACCGACGAGCGGGGCATGGCTTTCTACGCCCGCCTGACCCGGCCCGACGGCGCCGCGCTGCGTCTGGAGGCCAGCGCCGACCCGGCCGCCGCCCCCGTGCTCACGGCCCCGGCGGGCGCGGCCCCGGCGCTGCCTGCGTCGGTGAGCACCTTCGCGCGCCTGCGCTCCCTCGCCGACCGATCGACCCGCGCGGAGGACCTCGAGCGCATCGCCCGCTACCTGGTGCTCACCGGCTCGGACGACGCCAACGACGCCCACGCCGCGGACTTCGCCGAGCGCAGCGCGCAGGCGGCGCCCACGCCCGTGCGGTGGATGCTCGCCGCGGGGACGACCACGGACCGAGGGCGCCGTATGGAGGCGCTGCGCCAGGCGTACGCGCTCGCGCCCGACGACCCGCGGGTGCTGCTCGCCGTGGGCCGCGACCGCCGCGGCGGCGGCTACGCCGAGGAGGCGCTGCCGTACCTGGAGGCCTCGCTGCGGGCGGACGACCTCGGGCTGGAGGCCGCGGTCGAGCACGCCCGGGTGCTGGAGGCCATCGGGCTGCCGCTGGCTGCCTTCGAGGCGCTGAGCGCGCTCGCGGCGCGGGCGCCCCGGGCGCCGGGGGTGCTGCGCGCGGCGATGCACATGGCCGAGCGGGCCCAGCAGGGGGCGTCGGCGCAGCGGCTGCGGCGGGCGCTCTCGCAGGTGCGGGCGGGCGACGCGGAGCCCTGGGAGGCGCTGGCGCGGGACGCGCGGCAGCGGGGCGACCGCGCGGCGGTGACGGCGCTGGCCGACGAGATCGTGGGGCTCGACCGGGGGCGCCTCGACGCGTACTCGATGGCGGCGGAGCTGCTGGAGTCCGTGGGGGAGGGCGACCGGGCCGTGGCGACGCTGGGCCGCGCGCTGGAGATCGCCCCGGACGAGCCCGCGCTCTGGAGCGCGAAGGGGGCGCTGGAGGAGCGGCTCGCGAGGGTCGAGGCGGCGCGGGAGTCGCTCCAGCGGGCGCTGCTGCTGCGGCCGCAGGACGCGACGATCCGGCGGCACCTCGAGGCGCTCGCGCCCGCGCAGGCTCGGCCCGACGAGGCGGAGGCCGAGGCGGCGGCGGAGTTTCTGCGGCGGCGGGGGGAGGTCGCGGCGCAGGAGACCTTCAACGTCGCGACGCTGACCGAGCTCACGGCGCGCACGGTGTACGCCAACGGGCTGTCGGGAACCTTCCGCCAGATCGCCTACGAGGTGCGCACCGCGCAGGGCGCCCGGGACGGCCGCGCCTACACGATGCAGTACGACCCGGACTCCCAGCGCTTCGCGCTCCGGGCGGCGAGGGTGCACCGCCGCGACGGGGGCGTGCAGGAGGGCACGCAGGTGCAGGAGTTCGCCTCGACGAGCGACCCATCAGCGCGGATGTACTTCTCCAACCGGGTGGTGCAGGTGACCTTCCCGGACCTGCGGCCGGGCGACGTGGTCGAGCTCCAGTGGCGGGTCGACGACGTCTCGCCCCGCAACGCCTTCGCCGACTACTTTGGCGATTTCCAGTTCATCCAGGCGAGCGTGCCGCGCGACCGCTGGCGCTACGTGCTGCGCTCGCCCACGACCCGCGAGATGTTCGTGCACACCGCGGCGCTGCCGGGCAACCGTGCGGTGACCGCGACCTCCCGCGTCGACGACGACGCCACGGTCCGCACCTGGACCGCCGAGGACGTCCCCGCGGTCGCCCCCGAAGACCACGCGCCGGGCTTCGCCGAGCGCGCCGCCTACCTCCACGTGAGCACCTACCGCGACTGGGCCGCCGTGGGCCGCTGGTACTGGGGCCTCGTGCGCGACCAGCTCATCGCCGACGACCGGCTGCGCGGCGTGGTGCGCGACATCACCCGCGGCCTCACCGACGACCGCGCGAAGGTGCGGGCCATCTACAACTGGGTCATCGCCCACACCCGCTACGTGGCGCTGGAGTTCGGCATCCACGGCTTCAAGCCGTACCTGGTGCCGCAGATCTGCGCGCGCGGCTTCGGCGACTGCAAGGACAAGGCGTCGGTGATCGTCACCATGCTCCGCGAGGCGGGCATCGAGGCCTCGCTCGTGCTGCTGCGCACCCGGCACAACGGCAACATCGCCACCGAGCCGGCGTCGCTCGCGGTCTTCGACCACGCGATCGCGTACGTGCCCTCGCTCGACCTCTTCCTCGACGGCACCGCGCAGCACAGCGGCGTCGACGAGCTGCCCGGCGGCGACCAGGGGGTGATGGCCCTCGTGGTCGACGGCCGCGGCGACGCCCGCCTGGTCCAGACGCCCGTGTATACACCGGAGCGTAATCGCACGGTCGCCACCGCGGAGCTCACGCTGCGCGCGGACGGCGGCGCGGCGCTGTCGGTCACCCAGGAGCTGCGCGGCCCCAACGCGGCGGGCGCGCGCAGCCAGCTGGAGGCGCAGGCCACGCGGGTCGAGCGCATCGAGGACGACCTCCGCGAGCTGCTGCCGGGCGTGCGCGTGACCTCGGTGCGCGCCGAGGGCATCGAGGACGTCGAGCGCCCCGTGCGCCTCACCTACGAGGCGACGGTGCCGACCATCGGCACCCGCCAGGGCGACACGGTGCTGCTCTACGGGGCCTCGCCGGTGCAGCTCACGCGGCGCTTCGCCACGCGCTCGACGCGCTCGCACGACCTTGTGCTGGGCGTGCCGAGCATGATCGAGGAGTCGCGCACCATCCGCCTGCCGCCCGGCGCGAGTGTGGTGGAGGTGCCGCCGCCGGTGCGCCTGGAGGGGCCCTTCGGGCGCTTCGAGTACGCGATCACCGCGCAGGGCAACACCCTGGCGGTGCGGCGGGTGACCGTGCTCTCCCGCGACCGGGTGCCGCCCGCCGAGTACGGGGCGTTCCGGGAGTTCTGTCAGGCCGTCGACGACGCCGTCGCGCGGCGCATCGTGCTCCGGCTCCCCGCGGCGGGCCGGGCGGAGGTGGCCCGATGATCCGTCCCACGAAGGTTCCCGCGGGCCTCGCGCTCGCGCTGGTGGTCTCGGCCTGCTCGCACCATCCGCGCCCGGCGCCGGCGGCGCCCTCCATCGCCGAGCTCCGCCGCCGCGCCGCGCGCTCGGCGCCCGACTCGCCCGCGGCCGTCGACGCCACGCTCGCCGAGCTGGTCGCGCCCGGTGGGTCCCTCGCCGCGGCCGCGTCGGGCATCGACGCGCTGGTCCGCGCGCGGCCGGGCGATCCGCGGGTGCGCTTCGCCGAAGGGCTCGTGGCGGCGCAGCGCGGCGACTTCGAGCGCTCGCTGATCGCCTGGTGCGCCGCCGTCGAGGCCGCGCGGACGAGCGTCGACCCGATGGCCCCCGCCATCGCCGAGGCCGTGGCCCCGAAGCTCGTCTCGCTGCGCGGCGACGTGCGCGACTTCGCGACGCCCTTCCGCCGCCTCGTCGACGCGGTGGCGACGGACCCCGGCCGCCTGGGCGCGGCGGCCGCGACCGAGCTCGTCGAGACCGCGGTGCGCTGGGCCCGCGAGTCCGGCGACGGCGGGTCCGCCGCCCGCTGGACGGCCGCGTCGGGCTGCGTGACCGCGTGGACCATCGCCGGCCCCTTCGGCCCGCTGCCGATGCTGCGCTTCGACGAGGCGCTCGACCCCGATGGCAGCGGCCCCCTGCAGGCGGCCTATGACCTCGGGCCGGGGCGCGGGCTCCAGCCGACCTACACCGTGCGGGCCCGCGGCTGCGCGGCCAACCTCGGACGGGGCGTGACGCTCACGGGCGTGCTCTTCGCGGCCACGGACTTCACGCTCCCGCGCGAGGAGACGGTCTCCGTCCGCGTCGAGTCGCCCAACCTCTTCTCCTTGCTCGTCGACGGTGTGCCCGTCGCGGGCATCGACCCGCGGCGCTCGGCCGTCGGGGCCGTCGCCGAGGCGCGACTCCGGCTCCCGGCGGGCGCGCACACGCTGCGCATCAAGGTCGCGAGCACCTACCACTCGCCGCTGGTCATCGCGACGGTCACCGACCTCGCGGGCCACGCCGTCGCGACCTTCGCGCCCGCCCGGCGATCGGCGGCCCCGGTGCCCCCGCGGGTGCTGCCGGTTCCGCCGTCGCCCGCGGACGACGCCTTCCTCCCGACCGCCGGCATCGGGGCCTTCGACCGCTACGTGCTCGCCGAGCTGGCCTTCTCGCGTCGGCACCCCATCGCGGCGCGCGAGCTCCTGCGCACCCTCCTCGGCGACGCGGCCACGCCCACCACGCTCATCGCGTGGGGCTCGGTCGCGCAGGCCGACCCCCTCGTCCCGCCCGCGCAGGCCCGCGACCGCGCCCGCGACGCCTTCGAGCGGGCGGGGCGGGGCGACCCGCAGGCGTACTTCCCGGCCCTGGCCCTCGCGCGCATGGCCTCCGAGGACGAGCGCGGCGACGAGGCCCTCACGCTCGCGCGCGACGCGGCGCGACGCTTCCCCGACAACCCCGAGGTGCTCTCCGACCTCGCGACGCGGCTCATGGACCGCAACTGGGACGGCGAGGCCCGCACCTTACTCGACCGGGTAAGGGAGCGGCTGCCCGCGGTGTGCTGGCCCGCGCGGCTGCAGCTCTCGCTCGCGCAGCGGCACGGCGACGGCACGGCGGAGTCGGCGCTGGCGGACGAGATCCGGCGCTGCGACGCGCTCTCCGACGCGCCGGCCTCGGTGGCGCTGCGGATGCGGCGCTTCGACGCGGCGGCGCGGGAGTACGAGCGCCTGCTCGCGGACGACCCCGAGGGCCGCGGGCTGCGGCGGGCTCAGGTGGAGCTGCTGCGAACGAGCGGGCGGCGCGAGGAGGCGCGGGCCGCGGCGAGGGCGCTGCTGGCGGAGATGCCCGAGGACGACGCGCTGCGGGCCGACCTCGCGGACCTCGACCTCGCCACGGGGCGCCCCGACGAGGCGCGGGCGACGCTCGACCAGGAGCTGTCGCGGCGGCCCGCGGAGCTCGCGTCGCTCTACCGGCTGCGGTCGTTCCTCGCCGGGCGGGAGGACCTCCAGCCGTGGCGCCAGGACGGGCGTCGCGTGCTGCGCGACTTCGAGGCGTCGGGGCACACCTACGAGAGCGCGGCGGTGCTGGTGCTCGACTACACCGTGCGCCGCACCTACCCCGACGGCTCGGCGCAGGAGCTCACGCACAACGTGGTGCGGGTGCAGACGCAGGAGGGGGCGGACGCGTTCGGGGAGTTCCAGCTGCCGCCGGGGGCGACGCTGTGGCGCATCCGCACGCTGAAGGCCGACGGCCGGGTGCTGGAGCCCGAGGAGATCGCCGGCAAGGACTCGCTCTCGCTGCCCGACCTCCGCCCCGGCGACGCGCTGGAGTTCGAGTACGTGCGCACGCTCCCGCCGTCGGACGCGGCGCCCGGGGGGTTCTCCTCCGACCGCTTCTATTTCCGCGGCTTCGAGGTGCCCTACGACCGGTCGGAGTACGTCGCCGTGGTGCCGCGGGAGATGGAGCTCACCATCGACCCGCGGGGGCCGGCCCCGCCGCTGGCGCGCACCGATCGCGGGGGGTTGATCGAGTACCGCTGGCTCGTCCGGCAGAGCGACCGGATGACCCCGGAGCCGCGCTCGGTGATGGCGCGGGAGTTCATCCCGAGCGTGGCGGCGGGCTACGGCGCCACCTGGGAGCGCCTGGTCGACGCCCTGCGCTCGCGGCTCATCGAGCAGGACCCGGCGGACCCCGAGGCCGTCGCCCTCGCGCGGCAGATCACGCCCACGGCGCGCACCCCGGGGGAGCGTCTGCGTCAGCTGCACCACTGGGTGCTCGACAACATCCAGCAGGAGGGCTCCGGGACGCCCTTCGAGGTCGCGCCGCGGATGCTCGCCGCGCGCGCCGGGCATCGCACGCGGGTGCTCTGCTACCTGCTGAAGCAGGTCGATGTGCCGTGCGACATCGCCCTCGTGCGGCAGGGCAGCGGCGACTCCACGCCCTCGACGCTCGCCGACGACGAGACCTATCAGTCCCTCCTGCTGCGGGTGCGCACCGAGGCGGGCGAGCAGTGGGTGACCGCCGCGGACGCCAACGCCCCGACGCTGTACGTCCCGCCGGCGACGGCGGGCGGCGAGGCCCTGCTGCTCACCGCGGGGGCGCCCCGATCGCGGGTCTCGGCCCTCGACATCGCCGCGCACGGCCGGCAGCTCACGGTCAACCTGGCGCTCTCCGCCGACGGGTCGGGTCGCGCGACGGTGCTCGAGCGCCTGCGGGGCTATGCCGCCACCGGCGCGCGGGCGGCGATGCGGCGCCTCGACGCGGCCAACCGCGACCGGCAGTTCGAGGCCTACGTCGGGGCGATGGTCAGCGGTGCGACGCTGGAGTCGCTCAACGTCGAGGGCACCGAGGACGTCGAGGCGGACATGGTGTTCCGGTACACCTTCCGCGCGCCGGGCATCGCGCGCCGGGACGGCGGGCGGCTGCGCTTCGACGGGATGTTCCGCGCCGAGGCGGGTCGGGCCTACGCCGAGCTGCCCGAGCGCCGCTTCCCGCAGTGGAACGGCGACCCGGTGAACGCCTCGCTCTCCCTGACCGTGCGCCTGCCGGACGGGGCCGCGGTGGGCGCGCTGCCCGCGGACGCCAGCGAGGAGTCCGTCGGCGGCGTGCGCTGGTCACTGCGCTGGCAGGCCCAGCCCGGTGGCTTCAGCGTCGAGCGCCGCGTGGTGGTGCCGACGGGCCGCGTCGCGCCGACGGACTACCCCGCCTTCGCGTCCGCCCTCCGGGCCCTCGACACCGCGGACACCCGCGAGGTCGCGATCACCCTCCACCCCTGAGGCCGTACGCCCTTAAGGGCTCTGAGCCCTTAAGGGGCGCCCAGCACCTGCACCTCACCGAAGGGCGACTGTTCGATGAGCTGCATCGCGCGGAAGCGGTAGACGGTGACGTCCGGCCGCAGGTAGCCCGGCGCCGGGACCGCGCGCTCCAGCGCCAGCGTGCGGAGCGCGGCCACCGGGTCCGCCGGGGCCGCGCCGGGGAGGGAGGGGAGCACGTACTCCCAGCTGGTCATGCGTTCGAAGCCCACCGACCAGCCCGGCGCGGGCGCCGCTCGACGCAGGAACTCCGGCGTGCGCACGCCGAGCACGCCCTTGTCGTGGAAGAGCGACACGGTGATGCGCCGGGTGAGCAGCGCGTCGCGGAGGCGGCCGTAGCGGTCCTGCAGGGGCGAGCTCCATCGGTTGATGATGGCGAAGCTGCCGTCGAGCAGCGCCCGCGCCACCGAGCCGCCGCGGGTCGAGCGCCAGAGCAGCGGGGCGTCGCCGTCGCGCACCACGATGCCGACCTCCACGGAGCGGGCGCGCCGAAGCGACTCGGGGAAGATCCGCTCGGAGGGCGAGGCCGCGCCGGAGAGCACGAGGCGGGCGACGGAGACCAGGCGCCGGGCGTCCTCGGGGCTCATCGTGATGGGCTCGTCGCGCTCGTACAGGGCCGTGGTCTCGTCGAGGAAGGCCGCGCTCAGGCCGCTCACGGGCGCGAGGGCCGCGAGGCGGGCGCCTACGCTCGACAGGGCCCCGCCGCGCACCGTGCCGTCGGCCCGCACGAGCAGGCCGTCGAGGTGCGCGCGCTGGAGGATGGCGCCCACCGCCACGCCGTCGTTGCCGCGGAGGGCGGCGGCGAGGCCGGGCACGCGGTCGGCGGAGAGGAGGGTGGTCTCGATCGCCGGGAGCCCGAGCGGCACGGCGCCCAGCACGGCGACGGTGCCGCGGTCGCGGAGCTGCTCGACGAGCCGGTCGTAGCGGCGGGACCACGGCGCCCGGACGAAGCCGCCGCGCCACGCGGACCCGAGGGCGACGACCAGCAGCGCCCCGAACGTCGCGATGATCCAGAGGGCCTTGCGCATGGGCGGCGGACCCTAACGCCAAGCGGGCCGCTTCACCATCGACGCGGTTGCGCCGATGCGGGCGGTTGGGGGTATCCTCCGCGCCCCATCAGGTATCGAGAGGAGCACTGCGCCGTGATCATTGGAGTTCCGAAAGAGATCAAGACCCGTGAGTACCGCATCGGCATGACGCCCGCGGGGGTTCGTCAACTAGTGGCCCATGGGCACTCGGTGATCGTCGAGACGCGGGCGGGCGAGGGGTCGGGCCTGCGCGACGAGGCGTTCACCCAGGCCGGCGCCACCATCGCGCAGTCCGCGAGCGAGGTCTGGCACCGCGCCGACATGGTCATGAAGGTGAAGGAGCCGCTGCCGGCGGAGTTCGAGTACTTCCGCCCCGGGCTGGTGATCTACACGTACCTCCACCTCGCCGCCGAGCCCGTGCTCACGCGCAAGCTCATCGAGAAGAAGGTGCGCGCGGTCGCGTACGAGACCATCCAGCTCCCCGACGGGTCGCTGCCCCTGCTGCGCCCGATGAGCGAGGTCGCGGGCCGCATGGCCGTGCAGGCCGGCGCCACGTCGCTGGAGAAGTGGCGCGGGGGCAAAGGGGTGCTGCTCGGCGGCGTCCCCGGCACCCGGCGCGGTCGCGTGGCCATCCTCGGGGGCGGGGTCGTGGGCCGCAACGCCGCGAAGATCGCCATCGGCATGGGCGCGCAGGTCACCGTTCTCGACGTGAAGTCCGAGACCATGGACTACCTCGAAGACATCTTCGGCGGCGCCATCGAGACGCTCTACTCCAACCCCGCCAACCTGGAGGAGGCCGTCACCCGCGCCGACCTCGTCATCGGCGCCGTGTTGGTCCCCGGCGCAGTGGCCCCGCGGCTCGTCGACCGCGCGCTCGTCTCCAAGATGGAGAAGGGCTCGGTCATCGTCGACGTCGCCATCGACCAGGGCGGCTGCATCGAGACCGTGCGCCCCACCAGCCACGACAACCCCACCTACGAGGTCGACGGGGTCATCCACTACTGCGTGCCCAACATGCCCGGCGCCGTGGCGCACACCTCGACCTTCGCGCTCACCAACACCACCATCCGCTACGCCATCGCCATCGCCCACCACGGCGTCGTCGAGGCCGCGAAGCGCGACCCGGTGCTGGCCCTCGGCATCAACTGCTTCGACGGCGCGTGCACCTACGACGCCGTCGCGCAGGCCCACGGCATCGACTACGTCCCGCTGGCGACCGCCCTCGGCTGATCGCCGGGTCGCCCGTCGGGTCTCTCCCCCTCCAATCCCACATCCCCCCCCCTTCGGAAACCTCGTGGTCATGAACTTCATCGAAGAGCTCCGCGCGCGCGGCTTGTTCCAGGCCGCCTCGGACGAGGCGGGCCTCGCCGAGGCCCTCGGCGCTGGCGCCGTCACCGGGTACATCGGCTTCGACCCGACGGCGGCCAGCCTCCACGTCGGCAGCCTCTTCCAGATCCTGCTGCTGCTGCGCCTGCAGCGGGCGGGGCACCGCCCCATCGCCCTGGTGGGCGGCGGCACCGGGCTCATCGGCGACCCGAGCGGCAAGTCCGACGAGCGCGCGATGCTGTCCCCCGAGCGCCTCGCGGAGAACCTCTCGGGCATCCGCGGACAGCTCTCGAAGTACCTCGACTTCGACGGCGGCGCGACCGGCGCGGTGCTCGTCGACAACGCCGAGTGGCTCGGCTCCATCGGGCTGCTGGAGTTCCTGCGCGACATCGGCAAGCACTTCTCGGTCAACGCGATGGTGCAGCGCGACTCCGTGCGCAACCGCCTCGAGCAGCGCGAGCACGGCATCTCGTACACGGAGTTCAGCTACATGCTCCTCCAGTCGTACGACTTCCTCGCGCTGCACGACCGCTTCGGCTGCCGGCTCCAGCTCGGGGGCAGCGACCAGTGGGGCAACATCGTGTCGGGCGTCGACCTCGTGCGGCGCCTGCGCAACACCGAGGTCTTCGGGCTCACCACCCCGCTGCTCACCCGCAGCGACGGGAAGAAGTTCGGCAAGAGCGAGGCGGGCAACGTGTGGCTCGACCCCGCCCTCACGTCGCCCTACGAGTTCTACCAGTTCTGGCTCAACGCCTCGGACGACGACGTCGAGCGCTACCTGCTCGCGCTCACCCTCGAGCCCATCGACGGCGTCGCGGCCGCCGTCGGCGAGCACCGCGCCGAGCCCGCGAAGCGCATCGCGCAGCGCCTCCTCGCCGCGTCGCTCACGCGCTTCGTGCACGGCGCCGACGCCCTCGCGAGCGCGCAGCGCACCACCGACCTGCTCTTCCAGGGGGGCGACCTTCGCGCCCTCGCCGCGGACGAGCTCGCCGCGGCCTTCAAGAGCGCCCCCAACCACGCGCTCGCGAAGGCCTCGCTCGGCACCCCCGAGGCGGGCTTCGTGAAGGTGCTCGCCGACGCCGGGCTCTTCAAGTCCCGCTCCGAGGCCCGCACCTTCGTGGGGCAGGGCGGCGCGTCCATCAACGGCGTGGCGGTCTCCGACGTGCAGCGCGTGCTCACGCTCGACGACCTGCTCCCCGGCGGCTTCATCGCGCTCCGCAAGGGGCGCAAGAGCTGGCACGTGGTGCGCGTCACCGAAGGGTGATGCACCGAAGCCGCAGCCTGCGGTAGAGTCCCAAGAGATGCTTTCCCACAGGTTGTTGGCGGTGGTGTTCGGCGCGGGTCTCCTCGCGGGGTGTTCGTTTCCCACGGAGGAGTTTCGCGCCCGCGGGGCCTTCGAGGACGCGGGCGTCACCGACCGCGGCGGCGACCTCGGCCTCGACGTCCCGGCCGACCAGGGGGCGCCCCTCGACGTTCCCGTCGACGGACCGCCCACCGCCGACGCCGGTGCCGACGTCGTCGGGGTCGACACGGCCCCGATGGTCGACGTCCCGGCGATGGGCTGCAGCGCCGACGTGGCCTGCGCCGCGGGCTCGGCCTGCTGCGGCGGCACCTGCGTCGCGGTGCAGTCCGACGACCGCAACTGCGGGGCCTGCGGCAACGCCTGCGCCGCGGGGCGCTCCTGCTGCAACGGCGCCTGCACCGACGTGACGAGCGACACCTTCAACTGCGGCGCGTGCGGCGGCGTGTGCGACTTCAGCAACGGCACCGCCCGGTGCGCTGCGGGCGTATGCGCGGGCGGCACCTGCACCGCGGGCTACGGCGACTGTGACAGCGACGCCACCAACGGCTGCGAGACCAACCTCGGCGAGTCGCCGCAGCACTGCTCGATGTGCGGACGATCGTGCATGCCCGGCGCCAACGCGACGGCGCGCTGCGAGTCGATGGCGTGCCGCACCACCTGCGACCCCGGCTACGGCGACTGCGACGGCAACGCGGGCACCGGCTGCGAGGCGCAGCTCTCGACCTCCAGCGCCCACTGCGGGTCGTGCGGGCGCGCGTGCGCCAGCGCAGCCAACGCGACGGGCGTGTGCCTCTCGGGCACCTGCGGCCTCGCTTGCGCCGCGGGCTTCGCGGACTGCGACGGCAACGCCGCCAACGGCTGCGAGGTCAACACCCAGACCTCGGTCTCCCACTGCGGCGCGTGCGGGGCGCTCTGCGCGCGAAGCAACGCCGTCGTGGCGTGCACGGCGGGGGTGTGCGGCATCACGGGCTGCGTCACCGGCACGGGCAACTGCGACTCCAACGCGGCCAACGGCTGCGAGACCAACACGCGGCTCGACTCTGCCAACTGCGGCGCCTGCAGCCGGCCGTGCACGGGCACGCAGGTGTGCGCCAACGGGGCGTGCCAGGCGACCTGCGCCGCGGGCTCGACGCTCTGCGCGGGGGCCTGCGTCGACACGGCGACCAACGCGGCCCACTGCGGGTCGTGCGGTCGGGCGTGCGCGCTCAGCAACGCGACGGCGGGCTGCGCCGCGGGGGCCTGCACGCTGGCGAGCTGCAACGCGGGCTTCGGCAACTGCGACGGCAGCGCGGCCAACGGGTGCGAGGTCAACACCAACACCGACGCGCGCAACTGCGGCGGCTGCGGCGAGGTGTGCAACTCCACCAACGGGACGGCGTCGTGCCTGGCGGGGCAGTGCCGCATCGCCTGCGCGGCGGGCTTCGCGGACTGCAACGCCGACCCCGACGACGGCTGCGAGACCAACCTGCGCACGAGCGTGGCCAACTGCGGGATGTGCGGCCAGGCGTGCTCCGTGGCCAACGGCACCGCGACGTGCCTCTCGGGGGCGTGCGCCGTCGGGGGGTGCGCGCGCGACTACGCCAACTGCGACGGCATCGCGGCCAACGGGTGCGAGGTCAACACCAGCCGCGACGTGTCCCACTGCGGGGCGTGCAGGGCGGCGTGCAGCCGCGGGCAGTTCTGCTCGGGCTCGGTGTGCCAGCTCGCCTGTGGCCTCGGGCTGACGGCGTGCAGCGGGCAGTGCGTCGACCTGCGCGCGGACGAGGTGAACTGCGGCTCGTGCGGGCGCCGGTGCTCCCTCGGGCTCACCTGCCTCTCCGGGGCGTGCGGTTATCCGCCGCCGTCCAACGACGTCTGCGCGAGCGCCGCGGACGTCAACCTGGCCGCGGGGTCGCGCATCACGCTCAGTGGAACGCTCCAGGGCGCGTCCCGGCAGGTGTCGCCGCCGTGCGGGGCGCTGGGTACGGCGGAGGTGTTCTACCGCCTGACGCTCACCCGGCGGGAGTTCGTGTACGCCGACACCTTCGGCTCGATCGCCGACACCAAGCTGTTCTTCATGAGCTCGTGCTCGTCGCCGACCCCGGCGCAGACGGTGGGCGACGCGGTGTGTGACGACGATCGCGGGCTCACGTGCACGGGCGGCACGACCGGCGCGCAGGTGTTCACGGTGCTCCCCGCGGGGACGTACTACCTCGCGGTGTCGCTCCAGGCGGGCACGGCCAACACCTTCGCGCTGCACATCGAGCACCTGCCGGTGGGCGGCGGGCGGGTCGCGCCGCTCGCGCGCGGGAGCAACTCCCTCACGGGTACGACCTCGGGCGTCAGCGGATACAGCGGCTCGAGCTGCGGCGGTAGTGGTCCGGAGGCGGCGTTCTGGTGGGTGTCGTGCCCCGAGACGGTGGCGGGATCGTTCAGCGCGTCGACCTGCCTGGGCACGACCTTCGACCCAGTGCTCAACCTCCTCAACGGCTCCGGGGCGGGGCAGGTGTGCAGCACCACGCCGCTCACCACGTTGTTCTGCTCGACCAACAGCGCGTCGATCTCGCAGACCGTCGCGGCGGGCGCCGGGCTGCATGCCCTCATCGTCGACGGCTACGGCCTGACCTTTGGGGTGTACAGCGTGAGCTCGACCCGTCCCTGAGCGCGGAGCTTCAGCGTCGAGGTGGGGTGCTGACCAAAGCACGGGGGACGAGGAGAGTCGCGTTGACGCCGTCGCGGGCGCGGCGATACCGTGGTTCGCGATGGAACACCCTCGAGGGTTCGGGTTGCGTACTGGTGTCCTGGCGCTGCTGATCGCGGCGTTGGGGGCGGGGTGCGGGGGCGGCGACACTCCGAGCGCGGCGGACACCGGCGTGACGGACGACGTCGGGAAGACCGACGTCACGATGCCGACGGACAACGGGACGCCCACCGACACCGGCGGCGGTACGGACACCGGAGGTGGCACGGACACGGGGCCCGTCGATGCGGGGGAGACCCTCGACGCGGGCGACGCGGGTGCGCCGACGGATACGGGTCCGACCGACAGCGGGACGCCGTCGGACGGGGGCGGCGACGGGGGCGTTCGTCCGGACGGGGGCACGAGGCGGGCGCGCGCGGGTGCGTCGCTGGTGTCGGCCGGGTCGCTGATGCGCTCGTCGAGCTTCCAGATGATTTCGACGCTGGGCGGGCGAAGCGTCCAGCAGACGACCTTGCAATCGCCCAACTTCCGGCTGCGTGGCGGCCTGGTGGGCACGATCGGAGCGCGCTGAGAATGAAGACCACGATGAACAAGGGACTCGCGATGAAGACCGTGCGGCGTGCGATGGGAGCCCTGGTGCTGGCGGCGATGTGCGCGGTGCCCGCGGTGGCATCGGCGCAGGTGCCGTCGACGATGATCCACCAGGGGCGGCTGCTCGACCGCTCGGGCAACCCCTCGACGGGCTCGCAGTCGGTGGTCTACCGCATCTACGACAGCGCCACCGGCGGCGCGCCCATCTGGACCGAGACGCTGACGGTGACCCTGGACGACGGGTACTTCTCGACGCAACTGGGCGCGACGACGCCGCTGACGCCGACGGTGTTCGCGGGTCGCACGCGCTTCCTCGGGGTGACGGTGGGCACCGACCCGGAGATGACGCCGCGCGAGCCCATCGGCAGCGTGCCGTACGCGCTGGTGGCGACCAACGTGGTGGGCGACATCACGCCGACGAGCATCACGGTGGGCGGGATGCAGGTCGTCGACTCGACGGGTCGCTGGGTGGGCGCGTCGAGCGGTCCGTCGGGCCCGGCCGGCCCGATCGGTCCTGCGGGCCCTGCGGGCGCGGCGGGCCCTGCGGGTTTGACGGGTCCTGCGGGCCCTGCGGGTCCTGCGGGCCCGACGGGCCCTGCGGGTCCGTCGACGGGCAACATCGGGTGTGAGCGCGGGTTGTTGCTGGGTGGCGTTTGCGTGCTCCAGATCGACAACAGCGGCCCGGGCTCGGACTGGAACCTCGCGGCGAGCACCTGCGCGGGCTTCGGTGGGGATCTGTGCAGCCCGACGCAGTACTCGGTCATCCGCGACGACCAGAATGGGACCGGGCGGTACATGTTCTTCACCGATGGCACCCGCCGCGCGGTGTGGTCGTCGAACTTCTCGGACAATGACGCGAACCGGATCGGCACCTATCTCCAGAGCGCGGATGATCCCACGACCAGCAACGGCTACAGCTACGCCTGCTGCGCCAACATCACCCCGCCGGAGTACCGATCCCGCTCCACCACCGAACTGGTCCGCGCAATGGGCTCGAGCGACCAGGGCGTTCAGGTGACCTATCTCAACAGTCGTGAGGAGAGCTCGGGGCTCCTTGCCGCAAACATCTGTGCTTCGCTGCGAAGCGACCTGTGTTCGAAGAGCCAATACGTGACTCTCAATGATGCAGGTAGGTTCTCGGGAGCCACGCGTCGCCTTACGCGTGAGTTTTCGGACAACGACAACAACCTGTTCAACTCGGTGGTGGGGTCAAACACGGCAGACAATCCCCTGTGGAACAACCCTTGGGCCTTTGCCTGTTGTGCATCCCAGCGACCGGTGGACAACTCCTGCCCCTCGTCAGGCACCGTCATCAACAATGTCTGCGTGATGGCCATCAACACGATCGAAGACAGCAGCTTCCTCGACGCTGCACGTGCCTGTGCCCGTCTTGGTGCGGACATCTGCAGCAACAGCCAGATGCAGAACATCCGCAACATGGGTCGGTTGGCCGGCATTCGGGCTTGGACGAACACCGGAGCGGATAACGACGCGAATCGGGTAGGTGGACTTCTGCCGGCCATGCCGGACAATCCGAACCCGCTGACGGACCGCTTCGGCTACGCCTGCTGCCTCTGATTTCTTCTCCGTCGCAACCTTCCTACCTCTGCCGCCGACATGCCCTCCGCGCTCTTCTTGCGCTGAAGGAAATGCCATGAACTCACGAACACTTGCGCTCGCGACGTTGACAGCCTTGCTTGGCTGTGTGCCCGAGACTCGAGTCGAACCCCGGGATGTTCCCGACGGCGGGAGTGACTCGGCCGGTCTCGATGTCACGACGTCAGATCAGCCAACTGAAGAAACCGCCCGAGATGTGGCTGGCACAGATGGTTCCGTAGACGATCGGCATGACTCATCGCACGTCGATGTCCTGCCTCAGGACATAGTCGCGGATGCCAGTTCTAATGTCGATGTTTCGGATGCGTCCGTCGACCCCGGGGATCGGTTTCGGCCATCCGATGTATTGGGAGAGTCCGACGGTTCCACGGATGCGGGTGCCACGGACGCGGGGTGCCCTGCTTGCGCGGCGACCAACGCAGTCGCGGCCTGTATCGCAGGTGTTTGTAGAATCGGTCGCTGCAATGGTAGTTTCGGTGACTGCAACGGCGCCTTTGGTGACGGTTGCGAGACTGCACTGAGTTCCATGGAGAACTGTGGGGGGTGTGGGGTTTCATGTGGCGCCCACGGTGTTTGCGTATCCGGTCGATGTACACTTCAGCGAAGTTGCCCGATGACACCGGAGCGAGGATGCGGTCTGGTCTCGGTAGTGGGCGGTATTTTCCAACTTGGTTCACCAGAAGCCAGCACCGGCGAACCACTCCCTGGAACGGTGACCGTCTCATCGGTGCTGGTAGATACGCACGAAGTCACGGTCGCACGGTTCCGACGGTTCTGGTTGGCAGGGCACCCGGTACCTACTGCGTCGGTGCGATATCCGAATGGTACGACCTTCACCGTCGGCGCCGTAACGGAACCAGTAAGTCCTGTCACGGGATCGTTCTGCAACTGGACCTCAGGTGTTGGCAGCCGCGAGGCACATCCGCTAAATTGTGTCGACTGGTCGACCGCGCAGGCGTTCTGTGTATGGGATGGCGCGCGACTACCATCCGAGGCTGAGTACGAGTACATCTCACGCATTCGAGATGTGATCGGATACCCATCTCCCAGGCGATATCCATGGGGAGATGCTCATCCGATTGAGATGTCTTCGGTGTATCCTCGGCCGGCTCCTTGCGAGAGAGCGCAGTTCGAGAACTGCATAGGCGATGACGGCGGACGGACCCGTCGGGTCGCGAGCTTCCCAGCCAACGGTGGGATCTTCGACTTGGCTGGTAACGTGGCTGAGTGGGTTGCCGATGCTGCTGATAACTATGGATTCGCACCATGCTGGGGTCCGGCTCCGGTGACGCTTCTCAATCCTATTTGCGTCACGGCTAGTGCGACTCGATCAACCCGTGGTAGCAGTTTTGCCGGCGCTGGCCGCGAGACTCTCCTCGCTGCGTCTAGGAGTGGCCGAACGTCTGCGACGCTGGAAGACACACTCGGCTTCCGCTGCGTGCGCTCCCCCTGAGCCCACTTCTATTCGCCGTTTCCGCCGCCCGGCGCCCCTTCGCGCAGCTTGACACCCCACAACCCCCCGACTAGTTCCCGGTCACGCCCGTGATCGAGACCCATCAGCTCACCCGCCGCTTCGGATCGCGCACTGCCGTCGAGGCGCTCACCTTCTCCATCCCGAAGGGGTCCATCGTCGGCTTCCTCGGGCCCAACGGGGCCGGCAAGAGCACCACCCTCAAGATGCTCGCGGGCTTCCTCCCGCCCACCTCCGGAAGCGCCCGCATCGGCGGCCTCGACGTCGTCACCGACTCCCTCGCCGCCCGGCGCCTCATCGGGTACATGCCCGAGAGCGTCCCGCTGCACCCGGAGATGCGCGTCCGCGAGTACCTCCGCTTCCGCGCGGAGATCAAGGGCATCACCCGCCAGCGCGACGCCGCCGTCGACCGCGCCCTCGAGCTCGCTGACGTCGCCGACGTCGCGCCGCGGCTCATCGGCGAGCTCTCCAAGGGCTACAAGCAGCGCGTCGGGCTCGCCGACGCCCTCGTCGCCCGGCCCCCGCTGCTCATCCTCGACGAGCCCACCGAGGGCCTCGACCCCAACCAGATCCTGCGCTTCCGCGACATGCTCAAGCGCCTCGGCGCCGAGCACACCATCTTCCTCTCCACGCACATCATGCAGGAGGTCGAGGCCGTCTGTGAGCGCGTCGTCATCATCCACAAGGGACACATCGCCGCCAACGGCCCCCTCGAGGAGGTGCGCGCGCAGCTCACCGGCGGCGAGCGCGACGTGGTCGTGAAGCTGCACCCGCGCGCCCACCACGACGCCTGGACGAGCGACCCCGCCGCCGCCGCCAGGGCGCTCGTCGACGAGGTGGAAGGGCTCTCGCTCCGCGGCGCCACCGCCGAGGGAGAGCTCGTCAGCGTGGTCGTGCGCTCGCTGGAGCGGGGCGACGCGGTCGAGGCCCTCGTCGCGAAGTGCGTCCACGCCGGGCTCGGCGTGCGCGCGGTGTCCCCGCAGGCGGGCAGCCTCGAACGGGTGTTCCATGCGCTCACGGGCGCGGAGGGCGAAGCGTGAGAACAGCCTGGGCGATCTACAAGCGCGAGCTCATCGGGACCTTCTGCGCGCCCCTCGCCTACGTGGTGATGGTGGCCTTCCTGGTCTTCAACGGCGTGGTGTTCTGGTTCTTCATGTCGATGACCGCGGACAACCCCGCGCTCACCGGCTCGCGCTCGCCGCTCCAGATGTTCTTCGGCAGCACCATCCTCTCGGTGCTCACGCTCCTCGTCTTCAGCCCCGCGACCACCATGCGCACCTTCGCCGAAGAGCGCCGCGCCCGCACCTTCGAGACCCTCTTCACCGCGCCCGTCACCGACCTCGAGGTCGTCGCCGGCAAGTACCTCGGCTCGATGACCTTCTACGCCGCCCTCTGGGCGCCGACGCTGCTCTACGCCCTCGTGGTCAAGCGCTACGGCCCCGTCGACTGGGGCGCGCTCGCCGCCGGCTACGCGGGGATGCTCCTCATCGGCTCGGCCTTCGTCGGCCTCGGCGTGCTCATGTCCGCCATCGCCCGCTCGCAGGTCGTCGCGTACATGCTCACCTTCATGGCCATCGGCGGCGTGATGTTCGCCCTCGGACTCGGGTCGTACGTCTTCCAGGAAGAGTCCACCCGGCGCTTCTTCTCCTACGTAAATCTCTGGGAGCACATGGAGCACTTCTCCGTCGGGCTCATCGACTCCCGCGCCCTCGTCTATTACGGCTCCGTCGCCGTCTGCTCGCTGGCCCTCGCCACGCGAACCCTCTCGGTCCGAAGGGAGTCGTGATGAGCGACGCCGAAGCCACACCCGACAAGCCCGCGGCCGGCGACAACGCCCCGCCCCCGTGGCTCGACCGCATGATGAACGGCCCCGTGTGGGCCCTCCTCGTCGTCGCCCTCTTCGCGCTGGTGAACTACACCGCCGCGCGCCACTACCGCCGCTGGGACTGGACCTCCACCCAGCGCTTCACCCTCTCCTCGCGCTCCGTCGAGATCGTCCGCGGCCTCCGCGAGCCCGTCGAGCTCTACGTCCTGCTCTCCAGCCGCGACCCCCTCTACGCCGAGACCCACGAGCTCGCCGAGCGCTACGCCGCCGCCTCCCCGAAGGTGCGCCTGCACCGCATCGACCCCGACCGCCAGCGCGAGCGCCTCATCGCCCTCGCGCAGGAGCTCGACCCGCACCTCCTCGACCGCACCGCCGAGGGCCGCACCCTCGCCACCGCGGGCATCCTCGTGCGCCGCGGCAACCGCCACTGGGAGGTCGAGCGCGAGCAGCTCCACGAGCTCGGGCCGCAGCAGCAGGGCGAGGAGGGCAACGACGCCTCGCGCCTGCTCAACGCCAAGATCACCGTCGAGCGGCGCATGTCCGAGGCGCTGCTCCAGGTCGACCGCGAGCGCGCCACCACCCTGTGCTTCTCCGCGGGCCACGCCGAGATGCCCCTCGCCTCGGGCGACCGCGCCGCCGCGGGCCTCGCCGACGACCTCCGCCACCTCAACTTCGTCGTGCGCGAGGCGGAGATCCGCGGCCAGACGGGCGTCCCCGCGGACTGCGACGCGCTCGTCATCGCCGGGCCGCAGCGGGCCTGGGCGCGCGAAGACTCCGACGCCGTCGTGCGCTACCTGCGCGGCGGCGGCAACGTGGCGATGTTCCTCGACCCCGTGGTGCTGGAGGGCAGGGTGGTCCCGACGGGCCTCGAAGACGTCGTGGGCATGGCGGGCATCGGCCTGCCGCCCGCGGTGATCGTCGAGTCCGACGCCGACCACCTGCTGCCCGACTCCCCCCCGGTGCACTTCCGCGCCGACACCTGGAACGAACACGAGATCACCGGCGACCTCCGCGGCGCCTCGGTGCTCGTCGGCATGGCCCGTCCCGTCGTGCGCGCCGAGGGCTCGCAGGGCGCCACCTCGCTGCTGCTCTCCAGCCCGCAGGCCTGGGGCGAGACGGCCATCGCCGAGCTCCTGCGCACCTTCGTGCCCTCCAAGGGCGCCGACGACGTGCAGGGGCCGGTGAGCCTCGCCATGGCGGGAATGATCTCCGACGGCCGCTCGCGCGGCGAGGGCGTGGCCTCCGGGCGCGTCGTCGTCGTGGGCAGCTCGGAGATGGTCGGCGCGGACTACTTCAACATCCGGGTGCGCGCCTCGGTGGCCAACGCCAACCTCGCGGAGGCCGTCATCGGGTGGATCACCGCGCGGCGCGAGCTGGTGAACATCCCCGCGCGCCCGGTCGACCGCGCGGCGCTGATGGTGAGCGGCCGCGACCTCACCAAGATCGGCGTGTACGTGATGCTGCTCATCCCGCTGGCCGCGGCCCTCGTCGGGCTCGCGGTGTCGCGCGCCAGGAAGAACATCGCGTGAAGCGCTACCGCGGACAGCTCGTGCTCGCGGCCATGATCGCGGGCTTCACGGCCTTCACGCTCTGGGACCGGCACCGCGCCACCACCGGCGACATCGACTCGCGCCGGCGCAACGTGTGGCGGGCCTTCCACCGCGAGCGCGTCGACCGCATCGAGGTGACCCACGCGAGCGGTCGCTACGAGCTCGTGCGCCGCGCGCAGGCGTGGAGCGTGCGCGTGGGGACGGTGGTTCGCCCGGCGGACGCCGTGGAGGTCGAGCGGGTGCTCTCGGAGATCGAAGGGGCCGAGGCGTCCCGCACGCTCGGGACGCTCGACGGCGACGCGCGGCGGCGCTTCGGGCTCGAGCACGCGCACACGACGGTGGTGGTGCACGAGGGCCCCGAGGTCTCCGCGCGCTTCGCCCTCGGGGGCGCCGTCGAGCGCGAGGACAAGGTGTACGTCGAGGCCGGCGCGCAGGAGGGTGGGCGCGACGCCGCCCGCGTGGGCGTGGTGCTGGCGCGCTCCTTCGGCGAGCTCTTCGACCGCATGGCGACGGCGTACCGCGACCGCGCCGTGGCCGACGTCGACCCCGGGCGGCTCGATCGCATCACCGTGACCCACGAGGCGCGCCGCATCGAGCTGACCCGCGCCGGCGGCGTGTGGCGCCTCACGGAGCCCGCCCTCGGCCGGGCCTCGCGCGGGGCGGTGGAGGCGATGACCTCGCAGCTGCGCGAGCTGCGCGCCGAGCGCGTGGTGGCCGACGACGCGGACGCGACCGCGCTGCGAAGGTACGGGCTGGAGCCGCCGCTCACGCGGGTGGAGATGCGCCGCGGGGCCATCGAGCCCGTGGTGCTCCGGCTGGGTGACCCGTGCCCGGGGCACGACGGCGAGGTGGCGGCGACCCGCGAGGGGACGGGCACCGTGGTGTGCTTCCCGCGGAGCTTCGTGGACGCGCTTCGGGTTCCGCCGGAGGGCTTGAGGGACGACCACGTGCTCGCGGCGCGGACCGACGAGGTCTCGCGCGTTCGCATCTCGGGCGGCGCCCCCGGCGGGGCCGAGCTCGTGCTCGACCGCTCGGGCGTCCACTGGGCCGCCACCCCGCGCGGCGTGACCGTCGACCCGGAGGCGCTGGAGTCGTGGCTCACCACCCTGCACGACCTCTCGACGGAGCAGCGCGTCGCCCCGGACACCCGCGCGGCGCACGGCCTCGGCGCCGACGCGCGCACCATCATCGTGGAGCGCGACGGCGTCGACGGCCATGAGCGCATCGTGGTCGGCGCCGCCGACGCGACCGGGGTGTACGCCAGCCGCGACGACGAGCCGGTGGTGCTGCGCTTCCCCCCGTCGGCGGCGGAGGTGCTGGTGGTCGACGCGCTGCGGTTCCGCCCGAGGGCGCTGCTGCACGACACCGTGGACGACCTCCGCGCGCTGCTCGTGGACGTGGGCTCGATGCACGAGGAGATCGTGCGGAGCGAAGGGGGCTTCCGGCTGTCGCGCCCGCTGGCGCAGCGCGCCGACCCCGCGCTGGTGACCGACCTGGGCCGGCAGCTGGCCGCGCTGGAGGTCGAGCGCTGGGTCCGCACGACGGCGCTGCCCGAGCACGGCCTGGCGGCGCCGCGGGCGAGGGTGGTCGCGCGCTTCGAGGGCGCCGGGGTGCAGGGCGACGGCGGCGTCGACGCGGCCGTGGCGCCGGTGCGCACCTACGCGTTGAGCATCGGCGCGAGCGCGCCCGGCGGCGGGAGCTACGCGGCGCTCGACGGCGGCCCCGGGGTGTTCGTGCTGCCCCGCGGCTTCGTCGACCTCATCACGCAGTCCCACCTCGATCGCAGCGTGGCCCTGGTGGCGCGCGACGAGCTCACCCGCCTGTCGCTGCGCTTCTCGAGCCCGGTGCGGGTGGTGACCCTCGTGCGCGACGGCGAGCGCTGGCGCACCGAAGCGGGCGCGCCCGCGGACGAGTCTCGGGTCGACGGCCTGCTCGGGACGCTCAGCGCAATGGGCGCCGTGCGGGCCTTCGCGTACGGCCCGCCGGGCCCGGAGATGGGCTTCGCGGTGCCGACGGTGGTCATCGAGGCGAGCTACGGCGGCGACGCCGGGGCGCGGCGCGAGCGCGTGGTCGTGGGCGCGCGGTACGGCAGCGGCGAGGACGCGGGGTACTACCTCCGACGCGATGGGATTGACGCGACGCTCGCGTGGCCCGAACCGGTGATCGACGCAGTGCGGGGCTTCACGCCGTAGCGCCGGTCCAACGGGGCTGCGTCGCTCCTGCGGCGCTGCGGTTCGAAGGGCGGACGCCGATGCTGGAAAGTTGCAGTAAATGCCCGGGGCTCCGTTGACGAGGCGCCGGGCAGGGCGCCATGAGAGGGGGCCGCACGGTGGCCCGGTGAGGGCGTCAGGGCCGCCGGGTGGTGCGCCGTCTCGGCATTCGGAGGGAGGTCTGCGGTGGGGCTCATTCAGGCACGACTTGAGTCGGGGTTGATCGAACACCGCTGGGGCTCCGAGGCGGTGTGTTCCAAGGTGCAGCTGGACGAGGCGCGGGCCTCCCTTCAGATGCGCTTTCTCGTCGTGGCGCCGCGCCGGCTCGACGCGCTGCGGGTCGCCCTGCGCACCGCACCCGGCGACGAGCTCGCGCGCCGTGACCTGCAGCGCCTCGGGCATCAGCTGCACGGCACCGCGGCCACGGTGGGCTTCGGCGACCTCGGCCTCCTCGGCGGTGTCGTCGAGCGCGCGGCCGCGGCGTCCCCCTACGGCGACGATCACCACGCCCGCGCAGCGGCGGCGGTCGAGCTCATCGGCGAGTACCTCGCGCGCGCCCGGGGCGAGCTCTCCCCCATCTCCCTGTCCGACGACCCGCGCTTCGTGGCCCTGCTCTCCGCGGTTCAATGAAACCCTGCGCCACATGCGGCATCCAGGCCGAAGACGGCGCGACGCGCTGTCGCCTGTGCGAGAGCCCCCTCGGCGACGTGCCCGCGCCCGCGCCCATGCTCGTCGAGGGGCGCTACGAGGTGCAGTCGACCCTCGGCCGCGGTCAGCAGGGGATGGTGTACCTCGCGCGCGACCTCGGGCTCGGCCGCCTGGTGGCGCTCAAGGTGCTGCACCCCGCGCACGCGGGCATCTCGACGGCGGCGTCGCGGCTGCAGCGTGAGGCGGCCGCGCTCGCGGCGGTGCGCAGCGACCACGTCGCGCAGGTGTATGCCTTCGGCGCGCACCGGGACACCTTCTTCCTGGCGATGGAGTACGTGGAGGGGCGCAACCTCGACGCGCTGGTGGCCGAGCACGCGGCGCACCGGGAGTTCATCCCGACGCGCCGGGGGCTGACCATCCTGCGGGAGCTCGCGGACGGTCTCACCAGCCTGCACACCGCGGGCATCGTGCACCGCGACGTGAAGCCCTCCAACGTGATGATCGAGCAGGGCACCGGGCGCACGGTGCTGCTCGACCTCGGGCTCGCGCGCTCGCTGGTGGAGCCGGTCGACCCGCGGCTCTCCTTCGTCGGGACGCCGGCGTACATGGCCCCGGAGGCCATCCTCGGCGAGGACGCCTCGCAGATCGCCGGGCACACGGACGTGTACTCGCTCGCCTGCACGGCCTTCGAGCTCTTCACCGGCGAGCCGCCGTTCTCCTTCGGCACCATCCCCGAGACCCTCGCGCACCAGATGTGGGACGCGCCGCCGCGGCTCTCCAGCCGTCGCCCGGAGCTGGCCTTCCTCGACCCGGTCCTCGAGCGCGCCCTCTGCAAGGACCCCAACGCGCGCTACCAGACCTGCGCGGAGCTGATCGCCGCGGTCGACGAGGTCTGCGCCGAGTGGCCGCGACTCCAGTGGTCGGGCGACGTCGACACGCTCACCGAGGCGCCGTCGCTGCGCCTGATGGTCATCGACGACGACGAGGTGTTCAGCGAGTTCGCGGCGGGGGCGTGCGCGCTGGCCCTGCCGGGCATCGCGCTCGACCTCGTGTGCGCGTCGTCGGGCCTGGAGGCCCTGCAGTCCGCGGCGCTCTCGCGGCCCGACGTGGTGGTGCTGGACTACGACATGCCCCTGCTCGACGGCCTGGAGACGCTCTCGTACCTCCGCGCGATGCCCGGCGGGCACGGCTCGCAGGTGATGCTGGTGAGCTCCAACATGCGGCACCTGCCCAAGTGGCGCTTCGCCGCGATGGGGGTCACGGACTTCCTGGAGAAGCCGGTCGACCTCGAGGAGTTCGCCGACACGCTCGGCGACGTGGCGGGCCGGGCCTTCGCGCACCGCCGCCGCTTCGAGCGGGCGAGGCCGCCGTGAAGGCCGACGGCGCACCGCCGGGGGCCGCCCCGGACGAGGCCGCCGCGGCGACGGAGCGAGCAGGGCAGGCCCGGGAGCGCATCGCCCTGCTCGGCACGCTCGCCGCCGGGGTGACGCACGAGATCAACAACCCGCTGACGTACGTGATGGCCAGCCTCGACCAGGCGCTGGAGGAGGTGCGCGCGCTCGCCGACGCCGTGCCCTCGCTCCACGGGACGCTGGCGATCATGCAGGAGGCCCGCGACGGCGCCGAGCGGGCGTGGCTGGTCGCCCGCGACGTGCGCACCTTCTCGCGGCGCGAGCCCGGCGCCGTGGGTCCGGTCGACCTGCGGCGGGTGCTCGACGCCACCGTGCGCCTCGCGCGCCACGACGTCTCGGCGCGCGCCACGCTGGTGCAGGACTACGCCGGGGTGCCGCCCGTGACGGGGAGCGAGGTCGGCCTGGGGCAGGTGTTCCTCAACCTGGTGATGAACGCCGCGCAGGCGATTCCAGCGGGCGACGCGCAGCGCAACCGAATCCGCATCCACGGTCGCGAGGAGCTCGGGCGGGTGATCGTGGAGGTGAGCGACACGGGCGAGGGCATCGCGCCCGGCGTGATCGAACACATCTTCGACCCCTTCTTCACCACCAAGGCCGAGGTCCTCGGCACCGGGCTCGGGCTCTCGATCACCCACGAGATCGTGAGGTCCTTCGGCGGTGTCATCGAGGTCACCAGCGAGCCGGGGCGGGGCACCACGTTCACGGTGTCGCTCGGGGCGCTGCCCCGGGAGAGCGTGCGCTCGTCGCGCCCGCCGTCGCGCATGGGCCGGGTGCTGGTGGTCGACGACGACCCGCTGGTGGCCGAGGCGGTGCGCCAGGCGCTCTCGTCGGAGAACCACGTCGCGGTGGCGTCCACCGGCTCCGAGGCCCTCTCGATGGTCTCCCGGGGCGGCGGCTTCGACGCGATCTTCTGCGACGTGATGATGCCCGAGATGGACGGGATGCGCTTCTACGACGAGGTGGCGCAGGTCGCGGGGTCGGTCGCCGAGGTGATCGCGTTCTTGTCGGGCGGGGTCGGCGACGCGGCGACCAGGGTCTTCCTGGCGCGCACCGGGCGCCCGGTGCTGGAGAAGCCCTTCGACCCGGAGGGCCTGCGCGAGTACGTGCGCGTCCGGGTGCGGGGCACCGCGGGGTAGCGCGTGGTCCGCGGTGGTATCGTCCCCGGCACCATGGACCCTGTCGCCGCGCTGCTGTTGCCCCTGCTCTTCGTGCTGCTGATCCTGGCGATGCGCTCGGTGCGCCAGGTCAACCAGTGGCAGGTCGCGCTGCGCTTCACCCTGGGGAAGTACACCGGTCGCATGGAGCCGGGCATCAGCATCGTGCTGCCGATGTTCCAGCAGATGGTCTTGATCGACACGCGCATCCGCAACCGCGACCTGCCGGCGCAGATGGTCATCACCAAGGACAACGTCACCGCGATGATCGACGCGGTGGTCTACTACAAGGTCGTCGACCCGGAGAAGGCCACGCTCAACGTCGAGAACTACGAGACCGCCGTGCGCGACCGCGCCAAGGTCGTGCTCCGCGACATCGCGGGCGAGACGACCCTCGACGACCTGCTCCAGCACCGCGACGAGGTCGCCGCGAAGGTGCGCCTCGCGGTGGAGCAGTTCGTGGCGCAGTGGGGCCTGCACGTCGAGCTCATCGCGCTGCAGGACATCCAGCTCCCGCAGATGATGCAGGAGGTGATCGCCAAGAAGGCCATCGCCGAGCGCGAGCGGCAGTTCGTGATCATCAAGTCGCAGGCCGACGTGGAGAGCGCGAAGAACTTCGCCGAGGCCGCGCGCATCCTCACCGAGTCGCCCGGCGCGATGGAGCTGCGCCGGCTGGAGGCCCTCCAGACGCTCACCGGCCACGGCGTGAGCAAGGTGATCTTCGACCTCGCGCGCCCCACGGAGGTGCACCCCGCCGCGATGGCCGCCGCCATGATGGACGACCGCACCAACGTGCGCGTCGAGCCGACGCTCAACGCCGCGGGTCAGCCGCAGACCAGCCGCGAGGAGATGACGGCGCAGACGGAGTCGATGCGCCGCGGTGCCCGCTGAGGCGATCGACGGTGAGGCGCTGCGCCGCGCGGTGATCTCCGCCGCGGGCGATGCGCGGGTGCGGGCGATGCTGGAGGCCGCGGAGGTGGCGGCGGTCGCCGCGGGGGCGCGCTGGGAGGCGAGCCACGGCGCCGTGCATGGGTACGCGGTGTCCGTCGGGCTCTGCGCCGAAGACCTCGCGAGGCTCGACGCCTCGCCCGCCACGCGCGACCTGCTGGAGCGCGGCTTCGCCATGGCGATGGCGTCCGCGCCGGACCGATCGATGACGGCGCTCGCCACGCGCTGGAACCGTCGAGGCACCGCGCACGGAGGGAGCTACCGGGAGGTCGCGCGGTCGTCCGACGCGGTCACGCTCGACGAGGCGCTGCGGCGCTACGGCGAGGTCGCGGGGTGGTCGTCGCTGCCGACCGACCTGCAGGTCGAAGAGCACCGCGGCGGGGTGCGGGTGCGCACGGCGGCGCCGCTCGATCGCGCGGCGCAGCGGCTCATCGAGGCGGCGCTCGCCTCGCTGCTGGGCGCGGGGCGCACCGTGAGCTGGTCGACCGGCTGATCCACGGTGGATCAGCCCGACGATCGGGTCGTGGATGCTTGTAGAGCGGGGAGGACGGACCGAGACGGGGAGGGGAAGCGGGTGATCGATCAGCCGCGACGACCGCCGCCGCCGCCCCCGCGGGGACCACCGCGACCGCCGCCGCCGCCGTAACCACCACCGCCGTAACCGCCGCCACCGCCGCCGCCGAAGCCGCCGCCGCCGAAGCCGCCACCGCCGCGGTTCTCGCGCTCACGGGCTTCGTTGACGGTGAGGGCGCGGCCCCCGAAGTTGAGGCCATGGACTGCCTTGATGGCGGCCTCGGCCTCGGCGTCGCTGTTCATCTCGACGAACGCGAAGCCGCGGGGGCGGCCCGTCTCGCGGTCTTCGACGATGCGAACCTCCCGCACGCCGCCGCTGGGCTCGAAGAGGGCGCGGACCTGCGACTCGTCCGCGGTGAAGGGAAGGTTGCCGACGTAGATTCTGGATCCCATGACACGACCTCGGACTGTTGTGAGGAACCAACCATCAGACCTCAACCCCGGATGAGCACCACCCCACTGCCGCCGTGGGCGGCCACTGGAGGTCTCACACACGCCTGCGAAGTATCCACTTCGGGGCGATGTGATCCCACGAGGCGATATGAGCCTATCACCGTGAAAAGGGGTTTTGTCCAGACGTCCCACGGATTTCCCCAGGCGCGAGAATCAGCCGGTGTTTGTCGTGCCCGCGAGGGCTTCGAGCCACGCCTCGGCGGGCCCGCGACGGAGCACCCCGCCGAGGTCGAAGAGGTTGATCGTGTGGACTCCGTTGGCCCGTGAGACCGCCACGTCGACGGCGAGCTCGGCGGGGTCGCGATAGCGCGGTTCGTTGCCGAGCGCGCCGACGTCCACGACGCCCACCGACACGCCCGCGGCGGCCCCGAAGCGACGGCGGGACGCGACCGCGCCCCGGGCCAGGAGGTCGAGCGCGCGGGGGCGGGGGATGAGCCCGCGGGACCAGCCCTCGATCATGGAGGTGTAGAGCATCACGCTCACGTGGTCCCAGGGGAGGGCGTCGACGGGCGCCGCGAGGGCGCGCTGCACCGGGCGCAGCCGCCCGTTGGACGGGTCGAAGAGCACGAAGGGCAGCACCGCCGCGCTGCACTGCATCCCGCGGTCGTGCACCGACCCGATGAGCGCGCGAAACTGTCGGCGCGCGGCCACCCAGCGGGCGTGGCTGATGGAGTCGATCGTGGGCCACACCGCGGTGGGCGAGCGCAGCGCCGTGGTGACCACGCCGAAGGGGGGCTCGAGGTCGACGGCGAGGTCGCGCACCCGCGCCCCGGCGGGCACGGCGTCGAGCACCTGGTGGACGAAGGCCGTGAAGCGCGGGGCGTTGAAGGCGTTGGCCCAGCGCCCGTCGGCGTCCTCGATCATCGGCCAGAGGCCCACGGCGACGCCCGCGTCGTTGCAGGCGCCCACGAGGGCGGCGATGCCCGGGAGGTCCCACGGGCGGACGGCGGCGATGAGCTCGACGTCGTAGCGCGCGAGCAGCGCCAGCGTGGCGGGGGCGGTGAGCTCGGCGAGGGGGAGGGTCTCGCTCCAGATCCGTCGGCGCATCGTCGGCTTCAGTCCGGCGCGCGGAAGGTCGTAGTCTCCGCGGGATGAAGATCCTCTACGGAGTGGTGGGCGAGGGGCTCGGTCACGCGATGCGCTCGCGGGTGGTGCTGGAGCACCTCATCGGCGCGGGGCACGAGGTGCAGGTGATGGCCTCGGGGCGCGCGGTGGACTTCCTGTCGAAGCGCTTCAGCGGGGTGCACCAGATCCATGGGTACCACATGATCCTGGAGGGGAACCGCGTGCGGCGCGCGAAGACCCTGTGGTCGAACGTCACCGCCGGGCTCACCGGCACGCCGAAGAACATCGCGGCGTACTTCGACCTCGTCGACGAGTTTCGCGCCGAGGCGGTGATCTCCGACTTCGAGTCCTGGACCTGGCTCTACGCGAAGAACCACCGCCTCCCGGTGATCTCCATCGACAACATGCAGGTGATCAACCGCTGCACCCTCGACCCCCGCGTGATCGAAGGGCACGAGGCGGAGTTCGCGCTCACCAAGGCCTTCGTGAAGGCCAAGCTGCCCTTCTGTCACAAGTACCTGATCACCACGTTCTTCCGGCCGCCGGTGCGCAAGCCCCGCACCTCGCTGCACGCGCCCATCCTGCGGCCGGAGATCCTCGCGGCGAGCCCGTCCCGCGGAGACCACCTGCTCGTCTACCAGACGGGCGGCGGCGACGAGGTGCTCATCGAGGCGCTGAAGGCCACGGGCATCGAGTGCCGGGTGTACGGCGTGCGCCGGGACATCGACGGCGACGTGCGCGACGGCAACCTGGTGTACCGGCCCATCGGCGAGAAGGGCTTCATCGAGGACCTCGCCAGCTGCCGCGGGGTCATCGCGTCCGCGGGCTTCACGCTCATGGGCGAGGCCGTGTACCTCCGCAAGCCGATGCTCGCGGTGCCCCTCGCGCGGCAGTTCGAGCAGCTGCTCAACGCGCGCTACCTCGACCTGCTGGGCTACGGCGCGTGGTCGCCCTCGCTCGACGACCCGCGGGTGATCGCGGACTTCGTGCGGGACCTCCCGCGCTTCGAGGAGACGCTCGCGGGGTACACGCAGGACGGCAACCGCGCGCTGCTGGCCGAGCTCGACGAGACGCTCGACCGCGCGGCCGCGGGGGTGATCGATGAGGGCGAAGAGGAGGACTGAGGGGGCCTACTCGAGGCCCTCGGTCAGGCCTGGGACGAGGGTCGGGTCGACGGGCTCCTCGACGAGGGCGCCGTTGCGGACGACGTAGGCCCGGGCGCGGTGCGTCGCGTCGAGGGCCACGTCGGCCTGCACCGCGCGGGGACCGTCGGGGCCGCTGAGCCGCAGCAGGAGCGCCGCGCGCGCCGGGCGACCCGGGCGCACGCCGACCCGGGCGCGCACCAGGAAGCGGGTGCCCTCGACGGCCGTGAGGGGCTGGTGCACGCGCAGCCCGAGCGCGAGCGGCGACTCGCCGACCGCGGCGAAGGCGGGGTCGTCGGCCGAGCGGGCGAGGAGCTCGAGGCCGACGTCGGGGTGGGTCCAGCGCAGGACGACCACGTCGCGGCCCTCGGCGCGGGTGGCGCGCGTCCAGGCGCGCAGGGCGGGGTCGTCGCGGCGCTCGGCGGCGATGCGCAGCACCTCGCGCTCGAGCAGCGCGCGCAGGCCCAGCGAGAGGGCCGCGTCGCCGCTGCTCTCGGAGGCGGCGCGCAGGGTGCGCAGGGCCTCGTCCTCGCGGCCGGCGCCGAGGGCGGCGAGGGCCACGCGCACCTCGACGGCGGGGTCGCCCGGGCGCAGCGCGCGCAGCGTCACGTACTGCGCGTAGGCCTCGTCGAACCAGTCGAAGGCCAGCAGGAGGTCGCCCAGGCGCTCGCGCGCGGCGGGGTCGTAGGGGGCGCCCTCGACGATCTCCGAGAAGGCCCGCAGGGCCTCGTCGCGGGTCCCGAGGCGCAGCAGGAGCTCGCCCACGCGGCTGCGCACCCGCGCGTCGGCGCCGGGGTCGCGGCGCAGGCGGTCGGCGATGGCGCGCGCCTCGGGGCCGCGGTCGACCGCGGCGAGGGCGTCCATGTACCGGAGCAGGAGGTCGATGTCGCGCGGCGCCACGGCGAGCCACGCGCGGAGGATGTCCACGCGCTGCGCGGGGGTGGTGCCGGGCGCCGCGAGGCGGCGGAGCAGGGCGTCCCAGTCGATGAGCTCGGTGCGCCCGTGCGCCGCGCGCCAGGCGAAGGCCGGGCCGAAGCGCCGGGCGAGGGCGGCGTCGAACCACTCGACCACCGACGGGTCGACCAGGCCCTCGCGCAGCACCGAGAGCGAGGCCGGGTCGCTGAGCTCGCCGAGGAAGACCTCGAGCAGGGCCACGCGGTCCTCCCACCAGCGGAGCTCGCAGCGGCGCTGGGCCTCGACCCATACATCGACCGCGCTCCGGGCGTTCCCGCCGCGGGACCGCCAGCGCTCGCGCCACAGCGCCGCGCGGAGGGTGCGCGGGAGCTGGGCGCTGGTCGGGCAGCGCATGGCAGCTGGTCCCCGCCCGCCGCCTCCGTCGGCGGGGGCGTCGAAGCGAAACGAGCGCTCCACGGTGTCGGGCGTCGCGCCCAGCAGCTCGAGCGTGGGCAGCGTCACCGAGGCCACGGCGCGCTGCACGCAGGCCTCGGTCTCCGCGTCGCGCATCGTCGAGCGGGCGACCTCGGCGAGCGAGACGCGCCCGTCGGCGCCGATGGTCGCGCGGATGGTGAGCTCCCCCGCGAGGGAGGGGCGGAGGGCCCGCTTGCGGGCCACGCAGGCGTTGGCGGCCGCGTCGGCGCTGGCGAGCGCGGCGACGAGGGAGGCGCGGCCGCCGAGCCCGAGGCCCTCGCCCGCGACGTGCGGCGTCCAGCCGGTGCCGTCGTCGATGGCGATAGGGGCGGCGCGCTGCTCGCCGAAGCGCGCGATGCCGCGCGGCGCGACGCCGTCGGCGACGCCCAGCGAGGGGAGCGAGGTGCGCGCGGCGTCCTCGTCCCAGAGGCTGGAGCGCGCGAAGACGCCGGTCGCCGCGGCGACGGGACCGAGCGCGAGCCCCGACACCGGAGTGACCAGGCCGAAGCGCGCGCCGAGGTCGGCGACGGCGCCGCGGCTGCCGCCCTGCGCGATGAGGTCGCGCACCCGGAGGTGGGCCCAGCGGCGCTGGAGGTCGCCCTCGTCGAACACGGGCGTCGGGCGGATGGGCAGCGTCCAGGCGCGCACCTCGTTGCCCACCCGCGCGCGGACGACCACCTCCCGGGGAAGGTCGCCCTCGACCACGCCCACGAAGCGCAGCGGCTCGCCCGCGAACCACCGGTCGATGCGCGCGGGGAGCACCGTGCCCACCGTACGCCCGGCGCTGAGCGTGACGTCCCGCAGCGCCGGTTGCAGCGCCCGCGCGACGAGGCGGGCCGACGCGGCGACGGCCTCGGCGCGGTCGCTCGCGCGCTCGGTGGCGTGCGCGCCGGCGGCGAGGGGTGCGAGCACCTCGGGGTGGGCGTCGCTGCCGAGCCCAAGCACGTAGAGCCGCAGGTCGGGCGCCTGGCGCCGCAGGTCGTCGCGCAGCCGCGTCGGGTCGATGGGACCGACGGTGGGCGTCGCGTCGCCGAGGTAGATCACCACGCCGTTGCGCGACGGGTCGAGCGCCGCGTTGGCGTCGGCGAGGATGCGCCCGAGGTTGGTGGCGCCGCCCAGGCGCACGCGCGCCACGGCGTCGACGATGGCCTCGCGGCGGGCGTCGTCGAGGCGCGTGAGGGCCCCCGCCGGACCCGCGGCGGGTCGGCCGCGCAGGTCGCCGAACCACAGGGACACCCGGTCGTTGGCGCCCAGCTGCCGGAGCATCGCGTCGACCGCGGCGCGGGCCATCTCCAGGGCGCTGCGCTCGGTGCCCGCGGAGGCGTCGACCACCACGATGACGTCGCTGCCGTCGAGCGCCTGCGTAGGAAGCGCGAGGTCGACGGAGACGGAGGCGACGCCGTGGTGGGCGCTGGTCCAGGCGCGCGCGGAGGGCGTCGCGGGGGCCGCGTCGGCGAGCTCGACGGCGGTCTCGCCGCGAGGGCGGTAGTCGCTGCGCCGCAGCCGCACGTGGCCGTCCACCAGCCGCGCCCCCTCGGGGATCGCGACGGTGCGCGCGCCCGCGCGGGAGACGTCGACGTCGACGCTGTACTCGCCGATCAGCGGCGGGTCGCTCGCCGACGCGGCCGCGGCGACGTAGGTGCGGCGGGCGCCGTCGCGGGCGAGCCACTGCGTCCAGGTGATCGAGACGCGCAGCTCCTGCCCCGGCGCGAGCTGCCCGAGGAAGGCCCGCACGGTGCCCTCGTCGTCGGCGTAGAGCGCCGCCGTGCCGCCGTCGCGCGAGACGCTCGACAGCACCGCGGGCGACGACTCCGACCACGCGCCCGTCCCCGATCCCACGCGAAACTGCGCGATGAGCGCCCCCTCGGGGAGGGGCAGCCGCCAGTCGACCGACGAGGTGGTCGGCGAGCCGTTGAAGAAGCGCTGCTCCACCGTCGTGACGGCGAGGTCCCCGCGGATGGTGGCGCGCACCTCGTGCGATCGCACCGCGAGGGCCATCGGGGCCTCGCCGTCGGTCACGTGCGCGAAGGCCGCGCCCACGCCCCTCCCGCGGGGGCGGGCGATGCCCTGCGGCGAGGCCGCGCCGCCGGTCCAGTCGTCCCAGACCGAGGCCGGCCGGGGCGCCAGCGCGCCGGTGCCCTCGAGCGCCTCGCCCTGCGCGAGCAGGCCCTGCCGCCGACCCTGCCGCCAGGCGACCTCGCCGCGCACCACGATCACCCGCGCGCCCGCCACGCCCGGCGCGTCGCGCTCCAGCTCCAGGGCGGCGTCGCCGATCTCCACCCGGGCCTCGCCCACGGTGAACCCGCGCCCGTCGGCGCCGCTCCCGCTGGCGAACACCCGGCCCCGCTCCAGCGAGGGCACCCCGTCGACGAAGCGCAGGCGCGAGTCGCCCGCCACCCGCAGCTCGAGGCCGTCGTCCGTGCGCAGCACCGCGCGACCGGCGGCGTCGGTCACCACCGTGCCGCCGCAGGGCACCCGCGCACCCCGAGCGATCGCCTCGCCGCCGAGGGTCACGCCGCCGTGCTGTACCTCCAGCGCGCCGCAGGTGTTGCCTGTCGCACGCAGCGCGGGCGCCCGCCCGCCGCAGGCCACGAGGGAGAGCGTGGCAGCGACCCAGGCCGCGCCGCAGTGCTTCGCGCTCATCGCGCACCGCCTTCGAGGGCGGGCCGCTCGGTGATCGCCTGCGGGGTCACGTCGAAGACCCGACGGGGGTGCTCCGGGTCGAGGGTGACGGTGGTGCGAAGCACGCGCTCCTCCGCGGTGCCCTCGGCCCACAGCACGACGAGCTCGGACGACCCGCGGGGGCGCGCCCCGCCTCCGCGGCGCAGCTCCAGGGACAGCGCCGTCGGGCGCTCGGCCAGGGTGAGGGCCTCCAGCGGAATCGCCGAGGCCACCACGTCGGCCCGCTGCGTGGGCGCGCCCGGGAGGGTCACCCAGAGTTCCGCGCCGTCGTCGGGGTGGGTCCAGCGCAGCGCGGCGCGCACGGCCCCGGCGCCCTGCGCCGCGGGGCTGCGGCGCCAGCGGGCGCGGAGCTGCGCCACGGTCGCGGCGGCGGTGGCGGGCTCGCTCGACGCGATGGCGAGCTCGCAGGCCACCCACGCGACCACCGCCTCGATGAGCGGCGCGCGGGCGCCCGGCGCGCTCTCCGCGGTGATCCGCTCGGCGAGGCGGATGGCCTCGTCGAGGCGGCCGAGCATCCGCGCCGCCCAGGCCACGCGCAGCAGGATCTCCGGCGCGTCGGACTGCGACGTCGCCAGCGTCTGGAACTGCCGGTACGCCTCGTCGGCCCACCCGTGCGAGAGCGCGATGTCACCGAGGCGCTGCCGGGCGAAGGGATCGTCGGGCGCGAACTCCACGATCTCGCTGAAGGCCCGGCGGGCCTCGGGCTCGTCGCGCACCGCCAGCAGGGCCTCGCCCACCGCCGTGCGCACCCGGGCGTCGGCGCGCGGGTCGCTGCGGAGGCGCTGCGCCGCGCGGTGCACCTCGTCGGCGTCGCCCGCGGCGGAGGCCGCGTCGAGGGTCAGGAGCATCAGGTCGAGGTCCTCGGGGAAGCGACGCGCCAGCGACTGGAGCAGCACCCGGCGCGCGGCCGGGTCCGCGGTGGTGGTGAGCATCCGGGTGAGCTCCGCGGGGTCGAGGCGGCCGAGGCCCAGCTCGCCCACGCGGCTCAGGTCGCCCGCGCGCGCCATCGCCCGCATCGCCTGCTGCTGGAACCACCGCTTCGCCCCGCCCTGCGCCCCGCGCGCGAGGGCGATGCTGTCGTCGACCGAGCCGTGCGCCGCCGCGATGAGCCGCAGCAGCGCCACCTCGTCGGACCACCCCGGGAGCTCGCAGCTTCGCCGCGCCTCGCGCAGCACCCCGAGCGCGCCGCCCACGCCTCCGGCCGCGCCGATGCGCTCCCGCCACAGCGGCACCCGCTCGGCCAGCGTCACCGCCGCCGCGTCGCTGCACCGCGCCGGCCCCGCCGCCGGGCCCCGCTGCTCGCGCAGGCCGTCGCCGCCGCGGTCGCGCTCCCGCTCGACCTGTCGCGCCCCGAGGGCGCCGGTCAGGGCGGAGGTCGGGTCTGGCTGGGGTTCGGCGGCCGTCGCGCTCTCGGTGGACTCTTCATCCGCCCCGGTGTTGACCTCACGCTGGCTCTGTCCGTGCTGGATCGGACCATCGGAGCGACGGCGCATCCGACCCGACGCCGGGGCGATGCCGGCCGTGGGTTCGTCGGCCGGGGGCGCTGGCGCGGCCTCGGGCGTCGGCGCCGCGGCCACCGCGGGGGGCGCGACCGGCGCCGGTGCGGCGAAGCCTCCGCCGCCCATCGCGCCGCCCTGGTTGCCGAGGGCATCGTCCATTCCTCGCTCGGCCGCGGCCGCCGCGGTGGGCCGATGCGCCCTCGAGGGCGCGGCGCGTGAGCGGTCGATGTCCGCGGGCTGTCCACCGGGCGCGGCGTGGGTCGCGCCGGTGGTGGGCGTCGCCACGGCCACCGTCGAAGGCATGGCGGGCGCGCTCTGGGGCGGCGGGGGGGCCTCCAGGGACGCGGCCCGCACCTGCGGCGGCGCGTCCTGGCTACGCGAGCAGCCGACCAGCGGGAGCATGTCGAAGACCGAGAAGTCCCGCACGTCGCTGACCGGCGGGGGCGCGGCGTACGCGTCCTCCCCGGGAACGAAGAGCGAGGTGAAGGGCGTGATGAGTCCGTAGCGGGTGCCGAGCTCGACGATCGCCGCCCGGGGCTCGTCGCGCGCGAGGAGGTGCTCGAGCCTCGCGCTGGCCCACCGGGCCCGCAGGTCGCCGCGGTCGGGGATCACCAGGCCGGAGAGCGTGACGGCGCCCGTGCGCTCGGCGCCGTGCCACCGCGCGCGCACGGTCACCCGCTCGGGCGACCGGCCCACCACGCGGCCCAGCACCTCCAGGGCCTCGCCCGCCGGCAGGTCGACCGGCTCGGTGGGGTACACCCGCTCGACCTCGGGGCCGAGCTCGGCGCGGAAGCCCCGCACCAGCGGCCGCGCCATGTGGGAGAGCAGCGTCATGGCGGTGCGCGCCACCTCCCCCCGGTCGACCACCCGCGCCGCGAGGCCCGACGGCGCCGCGATGCCCGCGAGCAGATCGAGCCGCGGGCCCTCCCCCATCGCCACGGCGTAGAAGCGCGGCCGCGGCTGCATCCGACCGAGGCGGGTGCGCAGCTCGGAGAGCTCCCGCTCGCCGACGGTCCCCCGGCCGTCGCCCAGGTACACGATCGCGCCGTTGCGCTCGGGGTCGAGCGCCGCGTGGGCGGCCTCGACCATCGCGAGGAGGTCCGTCGCGCCCCCGAGCCGGTCGCGCGAGAGGGCGTCGAGGGCGGCGGTGCGGGCGTCGCCGCTGGCCGCGTCGAGGCGCGCGTTGGCCTTGCCCTGCGGGCGCACGCCGACGTCCCCGGCGAGCACCAGCACGCGGTCGCGCGGGGTGAGCGACGAGGTGAGCGCGTCGACGAAGGCCACCTGCAGCGCCGCGGCCTCGGCGCCGGTCGCCGCCGAGTGGTCGGCCACCACCACCACGTCGACGCCGTCGTCGTGCGCCGAGCGCGCGCCGCGGTCGGGCGCCTGCAGCGCGACGCGGACGTAGGCCCCGCGATCGTTGCCCTCGGTGTCGCCCGGGGAGCGCAGCACGCTTCCCTCCGCCGCGGGCGCACCGAGGAGGTCGAGCACGAAGTCCGCGGTGGGGGTCACGTCGCTGCGCCGGAAGGTGAGGGAGGTCCCGTCGACGACGGTGCCGGCGGTGGCGCGCACCTCGCGGATGGCGGTGCGCGACAGGTCGACCTCGGCGCGCAGCTCGCCCACCGACGCGCCGATGCCCGACAGCGGGAGGCGGTAGCTGCGCCGGCCGTCCTGCGTGGGGTTGAGCCACTGGGTGTACGTCACGAGGATGCGCCGCGCGCTGCCCGCCGCGACGGGGAAGAGCCGGGCGTGGTAGCGGCCGGGCGCGTCCCACTCCAGCAGCGCGGGGTCGAAGGGGCTGCCCGCGTACACCTGGGCCTGGTACTGCGCCGCCGCGCTCGCGCGCTCCTGCACCGTGGCGTCGACCAGGTTGCCCCGCCGCTCGACCGCGAAGCGCTGGAGCACCGCGCCGCGCGGCACGGTGAGGGTGTAGAGCCCCTCGACGACGTCCGCCGAGGGGTTGAAGAAGGTCTGCTCCAGCTCGGTCACCGCGAGGTCGCCCACCACCGACACGCGCGCCTCGATCCGCTGGAGCACGAGCGGCCACCGGGGCCTCCCCACGTCGTCGGGCCGCCGCGCGGACACCGCCCCGAGCTCCGTCGCACCGGTGGTCGATACGCCCCGCGCCGCCGAGTCCGCGAGCCCGCCGGTCCAGTCGCTGAAGAGCCGCCGCGGCCCGACGCTCGCCTGCTCGCCGCGCAGCGCGCCGTGCTCGCCCGTGCGCACCACCCCCTGCCGGTCGCGCCGGGCCCAGGTCACCTCGCCCTCCAGCACGTCGACCTCGGCGCCGTCGCCGTCGCGCCGCACGCTCGCCCGCGCGCCGTCGAGCCGCAGCGTGGTCACGCCCGCCCGCAGCACCGCGCCGCCGCCGCGAGACCCGCGGGCGCCGCGCTCGATCCACACCCGGCCCTCGTCGAGGGTGACCGCGCCGTCATCGCCGACGTGCACCCGGCTGTCGTGGTCGAGCAGCAGCCGCTCGCCGTGGTCGAGGCCCAGCACCGCGCGCCCCGAGGCGTCGGTGCGCACCTCCGCGCCGGACCCGATGCGCAGCACGTCGTCGACCCCGCGGGTGCGCGGCCCCTCCTGCACCGTGATGCCAGCGCGCACGCGCTCGACCTCGCCCACCGTGGGCACCAGCGCCACCGAGCGTCCGGTGCATCCGAGCGCGAGCACCAGCAGCGCGTCGAGGCACGCCGCCAATTGAAGCCGAGAGCGTTGGCGCATTGGGGTTCCCCTGCGAGTGATGGACGTCCGCCGCGCGCAGCGTACGGTGCGGTCGCGCGGGATGACAGCAACGACACCGCGGCCCGGGCCATCCTTGGCTCGCCACGATTTCAGGGTGCTCCGGAGCGGGGGAGACGGGCGGGGGTGCCACGGCGGGCGCCCCGGATCTATGGGCCCGGCGCGGCTGCGGGCTCGGGCTCCGCGGGCGCCGGAGCCGTCTCGGCGGGCGGCGGGGCCGTCGGCACGGGGCCGTGCGGGCGGAACGTCCACTGGTAGATGAGCGTCATCGGCGTGGGCGGCGGCGCCCGGAAGGTCATCCCCCGCACGAGGTTGCCCACGCACTCGCCCACCGCCGGGGCCTCCGGGAGACCGCGCGTCGACACCTCGGTGGTGCGCCCGTCGGGGGTGACGCTGTAGAAGATCGTCAGCCGACCCGCGAGCGCGGGGTTGCTCTCGCTGCCGCGCTCGTAGCAGGCCTGCACGTCCACCGAGCGCTCGCGAAGCTGGGCCTCGAGGCGGTCTTGAATGGACGCGAGGTTGACCCCGGGGCCTTCGCCGGCGTCGACGCGTGCGGCCGGGTTGCTGGCCGCGAGCGGCGTGCGAGGCGTCGCCGGGGCGGCTGCCGGAACGACCGGTCGGGCGGCCACGACGCCGCTGTCTTCGGCGGCCTCGGCGGGCGCGAACACCATCGACGCGGAGGCGTCGGCGCCCTCCGTGGGGACGGCGACCGGGACGGGCGTGTCCACCGCGACGGCGACGGCCACGTCTGCGGCGATGGTGGAGACGGCGTTGGGCAGGCCGGGCGTCAGGGGCTGGACGTTCTTGCGCAGGCCCATCGCGATGGCGAACACCGCCGCGGCGCTGACCAGCGCGCCGACGAGGACGTAGCCCACCTGGCCCACGAGGCGCGACGACGCAGGCTTCGGGGGGCTCGCGTGGTCGTAGGGCCCGCCGGAGGTGTCGCCGTCGAGCGTGAAGGGCGTCTCGTCGCGGGAGATGTCGGCGTCGAGGTTGATCGACGCCGGCGGCCGGGTCGACGCGCGCACCGGGCGCAGGCTGTACGAGTCCAGGATGGGGAGCAGCTCGGCGAGCGCCTCGTTGGCGTCGTGGAAGCGCTGGCTGGCGTCCCGCACCACGCAGCGCTCGAACCAGCTGTCGAAGCGCGCCGGGAGGAGGTGGCCGACGCCGTACTCCGCGGCCCGCACCGAGGCGGGGTCGAGCGGCTGCATCAGCACCTCGGTGAGCTGCTGCATGATGGTCGAGCTGGGGGAGTTTGCGATGCGCCAGTAGACCTTGCCGGTGAGCAGGTTGAAGGCGATGAGCCCGAGCGCCCAGACATCCGTCTCCGGCGCGATCTGCCCGCTGAGCCCCGCTTGTTCGGGGGCCATCCAGCGGGGCGAGCCCACGGCCTGCGTGGCCGAGCCCTGCGTCGACGACTCCTGCACCAGCTTGGCGAGACCGAAATCGAGGAGCTTCACCGTGAAGGGAATGCCCTCGCGCCGCGGGTCGGCGAGGAAGATGTTCTCGGGCTTGAGGTCGCGGTGCACGAGCCCCTCGCGGTGGGCGCCGCCGAGGCCGTGGCACAGCTGCCGGAACATCTCCGCCACCTCGGCGCAGGTGAACGTGCCGCGCTCGGCCAGGGCGGCCTTCATGTCGCGACCCTGGAGGAGTTCCATGGCGATCCACGGGGTGTTGCTCTCCTCCTCGACCCCGGCCGCGACCATCTCCACGATGTGGTCGCTCTCGACCGCGGCGGTGGCCTGCGCCTCCTGGATGAAGCGCAGCCGCGTGCGATCGTCGCCCTCGTACTGGGCGTGCATGATCTTCAGCGCGCGCTTCTTCCCGGTGGACAGCTGCAACGCCTCGTAGACGGTGCCCATCCCCCCGGCGGCGATGCGCTGCACCACACGGAAGTCCCTTCCGAAGATCGCGCCTGGTGCAAGCTGTTCGGCCATAAGGAAAACCGTCCCAACGAGTCGTTAGCCCCGACGGTGAGAGCCTGTCAACCGCGCTGTCGGCGTCGCAGCGTCTCTCAACCCCCTTCGAGGGACGCTCCACGCCCATTGCTCGAGGCTTGACTTTACCCCGCCGGGTAACGGAGCAATCAGGGTCAACCATGGACGTCCAAAGCTCTCTCCTCCGGCGCGTCGCGATGACCTGCGCGCTCCTGCTGGTCGCCCCTTCCACGGCCGCCGCGCAGGACCGCTTCAACACCCGCGTCGGCCGCGTCACCAACGGGCTGTATCTGCGCAACAGCACCATCGCGCGCGTCAACCCGCTGGGCTTCTTCAACGACTTCCGCCTCGGGTACCGCCACCGGATCTTCGACCGCCCCGACCTCCCGATCATCCAGCGCAACACCTACTGGGCCGCGGCGGCCAGCGCGGCCCTCTCTCCGGCCTTCATCCGCGCGGGCGCCGCGGTGGAGTTCGCGCCCCTCGCGGTGCTCAACCTCTCGGCCTCCTTCGAGCGGGTGCAGTGGTTCGGCACCTTCAACTACGTGGCCTCGTACGCGAGCGCGAACGAGAACTTCTCCGACTCGGCGATCCGCGAGCGCGCCCGCACCGAAGACCCCGCCGCGGCCGGGGGGTGGGTGCTCACGCTCCAAGGCATCGTTCAGGCGAAGGTGGGCGACCTCGCGATCCGCAACACCACCCGCGGCGTCTGGAACTCCCTCTCGCTCCCCAACTCCCGCCCGGTGTTCTACGACATCTTCTACGACACGATGGCCCCCAACGGCGGCTGGACCATCTCCGACGACGTCGACCTCATCTACCAGAACTCCGAAATGGGCTTCAACGTAGGCCTCCGCTTCAGCGCCGTGCTCCCGCTCTTCCCGACGGCCGCGTGGGGCGCCGACGGCGCCGCGCTCCCCGGGGCGGGCGCCCTCAACACCCCGATCACCCGCCTCGGGCCGCTCGTCTCGTACACCTTCCGCGAGGGGCGGCACTCGTTCTTCAACGCGCCGACGGTCTTCGTGCTCGCGCAGTGGTGGCTCACGCACCGCTACCGCACCGGCGGCTGCGACGAGTGCATCTCGCAGGGGCTCCCGATGATCGCGATCGGCTTCGCGTTTCGCGGAGACTCATGACTCCGGGGGCCGGGCGCCTCGCGGCCCTGCTCCTCCTCGCGGGCTGCCACACGGCCTCGGAGTGGGTGGAGGTCCCGCGCGACGCCGCGGTCGGCGCAGAGGTCCCCTCCCTCGACCGCGGCGTGACCGTCGATCAGGGCGCCGCCGACGCCGGCCCCGCGCCCGTCGATCGACCCACGGCGGACCTCGGCTTCGACACCGGCCCTGCGCCCGTCGATCGACCCGCGGTGGACCTCGGGGTCGACGCCGGCCCCGCGCCCGTCGACCGCGGCCCCGTGGTGCTCGGACCCGATCCGGTGAGCTTCACCGGGACGCTCCCGGCGGTCACCGGCCGCGGCACCGGGACGCTCACCGTCGGCGGCCAGGCCCGCGAGGTGCTGGTCTACGTGCCGAGCTCGCGGGGCGCCTCGCCGCCGCTGCTGGTGCTCTTCCACGGCACCAACGACACCGCCGGGGCGATCTTCTCGGAGAGCGCCGCGCAGCGCGTGGCCACCGACCATGGCGTCGTGGTGGTCGCGCCGCTGGCGGTGTATCAGGGCGTCTCGGACTGGGACCACCCCGACAGCGAGGGACGCTGGTGGGAGACCTACCCCAGCGTGAACCCCGACACCAACCGCGACCTCCTCCTGCTGCGGGCCGTGCTCGTCGCGGCGCAGCGCGCGTACGCCGTCGACCCCGCCCGGATCTACCTGCTCGGCCACTCCAACGGCGCGTTCTTCGCGCAGCTCGCGGCCAACACCGTCGGCGAGCGCATCGCGGCGTGGGCGTCGAGCTCCGGCGGCCTCTGCAACTGCCCCACGCGCCCCGACTGCACGTTCACCGGCCGCGGGACCTCCTGCGCCAGCCTCGCCGCGCAGTCCGGCTGGTGCGCGTGCAGCGGGCCCGACAAGCCCGGCCCCATCCGCACCACCGGCCGCCGCCCGCCCGCGTACCTCACCCACGGGTCGAGCGACGACATCGTCACCCCGTACTTCACCTGCGCCCTGGCGTCGCGCCTCTCCGCCGCGGGCTTCGAAGTCGAGACCGTCATGCGCGACGGCGACCTCCACGTCATGCCCGACGCCTTCGCCGTCACCGTCTGGCCGTGGCTCTTCCGCCACCGCCGCGAGTGACGCATCCTCCCGCCGCCATGACCACCGCCTGGATCGCTGGTGCCTCGGGTCTCGTCGGCTCGAAGCTCCTCCCGCTGCTCCTCGACGACCCGGCCGTCTCCGCGGTGGTGTCCCTCGGCCGACGCCCCGTCGAGGTCACGCACCCGAAGCTCACCCAGCGCACCGTCGACTTCGCCGCCCCCGACGTCGCCGGTCTTCCGCCGCCCGACGTCGCCCTCTGCGCGCTCGGCACCACCATCGCCCGGGCGGGCTCCGCCGAGGCCTTCCGCGCGGTCGACCACGGCGCGGTGATGGCCTTCGCGCGCGCCGCCTTCGCCGCCGGGGCGAAGGCCTTCGTGGTGGTCACGGCGCACGGCGCCGACGCGGGCTCGATGGTGCTCTACAACCGGGTGAAGGCCGAGGTCGAGGCCGACCTCGGGAGGGTGGGCTTCGCGTCGCTGGCCATCGCGCGGCCGTCCCTGCTGCTGGGCGACCGCGCCGAGTCGCGGCCGGGCGAGCGGGTGGCCATCGTCGCGTCGCGGCTGCTGGGCGGGCTGCTGCGCCCCTTCGAGGCGCGGCCCATCGAGGCCGACGTCGTGGCGCGGGCGCTCGTGGCCCTCACGCACGCCCCCCCCGCGGGGACGGCGGTGTACCCGTCGAGCCGACTGCAGACCCTCGGCGGCGGGGCCTGAGCGCGGTCAGTCGACGAGGCGCTCGAGGCGCCCGGTGGCGGCGAGGAGCTGCGCGCGGGAGAGCGCCAGGTTGAGCCGGGCGCGCACCACGGAGATGCGGGCGGAGGCGTCGGCGGCCTGCGCGTCGACGACCTCCAGGAGGGGCGCCGCGCCGCCCTGGTAGCGCCCGGTGGCGAGCTCGAGGTTGGCGGCGGTGCCCACCGCGAGCCGCTCGGACTGCTCGACCTGGGCCCGCGCCGAGCGGGAGCTGACCGCCGCCTGGACGGCCGCGGTGCGCACGGCGAGGGACTGCGCGAGGAGGTTCTCGCGGGCGGTCACGACGGCGGTGTCGGCGGTGGTGGCCGCCGCGGCGAGCGTGGAGTCGAAGAGCTGCCAGCTCAGTCCGACCCCGCCGGAGAGGTTCTCGGAGATGCCGCCGAGGCCGCGCCCCGCGAGCACCTCGTTGAAGCCGACGCTGGCGTTGGCGCTGGCCGTGAGCGCGGGCCGGCGGTTGGCGCGCGCGAGCTCGGCCTGGGCCTCGGCCTGGGCCACGCGGTAGCGCGCCGCGGCGAACTCCGGGCGCGCCAGGACGGCCTCGCGGGCCGCGACGACGGGGTCGTCTTCGAGGTCGAGCAGGGTGTCCGGGAGGCGGGCGACCTGCACCGGGGCGATGGGGTCGAGCCCGAGCGCGGCGGTGAGCGCGGCGCGGTCGCTGGCCAGCCGGGCCTCGGCGACGGTGAGGTCGAGGCGCCCGGCGTCGAGGTCGACCTGCGCGCGGACGGCGTCGTTGGGGCCCGTGGCGCCGACCTCCACGCGCCCCTGGGCGATGCGCAGCCGGGCCTCGCGCTGCGTCACGGTGACCCGCGTGGTCTCGATGGCCTCGAGGTCGCCGAGCACGGTGAGGTACTGCGTGGCGGCGTTGCTCAGGGCCTGGAGCGACGCGGCGCGGGCGTCCTCGCGGAGGGCGTCGCGCGAGCGCTCGGCCGAGCGGACGTTGGCGGAGGTGCGGCCGAAGTCATGGAGGTTCCAGCGCACGCTGGCGGTGGCGTCGATGTTGACGCTCGAGCCCTGCACGCGCTGGGCGGGCGTGGTGTTGGTCGCCGGGAGGAAGGGCCGGTCGGAGAAGCTGATCGAGGGCGACGAGCTCAGGCCCACCGTCGGGAGCCACGCCGCGCGGGCCTGCTCGATCTGGGCGTTGGCCGTGGCGACGCGGGAGAGGGCCGCGCGCACCGTGGGGGGCTGCCGCACGGCGAGGCGCAGGGCCTCGACGAAGGAGACGGTGCGCTCGTCCGCGGGGCGGCCCTGGGCGGACGCAGGGGCGGGGACGAGCAGGGCGAGGGCGAGCGCGGCGAGGCGGAGGTAGGGGCGGCTGGTCACGGCGGCGCACCGTAGCGCGTCGAGGCCGGGCGCGCGCGGGGTGAGGGGGCCGCAGAGAAGTTGACCAGAGCTCCCGGGGATGGTGTTGGACCCCCATCGTGAAGAAGAAGCTCCTGTGGGCGGTGTCCTTGGCGGCGGTGGTCGCTCCGGTGGTCGCGCTGGGGCTGCGCCTGCGGGACGACGCGCGCGCCGAGCGCTGGATGCGCGAGGGCATGGCGAAGCTCGACGCGTCCATCGACCGGGCGCCGACGCCGGAGTCCCTCGACTGGCACGGGGCGGAGTCGCTCTTCGACCGGGTGGTGCGGGCGAGCAGCGACGGCGACCGGGGTCGGCGGGCGAGGGCGCTCTGGCACAGCTGCCGGGCCCTCGGCGACCTGTCCCGGGGCGAGCTGGTGCTGGCCAGCGCCGAGGTGCAGACCGCCCGGCGCGAAGACCCCGACGAGCTGCGGGTGACCTTCGTCGACGCCGTGGTGTTGCAGCGCCGGGGCGAGCGGCGGCGGGCGGCGCAGCTCTTCGACGGCATCACCCGCGGGGCCTCGGTGCCGGCGTCGCTGCGGGCGCGGGTGGGGCTGCACCGGCTCGACCTGCTGCTCGACGAGGGCGACGGCCACGCGGCGCTGACGCTCGCCGAGTCGCTGGCCCACGGCACCACGGTGCGGGCTGCGCTGGGCAACCGCCTCGGGCTGGCGCGCAGCGCGGTGGGCGACGTGGCGGGCGCGCGGGCGGCCTTCGAGGCGGCCCACCAGAGCGACCCGAGGGACGCCTCGGCGCTCATCAACCTGGCGCGCATCGCGCGGACCGCCGGTGACCGCGAGGGGGCCCGCCGGCTGCTCCAGCAGGCGCTGGCGCTCGACGAGACCAACGGCGAGGCGTGGCTGGCCTACGGGGTGGTGCTCACCGACCTGGGCGCGCTGGTCGAGGCGCGGCGCGCGGTGCTGGAGGCCGGGCGGCGCATGCCCGACCAGGCCGGGCCGTGGACGACGCAGGGCGAGATCGACCTGCGCGAGGGGCACCCCACGGAGGCCGCGGCGAGCTTCCGCGAGGCGCTTCAGCGGGCGCCGGACGACACGGGCGCGCGCACCAACCTGGGCGTGGCGCTGGCGCGGACGGGCGACCGGCAGGGGGCGATGCAGGCCTTCGAGCAGGTCACCCAGCGGGCCCCGTCGGTGGGCCAGGCGTGGAACGGCCTCGGGGTGATGCGCCTGGGGATGAGCGACCCGGAGGGGGCCATCGGTCCGCTGGAGCACGCGTCGCGGCTGCTGCCCGACGACCCCAACCCCCCGATGAACCTCGGCCTGGCCTACGAGCGGCTGCAGCGCTGGGGCGAGGCCGCGCGGTCGTTTCGCGAGACCCTGCGGCGGGCCCCGACGCACGCGCTCGCGGCGAGCCACCTCGCGGCACTGCAGCCGACGATGGCCCGCACGCGCAGCGAGCGGGCGAGGGTGACCGCGCGGCGCTGAGGCGGTGGGCAGGGCGGCGTGTTTGAACGCGCTGGTTTCGTCGGCGCTCGGTACCGCGGGCTGAAGCCCACGGCACCGCAGCAGCCATGAAGGCCGCGGCGGCCTGTCCGATGTGCTCGTCAGCGGACAGCCCGCTTGCGGGCTTTGGCGGTGGTGCCGTGGGCTTCAGCCCGCGGTACTGATCGCAGGAAGAGCCCTCGGGGTCTTTCGGACGCCGCCCATCCCTGGGCGATGAGGGCTCCGCGGTCGCGGTGTGGCGGGAGGTCCGGGATTCGTGCGACATCGAAGCGCGAATGTCATCTCGCGGGAGAGGCCATTGAGGACAGGGATTGCGTTGGGCATGTGGACGGGTTCGGCGCTCGTGGGGTCGTTGCTGCTGGTGAGTGCGGCGGCGTCGGGGCAGCAGCGTTGCCCGCCGGGTCAGTTGCGGACGCCTTTCGGTTGCGAGCGGGTGGGCGGTTCGGCGCCCGCTGCGGCACGTTGCGAGGCGGGTCAGGTGCAGAACGTCGACACGGAAGGCCACTGCTGCTGGCCCGGGCAGACCTGGCTGCCGAGCCGCGGGGCGTGTGCGGGCGTGCCGGTGTGTCCGTCGGGCACCGAGGCGCTGGGTTCGGCGTGCGTGGCCGCGTGCGGGGCGAACGAGCGGCGCGAGGGACTGCAGTGCGCGTGCGTGGCGGGCATGTCGCGAAGCGCCGACACGCGGGGTCACTGCTGCTGGCCGGGGCAGTTCTGGGAGCCGAGCCGCAGCGCGTGCACGGGCGCACCGACGCAATGTCCGAGCGGGTTGCGTGCGGACGGCGACGCCTGTGTTCGGCCGCTCGTGTGTCCCGCGGGGATGGTGGCGATCCCGGGCGCGGCGCCGTTCTGCCTCGACCGGACGGAGGTGACGGTGGCGGCGTACGGCACGTGCTCGGGGTGCACGGCGCCGAACACGGGCGGCGCCTGCAACTGGGGCGTCGCGGGGCGTGGCGACCACCCGATCAACTGTGTCGGCTGGAACCAGGCGGTGGCGTTCTGCGCGTCCCGCGGCGCGCGTCTTCCGACGGAGGCGGAGTCGCAACTTGCGGCGGCGGGTACGGACGGGCGGGAATACCCGTGGGGCAACGTGCCGCCGTCGGACCAGTTGTGCTGGTCTGGTGAGGGCGCGCGAACGGGCACGTGCGCGGTGGGTTCCTTCCCATCGGGTCGATCGCCGTATGGCGCTGAAGACCTGAGCGGCAACGTGTGTGAGTGGACCTCGACGTCGGTGGGAGCGACCCGCGTCTACCGTGGCGGCGGGTGGTCCAACGACGATGCCGCCGGGGTCTGCGCGGCCAGCCGCGGCTCGGACGCGCCCACGGCCCGGGGCAACTACCTGGGTTTTCGTTGCGCGCGCGGGGCCAATTAGCCCTTCACCCTTACTGTTCGTCTCCCTTGCCTGGCGAGTGTTGATCGATTCGATCCACGGCGTCGTCCTTCGCCACGGGCATGGTCTGACCGCGCGCGAAGCGCGTGACGGTTGACATGGGGATGTGTGTCATTGCCGCCATGCGTCGAAGCTCGCGCAGACCTCACCCCCGTTGCCGCGATGCCCCTCTCCATAAATGGTTCACCTCGGGACACATCTCACGAAACGCCTGGGATTCAGGTCGATGCGAGGGATGGATGGCCCGGTGCCCGCGGTGCCCGCGGGTTGGAAGCCCGTTCGCTTCTACACATCGTCGGTGCCCTCAGGCCTGGGGTCAGGCGCTGCGCGCGGATGCAGAGGCCGCACGCCGTACCCCAGGCCCAGGCCCAGGCCCAGGTCCAGGCCCAGGCCCAGGCCCAGGCCCAGGGCGACGGTGCCAGAATCGCTTGCTCTCCGAGCCCCCTTCCTCGCTGCCGCGCGCCCTCACCCCCGCCCCGCGCCTGGTGGTTGACCTCCTCTCGGAGTAGGTTTGAGCCCCGTCGAGAGGAGGTCAACCACCAGCCACGGGGCGCGGGGGGTGAGGGCGCGCGGCAGCCGTCGCGATCGCAGCTGAAGCTGGCGCGTCGGCCGAGCGCGGGATCGTCGACGCCCGGCGGCAGACCGCGCGGCTTGCGCGGGTAGCTCGCACGGTGAAGCCGCCCCCCGCAGGAACACCCTGCCGCCTGCGTCTCCGCGGAGAGCGCGACGTCCAGCGCCAACAACCCCGCGACCCATCTCGGATCGCGCAACAACCCGCGTAACAATGGACTCCTCCTCGTCTTGCAACCAGGAGGGTAGCGGCCTCTCGGTCCGGGCAATCACGCTCGGCGAGGGGCCGTTGCTTGTCCCCCTCACGCAGCGTGAACAACGAGGGGCGTCACACGATCAACGAGGGTGGAGGGGCTGAGCTCTCGCCGCATGAGGCTTGCGTCCGCGAGCCTTGGTCCAGGGTTGCCCGCGGGTTTACCCGCCGGGCAACCGGCCGTGAACGCCTCAGTCATCACCCCGGCCACGCCCGGTCGCGCCGCAGCCCCGTCAGCAGCCCCTCCAGCGCCTCGACGGTCATCCCCGCCATCCGTTCGCGCCGCGCATCGTCGAGGGTCACCCCCATGAACTCGCACGCCGTCTCGATCGCCAGCCGCAGCCCCTCGGCCTTCCCGCGCGACTCGGCAAACTGCAGCGCCCCGCGGGCTTCCTGCTCGGCCACCTTCGCCCGGTCGTAGGTCTCCCACTCCGCCGCCGTGAACTGCGCCGACCGCGCGGCCTCCAGCGCCCGCCTCGTCGCAACCTCGTGCAGCGTCGCCGGAACCCCATCGAGCTTCGACCCCATCCGAAACACGTACGCCCACTCCTCCACCGACCCCACCGGATCGCGATCGAGCGGGTACTTCGGCAGCTCCACGAACACGTACTGTCCCTGCGACAGCCCCACGCGCCCGCCGTGCTGCTCCTGCATCCGCCAGTGGCTCACCAGCGGAACCACCGGCGCCCCCTCGGCGTCGGGCCACAGCAGGAAGTCGCAGATGCTCACCGCGATGACGTCGTTGAGCTCGGTGTGGTCGTCCCCTCCGTTGAGCTGCCCCACGTAGGCCTTCGCCGCGTTGTAGACCACGCGCTTCTCGAAGCCCTCCACGTTGAGCACCTGCATCTCCACCATGAAGACGGTTCCGCGTCCGTCCCGGCACTTCACGTCGACGACGGAGAACTTCAGCTCCGGCACCCGCGGACGCTCCTCCTCGCGCAGGAACGTGAGGTCCACGATCGCTCGCTCGCCCGAGAGCGCGAGGAGCGCGTTGAGCAGCGCGATGAGCAGGTCTTTGTGCTCCTCGGTGCCGAACACCTTCTTGAACACGAAGTCGGTCTTCAGGTCCGCGAACACGCTGCGCATGCCCGCAGACCTAACGGACTACCGCCCGCGGCCCCCCCCGAATCCCAGCTACCGCACCGCGCTCGCACACCGGAAGCCCAGTTCGGGCCGCTGGTCTCCCTCGGCGACCGCGTCGCGGTTCGTCGTCTGCACCGCGGCCGACTCCACACTGCTCCACGCCCCGCCGCGCACCCCATGCACCCGGCTTGTGGTCCCGTCCGTCGGCGTGATGAGGTCGCTCACCCACTCGGAGATCCGCCCGCTGTTGCGGCAGCAGGGACGTACGCTGCGCCAGCTCGGCCTCGACCAGCGCCGAGACCTTCTGGAAGATCACCTGCTGGACCCCGGCGTTGTAGACGCGGACGAAGGCCTCGACGTCCATCCGGTGGCGCTCCATGCGCTTCTGGAAGTCTGACACGAGCTTCTGCTTCAGCGCGTCGCCGGCCTTCTCGACACGCTCGGCCTGCCGACGGCGCCCGAGCGACCAGCACCGGGTTGGGCAGGTCGTCGATGGGCACCGGCGGCAGGTCGATGCGGAAGCGCGCGTCGAAGGGTCTCACCATCGGCGCGATGTGCTCATCGATGAAGCGCGTCCAGCGGTCGCGCAGCAGGTCGTGGAGATGCCGCCGCAGCACCTCATGCACCTGGATCAGCCACGCGCTGTACGCCGCCCAGTATTCGTCCGTGGGTCGCACCAGGAGCCGCCCGCCGGACTCCGCCTCCGCGGCGTGCACGAGCTTGTCCGCCTGCCGCTGCTGGGAGAGCCGCAGCTCGGCGAGGTTGCGGTCCACCCGATCGCGCCACGCTGCCTTCTCCGCCCCGAAGCGAAGGCCCTTCAGCGCGTTGAGCTCTGCCCGCACCTGCGCCTCGGTCTTGCTGAGCTCCGCCTGCATCTGCGCCGGGTTGAGGTCCGCCATCTTCTCGATGTGGTCCTCCTTGAGTCCGTCGAGACGATCGGAGAGCTCTTGAAGGAGCCCCTCGGCACCGCTCAGCCAGGACAGCGACAGCGATGGATCGGTGATGGTCCTTTGCGAAGCGAAGAAGTCCTCCACCCGGGAGATCAGCTGGAGGTCGACCTCGACCTCCGCCTGCCGCAGCCGGATGAGCGTCTTGTCGACCTCCTCGAGCCCTCGAAAGCGGGGAGACCAGTCTCCCGCCGGCCCCGCTGTTCCCCCGGGCCTCGTGCCCCCCGTCGGATCACCCACCGTCGAAGTCCCTCCTACGACTCGCGGGGCAGCGGGTTGGCGGCGAGGTCTACCTTCGGCTCGTGCGCCTCGATGGAGGGCCCGTCGTCGATGGGCTCCTCGGAGGGAAGCGGGGGGTGCGAGGCGGGCGCTTGCGGCAGCAGCGACGGGCGCTCGGTGGCGCGGCCCGCGTCGAGCAGGGCGTCGCGCACCGGGATGCGGTACTGCTGGGTCACACCCACGAGCAGGTCGAGCGCGACCTCGACCTCGCCGCGCTGCATCGACTCGGTGGGGAGCTCGGCGCGCAGGGTGAGGTCGCCTTCGTCGTCGAGGGCGAACTTCACCAGCGTGAGGTTGTAGTTGACCGCCAGGATGCGGCCGAGGAAGCGCGGCGGGTACTTGCCGCCGCCCCAGGGCTTGAGCCCCGCGGCGTCGAGGAAGGGTAGTACGGCGAGGTACATCCACGGCCCGGCGTGGCGCACCACGAGGCGTATCTCTCCTGCTTCGCTCTCCAGGGTGCAGCGCAGGGTGTGCTCATCGAGCTGGCGTGGTGCCCACGCGCGCTCTTCCAGGATCGCCTTGACGTCTTCCACCCCGAGGGCCGGCATCTCACCCGCCATGGAACGGGACCGACCCCGTATCCGTCAAGCCCTTCGACCCGCGCTCACCCGTCGAGGGGGTCGGGGTGCTCCGCCGCGAGCCGCTCGACCTCGGCCCGCAGCTTCGGCTGCGCGAGCAGTTTGCGCACGAGCAGCATGAACTTCGGGTCGGCGAGCAGCTCCATGGGCGACGGGTTCTTCGCCGCCTTCGGGGGGGGATGGGCGCGCAGCTTCGCCATCGCCTCGCAGTGGGCCTTCGTCGCGAAGCCCTCGGCGGTCTCCCACGCGCGCACCTCGGCGACGTCGAGCTTCAGGGCCTCGGCCAGGGCGCGCTGGGTGATGCCGAGCTCCTTCCGGAGCGCCTTGATGTCATCCGCGGTCATGCGTTGCGGTACCATAAAGCCCGATGGAGCTTCGCACGCAACTCGCGATCGTCGCCGCCGTGGCCGTGGCCTGGTCCGCGGGGCGCTTCGTGCGCGTGCGGTCGGTGCTCGACCCGTCGCACGTCGCCGAGCGCCTCTCCCTCGCCGCCCTCGAGGCCCGCGTGGCCCGCGCCCCCGCCGACACCCTCTCCACGCGGGTGCTCCTCCGCCGCTACTTCGACCAGGGCATGCCGCGCCTCGTGGTCGACAGCGCCCGCCGCGCGCCCGCGGCCGTCCAGCGCGACGGCGCGGTGTGCCTCGTGGTGGCGCGGGCCAACGAGGCCCTCGGCGACGTGCGCGCCGCGCAGGCGGTGGTCAACGGGGCGATGTCCCGCTGCTCGGTGCTGCCCGAGTCGCTCGCCGACGGCGCCGGCTGCGACTTCCGCACCGTCGCCGAGCTCTCCATGGAGCTCGTCGCCCTCGACCGCATGGTCGAGTGGAACATCACCCCGCAGAGCGACCCCGCCCGCGCGTCGCTGGCGCACGAGCTGTCGACCCGCCCGGTGCGCATCAGCGCCCGCGCGACCGAGCGCTAGATCCCGCGCGGCACCTTCGCCAGGTCGAGCTGCATCATCGCGGCGCGAAGCACCGACGAGCGGCTCGCCTTGGTGTGTCCGCGGCGCTTCAGGTCGCGCACGGCGGCGTCGAGCCGGTCGAGGTCCTCGGTGTAGAGCGAGATGCAGATGACCTTGTAGTGCTCCGGGCGCGCCTTGGCCTCGGGCACCGCGCGCCGCGGCCCCGGGCGGTCGAGCTCCTCGACGAAGGAGGGCGCGAAGAAGCGCTCCCGCAGCACCGCGTCGATGTCGTCCCCGAGCACATCCTGGATCCCCTGCGAGGGGTCCTTCACCGTCGTCCGCGCCATCACGCCACCTCCATCGCCGCCGCCTTCGGGACCACCGCCGTCGGCACCACCGACGTCGCCACCAGCGCCGCCGCCGCCGCCGCCGCGCGCCTCGGCGCGACGATCTCCCCGGTCACCGGGGCCACCGACTTCTGGTCGCGCTGCACGGCCTGGAGCACCCGCTCGACCACCGTGCGGTAGTCCTCCGCGCCGTGCGAGTCGGGGGCGTACTCGAAGATCGTCTGCCGCGCCGCGGGCGCCTCGCGCAGCTTCATGTTGGCGCGCACCGGCGGGAAGCAGAGGTCCTCGAACTTCTTCTGGAGGGTGTCGGTGACCTCGCGCCCCAGCTTGTGCCGCGCGTCGTAGAAGGTCGGGATCACCCCGAGGATGTACACCGGGTGCTTCAGCTGCTCGTGCACGTGCCCGAGCGTTCGCACGCACTGCTTCACCCCGACCAGCGCCAGGTAGTCGCAGCTCACCGGGATGAGCACCGAGTCCGCGTAGCAGAGGGCGTTCTGGTTGAGCAGCGAGAGCGACGGGGAGCAGTCGAGCACCACCACGTCGTACGCGTCGCTGCCGAGCATCCGCTCGCGGAGCACCCGGTCGCGCGCGGGCCGCGAGGCGAGGTACACCTCCGCCGCGGCGAGGGTCTCGTTGGAGGTGATCACGTCGAGGTTGGCGCGCACGTTGACCGCCACGTCGCGGGGGTCGGCCCCGAGCACGAGCACGTGATAGAGCGTGGTCTCGCTGCGGATGCCCAGCGAGACGCCGACGTTGCCCTGCGGGTCGACGTCGACCAACAACACCTTGAGTCCCTTCTCCGCGAGGCCCGCCGCCACGTTGATGGCCGTGGTGGTCTTGCCGGTGCCGCCCTTGTGGTTGAACACCGCGATGCGCCGCGTGGCGCGGGCCGGGGGCGGCGCCGCCACGAGCGCGTCGCGGCAGGCCTGGGTGCACATGAAGCGCGTGCCGTGGTCGTCGACCAGCACCTGCCATGCGAACTCCAGCTTGAAGGGCTTCGCGCACTGGGTGCAGCCCGCCGCGCCGCGGTCGACCCCGAGGTGCTTCTGCTGACACTTCTGCGAGCAGAAGTGCAGCGCCCCGGCGCCGTCCTCCACCACCTGGAAGCGGAACTTCATCTCGAAGCCCCGCCCGCACACCGAACACGTCTTCGCCGTCGCCATCGTCGCCTCCCGGACCAGCTCATGGGGAGGGGAATGCCGCGGAGACCCCGTCCGGGTCCGAAGCACCTCCACAACTGGTTATGGAAGCGGCGTTAGCCCGCTGGAGAATCGCGCAGCAAATTTTCGGCGCGCTTCACGGCGCGGCGGGAACCGTCAGTGAACGACCGGCGCGGCGCCGGTGAAGTCCACCACGCCGTCGTGGCGGTCGGGCACGCCCACCAGGCCGATGCGACCGCGCGCGATCTCCGTGGCGCCGCGGGAGTCGTTGACGGTGATGGCGACCTCGTAGTTTTCCATCGGCTGGAACTCGTCCGGCGACCGGTGCAGCACCGTCTGGTGAAAGAACACCTGGTCGTTGGGGTTGCTCAGCGCGATGGCCTGGTTGGTGATGTACCGCCGGGTGCGCCCCTCGATCTTGTAGAACACCAGGGTCACCTCGACGGCGCGCGGGGCCCGGGCGAGGAAGGCCATGAACTGCACCCGCCACACGTGAGACTGGGTGTCTTCGTTGTAGGCGCGCACCTGGTTGGCGCCCGCCCACCCGCGGATGTTTCCCGTGAGCTCGCGCGGCGGGCGCCGGTTGATGAACACGATCGAGCCGTTGGACTGCGCGGGCAGGGGCGCCGTGGTCGCGAGCGCCGCAGACGCCAGCAGTACGCCCAGGAGGGTTCGTCGGTTCATGTCGGTGTTGGGGCGGACTCTATCCGTCGGGGCCCACGACGGCCAGCGCCGCCTGCGGGTGACGCCTGCCAAAAACTGGCGCGACCCCCGCCGGGTGTGGCAGCGCAGCGTGCTCGATGCAGACCTCGCCGATGCCCACCGCCCGCGCGCTCGTCGAGCGGGCGATCACCCTGGCCCAGGAGACCCGCGTCGCGCCGACGACCCTGCACCTGATGGCCGTCGCCATCGACGGCTCCCCCGAGCTGGCGCGCCTGCTGCGCTCCTTCGGGCTGCGGAGCGTGGAGCTGCGGCAGGCCATCGCGCACCACCAGGAGCCCGACGGCACGCTCGCCCGCGCGCAGTCGCAGTCGCGCCAGCTCGCCGTCGCCCAGGGGCTGCCCGAGCCCAGCGGCCGGCACCTCCTCGCCGCCGCGGTGCTCGTGCCCGACAGCGTCGCGGGCGCGGTGCTCCGCGGCCTCGGGCAGGACCTCGCCAAGGTCGCCCGCACCCTCGCCGGCCCCGTCCCCGTGGTGCGCGCCGCGTCCCTCCACTCCGCCGAGCTCGCCGCCGCGTCGGCCTCCATCGCCGCCTCGCAGGGCGCGCCGCGCACCCCCACCTCGGCCAGCGCGATGGTCTCCCGCTCGCGGCTCTCGCCCCTCGACGCGCGCCGGGTGCAGCCCGTCACGCCCCCGCCGCTGCCGCGCGCCGCCTCCGCGCGCCCGAAGGCCCTGCGCGCGAAGCCCGCCGAGGCCCCCGACGAGGTGACCGCCGCGCGGCGAAAGAGCCCCCTGCTCGACCGCTGGCTGGTGCCCACGGCGGGCCCCGAGGTGATCGGCCGCGACGACGAGCTCGGCCGCCTGCGCGACGCCACCGAGCGGCGCGACGCCCGCGGGTCGCTGCTCGTGGGCGCGCCCGGTGTGGGCAAGGGCGCGGTGCTCACGGCCCTCGCGCGAGAGACCGGCGGCGCGGTGCTTCGGCTGCGGCACGCCGACGTGATGGCCGCGATGCGGGGCGACGAGGCCGAGGCGGCGCGCTCGGTGCTGGCCTGGGCGGCGCGGGGCCACGCGGTGGTGGCGCTCGACCCGCTCTCGGCGTGGACCTCCCCCCGGGAGACCCCCGACGACGTGCTCGCGCCGATGCGGTCGTGGATGCAGTCGGGGCGCGTCGCGTGGGTGGGCGTCGCCACCCCCGAGGAGGCGCGACGGCTCTCCGAGAGCGACCCGTGGGTCGAGCGGAGCGCCCAGCGCATCGACCTCGACGAGCTGCCCCTCGCGCAGGTGATGGAGGTGGTGGTGGCCCGCGCGCGCACGCTCTCGTCGCTGCACGGCGTCGGGCTCGACGACGAGCTCGCGAAGCGCGCCGTGGCGCTGTGCGACCGCTTCGTGGGCGGTCGTGCGCAGCCCGAGCGCACGCTGACGGTGCTCGACCTGGGCCTGGCCCGGGCTCGCCGGGAGGGCCGCGCGGCGCTCGACGAAGACACCCTCTGCGAGGTCGTCGCGGGCGTGGCGGGCCTCCCCCGAGAGCGCGTGGCGAGCAGCGACCACGCACGGCTGCTGGCCCTGGAGGAGCACCTCGCGGCGCGGGTGGTGGGGCACCGGGCGGCGCTCGCGCGGGTGGCCGACGTGGTGCGCCGCAACGCCGTGGGCTTCCGCGGGACGCGCCCGCTGGGCACCTTCCTGCTGCTCGGTCCGACGGGGGTCGGCAAGACCGAGACGGCGAAGGCCCTCGCGGAGGCGCTCTTCCCGGGCGACGGGGGGATGACCCGCTTCGACATGGCGGAGTTCACCGAGGCGCACGCGGTGGCGCGGCTGGTGGGCGCGCCGCCGGGCTACGTGGGCTACGGCGAGGGGGGCCAGCTCACCGAGGCCGTGAAGCGCCGGCCGTGGCAGCTCATCCTCCTCGACGAGATCGAGAAGGCGCACCGCGACGTGCTGCAGGCGCTGCTCGGGCTGCTCGACGAGGGGCGCATGACCGACGGCCGCGGCCGCACGGCGGACTTCCGCAACACCCTGATCGTGATGACGAGCAACCTCGGGGCGGAGGCGTTCCAGTCGACGATGACCCGCCGGGGCGTCGGCTTCGCGAGCGCGCGGTCGCCGGTGGACGTCGGCGTCGACGCGTCGCAGGCCGTGCTCGACGCCGCCCGCGCCTCGCTCCCGCCCGAGCTCTGGAACCGCATCGACGAGCCGCTGGTCTTCGGCGCCCTGTCGCGGGTGGAGGTCGCCGAGGTGGCGCGCCGGCTCCTGCACGACCGCGCGGGTCGGCTGGAGCGCGAGCAGGGCGTGGCGCTCACGGTCGACGCCTCCGTGGTCGACCTGCTGCTCGACGGCGGCGGCTACGACGTGCTGCTCGGCGCGCGCCCGATGCGCCGGGCGGTCGCGCGCCTCGTGGAGGCTCCGCTCGCGGAGGCCGTGCTGCGCGGCCGCCTCCCCAGGGGCGCGAAGGCGACGGTGCGATCGGTCGACGGCGCGCTCCGCATCGAGGTCGCGGGAGACCCTTGATCGCGGGGGGGGTTCGGGGGCATGGTCCCGGCGCCAATGGCTGAAACCAACGAGGGGCCGGAGTTTGAGCTCCCGCGTCGCTTCGGACGCTACGTGCTCTTCGACCACATCGGTCGCGGCGGCATGGCGGAGATCTACCTCGCGCGCGGCACCACCCAGATGGGCGCCTCACGGCTCGCCGTCGTGAAGGTGGTGCTCAACCGCTTCTCGGAAGACGCGTCGTTCGCGGCGATGCTCATCAGCGAGGCGAAGCTCGCGGCGCGGCTGTCCCACCGCAACATCGTGCAGAGCTTCGACCTCGGGCGCGAGGAGGGTCGGCTCTTCATCGCGATGCAGTACGTCGAGGGCTTCGACGTCACGCAGCTGCTCCGCAAGCTGTCGCAGAAGAAGATCGGGCTGCCCGCGGAGTACGGCTTCTACGTGGTGCTGGAGATGCTCCAGGCGCTCGACTACGCGCACCGGTGCTCCGACGACGCGGGCAACGCGCTCGGCATCGTGCACCGCGACGTGTCGCCCTCCAACGTGCTGGTGTCGCTGGAGGGCGAGGTGAAGCTCTGCGACTTCGGCATCGCGCGCGCGGTCACCGACATCGCCGAGCTGCCGGAGGGCGCGCTCGAGGGCAAGGCCGCGTACATGTCCCCCGAGCAGGCGCGCGGCGAGCGCATCGACGGCCGCGCCGACGTCTTCTCCGCCAGCATCATCTTGTGGGAACTCCTCTGCGGCCGACGGATGTACAAGGCCCAGCCCGACCGCGAGGTGATCGACATCGCGCGCGCGGGCGAGGTGCCGGCGCTCATCGACCGCGGCCTTCCCGAGTACGCGCAGCTCCAGGCGATCGTCTCGAAGGGCCTCGCGGTCGACCGCGAGCAGCGCTACGCGACGGCGGGCGCCATGGCCCGCGACCTCGAGGACTACGTCATCCGCAACCGGCTGCGCGCCTCGCCGATGAAGCTCGGGGCCTTCCTCACCGAGCAGTTCGAGGCCGAGCTGGTGAGCGTGCGCCGCGACCTCGAGCAGCGCGCCCTCTCCGTCGCCGCGGAGGTGCCGGTGGAGGTCATCCCCGACCTCGGCCGCTACGACGACGCGCCGGGCCCCGCCGCGACGCTCCCCCCGCGGCCGATGCCCGACGAGCACGCGCCCCTCGCACTGCCCTCCTCGGGTCCGCCGATGCCGTCGCCGCGCCTCGACCCGGCGCCCGCGCCTCCGTCCCCGGTGAACTCCGCCGCCCCGGCGAAGCGCCCGGTGGCGCTCATGGCGGTGGCCGCGCTGGTGTTGCTCGGCGTGCTCGGCGTGGTGGCCTCGCAGCTCCTGCGCTGACCGCCGCCGTGGCCGCCGTCCCGCGCGAACGCATCGACCGCCTCCTCGTCGACCGCGGCCTCGCCGAGAGCCGCGAGCGCGCGCAGGCGCTGCTCCTGGCGGGGCGGGTCTTCGTCGCGGGCCAGCGCGTGGACAAGCCGGGCCACCGCCTCGCGGTCGACGCGCCGCTGGAGGTGCGCGGCGACCCGTGCCCGTACGTCTCCCGCGGGGGATTGAAGCTCGCGGGCGTGCTCGATCCGCTCGGCGTCGACCCGGCCGGCCGCACCTGCCTCGACGTCGGTGCGAGCACCGGCGGGTTCACCGACGTGCTGCTCCAGCGCGGCGCGCTGAAGGTCTGGGCGGTGGACGTGGGCCACGGCCAGCTGCACGAGCGCATCCGGCGCGACCCGCGGGTGGTCGTGCGCGAGGGGGTCAACGCGCGCCTCGGGCTGCGCGAGGTGGTCACCGACGCGGTGTCGCTCGTGGTGATGGACGTGTCGTTCATCTCGCTCACCAAGGTGCTGCCCGCGGTGGCCGAGGTGCTGCGCGGCGCGCCCGACGCGTCCATCGTCGCGATGGTGAAGCCGCAGTTCGAGCTGGAGCCGAAGCTGGTGCCGGGGGGCGTGGTGCGCGACGACGCGCTGCGGGCGAGGGCGGTGGCGCAGGTGGTGGCGGCCGCCGGGGCGCTGGGCTTTACCTGTGTGGGTAAGGAAGACTCGCCGGTGCACGGGCCCGCGGGCAACCGCGAGGTGTTCGTGCACCTGCGCGCGGGGGCCGCCGCACCGTAGCGATCAGTCCCGGAGGAGGGCGCCTTGGGCGCGCTCGAAGGGCCCCTCGACGGCGGCCTCGGTGGGGTAGCGCGTGGCCTGTAGCCCGGCGCCCACCACGAAGAAGGGTGCGACGACGGCGAGGTCGAAGCCCAGGAAGCCCAGGACGAAGCCGAAGAGCGAGACCGACTCGGCCATGGCCATGCCGACGATGAAGGGCGACAGGAAGGCCTGGAGCGCGGCGCGGCGCGCGGCGGCCGGGTCGGCGAACACCCGCTCCGAGCTGGCCGGGCGGCGGAAGCCCTGCGTGGCGCCCAGCGGGTCGTCCGAGAGGTCGTCGCGGGTCTCTACCGCCGCCGCCCGGGCCGCCGCGGCGTGCAGGCGCGAGGGGAGCAGCACGCTCGCCACGGCGAGCCCGAGGGCCGCCGCCGCGAAGACGGGCGCGAGGGTCGGGTCGGGGTGCAGCTCGGCGCGCTGCGCGACGGTCGCGTTGAGGTAGAGGAGGATCCCGAAATACAGGGTGTTGGATGCGAGGAGCGCGCCCCAGAGGATGCGCGGGGTCTGGAGGTTCATCGCCTGCGGAGGGTCGCGCACGCGCCGGGGCTTGTCACCCCTCGGGGTGGGTCACGCGCTCCAGCCCAGCGAGCGCAGCGCCTCGGCGTGGCGGGACGGGTCGAGGCAGAAGGTGTTCATGTCGAGGTCGGAGGGCCCGTGCACCCGGGCGCCATCGGCGCGGTAGAGCTCGTACCCGACGCTGCGCAGCAGGTCGAAGATGGCCTCCGCGTGGCGCTGCACCTCGACCATCACGATGGGCCGGTGGGTCGCGAGCACCTCGCGGGCGCCGAGGAGCACCTCGTGCTCGAAGCCCTCGACGTCGATCTTCACCAGCGCCGGGCGCAGCGACTCCTCGGCGCAGAACGAGTCCAGGGTGATCACCTCGACGTCCACCGCCCGCACCTCCGTCGCCACCGCCGCCGCGCGCTGGTTGGCCGCGAGGCCCTCGAAGTGGTCGATGAGGGAGTTGTTCTGCCCGGTGAGGTTCTCGATGTTGAGCTTCATCGTCGCGGCGCGGTCGCCAACGGCCTTCTCGACGAGGCGCACGTTGGGGTGCCGGGCGACGTTGGCGCGCACGTAGGGGAGGTTGTTCTCCCCGGGCTCGAAGGTGATCACCCGGCCCCGCGGGCCCACGAGGTGGCTGAAGAACAGGGCGATGTACCCGATGTGGGCGCCCACCTCGATGACGGTGTCGCCGGGCCGCAGCACCCGGCGGAAGGCCTCCATGGTCTCCGCCTCGCGCTTCGCGCCGTGCCACCAGTAGCCCTTGTGGCGAAAGGAGTGCAGCCGCACCGGCGCGCCGGTGTGGTGGTGCTTGATGGTGATGTCGCCGGGGTTGAGCCGCGCAAACAGCGGCAGGAGCAGGCGGCGGAGCAGGGGGTGGGACGCGAGGCTCATGCGCGATCTAACCGACTGTGCCGCCGGGCGTCTAGCGCGGGCTCAGCCGCTGATGCGGCCGCTGCGGAAGACGTGCTCCAGGAGCTGGTCGACCTCGACGAGGGCGCGGCGCGCGGGGTCCGTCGCGAGCGACTGGAGCGCGGCCTTGATCTCGCCGAGGGCGCGGAGGTGGGCGAAGAGCTGGAGGTCGCTGACGGGGGCCGCCGCGGTGAGGGTGGCCTTGATGCGCTGCACCTCCATCAGGAGGGCGTCGAGGCCGACCTCCATGCCGCCCGCGCGGCGCGCCTCGGGGTGCGATCGGAAGTACCCGTCGAGCACCGGCGACACGATGGCGTCGAGGATCTCGCTCTGCTCCAGGGTGTTCCAGACGTGCTTGAGGATGAAGAGGTCGCTCACGTCGGCGGCGGGGCGGCCGTCGAAGTAGGCGCTCGCGGCCATGAGCTTGATGAGCTTCACCACGCGTCGGTCGCTCAGCGACACGCCCTCCGCGCGGATCTGGAACACCAGGCTCTTGTAGGTCGCCAGCAGGTCGTCGGAGAGCTGCATGCGCCGGGCGACCTCACCGCGGGTGGCGAGGAGGTCCTTCGTGGTGAGGAAGATCTGCGGGGGGGAGCCCACGCCGAGCTTCTCCAGCTCCAGGCTGACGCCGCGGTTGACGAGCTCCTGGAAGTGGTACGCGTCGAGGTGCTCGCTGCGCACGCGCAGCAGGAAGCGGTCGAAGATGGCCTGGAGGCTCTCGTCCGCGGGCACCTCGTTGGAGGCGCCGAACACCGAGAGCAGCGGCACGTCGACGACGGTCGAGCCGTTGTTGAACTTGCGCTCGTTGAGCAGGGTGAGCAGCGCGTTGAGGATGGCGCTGTTGGACTTGAAGATCTCGTCGAGGAAGACGATCTCGGCCTCGGGCATCATGCCCTCGGTGCGGCGGCGGTAGGTGCCCTGGCGGAAGGCCGGGATGTCCACCGGGCCGAAGAGCTCGTTGGGCTCGGTGAAGCGGGTGAGCAGGTACTCGAAGTACCGGCTGTCGATGGCCCGCGCGAAGGTGCGCACGAGGGCGCTCTTGGCGGTGCCGGGCGGGCCCACGAGGGCGATGTGCTCGCCCGCGAGCACCGACAGGACCATCAGCCGGATCGTCTCCTGACGGCCGAGAAACTGCTGTTCGAGCGAGCGCGCGAGCGCCCGGAGTCGCTGGATGACGGGGGTGTTCACGAGACGGCTGCCTCCATGAGACCGGCGCCCTGGAGGAGGGGCGCCGACGGGGGATCCTTGACGGCGGAGCGGACGGGGTCGGCGGGCAGGACGCGGCGCAGGGTGTCCACCGGGAGCCCCAGCCACGGGGCGGCGCGCTCGGCGCCGAGGCGGAGGTACGCGTCCATGGCCAGGGGCTGCGAGACGGAGGTCGCGGCGCCCTGGTGCGCGCTGCCCCCGGTCGGCGCGGGGGCGCTCCCGCCGCGGTGCCCGAGCGCGTCGAGGCAGAGCATCTCCAGGTGGAAGCGCAGAAGGGTCTCGGCCACCGCGCGGGGCGCGCCCATGCGCATGGCGGCGAGGGTGGCCTGCTCGAGCGCGCGCACCGAGGCCGCGCCGCGGGCGAGCACGGCGCGGTGCGCGGCGCCGCGGATGCAGCCGTCGGCGATGGCGTTGATGGAGGCCGGCGTCCAGCGGAACGACCACGGCGCCGGGCGGTCGGCCAGGATGATGTCCGTGAGGGGCGAGGCCGCGAGGGCGGCGCGGGTGACGTCCGTGAGGTCGGGCACGTCGGCGCTGGCGGAGCCCTTCACCTCCAGCGAGGAGAGGAGGGAGAAGAGGTCGACGCGGCGGCGGGACTCGCGCACGCGGCGCACGCCCGGCAGCGCGACGAGGGCCCGGGGCGGGGCGACGCCGACGAAGTCCGCGTAGCCCGCCCAGAACTCCACGTGGGTGTCGACGCGCCCGAGCTCGCCGATGCGGCCGAGCACCGCGTGGCGCAGCGCCACCTCGAAGCGCGACACGGGCACCCGGACCCACTCCAGCAGCGCGACGCACCAGTGCCGGGCGACCTTGCGGAGCCCGCTGCGGCCGGTGGCCTCGGGGTGGGTCATCGCGAGCAGGTCGTACCAGACCGCGGCGAGGGCGATGGCGTCGAGGGGGAGCGTGTCGATGGGCCCGACGGCCCCGAGGCGGGAGAGGCGGGTGCGGGCGGCGTCGCAGACGCGCACGAGGCGGGTGGCGTCGGGGTTGGGCGAGCGCATCCACGCGGTGACGGCCGTCGGGGCGATGAGCCCGTCGACCACCACGCGCCCGCCGAGCACCAGCGGCTCCACGAAGGCGCTGACGAACTCGTCGACCGTGGGGTCAGCCACGGGGATCGGGCTCGTCCCCGGAGGGGGGCGCGACGGCGACGCTCGGGTTCTGCTCGGCGAGGGTGGCCGACGGGGGGCGGGGCGACGGGAGCTCGGCGCGGGCGAGCGGGGAGAGCAGCCCGGTGAGCAGGCCCGGGGGTGTGGGCCAGAGGTCGGGCAAGGGGAGCTCGGCGTCGAGCGGCGCGGCCAGCGTGAGCTCCTCGACCACGGGCACGTCGGAGAGGAGCACGCGCGTGGCGGGCACGAAGGCGCCGCGGGAGATGGCGGTGAGGGGACGGGCGCCGCCGGTGACGAAGATGCGCAGGTCGCTCGGCGCTCGGGAGAGCTGGCGCAGGACGTCCGGGGGGATCGGCGGCGACAGGCCCCAGCCGAGGGGGATGTACACGTCGTCGCCGAGCTCTTCGTAGAGGGTGCCCAGGGGGACGGCGTCGGCGGCCTCGGGGCCGTGCACGAAGATCGACGCCTCGGTAAACGCGATGGAGAGCTTGCCCAGGGTGGTGGGGGGGAGCACGCCCAGGATGCGCCCGAGGGTGTCCTGCTCGCGGGTGGGGATCACCGCCGCCGCGACCCGCTTCGGGGCGCCGCCCGTGGGGACGAGGCGCAGCGGGAGGTTGAAGGTCGCCGTGGCGCCGAAGGTCTTCACGCCGTCGACGACCGTCGGCGCGTTGGCCACGAGGCTGGTGACGGCCTGCACGTCGACGAAGGGCGGGCGCTGCGCGAGGGGGATGGCGCCGAGGCCCTCGGCGCGGAAGAGCACCAGCTCGTCGGAGCCGAAGAGGGGCGCGCACGACGAGAGCGGCACCGGGTGGCGGTAGCCGAACTGCACCGCGCAGCGGTCGCCGTCCGGCACGAAGAGGATCACCCCGGGCAGCGAGCGCAGCAGCTGGACGAAGCGCGGCGCCGGGGAGGCCAGCTGGAGCAGCAGGCCCTGCTCGACGACGTCGCTCGGGCCGCCGCGCTGCCACTCGACCATCGCCACACGGGCGGGAGCGTTCCAGCGGGCGAGGTAGCCGATGACGGCGTCGCCGAGCCCCGGGCGCAGGAGGGCGTAGAGGGTGCGGGGCGTGTCCCAGCGGGCGCGGTGCAGCGCCGCGGGGGCGAGGCGCAGCAGCAGGTCGCGCAGGGCGATGACCTTGTCGTGGCGGTACGGCTGCGCGAAGCGGTCGTGGTAGAGGGCGACATCGCCGGGCTCCGGGAGCAGCTCGGAGATGTCGTAGCCGAAGGGCGCCTGGGCGTCGCGGTACTTCACGAAGTGCCGGCCGGAGCCCGTGAACACCATCGCGCCGACGAGGCGGGCGATGGAGGCCAGGCGGTCCATCCGGTGCGAGGTGCCCGACTGCACCTCGACGAGCAGCTCGCGGGTGCGCAGCGGCGAGACCACCTGCACGATGCGCAGGGCGTCGAGGAGCTCGTCGAGCGCGCCGTCTTCGCCCAGCGCCCGCAGCAGGGCGACGAGGCGCTCCATCGAGGGGACGAGCACCACCCCGAGGGGGCCGAGCGCCACGCCGCGGACATCGGGGCTGAGCCCCGGGGCGCGAAAACGGCTCTGGTGCTGCGCGACCCGCTCGATCACAGGGCGCCACCGTACTTCGTATCCGTCGCCCGTTTCAATCGCGACGAGCGCGCGCCGGTGATTGACGCCCCGGCGCTCTCCGCGCAACGTGAGCGCCCCATGCGAGGCCACCCCCGCCGCCCGATCGGCGCCACCCTCTCGGCGCTGGCGTTCACCGCCGCGCTCTCCGCCCAGGCGCCGCCCCGACCGACGCCCCGCGAGGCGATGGACCGCGCGCTGACGCCCCTGCGAGAGGCCACCACCGCGCTCTCCCTCTCGGACGACGAGCGCACCCGCGTGCAGGACGTGAGCGACCGCGGCGAGGCGTGGGCCGCCGAGCTGGTCGAGGCCGAGCACCACCGCGACCTGCGCACGGCGCAGGCGCGAGGGCGGCGCATCGCGTGGCTCGCGCGCGTGCTGCGGGCGCGGGTGGAGTCCATGCGGGCGCAGGCGCAGGCGGCGCAGGGACTCACGGCGACGGTGGCCCTGCGCGGCGTCGTGGCCGAGCGGCGCGCGGCGCGCGACCGGGCGAGCGAGGCGCTGGTGGCGGCCGAGCGGCAGGACGTGGTCTCCACGCGGGCGCTTGCGACGCCCGACGTCGATGCCGATGCGGCGGTCGCGGTGGATGCATCGACCGGGGGGGCAGCGCGATGAGGTCGACGGGGTGGTGGCTGGGCGCCTGGCTGGCGGTCGCGGGCCTCGGCTGCGGCGGGGCGACGGTGCGCACGGACGACGACGGGGTGGCGCGGGTGCTGGGCGGCCCCGTGGCGCGAGGGCTCGTCACCGCCGCGCCCGAGGCGTGGCTCGAGGTGATGCGCGAGGCCGACCGCGTGAGGGAGCTCACGGGTGTCGAGCGCGCGGACGCGGAGATGGAGCTCGCGCTGTCCCTGGAGTGGGCGCAGGCGGTGGCCGAGCGCGGCGCGTCCGACCGGTCGCTCGCGGCGGCGTCGACCCAGCGGGCGCAGCTCGCCGAGGAGCAGGCGCGCCTCGACGCGGAGGTCACCCGCCTGGAGCAGTCCGCGCGGGCCAGCCTCGCGGCGCACGCCCAGGCCCAGCAGGCGCAGCGGGCGGCGCGGGCGCCCACCGCGGTGGAGCAGGCGCGGCGCGGCGCCGTCGCGGGGGAGCTCGACCAGCAGACCGAGCTGCTCCTCGCGGCGGCCGAACTCTTCGGCGCGCGGCCCGAGGCGCTGGCCCCGCTGCGCGCGAGGCTCGCTGCGCCTGCGGTGGGCCCGGCCGACCCGGTGGCCCGCGCGGCGGCGATCTACCGGGACGCCGACGCCCTGCTAGCCGCCACGCGCGCGTCGGGCACCGCGGTGTCGACCGCCGACGTCGACGCCCTGCGGCTTCAGTCGTCCCTCGCGGAGAGCGACGGGGTCGACGCGCACCGCGACGCCCGCGGCGTGGTCGCGGTGCTGCGCGGCCTCTTCGCCGGTCCGCGCCTCGCGCCCACCGCGCGCTCCCGGGTCGAGCTCCTCGCGCGGGTCATCCGTTCGCATGGCAACCTCCCGGTGCGGGTGGAGTGCTTCGTCGCCGGGGCGCCCGCGCCCGCGCTCGCTACGGCCCGGGCCCAGGCCGCGGCCCTGCGGGCGGCCCTCGTCACGGCAGGCGTCGCGGCCGAGCGCCTCCAGGCCGCGGGCTATCGCCGGCTCCCGGGCGGCGCCCGGCCCGACGATCGGGTCGAGGTCGTGCTGCTCTCGCCGCGCGCCGAGTAGCTCAGCGGTTCGCCGGGGTGGCGCCCTCGCGCAGGCCCTCGACGTGCCACCCATCGTCCTCCCACACCAGCAGCAGCACCCGCCCGTCGGGGAGCAGCACCCGCGTCGCGCCGGGCACGTCGGGAAACTGCACGGCGTCGGGGTCTTCCAGCGCCGCGGCGAGGCCGCGCAGGTCGCCCTCCATCGCGCCCCGCGCCCGGGCAGAGAGCATCGACATCAGCCCCGCGAGGTCGCCGCGCACGAGCGTGCGACGGAGGTGCTCGAGCGCGGCGAGCGCGCCGTCCCGCCCCGGCGTGGTGACCACCGTGGCATCCCCGAGGGCCGGGCCGCCCACCCGCCAGCCGCCGCGCTCCTCGACGGCGAGCACCCGCCGCGGTCCCTGGCGCAGCTCGACGGTCACCGGCGCGTCGGCGGCGAGGGCCACGGCCACGGCGTCGCGGAGCTCGTCGAGCGAGCGGCGGTCCCCGGCCGTGCGGGCGCGGAAGTGCTCGAAAGACTCCACCCCGCGCGCTGCCTCGGGCAGCAGGTCGTAGAGCCCCCGAGCGGGATCGACCGAGCGCGCGGCGCCCACCAGGCTCACGAGCGTCGCGCGCGGCGATGAGCTCGCGGCCCCACATCCCATGAGGGACAGCATCGCGCCGAACGCGAGCGTCGCGGCGCGCCTGCTCGACCGCCCGAAGCCCCCGCGCTCGTCGGCCCGACCCGCGCCGTCCCGGGAACGTTCACGCGGGTCTTGTGAAGCACCGTTCACGAGGCGGCACCCGAGTCGGGACGCCAGGAAGTGATGGGAGCGTGGCATGCTTCTGTCATACGCTGCGTTCATCACAAGGTCCTGATCGGGAGGCAATACCCCCATGAGCCGACTTCACTTCGCCCCTTCCAAGCTCGTCCTGGCGCTGATCGCGGGCGGTCTCTTCGGCGCCGCCGCGGGCTGCTCCGACGACTCGTACTACTGCGACGCCAGCGGCTGCTACTTCTGCGACGGCGTAGGCTGTCGCGCCGTGACGCCTCCCAGCCGTGCCACATGCGCCGGCGACTACCAGTGCACCGCGGGCCAGGTCTGCACCAACCTCGGCTGCGCCACCACCTGCCTCAACGACGCCGACTGCTCGCAGGGCTGGGTCTGCCGCGGCGCGGTGGGCAGCACCCGCGGCACCTGCGTCGCCCCGACCGAGGCGCCCCCCACCCGCAACCCGGGCACCTGCCGCGACAACACCCAGTGCTCGGGCGGCGCGGTCTGCCTCGACGGCACCTGCGCCCGGCGCACCTGCGACGGCGCGACCTCCAGCTGCGCGTGCACCTCCGACGCCACCTGCAGCAACGGTCAGGTCTGCCTCTCGGGCCAGTGCACCGTGCCCTCCAACGCGTGCCGCTTCAACTCGCAGTGCGGCGTGGGCCGCGTCTGCGTCAACCAGGAGTGCCGCTCGTCCTGCGGCGCCTCCAACCCCTGCCCGACCGGCCAGTCGTGCGACGCGGCGAGCGGCGTCTGCATCGCCAGCCCCGCCGGCCAGTGCACCCGCGACAGCGAGTGCGGCACCGGCCGCCGCTGCCTCAACGCCACCTGCCTCACGCGCTGCGCCACGGCCACGGACTGCGCCGCGGGCACCTACTGCTCCGACCAGGCCGTGTGCGAGGCCGACACCCGGCGCCGGCCCTTCTGCACCAGCAACGCCGACTGCGCCGCGGGCAGCCAGTGCCTCGACGGCGTCTGCCGCCGGCCCTGCGCCACCGCCGACGAGTGCATCCGCACCGACGTGCAGTACCGCAACTGCGAGCCCATCGCGTACCTCGGCACCTCGCAGCGCTTCTGCCAGACCAACAACGAGGTGCAGTCCAACTGTGGTGCCCAGCGCGACTGCGCCGCGGGTCAGGCCTGCGTCGACGGCACCTGCCGCAGCAACTGATTGCGTGACCGTCCGGGGTTGACGCCCCCATGGACCACCCGTTAGCCTCCGCGCCCCGTTACCCCCCCTGATTCATCTCTTTGAGAGGAGCCCACTCCCCATGGTTTCGCTGACGCAACAGACCAGCCGTATTCGCCGCCGCAAGCAGACCACCAACGGCAAGGTCAACAAGCGCGTTCGTCGCGCCAACGGCACGCCCGTCTTCCCGGTGCACCTCGAGGCCGCCGCGCCCGTCGCCGAGGCGAAGTAGGCCTCTCTCCCCCCGCGGCGCGGCCGGTCCGCGCCGCCCCTGAACCAACCTTACCCAGTTTTGTAAACCGACCGCGGGAGGTCCCATCCCCCTGCGACGGTGACCTCCGCGCCGGTCACGTGCGCGGCCTCGTCGGACAGCAGCCACCGCACCAGCGCGGCGACGTGTTCCGGTCGTCCGGCGATGCCCCCCGGGACCTGCGCGGCCATGCGCTCGAAGGTCTCGGCATCCATTCCGCCCGTGTCGATGACCCCGGGCGAGACGCAGTTGACCGTCACCCCGCGGCCGGCACCCTCCGCCGCGAGCGCCCGTGAGAAGCACACGAGCGCGGCCTTCGCGGCGTACCACGCGGCGATGGTCGGCGGCGGGCGCAGCGTCGCGACGCCCGCGTGGCCGAAGACCACCACGCGGCCCCAGCCCCGCTCGCGCATGGCCGGGACCACCGCCCCGGCGAGGCCCACCACGGCGAAGAGGTTGTCGGCGAACACCCTCCGCCACGCCGCCGCGTCGTCGGTGCTGCGCGCCGCGCGGGCGAAGGGCCCGGCCGCGTGCACCAGGGCATCGACGGGGCCGAGGCGCTCGCCCACCACGTCGACCCAGCGCCCCACGGCGACGTCGTCGCTGACGTCGCAGAGCGCGACGTCGTGCCCATCGCCCAGGGAGTCCCGCAGCGAGCGCACGTCGTCGCTGTCCCGCCGCGCCGCGACCGCCACGCGCCATCCGTCCGCCGCGAGCGCAGTCGCCACCGCGCGACCGATGCCCCGCGCGCCCCCCGGCACCAGCGCGACGCGGCTCAGGGGATCACCTCCCGGATCATCGCCTCGGCGGCCTCTGGACCGAAGCCGAAGGCCACGGCGAGCCACTCCAGGAAGTCCGTCTCGTCGGCGGAGAACTCGCCGTCGCTCGACGCGCAGTACACCGCCAGCTGAAACGCCGCGCGCCGCAGGCCGGGCTCGGTGATCCCCGCCGCCAGGCCGTGGAGCCTCGCGGTGACCTTCAGGTCATCGTCGTACTCGGCCATGTCCTCGAGCAGCGACTCGGCGTCGCCCTCGTCGAAGTCGGCGAGCCCGGGAACCTGCCGGATCGTCGACACGATGCCGTCAAGCTCGTGGCGCTCGACCAGGCCGTCGGAGGTCGCCGACCAGAGCGCGAGCTCGGCGACGAGCACTCCCTGCTCGGTCAGCAGGTCCTCCGCGCTGATCTCGTTGAACGATCGGCGTACGTTGTAAGGCATCGGTGGATTTGACCCTCGCACGGTCGGGGGCGTCCGCTCAACCGCGCGGCGGCGCGGCGCGGCGTGCTAGCGTGCGCTCCGGCGATGGCAACCCCGCGGCGACAGCGCTGGCGATGGATGCTCCCGATGGTCGCGGCCCTCGACCTCCTCGGCACTCACGCGTCGGCCCAGCCGCTCGACCTCCGTCGCCGACGCGCCGAAGCGCGAGCCGCCTTCGAGGCCGCAGAGCGGGCGTGGCGCGAGTCCGACTACCCCCGCGCCCTCGCCGGGTTCCGTCGCGCCCAGGAGCTCTCGCCCCACCCCGCGACCCTCTACAACGTCGCCCGCGCGGAGGAGCAGGTCGGCCACGGCGACGCCGCCATCGAGGCCTACGAGGCCTACCTCCGCGCCGCTCCGCAGGCGCCCGACGCCGACGAGGTGCGGCGCACGATCGCCTCGCTCCGCGCCTCACGGGAGCCCGCGGTCACGCCGCCGGTGGTCACGCCGCCGGTGGTCACGCCGCCGGTGGTCACGCCGCCGGTGGTCACGCCCGCGGTCGTGCCGCCCCTGCCCAGCACCTACGAGCGCATCGTCGACCGGCGGCGCCATCGGCTGGTGTCGGGTCGCGTCGGGCTCATCGGGGGATTCGCGGCGCCCCGCGACCGGCAGAACTTCGCGGTGGGCCTCGAGGCGACGGTGTTCCTCTGGCGCTCGCTCACGCTGCTCGGGCACGCGCTCTGGATCCAGACCGACGGCTCGCCCATCGTCGCGACCGCCGAGGCCGGGTGGACCTTCGTCGGCGACGACTTCGACCTCGCGGTGCTCGCCCACGCGGGCGTGCTCCTGCGCTGCGACTCCATCTGCCGCGGCGGCGCCGGGGCCGTCGACGACACGCAGGTCTTCCTCGGGGGCATCACCCTCAAGGTCGACGTGCTCTTCCACCCGCGGGTCTCCGCCGGGCTCTACGGCCGCTTTTCATGGCAGGAGCTCAACCTGCTCGACGGCGACGCGCTCTTGTCATCGATCGGTCTGTCCGTCAGCCTTCACCTGTGAGCGCGTCCTCCACGGCGACGCCGGTGATCGAGCCTCCGCCCTCCGCGTCGGGGAGGGTCAACACCGTGCGCATCGAGCGCGGGACCCCGTCGGTTCCGCCGCCCCCGCCGTCCGCCGACGACGGCGTCGACGCCACCCTCGGGCGGGTCCTCGGCGGCCGCTACGCCGTCGAGTCCGTGGTGGCCCGCGGGGGCATGGGGATCGTCTACCGCGCCCGCCACCTCGCCGTGGGGCGCCTCGTGGCCGTGAAGATCCTGCGCGCCGACCTCGCCCGCAACACCGAGGCCCTCGCGCGCTTCCACCGCGAGGCGCAGGCCGCCGCCGCCATCGGGCACCCGCACATCATCGAGGTCATCGATTTCGGGCACAGCCCCGAAGGGGACGCCTACCTCGTGATGGAGCTCATCGACGGCATCGACCTCGCCGGGCTGCTACGCCGCGAGGGGAGGCTCCCGGTGGCCCGCGCGCTCGGCATCGCCCGCCAGGTCGCCGACGCCCTCGGCGCCGCTCACGCCAAGGGCATCGTGCACCGCGACCTCAAGAGCGAGAACGTCATGGTGCTGTCCCGCGACGCCGGCGACTACGCCAAGGTGCTCGACTTCGGCATCTCCAAGGTGCTCGAAGACGACCAGGGCCGCGCCCCCATCACCCGCGACGGCGTGGTGCTCGGCACGCCGCAGTACATGGCCCCCGAGCAGGGCTCCGACGGCGCCCTCGTCGACCACCGGGCCGACCTCTACGCCCTCGGGTGCATCCTCTTCGAGCTCCTCACCGGCGCATTGCCCTACGAGGGCAAGACCCCGATGGAGGTGATGTACAAGCACAACCACGCGCCCATCCCGCGGCCCTCTTCGCGGCGCGCGGAGGTGCGCCTCCCCTCGGCGGTCGACGCCCTCGTGGTGCGCCTGCTCGCCAAGTCCCGGGACGACCGCTACCCCGACGCCCGCGCCGTCGTCGACGCCCTCGACGCCGCGCTCTCGCCCGACCTCGGGGTCGTCCGCTGGCGCCGCCGCGTGGCCGTCGCCGCCCTCATCGCCTTCGGCAGCCTCGTCACCGACGCCGCGTGGCGCTCACCCAATCACCCCGATCCGCCGCTGGTCGTCGCGCGCAGCCTCGCCCGGGTGCCGCCGCCGCGCCTCGGGCCACCCCCGCCCATCGTGCTGCCCGCGGTGCCATCGGCCGTGCTCGCGCCGCCCGCGATGGAGGCCGGCCCGATGGCGCCGGTCGTGCCCCCGGAGCCTCCGCGTACGGTGGTGGTCCGACGCCGGGTGCGCCCCGCGATCGAGGCGCTCACCATCAAGTCGAACCCCTACTGATCGAGCGCCCGCGCGAGCGTGAGCCGCCGCGTGCGCGCCGTGATCGCCGCCAACGACCCATAGAACCCCACGGTCTCCGCGGCGACCCAGGGCACCGTGGCCTCCACGAAGCCGCGCGCCCGCAGGTCGGCCAGCACCGCGCGCGACAGCGCCGCGCCCACCCCGCGCCCCCGCGCTGCGGGCAGCACCCCGATGGGGCCGAAGGTGCCTCGATGGCAGAGGTTGCCCGAGTGCGCCGCGAAGCCCAGGACCCCGCCGCCGTCCGCGCGCGCCGCGAAGAGCCCGCCGTGCTCCCGGGCCCGCGCCGACTCCCACGCCCAGCCGTCGCCGAAGGCCGCGCGGATCGTCTCGTCCAGGTCGTCGGCGCAGCGCGCGACGCTCACGCCCGGCGCGTCGTGGGCGGCCACGTCGGTCCGCACCCGCAGGTCGACGTGCTCTCCGCGCGCCGTGAAGCCCGCTGCGGCGAGGGCGGCCAGGCGCTCCAGGTCCGCCGCGTCGACGCCGCTCTCGACGTAGTTGCCGGGCGGCCCTCCGGCGACGAGGCGGGTCGCCCCTGCGGCGAGGGCCCGCGCGCCCACCTCCGCGAGCTCGTCCGCCGCGCCCGACCACCATGCCAGCCAGGCCGTCGTCGAGCCCGGGGCGGGCCCCGCGAAGAGCGACGCGCCCACCGCCGTCAGCGCCCGCGGCGGCCGCAGCTTCTCCGCCAGCGTGACGGCGTCGATCAGCGCCACGCGTCGATGAGCACCCGCGCCACCCGCTCGGCGGCGTGGCCGTCCCAGCCCTCCACCGTGCCGCCGCGCTTGTAGCGCCCCTCCAGCACCTCCAGCACCCGCGCCCACGCGGCGTCGAGGTCGTCGCCCACGAGGGTGTTGGTGCCGTCGGTCACCGTCGCCGGGCGCTCGGTGTTACTCCGCAGGGTAAGACACGGAACGCCCAGCGCGGTGGTCTCCTCCTGGATGCCGCCGGAGTCCGTCAGCACCAGCGCGGCGTCGGCCATGAGCCCGAGGTTCTCCCGGTAGCCCAGCGGGTCGCGCAGGTGGATGGCGCCGTGAGCGCGGAGCCGCTCGAGCAGCCCGAAGCGCTCCAGCCGCTCGCGGGTGCGCGGATGCGCCGGGAACACCACCGCCCGCTGCGCCGCCAGCCGTTCGAGCAGCGCGACGAGCGCCGTGAGCCGCGCGGGCTCGTCGACGTTGGACGGACGGTGCAGGGTCACCAGCGCGTAGCCCCGCGGCGCGAGGCCCATCGCCGCGGGCACCCCGAGGGCGCGCGCCGCGGGGAGCTGGTGCATCAGGGTGTCGATCATCACGTTGCCGACGAAGCGCACCCGCTCGGGGGGAATCCCCTCCCGCGCCAGGTTGGCGTCGCCCGCGCGCTCGCTCGTCAGGAGCAGGTCGCAGATGGCGTCGGTGACCACCCGGTTGATCTCCTCGGGCATCGCGCGGTCGAAGGAGCGCAGCCCCGCCTCGACGTGCGCCACCGGGACACCGAGCTTCACCGCCGCGAGCGCGCAGGCCATGGTGCTGTTGACGTCGCCCACCACCACCACGCCGCGCGGCAGCGTCGCGCACCCGAGGAGGTACTCCTCGAAGGAGGCCAGCACCCGCGCGGTCTGCGCGCCGTGCGAGCCCGACCCCGCGTTGAGGTGCACGTCCGGCGCGGGCATCCCCAGCTCGCGGAAGAACACGTCGCTCATCGCGGCGTCGTAGTGCTGTCCGGTGTGCACCAGCACCCGCTCGAAGGGCGCCGCCGCCGCCGTCATGGCGCGCAGCATCGGCGCGACCTTCATGAAGTTGGGCCGCGCCCCCGCCACGAACACCACCGGACTCGATACGCTCATCGATGCAGTCTCCCGATGCGAGGGCTCAGCCGTAGAGCCAGGACGTTCCCATGCGCTCGCGGCGGGCCCAGCGCGAGAGCACCACCAGCGACCAGTATCGCGCGTAGCTCGTCCCCGCCAGGAAGCGCTCGCGCACGCCGCGCACCGCCGCCGGATCGAGGCCCACCTCGGGGCCGTCGGGCGCGCCGAGGTCGAGGCCCTCGCGCAGCCAGCGGTCGTAGGGCAGCCCGAAGCCGCGCTTGGGGCGGTCCCACACCTCCCGCGGCAGCGCCGGGCCCACCGCGTCGAGCAGCAGCGGCTTGTTGCGCGCGGGGTCGAGCTTCCACGCCGGGTCGATGGCCACCACCTGCTCCACCAGGTCGGCGTCGAGGAAGGGGGCCCGCAGCTCGAGCGAGTGCGCCATGCTCATCTGGTCGCCGTCGCGGAGCAGGGTGTTCTTCAGGTAGTGGGTGAGCTCGAGGCGCGACAGGCGGTCGAGCGGCGAGCGCCCACCCACCGCGTCGACGAAGCGCGTGGGCTCGGGACGGCGCCCGCCCCGCAGCCGCTCCAGCGCCGGGTGCGCGAAGACCGAGTGCTGCGCGAGGTAGGCGCCCGCCACCGGGTCGCCCGCGCCGATCGCCGCCAGCACCTTTTCGCCCGCGTGGTCGGCCGGCACCGGCCACCGCCCCCGCAGCGCGCCCAGCGCCCGCTTCGCCAGCGCCGGGGTCGCCGTGCTCGCCGCGAGCAGCGCCCCGAACATCCGCCGCTGCTGGTAGCCCAGGAAGAGCTCGTCGGCCCCCTGGCCCGACACCGCGACCTTGATGCCCGCGCGGCGGATCGCGTCGCACACCAGGTAGGTGTTCACCCCGTCGAGGCTGGGCTGGTCCATCGCGTCGACGGCGCGCGCCACGAGCGAGCGGGCGTCGCCGACGCTCACCTCCACCTGCTGGTGCTTCGTGTGGAAGCGCTCGGCCACCAGCCGCGAGTACGGCGCCTCGCTGTACGCCGCGTCGGCGTCGCCGAACACCACGCTGAAGGTGTTGATGTTCGTCCACTTCTGCTCCGAGAGCAGCACCACGTTGGACGACGAGTCGATGCCGCCGGAGAGCAGCACCGCCACCGGCACGTCGGCGACCATCACCCGCTGCACCGCCGACCGCAGCCGCGCGCGCACCGCCTCGACGGCGGCCTCGCGGCTCGGCGGGCCCGCCGCGTCGAGGCCCCGCAGGCTCCAGTACCGGCGCCGCCGGAGCACGCCCTCGCGCAGCACCACCACCTCGCCCGCGGCCACCGCGCGCACGCCGCGCACGAGGGTGTAGGGGTCCGCGAGCGAGCCGAAGGTGAGGTACGCGTCGAGGCCGTCGGGGTCGATCTCGCGCTCGACCACGCCCGACGCCGTGAGGGCCCTCACCTCCGAGGCGAAGGCGAAGCGGTCGCGCCCGGCGGCGTAGTAGAGGGGCTTCTCGCCGAGGCGGTCGCGGGCGAGGGTGAGGGTGCCCTCGTCGGGGTCGTAGAGCGCGAAGGCGAACATCCCCCGGAAGCGGTCGAGGGCGGCTTCGCCCCAGCAGCGGAAGCCCGCCAGGATGACCTCGGTGTCGGTGCCGGTGGTGAAGCGCTCGCCCTCCGCGGTGAGCGCCTCGCGCAGCTCCTTGAAGTTGTAGATCTCGCCGTTGAAGACGATCACCCGGCGGCCGTCGTGGCCGAGCATGGGCTGCCGACCGGCGTCGGAGAGGTCTTGGATGGCCAGCCGGCGGTGGCCGAGCCAGAGCGCCGCGCCGCCCGCGAGGGGGACCGTGTGCGCGCCGTCGGCGTCGGGGCCGCGGTGCGCGATCGCGTCGAGCATGGCCGTCGTCGAGACGCCCCGGAGATCACCCAGCACACCCGCGATGCCGCACACGCTCGTCGCTTCTCCTCTTAGTCCGACCGACCCGCGACCGCCCCGCGGAGCACCTCCGACAGGAACCCGAAGGTCTCTTCCGCGCAGCGGTCCCAGCTGTACGCCGCCGCGCGCTCGAAGGCCCGTTGCGCGAGCTCGGCGCGGAGTTCAGCCGACCCGACCAACGCCCGCAGCTGGCGCACCAGCGTCGACGGGTCTTCGGGGTCGAAGTACACGCCCGCGTCGCCGAGCACCTCGGGCATCGGAGCCCGCGACGAGCTCGCGATCGGCAGGCCCGCGGCCATCGCCTCGATGAGGATGTTCGGGAGGTTCTCGCAGCTCGACGCGTACACGAAGGCCTCCGCGCGCCGGTAGCTCGCGGCCACCTCCGCGTGCGGGAGCCCGCCGCGCCAGGCGAGGTACTCGCCCGCGGGGTCGTACTTCGCCAGGCGCTCGGTGAGCGCGCGCTCCGAGGCGGGGTCGTCCGAGGGGCCGACGAAGTCCATCGCGATCGGGACGCCCGAAGATCGCAGCGTGTGCACCGCGTCGGCCACCGCAGCGAAGTGCTTGTAGGGCGACACCGTCGAGACGTAGAGCAGCCGCAGCGGGTCGGCGAGGGAGAGCTCGCCGGGCGGGCGCTGGGCGCGCGGCGCGACGCGCATCGAGGGGTCGACGCCGTGGGGGATGATGGTGTGCCGCCGCGGCGGGCGCGCGAGCTGGGCCAGCACCTGGTCGCGGGCGTAGCGGGTGAGGAAGATCACCCCGTCGGCGCCGGTGAACTGCCGCGACTGCGCGAAGCGAAGGAGCTCGAGGCGGGCCCGGGTGGCGCTGCGGCCGAAGCGCGCGCGCTCGGCGGCCTCGAAGGGGAGCATGTTGCGGCACATCACCACGCGCGGCCGCACGGGGCTCGCGGTGGCCCCGCCGGGGGCGAAGAGCAGCCCCCCGGCGACGCGCCGCGGGAGCTCGACGCGCTGCCACCACAGGCGCTCGGGGAGCGAGCGCTCGAGGGCGGGGTGGTGCCGGGCGGTGAGCCACGGGCGCGAGGGCAGGCGGTCGAGGGTGGCGCGCGCCGACCAGACGTCCACGGCGTCGATGCCGTGGCGCTCGGGGGAGGCCGCGGTGAGCAGCGAGAGGAGGTGCGTGAGGCCGCCGCCCGCGCGGAGGTTGGACGCGTCGATGACGACCCTCATGCGGCGCGGACACCGTCCCGGGTCATCGCTTCACCGGCGGGGCGTTGGTGATGCGCCCCGGCGGCGGGCGCAGCCCCGTGGCGCGAAACCACCGGAGCATCCGCTCGCGGGCCCGCCACGGCACCAGCCCGAAGGCCTCGTTGGTCACGCGCGAGACGTTGCGGCGCATGGCCTCCTCAGCGGACATCATCGGGCGCGCTGCGAGGTCGACCGGGACGCCGTGCTCGCGGCAGAGGGCCACGCCGTAGGGGATCCATTTTCCCGCGGTGACGGCGGCGTAGTAGTCGAGCACCTCGGTGCGGGCGCTGAAGAAGCCGCGCGCGAAGGCGTCCGAGCGGCGCGCGCCGTAGATCTCGAACTCCCAGGGGTTCTCGCCGTCGCGGAGCAGCGCGAGCAGGTCGTCGCGGCGCCAGAGGGCGGCCTGCATCGAGGCGCGGTACGGCGCGCCGGGGTCGCACTCGCCCACCGCGGGGTAGCGCGCGAGGCGCACGTCGGGCGGCGGGAAGGGACGGAGCCGGAGGTACGCCGCGTCGAGGTGGAAGAGGTCGTCGACCCGCGCGAGCACCTCCGCGGTGTCGACCCGTCGGCGCAGCAGGAAGTCCTCCAGCACCACGAGCACGGCGGGCGTGTCGAGGCGCTCGAGCATCGCGCGCACCCCGCGGCTCCAGTCGACGTCGTCGCCGACGCACAGGGCCTCGACGCCGGGGAGGGTGCAGGGCACGTGGTTGCTGCCCACCACGATGCGGAAGGGGCAGTCGGGCCAGTGCCGTCGCAGCAGGGCGAAGAAGGGCCCCCAGAGGTCGGCGTACCGGTCGCAGCTGGGGACGAGCAGGGTGACGCGGTCGTCAGCCACGGGCGAGCACCTCGCGGTAGACCGCGTCATAGGAATCCACCATCACGTCGATAGAGAACCTGCGAATGGACGTCAACGCCAGCGCCGCGCGTGTGCGTGCGGCCTCCGGGTCGTCGAGGGTGCGGGCGATGCCGTCGCGCAGCGAGGCGAGGTCGTCGGTGCGGCACCACACGGCCTCGGCGTCGGTCACGAACTCCCGGTGCGGCGCGATGTCCGAGAGCACCATCGGGCACCCGCAGGCCATCGCCTCCATCACCACGTTGGGCCGGCCCTCGGAGCGCGAGGGGGAGACGAACACCGTCGCGGTCTTCATCCAGCGGAAGAGGTCGTCGCGGTAGCCCGGGAGCACGATGCGCCGCGCGAGCCCCTGCGCCCGCACCCACGCGCGGAAGCCCGCCAGCTCGGGGCCCTCGCCGAGCATGAGGGCGTAGGCGTCGGGCCTCGCGCGCAGCACGCTCACCAGCGCCTCGCCCAGCAGCGGTACGTTCTTGCCGGGGGTGAAGCGCCCCGCGTAGAGCACCAGCGGCGCGTCTTCGGGCAGCCCGAGCTCGCGGCGGTCGGCCGGCGCGATGCCCTCGATGCGGTCGACCGGGATGGCGTTGGGCACGACGTGCACCGGCAGGCGCCCGCCTCCGTCGCGCCGCCAGATGTCCGCGGCGGTCTCGGAGTTGGCCACGACGCCGCGCGCCAGCGGCACCAGCGCGCGCATCGCGCGGGCGCTCGCGGTGTGCTCGTGGAGGGTGATCGACTGGCCGCGCTCGCTGAAGAGCCACGGGACGTTGGTGAGCCTCGAGGCCACGCCGCCCCAGACGTCCATCCGCCGCAGCCAGGTCTGGAGCAGCTGGATGCGCTCGCGGCGGAGGAGCTCGGCGATGGCGAGGGCCGCGCGCGGGTCGAAGGCGCGCCGCGCCGGGACCCGGTGTAGCGTTGCGCCGCTCTCCTGGAGCAGCGGGAAGTTGGGCCCGTCGTGCTGGAAGGCCACGTGCACTTCGTGGCCGCGCCGCGCGAGGCCCGCCGCGAGGTAGCAGAGCTGGCGCTCGGCGCCGCCACCGAGCAGCGACGGGATGCAATGGAGTACCCGGATCAACAACGAAGCGTCTCTGCCTTTCGAGTACGGCCTGCTTCCGCGTTCGGTCGGGCGAATGCAATCCAGAACACCTGCCCCGTGTGGCGCCATGCGTCACCCGGAGGCCTTGCGGCGAGGGCTCCGCAGCGAGCCGGCCGCGCGCGGGGTGGTGGGCGTCGAGGGGGTGTTGCGGCGCGTGCGCACGATGTTCAATCGCCGAGGTACTGCTGGGCCCACACTTCGAAGACGAGGAGGGGAAAGACGTGGGTGTTGGCGTCGGCGCGCCCGGCCTCGAAGCGCCGGAGTGTGTCTCGTACGGCGGCGGGGTCGAACACCCCCCGGCGCGCGACGCGCTCGGGGCTGAGGTGCTCGTAGAGGTACGACCGGGCCTCGCCGCGGAACCACGGGTCGAGCGGCACGTTGAAGCCCCACTTCGGGGCGTTGCGCCCGTCGGGGGGCAGCAGGTCGCCGACCGCGGCGTGCAGCACGTGCTTGAGCGAGGTGCGCCCGAGCCCGGGCACCTTGCGCCCGAACGCGACGCCCGCGAGGCGCTGCACCAGCGCGAGGTCGAGCAGCGGGGAGCGGGCTTCGACCGAGGCCGCCATGGTCATGCGGTCGACCTTCGCGAGCATCTCGTCGGGCAGGTAGAGCAGCACGTCGAAGGCGTTGGTGATGGCCTCCGGCGGGAGCCTCCCGAGGCTGGCGTCGACCTCGGCGTCGAGCCGCGCGGCGGTGGAGCGGTAGGCGTCGCGCAGGCCCGGCGCGAGGAGGGCGCGGGCCTCGCCCTCGTGGGGGGCGCCGGCCCAGGCGAGGCGCCGAGCCCCCGCGGAGGGCAGCCGCGCCGCCTGGAGGAAGCGCGCGATGCGGCGGAACGTGATGCCCCGCGCGCCGAGGCTCGCGTAGAGGGCCGAGGCTGCGCGGATCACCGCGGGGTCGAGGCCCGCGGGGCTGAGCCGCAGCATCGCTGCCCAGCGCTCGAAGATGTACTGCGCGTAGCCGCCGAAGACCTCGTCTCCGCCGTCGCCGGTGAGCACCACGGTGACCTCCTTGCGGGCCGCCCGCGCCAGCAGGAGGGTCGGGAGCGCGGAGGAGATGGCGAAGGGCTCGTCGGCGTAGCGGACGAACTCCGGCAGGAGGCTCACCAGGTCGGGCCGCGCGTAGAGCTCGTGGTGGTCGGTGCCGAGGTGCTCGGCCATGCGCCGCGCCTTGGGGAGCTCGTTGTGCGACGCGGGGCCCTCGAAGCCGATGGAGAAGGTCTTCACGCGACTGGCCGAGAGCCGGGACATCACCGCGACCACGGCGGACGAGTCGAGCCCGCCGCTCAGGAAGGCCCCCAGCGGGACGTCCGCCACCATCCGCCGCTCGACCGCCGCGAAGAGCATCCGGCGGACGTCGGCGACGAGCTCCTCGAAGGGCGGCATCTCCTCGCCCGCGAAGGCGCGCCAGTCCCAGTAGCGACGGAGGGTCACCCCCGCGCGGGTGACGGACATCGTGTGCCCCGGCGGGAGCTTCTTCACGTCGCGGAACACGCTCAGCGGCGCCGGGACCGCGCGCAGCGCGAGGTAGTGGCCGAGCGCCTCGGGGTCGAGGGTGCGGCCCACCTTCGGGTGCAGCAGCAGCGGCTTGATCTCCGAGCCGAACACCAGGGTCCCGTCGACGTCGGCGTAGTAGAGCGGCTTCTTGCCGAGGTGGTCGCGCGCGATGAGCAGCCGGTCGCCGAGCGCCGAGCGTCGACGATCGAGCAGCGCGAAGGTGAACATCCCCTCGAAGCGCGTGACGCACGCGTCGCCCCACTCCTCGTAGGCGTGCACGATCACCTCGGTGTCGGCGTGCGTGCGGAACTCATGGCCCGCCTCTTCGAGCTCCCGCCGCAGCGCGCGGAAGTTGTAGATCTCGCCGTTGAAGACGACGTGCACGTCGTCGGCCTCGTTGCCGATGGGCTGGCGCCCGCCGGCGAGGTCGATGATCGCGAGGCGGCGCATGCCGAGCCCCACCCCGCCGTGGAAGAGGTAACCCTCGTCGTCCGGGCCCCGGTGGGAGATCGAGTCATTCATGCGGCGCACGAGGCCGTGATCGACCGCGGCGCCACTACGGTGCTCGAAGATGCCGACGATGCCGCACATGGCGGGTGTAGAGACCTCCCGGTCGCGCCCGACCTCAGCCGTTGGCGCGCTTCTCGCGGGCGGCGAGAGCGACGTCGGCGTCGACCATCATGGTCACCAGTTCGCGGAAGCCCACGGTGGGCGTCCAGCCGAGCTTCTCCTTGGCCTTGGCGGGGTCGGCCAGGAGGAGGTCGACCTCCGCGGGCCGCAGGTAGCGCGGGTCGAGCTTCACGTGCTCCTGCCAGTCGAGCCCGGCGTGCGCGAAGGCCACCTCGAGGAACTCCCGCACCGAGTGGGTCTCGCCGGTGCCGACCACAAAGTCGTCGGGCACGTCGGCCTGGAGCATGCGCCACATGGCGTCGACGTAGTCGGGCGCGTAGCCCCAGTCGCGCTTGGAGTCGAGGTTGCCGAGGAACAGCTCCTTCTGGAGCCCGAGCTTGATGCGCCCGACGGCGCGCGTGATCTTGCGGGTGACGAAGGTCTCCCCGCGGCGCGGCGACTCGTGGTTGAACAGGATGCCGTTGACCGCGAACATCCCGTAGGCCTCGCGGTAGTTCTGCACCATGTAGAACGCGTAGGCCTTGGCGACCGCGTAGGGGCTGCGCGGGTGGAAGGGCGTGGTCTCCTTCTGCGGCGTCTCCACCACCTTGCCGTAGAGCTCGCTCGAGCTGGCCTGGTAGAAGCGGCACTGCACGCCGACCTTGCGGATGGCCTCGAGCATGCGGATGGCGCCGAGCGCGGTGACCTCGCCGGTGTACTCCGGGATGTCGAAGGACACCCGCACGTGGCTCTGCGCGCCGAGGTTGTAGACCTCGTCGGGCTGCACCGCGCTGACGATGGACTGCAGGGACGAAGCGTCGTTGAGGTCGCCGTAGTGGAGGTACAGGTTGACGCCGCGCTCGTGGGGGTCGCGGTAGAGGTGGTCGAGGCGCTCGGTGTTGAAGGAGCTCGATCGGCGGACGACGCCGTGGACCTCGTAGCCCTTCTCGAGCAGCAGCTCGGTGAGGTACGAGCCGTCCTGGCCGGTGATTCCTGTGATGAGTGCGCGCTTCATGGGGATGTCCGTGCGGTCTCTCGGGCGGCGATGGCGTCCCGGTGTTCGCGGTACCAGGCGATGGTGCGGCGGAGGCCCTCCGCGAAGGGCGTGCGCGCGGTGAATCCAAAGCGCTCGCGGGCGCGCTCGACGTCGAGCATGCGCCGCGGCTGGCCGTTGGGGCGGGTGCCGTCCCAGCGCACCTCGCCGGAGAAGCCCGACGCGCGGGCGATGGTCTCGGCGAGCTCGCGCATGGAGATCTCGAAGCCGGCGCCGAGGTTGACCGGGTCGGGGTCGTCGTAGCGCTCCGCCGCGAGCGCGAGGCCCTCCGCGCAGTCGTCGACGAAGAGGAACTCCCGCGTCGGCGAGCCGTCGCCCCAGAGCGTGACGAAGGACTCGCCGCGGGCCTGGGCGTCGATGAACTTCCGGATCATCGCCGGGATGACGTGGGAGTCTTCGAGGTCGAAGTTGTCGCGCGGCCCGAAGAGGTTGACCGGGAAGACCATCACGAAGTTGGAGCCGTACTCCTGGCGGTAGGCCTGGGCCATCACCAGCAGGGACTTCTTCGCGATGCCGTAGGGGGCGTTGGTCTCCTCGGGGTAGCCGTTCCAGAGGTCGTCTTCGCGGAAGGGGACGGGGGTGAACTTCGGGTACGCGCAGATGGTGCCCGCCACGACGACCTTGGCCGTGCCGTGCACCCGCGCGCTCTCCAGCACGTTGAGCCCCATGGCCATGTTGTCGTAGAAGAAGCGCCCCGGGTGACGGCGGTTGGCGCCGATGCCGCCGACGCTGGCCGCGAGGTGCATCACCAGGTTGGGCCGGTGCTCGCGAAACACCACATCGCACTGCGCCGCATCGCGCAGGTCGTGATCCTTCGAGCGAGGCACCACCACCTCGCCGGCGCCGCGCGCGCGCAGCGCCTCGACGACGTGCGAGCCGAGGAAGCCGCTGCCACCGGTGACCAGGACTTTACTACCTTCGAGCGTTGCCATCGTGCGAGGTCCTTCTCCATCCGCGGAGCGGGCGTCACTACCATTGCTCCGCCGGGGGCGCCAACGCCCCTCTCGTCAGCGGTCGCGCGCCTCAGGGAGCGCCTGCCTTTACGGCCTCGATCATGAGCCCGGTGCCCAGCCGGTCGCCGAGCCTTCGCACCACCCAGCGCGGGTACAGGCTCCAGGCGAGCCGGTGGTGCCACTTGCGGTACTTCGTCGCCGGGGGCATCAGCAGCAGGTCGCCGTGCGAGAGCTGCGGCCGGACGTCGGCGCGCGCGAAATCGGCGAAGAGCTCGCGGCCCTCGTCGACGGTGTAGGCCTTGGTGCCCGGGCTCTCCAGGTGCTCGAAGACCGCCTGGCGCGGGCTCACCCAGGGGCGCATCCGGGCGGCGTAGTGCACGCCCCAGAGCATGAATCCCACCCACGACGGGTGGTGGTAGACCATCACGATCGCGGTGCCGCCGGGCTTGAGCACCCGGTGCACCTCCTTCACGGCGGCGCGGGTATCGGGCGAGTGGTGCAGCACCCCGTACGAGTAGACGATGTCGAAGGTGCCGTCGGGGAAGGGGAGCCGCTCGGCGTCGGCGACCATCACCTCGGCGCTGAGGCCCTCGAGCGCGAGGCGCTCCTTCGTGAGGGCGACGCCCTGTTCGGTGAGGTCGACCCCGGTGGCGACGGCGCCGTTGCGCACCCAGTTGATGAAGTCCGTGCCCGCGCCGACGCCGACCTCCAGCACCTTCAGCCCGCGGCCGCGCTCGAAGCGGGCGAAGGGCTTGATGTAGGCCTCCCAGGCGTAGCGGTCGCGCTCGATCTCGTCGAAGAAGGCCCGGCGCTCGGCGGGCGATGCCCCACGGGTGCCGCACGGCTCGGCCTGCCAGTGCCGACGCACGGCGTCCTTCAAGGCGTCCGTGTCCCGGGCGATGCGATCTTCCATTGGCTATCTACAGCTCCGCGGAGAAGGGGCGGCATCCTGAGGCAGCGGCTCGCGCGGAGTCAACCGCTGCCTCGACCGCTCAGGGTGCGACGCTCCCACTGTTGCCCCGACCGGTCGCTCCGTTCTACCTAACGCGCGCTTCGGCGGGCGGCGGGCAACCGTCGGTCCGCGGCGCTGAACCCCCGGGCGGGGCGCCGCAACGCAGCCACCGTCCACGACTCCACCGCCGCAGAAGCGCCGTCATCCCCCCGTTTGCCCGTCGCCGACGAAGAGACCCACGCCAACCCCCTATGCCTGCGATCGACGTCCTCCACCCGCCCGGCGAACGCGTCCCCATCAAGCCGCGCGCGGCGTGGGCCCGGCCCGCCCTCGCGGCCCTCGCCCTCGGGGCCCCGCTCGCGCTCGGCGGGGCGCCGCACTGGAGCGTCCCCCTCTTCGCGCTGGTCGCCCTCGTCGGCTTCCTCGTCGCGGGGTGGGACCGCGCGGTCGCCCAGCGCGACCGCCTGCTCGTGGGCTGGCTGGTTCTGCTCGGGGTGCTGAGCTTCCAGCTCGTCCCGCTCCCGCCGGCGCTGCTGGGGCTGCTCGACCCGGTGTCCGCCGCCGCCTCCGCGGGCGCCCTCGACCCGCTGCGGGTGTCCCGCGCGGCCGTGTGGCGGGCGCTCCACCATGATCCCGGCAGCGGCCTCGCCGACCTGCTCTACCTCCTCGGCCTCGGCGCTGCGTACCTCACCGCGCTGCGGGTGTCGTCCCGCGAGGAGGGCGACCGCACGCTTCGCCTGGTCGCCTACGCCGCGCTCCTCATCGCGGGCCTCGCGCTCGCGCACCAGGTCACGGGGCAGGACCGGGTGTTCGCCGTCTACCGCCCGCGCGCCGCGTCGCCGCCCATCCTGTCCCCGCTGCTCAACCCCAACCACCTCGCGGCCCTCACCGGCGCGGGCGCCATCCTCTGGCTGGGCCTCGCGGTCGCGGCCGAGCGCGCCGCCCCGCGCACGGTCGCCTCCATCGCCGCCGTGCTCTGCGGCGTGGTGTGCATGCAGACCCTCTCGCGCGGCGGGGTGGCGGCCACCGTGGGCTGCATCCTCCTCTTCGTCGGCGTCAACGCCCGCCGCGGGTCGACCGAGCGCTCGCCCGCCCGAACGGGCCCGCAGGTGTGGGTGGGGGTCGCGCTCGGCGCCCTCATCGTCCTGGCGGGCCTGTACGTGGCCTCGACCTCCCTCAGCGACGAGTACGCTCGCGGGGGCGCCAGCAAGCTGGAGAATTTCCGCCGCGCGCTCGGCCTGCTGCGCGGTCACTGGCTGCTCGGGGTCGGCTCCGGGGCCGTGCCCGTCGCGGTCGCCTCCTCCGGTCGCCTCGACCCCGAGTGGACCTTCCTCCGCGTCGAGTGCCTCCCGGTCGACCTCGCGGTGTCCTTCGGAGTCCCCGCCGCGCTCGCGGCCATCTGGCTCACCGCCCGCGCCCTGCGCGACTGGCGCCCGCCCTCGTATGCCTCGCCGGTCATCATCGGCGCCTGGTGCGCGATGGTCTCCCTCGTCCTCCACGACCTCGTGGACTTCTCCCTCTTCCTCGGCGGGGTGGGGTACCCCGCGGCGATCCTCGCCGGCTACCTCATGGCCCAGCGCCTCCGCCGCTGGCGCCGCGCGCTGCCCCGCGGCGCCGCGGTGCTGCGCTCGCCGGCCCTCGCGCTGCTGGCGCTGGGCGCCGCGCTCACGCCCCTCGCGTGGCGCTCCACCCTCGAGCCCGAGCGGGACCACATCGAGGAGCTCTTGCGCGCCGACGCCAGGGCCATTCACGGCGATGCCCTGCGCCGCGCGCTCGTGCACCACCCCTTCGACGCGTACCTCCCGCTGCTCGCCGGCGCGCACGCCGCGGCCCAGAGCGACGAGTCCGCCCTGCGCTTCGTCGCGCGGGCCCTCGCGCTCTCCCCGACCTGGGCCCAGCCGCACCTGCTGCTCGCGCGCACCTTCGCCGCGCGCGGCCGTCGCTCGCAGGCCCTCGTCGAGCTCCGCGAGGCCCTCGTCCGCTCGGAGACCGTGCTCCGCCCCGCGGCCGATCTGGCCGTGCGCCTGCGCCCGCTGCCCGACGCCGACGAGCTCGACCGGCTCGCCCCGCGGGCCCCCTACGGCCTGACCTTCCTCGACGTGGCGGCGACCCGCCCGGGCGTCCCAGGGCCCTTCATCACCGACGTCGACGGGCTCATCCTCTCGCGCGACGGAACCTTCGTCCCGGCGCTGCGGCGGCGCTCGCAGTTCGCGCTCGCGGAGGGCCGCCCCGACGACGCCGTGGGCTTCTGCGACCGGATGATCCAGTCGCACCAGGGCCTCGCCGAGGGCTACCTCTGCCGCGGCGCGATCCTGGCGGCCCGCGGCGACAACACCGGCGCGATGCGCACCTACGCCGCCGGCATCGCGCGGGCGCAGGACCGCTACGGGCTGCACCTCGCCCGGGCGAGGGTGCACGCCGCGCGCGGGGAGCCGGGCCCGATGCGTGAGGCCATCACCTCGGCCATCGAGGCCGCGGGCGCCGACCTCGACCGGCTGGTCGCGGCGCACGGCCTCCACGGCGCGCTGCTCGCCAGCCTGGGCAACGACCGCGGGGCCATCGACGCCTACCTGATGGCCCACGGGTTGACGGCGCCCGACGCGCCGTACCTCGTCGAGATCCTCGAGGCCTGCGCGCGCGTCAACGACCGGCCCGGGGTCGAGCAGGCCTGCGCCGCGTTGGCCGACCGAGGGCCGCTCGATGCGCGCGCGGGGGCGCTCTGCAACCGGGGCGCTCCACCGTCGCCGGTCGGGGACGCGGGGCGATGAACGTCCGACCGGGGACGCAGCAACGCATGACCGGCCGGGTTGTCGCGCCCGGGTGATCTGGTAGTAAGGCCGCCGAGACGAATATGGAGACGCGCGCGTGAGCGAGATTGGTTCGAGGGCGACGACGTCTTCCGATGCCCAGAGCCAGCCGATGGAGCAGCTCCGGCAGCTCTGGAAGCACCGCTGGATCGTGCTGAGCGGCGTGGCGCTGGCGCTCTGCCTCGACGCGCTCTGGGTGCTGCGGCAGCCGAAGATCTACGCGGCCACGGCGGTGCTCCAATTCGAGCCCAACCCGACGCGGCCGCTCGGGCGCCAGGTCGAAGACCTCGACACGAGCGGGGTGGGCTCCTACTGGAACATCCGCGAGTACTACGAGACGCAGTACCGCGTGGTGAAGAGCCGCAGCGTGGCCGAAGGGGTGGTGCGGCGCCTCGGTCTCCAGCACGACCCGGATTTCCTCGGGGTGCCGTCGGCGCGCCGCGGGAGCTTCCGCTCGGTGACCGTCACCCAGGCGGCGACCGCGCTGGTGGGTCGCATCCGCGTCGAGCCGGTGAAGGAGAGCCGGCTGATGAACATCGTGGTGGAAGACCAGTCGCCGCGCCGCGCGCAGCTGCTGGCCAACACCATCGTGGACGTCTACGTGCAGCGCAACCTCGACCACCGCCTGGGCAGCACCCGCGACGCCGTGCGCTGGCTGAGCAACCAGCTCGACGACCTCCGCACCAACCTCTCCAACGCCGAGGAGCGGCTCCAGACCTTCCGGCGCGAGCACAGCATCGTCTCCGAGAACTTCACCGACCAGCGCAACATCCTCGGCAACCGCATCTCGCAGCTCTCCGAGGCGCTCACCCAGGCCCAGGTGCGCCGCTTCGCGCTCACCGCGCGCACCGCCGAGGTGGTCCGCGCCGAGCGCGACGTGCTGCGCTCGCTCCAGACGGTGTCCAGCGGCATGGCCATCGACGCCCCGCTGGCCGACCGCGTGCGCTGGCGCGACCAGGTGGGCGTCGCCATGTCGCAGCTCACGGCGCCGGAGTTCCTCACGTCGACGGTGCTCACGGCGATGCGCACGCAGTTCGAGTCGGCGTTGCGCGAGGAGTCCACCTCCGAGATCCGGTACCTCCAGCAGTCCCTCGAGCTCCGCGGCGCCCGGGCGCGCACCAACTCCGTGGTGAGCCTCTTCCGCGCCGAGGTCGCCAACATCCGCGGCGCCGCCGAGGCCGAGCTCCGCGGGGTCCAGCGCTCCGAGGGCAACGTGCGCTCCGAGCTGCTCATCGCGCAGCGCCAGGCCATCGAGCTCAACCAGCAGGAGATGATGTACTCCCGCCTCACCCGCGAGCGGGAGAACCACTCCAAGATCTTCGGCATCGTGCTGGAGCGCACCACCGAGGGCAACCTCATGGGCTCCCTCCAGGTGAACAACATGAGCGTGCTGGAGTACGCGCTCCTCCCGGGCATCCCCATCAAGCCGCGGGTGCCGCTCTCCCTCGCCGTCGGCGGCATCGCCGGGGTGATCCTCGGGCTGCTCGGCGCCACGCTCGCGGTGCTGGCCGACCGCACGGTGCGCTCCCGCGCCGACGTCGAGGAGGGGCTCAACACCCCGGTGCTCGGCTTCCTCCCGCTCGTCAACGGGCGCGGGATGCGCAACCAGTACAAGTACCGCTACGGCGACGCGCAGCCGCAGGAGGGCCCGGTCGACAACCTCGACCTCGTCGTGCACTCGCACCCGACGTCCAACGTCGCCGAGCTTACGCGCGGCATCCGCACCAACCTCCTGTTCATGTCGCCCGACACGCCCTTCCAGATGCTGATGGTGACCAGCGCCTCGCCCCGGGAGGGCAAGACCTTCACCGCCGTCAGCCTCGCCATCTCGCTCGCCCAGAGCGGCAAGCGCGTGCTCCTGGTCGACGCCGACCTCCGCCGCCCGCGGGTGCACAAGGTCTTCCGGGTGCATCCCCCGGTGGGGCTCACCAGCATCCTCATCGGCGAGGCCACCCACGACGAGGCCGTCATCGTCACCGAGGTGCCCAACCTCTCGCTGCTCCCCTGCGGCCCGATTCCCCCCAACCCCGCGGAGCTCCTGCACAGCCAGAAGGCTACGGAGTTCATGGCCTTCCTGCGGACCCAGTACGACCGCATCGTGTTCGACTCGCCGCCCATCACGGCGGTCACCGACGCGCTCGCGCTCGGCCCGCAGCTCGACGGCGTGGTGCTCGTGGTGCGCGTCCGCCAGACCCGGCGCGACCAGGCCGCGGACGTGCTGCGTCAGCTGCGCGCGCTCGGCAGCAAGGTGGTGGGTTGCGTCGTCAACGGCATCGAGCCCAACGACTCGAACTCGTACTACTACACGGGGCAGTACAACTACTCGTCCCACCCCAACGACGCCGCGGGCGGCTCGAGCGACGCGCGGCCCTGAGGGCTCACCGGAACTCGAACGAGGCCACCATCTCGTCGAAGGCCGGAGCCGCCGCCGCGAGGGTGGCGCGCGGACCGGTGAGCTTGAAGAACCACGGCCCGTTGGGGGTCTCGACGATGGCCGCGAGCAGCCCGTAGCCGTCCCGCGGGGCAGTGGGCGCCGCGCCCGGCATTCCCCCGCCGGCGAAGCGACCCTCGACGCGGGTGACCGTGACGGCGAGCCCGTGGGAGGTGCGGCTCTCGCGGGTGGCCACCGCGGCGCTGGGCCGCCCGTCGGGCTGCTCGAACTGGCCGTACCAGCGCGCCAGGTTGCTGTCGATCGAGCCCCCCTGGCCGGCGCCGAACCAGAACACCGTGAGCTCCCCTTCGGTGTTGGGCCCGTCGCCAGGCACGGTGTACTGCGCCCGTCGCATGGCCGACGAGGGCGTGCCGCGACGCCAGGGGGCAGGGTCGGTCCAGCGCAGGGTGCCCGTGTGCGGGGCGGGGTCGGCGCCCGGCATCGGGATGGGCGGCGCGATGCGGCTGGCAGCGGGCGGGGCAGGGGGCTCGGGGGCCGCGTTGCGGCAGGCGAGCAGGCTGAGGGCGACGGCGAGGTGGAGGGCGGGGCGCTGGGTCATGGCGGATGATCAGATAGCGCGAGGGCGTCGGCGGCGACGAAGGAATCCGACGCCGAGCATCCCCGCGAGAGAGACACATCGCCCCACGGGCGAGCTCGCGGGCTGGGAAGGCACCGAGCAGCCGCAGCCGCCGATGGGTCCGGCCCGGCCGTCGAGGCGGCTCTCCCGGCCGCAGCGCCAGCCTGCGCAGGCGTCGTCGGCGCCCGCGTCGGGCAGCGCGGAGACGTCGGGCGAGGGCACGTCGACGGGGGCGGAGGGGACGTCCTCGGGGGGCTTGCCGGGCACGTCCAGGCCGGTGTCCTGGGGGCCGAGGTCGCGGATCCAGCCCATGTCAGGCACCGCGTCGCGGGGCACATCGGCCCCGGTGTCGAAGTCGCCGGCGTCGACGCCCGCGTCCACGCCGCCGTCGATCTCGCTGCGGCAGGTGGCGCTGCACCCGTCTCCCGAGCGGGTGTTGCCGTCGTCGCACGCCTCGCCGCGCTCGACGGTGCGGTTGCCGCACATGGCCACCGTGCCGCCGCGGATCTGGAACTGCCACAGCCCCGGCACCCCCACGTTGGAGGTGGTGCACACGTCCAGGATGCCGCGGGTGAACGAGCCCGGCAGCGCGAAGAAGTCCCGGAGGTTGCCCGCGTCGAAGCCGGCCTGGGCGGGCGTGCCGCCGAAGCCCCCGGTGCCGCCGGAGGCGTCGCCGGTGGTCCACTGGCAGCGCTCGTAGCGAAACTCCACGTCGAAGTCGCCCGGGTTCCGCGCCTGCTGGTCGGTGAGCACCAGCTGGAAGGAGTTCTGCAGGTCGTCGTGCGAGGCGTAGTAGCCGACGAGGTGCCACGTCGCGATGAAGCGCCCGGGCGCGGTGAACCAGTCGACGTTGTTGCGCGCCGGCATGCCCTGGCCGCGGGTGTCCACGTCGGCCCAGAAGGGCGCGATCATGGGCTGCGACGCCACCGGGAAGCGCTCCGGGGTGAACACCCCGAGGCGGTCGTTGAAGGTGATGTTGCCGTTGTTGTTGAGGTAGAGCGACCGGTACACGCTCCCGAAGAACCACAGCCCCTCGGGGAACTCCCGCGCCAACGAGATCACCCCGGTGGAGCCGTCGTCGTTGGGCGCGAGGTTGTTGGGGCCGAAGCCCGCTGGGCCCCCGAGGCCGCGCAGCAGGGGGATGGCCCCGGCGGGGTTCGAGGCGAGCGCAAGGGCGAGGCCCGCGTAGATCAAGCGAAGAGGTTTCACGGGCGGATCCTGCAACGGCGGCGCCTCGTCTGTCGAAGCCCCGTCCTCGCGAGCGCAGCGACGCGGATTCGCGTGGCGACGGCGCGTGTTGCCACGGCTCGGCCCCAGCGCGTAGACAGGTGACCCTATGCCGTACCGCCCCTCCGAGATCGAGCCGCTCTGGCAGGCCCACTGGGAGTCGCACGACAGCTACGTCGCGCGCATCGTCCCAGGGCAGCCGAAGTTCTACGCGTTGGACATGTTCCCGTACCCGAGCGGCAAGGGCCTCCACGTGGGGCACCCGGCGGGCTACACCGCGAGCGACGTCGTGTGCCGTTACAAGCGCGCCCGCGGCTTCAACGTGCTGCACCCCATCGGCTACGACGCCTTCGGGCTCCCGGCCGAGCAGCGCGCCATCGACGAGGGCATCGCGCCGCAGGTGTCCACCGCCGAGGCCATCGGGACCTTCCGTCGGCAGCTGAAGCGCCTCGGGTACTCGTACGACTGGTCGCGGGAGATCTCCACCGCCGACCCGGCCTACTACAAGTGGACCCAGTGGATCTTCACGCGCCTCTACGCCCGCGGCGTGGCCTACGTGGGCGAGGGCTTCGTCAACTGGTGCCCGGCGCTCGGAACGGTCCTCGCCAACGATGAGGTCATCGACGGCAAGAGCGAGCGTGGCGGCCATCCCGTGGAGCGCAAGCGCATGTCGCAGTGGATGCTGCGCATCTCGGCCTACGCCGACCGGCTGCTCTCGGGCCTCGACGCCATCGACTGGCCCGAGGCCACCAAGACCGCGCAGCGCGAGTGGATCGGGCGCTCCGAGGGGGCCTTCGTGGACTTCGCGGTGGAGGGCTCGGCGGAGAAGGTCACGGTCTTCACGACGCGGCCCGACACGCTCTTCGGCGCGACCTACCTGGTGCTCGCGCCCGAGCACGCGCTGGTCGAGGGCTTCACCACCGCGGGGCAGCGCGACGCGGTGGCGGCGTACCAGAAGCGCACCGCCGGGCGCAGCGAGCGTGACCGGCAGGCGACGAAGGAGAAGACCGGGGTCGACACGGGCGCGCGGGCGATCAACCCGGCCACCGGCGAGGCCATCCCGGTGTGGATCGCGGACTACGTGATCGCTGGCTACGGGACCGGCGCCATCATGGCGGTGCCGGGCCACGACGAGCGCGACTGGGAGTTCGCGCGGGCGATGGGGCTGGAGGTGCGCGAGGTGATCACCGGCGGCGACGTGGCGAAGGCCGCGTACGCGGGCGACGGGGTGATGGTGCACAGCGGGCGCTTCGACGGCACCGCCACCGCGGGCGGCGAGGCCATCCGCGCGGTGACCGGGTGGCTCGCGGACAAGGGCTGCGCGCGCCCGACGGTGAACTTCAAGATCCGCGACTGGACCTTCGCGCGGCAGCGCTACTGGGGCGAGCCCATCCCGGTGCTCAAGGAGGGCGACGCGGTGGTGCGGGCGCTCGCGCTCGACGAGCTGCCGCTGGTGCTGCCCCCGGTGGCGGAGTACGCGCCCACCGGGAGCGGCGAGTCGCCGCTGGCGCGGGCGGTCGACTGGCTCGACGTCGACGACCCGGTCACCGGGCGCAGGCTGCGGCGCGAGGTCGACACGATGCCCGGCTCGGCGGGGTCGAGCTGGTACTTCCTGCGGTACTGCGATCCGCACAACGACCAGGAGTTCTGCTCGCGCGAGGCCAGCGACTACTGGATGCCGGTGGACCTCTACGTGGGCGGCGCCGAGCACCGGGTGGGGCACCTGCTGTACTCGCGCATGTGGCAGAAGGCGCTGCACGAGGAGGGCTTCGTGCGCGACGAGGAGCCCTTCGCGAAGCTGCGCCACCAGGGCATGGTGCTGGCCAAGACCTTCTACACGGCGGGCGAGAGCGGGAGGTTCAACCACCTGACGATCCCCGCGAGCATCGAGAAGGACGACGACAAGGCCGCGGTGATCCGGGTGCCGGGGAGCGACGAGCCGGTGGCCGCGGAGGTGCGCTGGGAGAAGATGTCCAAGCGCAAGGGCAACGTGGTCAACCCCGACGACATCATCGACCTCTACGGGGTCGACGCGCTGCGGGTGTACCTGTGCTTCCTCACGCCGCTGGAGAGCGACAAGCCCTGGCAGACGAGCCAGCTGGAGGCGCAGCACGACTGGCTGAAGCGCGTGTGGCGGCTCTACTTCGAGGGCGACGACGACGCCCCGCGGGCCACGGACGCGGCGCCCACGGCCGACGAGCTGAAGATCCTGCACCGCGCGGTGGACAAGGTCGGCCGGGACATCGAGGCGCTCAGCCTCAACACGGCCATCTCGGCGCTGCACGTCGCGACACGCGACCTCGCGCGGCTGGGCACCCGCTCGCGGGAGGTGCTCGGCCCGCTGGCGCAGCTCGTGGCGCCCTTCGCGCCGCACCTCGCGGAGACGCTCTGGACGCGCGGGGCGGGGCAGGCGGTGACGCCGGGCGGCGTGGCCTACGCGCCGTGGCCCGAGGCCGAGGCGAAGTGGCTGGTGGACGACACCGTGACCATCGGCGTGCAGGTCAACGGCAAGACCGTGACGACGGTGGAGCTGGCGCTCGACGCCGACGAGGCGACGGCCGTGGCGGCGGCGAGGGCCCTCGACGCGGTGGCGCGGCAGCTCGCGGGCAAGAGCGTCGCGAAGGTGATCTACAAGAGCGGGAAGATCCTCAACTTCATCGCGAAGTAGCCGTCGCGGATCGGGCGGGCGGGGGTGGGCTGTGTTCCGCGCCTCGTCCCGCCGTGGCATCCTCCGGGCCGTCACCCGATGGGCCTGCGAGACCACTTCCGACCGCCGCTGCACCCTGCCCACCACTGGGAGTCGTTCCACTCCAACTGGGCGACGCGCATCGCCGACGCGCTCAACGAGCGCTGGCTCCCGCGGGAGTACCTCGCCGAGGAGCAGACCCACGCCGGAACGAACCTGGAGATCGACGTCGCGACCTTCGAGCAGCGCAGCGGCGACCTGCACCCCTTCGACGCTGGAGTCATCCCGCCGCCCTCGTGGCAGCCTGGACCGCCCACCGCCACGGCCGCCCTCGCGCTGCCTGACAGCTTCGAGGTGCGCGTGCTCACCAGCGTCGGCGGCGCCACGCTCGTCGGCGTCATCGAGCTGGTGAGCCCCGCCAACAAGGACCGCCCCGAGCAGCGCAGGGCCTTCGCCACGAAGTGCGCGGGATTCCTGCACCAGGGCGTGAGTGTGATCGTGGTGGACGTCGTCACCACGCGTCAGGCCAACCTCCACGACGAGATCGTCGAGGCGGTGGGCGCCCCGGCGCTGCGCTTCCCCTCGGGCACCGGGCTCTACGCGGTGGCGTACCGGCCCGTCGTGCGGGACGGGTCCGTCGCGCTCGACGTGTGGGCCGCGACCTTCGCCCTGGGCGAGGCGCTGCCGACCTTGCCGCTGCGCTTGCAGGGCGACCTCTTCGTCCCGGTGGACTTCGCCGGAACCTACGAAGAGGCCTGTCGCAAGCGACGCATCCCCACGACGTAGCCCGCTCGCGGGGTTCGTGGCGCGGTCTCAGGCCTTCGTGAGCATCGCCGCGACCTCGGCTTCGGTGAGCCCCACCACATCGAAGGCTGACGGCGCTCCCGGCTTCGTCGCGCGCACCTTCACCACCGCCTTGCTCCCGCGCTTCTTCAGCAGCTTCGTGCCCCGCTCGGCGGCGGCCCGCTCCTTGGGCGTCGTCGTGCGCCCGCGGCCACGCTTCGTCGGCTGTCGGGCCGCGACGTGGGCGCGCACCTGCTTGGTGAGGTCGATGATCGCCTCCGATGACAAGGCCTTGAGCGCCGCGGTCGGCCCGCCCTTCCAGAGCGCGACCGTCGCCTCCGCGAGCACCTCCTCGGTGTCGTCGGCCTCGGTCGCGAGAGCGAGTTCGAGGAGGGCATCGACGCGGGCGGGCTTGAGCTCAGCGTAGCGCGACTCGCTCACGATCTTCACGGCGCGCAGCAGGCGGTCGACGGTGCTCCGACCGAGCTCGAAGACGGCCTCGCACATGGCGTAGAAGCCCTCCGGGAAGCCCGCCGCTTCGCTCATGCCCGGGGGCTTCAGGTCCGCGAGCGCCACGCCCAGCTCGAAGGTGCCGCGGGCGGACTCTGCGTGGGCGTCACGGGCGCGTTGGAGCGCGGCCTTCGCGGCGGTCGCCCGACGGTCGCGGGCGCTGGCGGCCATGGCGTCGGCTCGCTTGCGCAGCGCAGGCGGCAGCGTGTCGGTGCCTGCCCCCTTCGCCGTTCGGGACTTCGCAACCGAGGGCTTCGTGGGAGCGTTCTCGGTTGAGCCACGCTTCGCGCTTCGGGGGTTTGCCATGGTCAACGACGCTCTCGAACACGACCCGGTCGGGTCAAGGAACTTCACCGGGTCCGATGAACGGCTTCACCGGGTCCGGTGAAGGGTCGCGGCTGCTTCTACCCGTCGCTGCTGGAAGGCCCTGGGCAGGTTGCGGCGAATGATCCGCGGGCCGCGCGGTTGACAGAATCGCTCCATCGGGGCGAAAGACGGTGGTGTAGCTCGGTGTCCGTTTTTTGGGGGGGAACATGAGCCCAACAACAAGATCAAACTTTCCGAAACTGGCGTGGTTCGGGTTTCTGCTCGCGTCTCTCTCCGTGACGAGTTGCAACCCAACCGCCGTCAGCAACGGTACGCCGACGCCCGACGCGGCCCCTGGTCATCATCTCCATTTGCCAGAGACACCCAATGATGAAGAGGTCGAGCGCGCGTTGCTGTTTGGCGAGCGGCTCGTCCCTCTCGGTGCTGCGACCACGCCCGCTGAAAACCGGGCGCTGGCGTCGGCGATCGCTGCGTACTTCGACCGCGACGACCGCTACAACACCGGCGAGCTCGAAGCCTTCCTACGCGATCATCCGACGACGCCGTGGCGGGCCTCGCTCCTGACCAACCTCGGTCTGTTGTGGCGTGACACCGGCCGCTACGGCGAGGCGCTCGCGGCCTGGCAGTCCGTCTGGTCGCTCCTGCAGGCCGACCGCACCTGGAGGGGCTACGCCACTGCCGATCGAGCGGTGTCCGAGCTCGCCCTGCTCAACTCGCAGCTCGGGCGCGACACGGCCCTCGCCGAGCTGTTCCCGCAACTCTCGCGCCGACCGGCATTTGGTTCCGCTGCCGAGCGCATCACCCGCGCGCAGCGGGGCCTCGCGACCATGCGCTCCAACCCGTAGGTGTCATACCGCTGCGGCCCGTTTGCAGTGCTCAATGTACGCAGGGTGCTTCAGCCCAAGGCGTCATCCGCGGTCGCGCCCGAACAAGTGACCTCCACCGCACAGGGCACCTCGCTCGCGCAGCTGGTGACCCTCTCGGCCCGTTGGGGCGAGCCGATGCGCGCGTTGCGTCGCCAGCCCGGCACCGGCTTCGTCGTGCCCTCGGTCGTGCACTGGAAGCTCAACCACTACGCCGCGCTGGTCGCGGTCGAGACGGCGGCCTCGGGTGAGCGGGTCTACGTACTGCGCGATCCCACCTTCGGGGAGGATGTTCGCACGACCGAACGGTGGCTCGACGCCGAGGCGAGCGGGTACGTGCTCGTCCCGTCTCGGCTTGAGGCACCCGCTTCCTGGACGTCAGTCGACGAGTCCGAAGCCGCTACGGTGTGGGGACGGGGCGTGACCACCGGTGCCGATCCCCACAACCATGGAGATCGTGACCTGAACCCCGGCAGTTGCCCCGCCCCTCCGCGGCGCGGGATGGCGCATCACAACTACCACACGCTGGCCGCCAGCCTGCACGTCGAGGACACGCCCGTCTGGCTCAACCCCGCCTTCGGCCCCGAGGTCGAATTGCGTGTGGCCTACAACCAGGCTGACTCGTCGCAGTCGCAGATGGGTGCAGTCGGCACCTCGGGTATCTCGATCGCCGGGCAGACATGCACTCGGGTCATGCGGCGATTCGGGGCTTTGCGGCGTAGGGCTTCGCCGGCATCGGCTGCGGCGCGAGGCGCAGCGCGGGCTGCCCGTCGAGGTGCTGCTCGAAGTCGTCCCACAGGTCGCTCACGAGGATGCAGCGCAGGTGCAGCACCCGCTCGGCGCGCTCCAGGCCCCAGCGCATCCCCGGACCATCCAGCCGCAGCGCGACGACGTTGCGCACGTCTCCCTCGACGGCGCCCGTCCCGATGTCCAGCCCCTCGGCCAGCAGCGCGCGGTACCGCAGTTGCGCCCGCCGCTTGTGCAGATGGCCCGCGATCTTCTTGAGGCGCTCGCGGCGCCCCTTGTTGCCGGGGCCGGTCTTGGCGATGGCCTTGCGGGCCGTGCGCAGCTCGCGGATCACGGCCGTGACCTGGCCCGCCCGCAGTCGGTCGGTCTGCGCGGAGACCCACGACGCCAGCGCGGGCGAGCCCTCGCGGTGCAGCGCCGTCCCCGCGAGCCAGAGCTTCTCCTCGACGTGACACCAGTCCAGGCACGCCTCCGCCTTCGGGAAGAAGCGCTGTTGGCGGCGCCAGATCGCGTCCGCCCCGTCGGCCAGGAAGATCGTTCGCTTGCGCCCGTAGCCGCGCTTCTTCGCCTCGGTGAGCAGCCACACGAAGAGCGCCTCGTGCCCGTCGAAGGTTGCGTACACGCGCTTGTTCACTGGGCCCTCCCAGCCGTCCTCGGTGCGCTTCAACGTGTAGAGCACCCCCACGATCACCACGCGGGCGTTCTTGGACTTCTGGCCGGGCTTGCGGCGCGGGCGCGGATGGAGTCGGCGCTGGCTCCGCCGGGCCTCGCGGGCGCTGCCCTTGCGGCCCTTGGCCTTGCGCTTGGGCTTGCGCCGACGCGCGGCCTCCTGGGGCGAGATCATCGGCGCCCCGCGACCATCGACCTGGATCACGAGGATCTCGCCGTCGCCCTCGGGACGCGGCCGCGACTCCAGGAAGGGTCGTGCGGCACCGCCCACGGTGTCGACGATGCGGAGGGTCATGTCCTGGCTGGGGCGCCACTCGTGGGTCTTGGCGAACACCGCGCGCGCCGGGGCGAAGGCCATGCGGGCGCAGAGGTGGGCGAGCAGCACCATGGTGCCGAAGCTGGCGCCGCCGCTCACGCCGAGCGCGCGATCGACCGGGAAGTCCCAGTCGGTGCCGCCCACGCGGCGAGCGGCGGGGCGGGTCCACGGGACGCGACCGAAGCGGGTGGCGAGGGTCGAGGAGTGCGTCCGCGTGATCTGCCAGGAGGCCTCGGCCCATGGGTACACCGCCGCGCGCGGACGAGCGCTGCGGCGCGCGAGGAACTGCGCCACCAGCGCCCGGCCCAGCGCCAGGAGCGCGGTCCAGAGCGCGCGCTCGAAGTGGGCGAGCGTCTCCATCGCCGGGTCGTCCACCAGGGCCAGGACCGCGGCGTGCGCGGGCTGGACGGAATCGGGGTGCGCGGCGAGACTCGCGTCCGCCGGGCTCCCATCGGGGGGTGTTTGCATCGTGGTTGATCAGATATTCCCCGCGCGGGAGCTCCGGCTCAACCTCCCCTCGCACCGATCCCCTACGAAACAAGCCCTACGGCACTCTCAAGCTGCCGACTGCACCCGTCGTGGTTCGGCGTGGCACCCCTCAATCACGTCATCCGCAGCCTGTTGGCGGGATTGAGTTGCCGCAATGGATTGGTCCAGCGATCAACCACGTTACCACCTTTCTCCGCAATCTCGACAAGTCGAGCGAGGCCATGACGCCAGCAGAGAAGTCTGAACTCGAAATCAAAGAGAAGGCAAAGGAAGACGCGAAAACAAAGCGAGAGTCGAATCGGCTTGCGTTCTACTTCGGTTCATTCTCGCTTGTCATTCTTCTGATTGTTATTGGAATGCTTCTCAACAAAGACTCAATCGTCTCCGATATCATCAAGACCGGACTAGGAGCGGTTGCTGGTGGTCTTGGCGGTTATGGGTTGGGCATCAGCAAATCAAAGAAGGACGACGATAACGGATAGGCGTCTATCCTCCACCGTTTTCCGTCGTTGGTTTACGCGGCCTCTCAGGTCCGTGCTTCGGGGAGGCCACGGCGGGTCGGAGCAACTCGGCCGCAGGCGCCCACTTCCGCGCGAGGCCGGTGCCTTGTCTTGCGCCCACTGCGCGAGTTGGGTATCCTCAAGGTGCCATGCGATCTCAAGACGCCACCAAGAAGCCTACGGTGAAGAATCCCTCGGGGCGCGCGAAGACAAAGGCGACCCCAGCGCAGCAGCGGGCTCGGTATGAGTATCTCCGTCGGGCAGGGCACTCCTTCACGGACGAAGAAGTTCAGAAGGTCATCTCTCAGTGGACGGACTGACGTTCGACACCTCTGCTCTCATCGCGCTGGAGAAGCGGAGTCGAGACATCGGCAAGGTCGTCGAGGGTGCCGTGCGGACGAAGACGCGGATCACGATCCCAGCAGGGGCACTGGCAGAGTGGTGGCGCGGACGCAGTGATCTACGCGATGACATCCTTGCGATGGGGATCGTCCAGCCTCTCGACGCTGCCATCGCGAAGACTGCGGGCGAGGCCCTCGCGTTCATCCATCGTAAGGGTCGTGGCAAGAGGGTGGATGACAAGATCACCATCGACGCCACTGTGATGGCGACTGCTGCGCTCTACGGGCCGACCATCTACACGGGGGACTTCGACGACCTCGCCCGGTTCCAAGATGTCTTCCCGATGGTACGCATCCTCGGGCTCGCTCGTCGTCCGTGACGGGTGATCGAGGGTCGGCGTGACCGCCCGGAGCGCCTGCGCTTGCTCCGGGCTGACGCGCGGTGTCATCCGTTGACGCGGGCCGTCATGCCCCGGTCGGGCCGAAAGCCGCCGATTCGGCCCGTGAAACTACACGACTTTTCGGCTTGGGTGGTAACCGGATAGGCATGGATCGAAGCATGGGGGACGGTCCCGATCCCCTCCGTTGCGCCCCCGACTCGCCTCGGTCCCTCTTGGCGCTCACCGGGCCGCCGCGCGTCGCTCCCCTTCACCAGGTCCGGTGAAGCCGTTCACCGGGTCCGATGAACCCTGCGCGCCCTTAACGGTGCGCACTTCGCCTGCTCTGCCCGCCGCCACCCCGGAGCCCCGATCTTCGCCCCCTCCTTGCGCGATCGTCGGTCCGGGGTACACCGCTCCCCCTCCGCGTGGCATCCCACCCCCCGACCATGTCCGACGACGCACTCCGCTTCCGTGTCATCGACGCCATCGGCAGCATCCCCGAGGCCGACTGGGACGCCCTCCTCGACGACGCCTGCACCCCCTTCCAGAAACACCGGTGGCTGCACGCCATGGAGCGCGAGGGCTGCGCCGTCGAGGCCACCGGCTGGCACCCGCGGCACCTCACCCTCTGGCGCGGCCCCACCCTCGTCGCCGCGGCGCCCGCGTACCTCCGCGAAGACAGCCAGGGGGAGTTCGTCTTCGACCACGGGTGGGCCAACGCCGCCCACCGCGCGGGCATCCGCTACTACCCCAAGCTGGTGCTCGCGGTGCCCTTCACCCCCGCCACCGGGCGTCGCGTGCTCGTCGCGCCCGGCGAAGACCGCGCGGCCCTCTCCCGGGCCCTCTTCGACGGCGCCCTCGCGCTCGCCCGGGCCGAGCGCCTCTCCTCCGTCCATGTGCTCTTCCCCACCGTCGCCGAGGCGCGCGTCGCCGAGTCCGCCGGGGCCATGACCCGCCTCGGGGTGCAGTACCAGTGGGACAACCCCGGCTACGCCGACTACGACGCCTTCCTCGCGCGCTTCGACAGCAAGCGCCGCCACCAGCTACGGCGCGAGGCCCGCGCGGCCGCCGAGCAGGGCATCACGCTCCGCACCCGCCGCGGCGCCGAGCTCTCCGAGGCCGATGCCCCCATGGCCTACCGGCTCTATCTGTCCACCGTGGACAAGTTCATGTGGGGGCGGCGCTACCTCAACGAGGCCTTCTTCCGGCGCGTGCTGCGGGAGTTCTCCGCGCACGTCGAGCTGGTCGAGGCCCGGCGCGGCGAGGAGGTCGTCGCCGGGGCCATCAACGTCGCCTCGCCCACGCACCTCTACGGCCGCTACTGGGGCTGCTTCGAGGAGCACCCCTTCCTGCACTTCAACGTCTGCTATTACCACTCCATCGGGGAGTGCATCGCCCGCGGGGTGCGGCGCTTCGAGGGCGGCGCCGGGGGCGAGCACAAGGTGTCCCGGGGCTTCGAGCCGGTGGTCACCCGCTCATCGCACTGGGTGCTGCACCCGGGGCTCGACCGGGCGGTGCGGGAGTTCGTCGGACGGGAGAGCGCCGCGGTCGATGCGGCATTACCCTCCATGCGCGCGGCGACGGGCATGCGTCCCCTTACCGTGGCAGGTAAACGTCAGCAGACCGAAGGAGAGGACTGAGCACCGATGGCGCGGCGACCGAAAGAGGAGAACGACACCGGGGTGGTCACCGAGGAGCGCTCGAAGGAGAAGCTCCAGCGGCCGAAGATGTACAAGGTTCTCCTGCACAACGACCACTACACCACGCGCGAGTTCGTGGTGGCGGTGCTCATCGGGATCTTCAACAAGTCCGAGCCTGACGCCGTCGCGATCATGATGCACGTGCACCAGCGGGGCACGGGCGTGGCGGGCGTGTACCCCTTCGACGTGGCGCAGACGAAGGTCGACAAGGTGCTGCGGCTGGCGCGCGAGCACGAGTATCCATTGCTCCTGACCATGGAGCCGGAGGACGACTGAAGCATCATGGCGAACCCCCCTACAGTGACCAAAGAACTCCAGTCGTCGCTCCGGTCGGCGGTGGAGATGGCGGAGGAGGCGCGGCACGAGTACGTGACGCTCGAGCACGTGCTGCTGGCCTTCCTCCAGGATGACTGGGCCAAGCGGGCGCTCAAGGCCTGCGGCGCCAACCTCAAGCGCCTGGAGAAGAAGCTCCGGGCGTACCTGGCCGAGAACGTCGAGAAGGTCCCGCCCGGGCAGGCGCTGGAGGTGCAGCAGACCCTCGGGGTCAACCGCGTGCTCCAGCGGGCGGCCATCCACGTGATGTCGTCCGAGCAGCAGACCATCGACGTGGCGAGCGTGCTCGTGGCGATGTTCCGCGAGCAGGAGTCGCACGCGGTCTTCCTCCTGGGCGAGGAGGGCGTCACGCGCCTCGACCTGCTCAACTATGTCTCCCACGGCGTCGGCAAGGACGGCTCGACTGAGCTCCCCGAGAAGGCCGGGCCCGCGAGGGCGCCGCGGCCGGGCAAGGGCGGAGCACCGACGGGCGGCGACGACGAGGAGGACGGCGGCGCGCCGGGCCCCGACCCGCTGGGCCAGTTCTGCAGCAACCTCAACGAGCTCGCGGCGGAGGGGAAGATCGACCCGCTCATCGGCCGGGAGCTGGAGCTCGAGCGCACCGTCCGGGTGCTCTGCCGCCGCCGCAAGAACAACCCCCTCTTCGTGGGCGAGCCCGGCGTCGGCAAGACGGCCATCGCCGAGGGCCTCGCCAAGGCCATCCAGGAGGGCAACGTCCCGTCGGTGCTCGACGGCTCGATCGTCTACTCGCTCGACATGGGGGCCCTGCTCGCCGGCACCAAGTTTCGCGGGCAGTTCGAGGAGCGCCTCAAGGCCGTGCTCAACGCCCTGAAAGAGCAGCCCAAGGCGATTCTCTTCATCGACGAGATCCACACCATCGTCGGCGCCGGGGCCACCTCGGGCGGCTCGATGGACGCGTCGAACCTGCTCAAGCCCGCGCTGGCCAACGGCACGCTGCGGTGCATCGGGTCGACCACCTACCAGGAGTACAAGGGCGCCTTCGACCGCGACCGGGCGCTCGCGCGGCGCTTCCAGAAGATCGACGTAGGGGAGCCCTCCATCCTCGACTCGATCAAGATCCTGGAGGGCTTGAAGCCCGCCTACGAGAAGCACCACGACGTGGTGTACTCGGGCGAGTCGCTGAAGGCCGCGGTCGAGCTGTCGGCGAAGTACGTCAACGACCGGCTGCTGCCCGACAAGGCCATCGACGTCATCGACGAGGCCGGCGCGCAGGACCGCATGCGCCCGGAGGCCGAGCGCACCCGGGTGGTGTCGCTGAAGGACGTCGAGACCATCGTCGCGAAGATGGCGCGCATCCCCGAGAAGACCGTGTCGGGCTCGGAGAAGCAGCGCCTGGGCAAGCTCGACGAGGAGCTCAAGGCGGTGATCTTCGGGCAGGACCCGGCCATCGACGCGCTCTCGTCGTCGATCAAGCTGTCGCGCTCGGGGCTGCGCTCGGGCGACAAGCCCATCGGCAACTTCCTCTTCGCGGGCCCGACGGGCGTGGGGAAGACCGAGCTCGCCAAGCAGCTCGCGAAGATCCTCGGGGTGGAGTTCTTCCGCTTCGACATGAGCGAGTACAGCGAGCGGCACACGGTCTCGCGGCTCATCGGCGCGCCGCCCGGCTACGTGGGCTTCGACCAGGGCGGCCTGCTCACCGACGCGGTCAACAAGCACCCCTACGCGGTGGTGCTGATGGACGAGATCGAGAAGGCCCACCCCGAGCTCTTCAACATCCTGCTCCAGGTGATGGACCACGCCACGCTGACGGACAACAACGGCCGCAAGGCTGACTTCCGCAACGTCGTGCTCATCATGACCACCAACGCGGGCGCCCGGGAGATGAGCGAGAAGATGGTGGGCTTCGGCGCCGGCGCCAAGGGCATCGACCCCTCCAAGGCCAAGGCCGCGCTCGAGCGGATGTTCACGCCGGAGTTCCGCAACCGGCTCGACGCCGTGGTGCAGTTCGCGTCGCTCTCCGCGGAGGTGATCCTCCAGGTGGTCGACAAGGAGATCACCGCGCTGCGCAAGGCCCTCGAGGACAAGAAGGTCACGCTCGAGATCACCGCCGAGGCCCGCGGCTGGCTCGGCGAGCACGGGTATGACCCGGCCTTCGGCGCGCGGCCCATGGCCCGGCTCGTCGAGAGCACGGTGAAGAAGCCCCTCGCCGAGGCGCTGCTCTTCGGCGCCCTCGCCGAGCGCGGCGGCGTCGCCCACGTCGAGGTGAAGGACGACCAGATCGCCCTTCGCTACGAGCCCGCCGCCTGACCTGATCGCCGCTCCCGCCGCCGACCGCCGCTCCGTGTAGGATCGTCGGCGGGACGCGCCTCGGCGACGCCGAGACGCGGGCCGAGCGGCACGCCCTGGAGGTGCTCGCGAGCATCGCCGCGGGGCGCGAGGGCATCGCGCTGGAGGAGACCCTCGGCGAGGGGGGCCGTGGGCATCGTGCGCCTGGGGTGGCAGCGCGCGCTCCGGCGCCGGGTGGCGGTGAAGACCCTGCGCGACGAGGCACGGGACCCGCGCACGACCCTGCGGCTGCTGCGCGAGGCGTGGATCACCGGCGCCCTGGAGCACCCCAACGTGGTGCCGGTGCACGACCTGAGCGCGTACGGGCACTTCGGCGCGGCGCGCTTCGGGTACCAGCAGTCGCTGAGGGCGTGGCGGGAGAACGCCGCGGCCCGCGACGCGCTCACCGAGCTCACGGCGCTGATGGTCGCCCGAAACCCCGCCGAAGCGCCCGCGTGCCAGTACTGCCAGGGCAACTGCGACGGCGGCTGCTTCTGATCGTTCCGTCGGCGGCCGGGAGGGCTATCTCTCCCTCCCCCCCCCCCTCCCACAGACCAGTTCCTCCACGCGCCGCGCGGCCGCCTGATCGGTGGGCACGCCAATCGGGGCCTGTAATGTCGGCCCGTCGCGTGCTTCTACGAGGGCAAGGACGAGGCTCGGCTCGTATGGTGAACACGATGATGACGACAAGGCCATGGATGGTGTTGGGCGCGGCGCTGGCGGCTCTGCCCTCGACGGCGTGGGCCCAGGACGCGGGAGCGAGAGAGGTCGAGGTGGTGGTCGACCAGGGCTACCAGCCGGCGCGCATCGAGGCGGCGCCGGGCGAGCGGCTGCGGCTGCGCTTCATCCGCCGCGACTACGGCGGGTGCACGCGCGAGGTGGTGTTTCCGACGCTCGACCTGCGCCGCGCGCTGCCCACCGGGCAGCCCGTTGTCATCGAGCTGCCGGCGCTGCCCGTCGGGGAGACGCCGTTTCAGTGCGGCATGAACATGGTCCGCGGGGTGGTGGTGGTCCGCGCCCCGGTCGCCCCGGTCGCCCCGGTCGCCCCGGTCGCCCCGGTCGCCCCGCGCCCTTCGCCGCGCCGCCGACGCTGACCGCGATGCACTCCGCCTCCACAGCGCCTCCGGGCGTCGGCGCTGGTGCCGACGCCGGCGCTCGCGTGCAGATGCCGGTGCGCGGCATGACCTGCGCGGCCTGCGTCGGCCGTATCGAGCGCGTGCTGGCGAAGTCCCCCGGGGTGATCGACGCGCGGGTCGACCTGGTCACCCAGTCGGCGACCATCGACTATGACGGCCAGGCCACCGGCCCCGACGCCCTCGCCGGGGTCATCCGCGACGCCGGCTACGAGGTGCCCCCAGCCGACCCCACCCTCGACGCGCCGCCCGACGCCGCGGCGCGCCTCGCGGCCACCGACGCCGCCGACGAGATCGAGGCCCGCGGGTTCCGGCGCGACCTCAGCCTCGCCGCGGCGCTCACCGTCCCGCTGCTGGTCGTGGCGATGTCCCACGGCGCCATCCCCGGCACCGGGGGCGCCGCGGGGCGCTACCTCCAGCTGGCGCTCGCGACCCCGGTGGTCTTCGGCCCCGGGCGCCGCTTCCTGGCGCTCGCGGCCGCCGCGCTCCGACACCGCACCACGGACATGAACGTCCTCATCGCCCTCGGCGCCCTCGCGTCGTGGTCCTGGTCGACGGTGGTGACCCTCGTGCCCACGGTGCTCCCGCACGGCCCGCACGGCCACGTGCCGGTGTACTTCGAGGCCTCGGCGGCGATCGTCACCTTCCTGCTGCTGGGCAAGCTGCTGGAGCACCGCGCGCGACGCCGGCTCACGGACGCCGTGCGCGGCCTCGTGGCGCTCCTCCCACCCACGGCGACCCGGCTGCGGGGCGGCGGCGAGCTGGAGGTCCCGGTCGCGTCGTTGCTCCCGGGCGACCGGGTGCGGGTGCGCCCCGGCCAGCGCGTGGCGACCGATGGCGTCGTGCGCGACGGGCGCGCGGCCGTCGACGAGTCGACGCTCACCGGCGAGAGCATCCCGCTCGACCGCGGCCCGGGCGACCCGGTGCAGGGCGGAACCCTCGTCTCGGGCGGAACCCTCGTCTACGAGGTGACCCGCCGCGGCGCGGACTCGGCGCTCGCCCGCATCGTCGACGCGGTCGCCGACGCTCAAGGCACCCGCGCCCCCATCGCGCGCCTCGCCGATCGGGTGAGCGCGGTCTTCGTCCCCACGGTGCTCGCGCTCGCGGCGCTCACCTTCGTCGCGTGGATGATCGTGCCGCACGGGCCCGACGGCGTGGCGGTGGCGGTGCGGCACCTCGTGGCGGTGCTGGTCATCGCGTGCCCCTGCGCGCTCGGTCTCGCCACGCCCGCGGCGGTCGCGGTGGGCACCGGGCGCGCCGCGACGCTGGGCTTCCTGGTGAAGGGCGGCGACGCCCTCGAGCGCGCGTCCACCATCGACCGCGTGCTCTTCGACAAGACCGGGACGCTCACCGAGGGGCGAGCCCGGCTGGTGACCGTGCTCGCGCTCGCTGGGCGCAGCGAGGCAGAGCTCCTGGCGCTGGTGGCCGGCGCGGAGGCGGGCAGCGAGCACCCCCTGGCGCGGGCCATCGTGGCGGGCGCGGTCGCGCGGGGCGCGCCGGTGCCGACCGCGGTGGGCTTCGCGGCGACGCCCGGGGGAGGGGTCCGTGCGACCGTGGGCGGGGCGCTGGTGCGCGTCGGAACGGCGCGGTGGCTCGCGGACGAGGGCATCGACGCCTCGGCGCTGGAGGGCGACGCCGCGGCGGCCGCCGAGCGCGGCGAGACGGCCTCGCTCGTGGCGGTGGACGGCGCGGTCGCGGGCCTGGTCGCCCTCGCCGACACGGCGCGCCCGGAGGCCGCGTCGGCGGTGGCGGCGCTCGGAGCGATGGGCATCGGGGTGGCCATGGTGACGGGCGATCGGCGGGCGACGGCGCTGGCGGTGGCGCGCTCCGTGGGGGTGAGCGAGGTGTGGGCGGAGACGCGGCCCGAGGAGAAGGCCGCGGTGGTGGCGAAGGCGCGGGCGGCGGGCGCTCGGGTGGCGATGGTGGGCGACGGGGTCAACGACGCCCCGGCGCTGGCCGCGGCGGACCTGGGCGTGGCGATGATGGGCGGCGCGGACGTGGCGGCGTCGGCGGCCGACGTGACCATCCTACGGGGCGGCGTGGCGGCGGTGCCGACGGTGCTGGGCCTCGCGCGGCGCACCCTCGCGGTCATCCGGCAGAACCTCTTCTGGGCCTTCGTCTACAACGTGGTGGGCATCCCCCTGGCCGCGGGCCTCTTCGAGCCATGGACGGGGTGGACCCTCTCGCCCGTGTTCGCGAGCGCGGCGATGTCCCTGTCGAGCGTGTCGGTGTTGCTCAACTCCCTGCGCCTGCGGCGGTGGTCGCCTTGACATCGCCGCGGGATGGATCGCCTATCCCCGCCGTGTCCACGCGCCTGGTCCGTCACCTCGCTCCGTGCCTCGCCGCGCTCCTGCTGCCAGCGTGCGGCGCCGAGCCGACCTTCGCCCCCGTGGACGGCTCCGTCGTGGTCGGCCCCGACTCCGTCCCGGCGGTCGCCGTGGAGGGCCGCCCCGACGTCCCCGCGGCGACGGGTCTCGTCCGCGCGCTGACCATCACGGACGTGTCGCTCTTCCAGGCCGTCCGGGTGCCGCTGCTCCGGCAGGGCAGCGTGGTGACCGCGCGCACCGTCCCGGTGGTGGCGGGCCGCGCCGCGGTGGTGCGGGTGTACGTGCGCCCCGAGGCGGGCTTCCGCACCGGCGCGGTCGAGGGTCTCCTCACCGTGCGCCGCGGCGAGGTCGGCACCGTCCTGCGCGACCGGCGATCCATCTCCAGGGTGTCGCGCGACGAGTCCGAAGGGTCGGTGTTCCAGTTCGCACTGCCGCCCGAGGCGGTGGGTCCCGACACCCGGCTGTCGGTGCAGCTCCTCGCGCCGGGCGGAGCGGAGGTCGAGGCGGGCGTCCCGGACGTCGCGCGCTTCCCGGCGGACGGCGCCGAGCACCCGCTGCGCGCCCAGCAAGACGGCGGCCTCGACGTGGTCGTGGTGCCCTTCCGCTGGGAGGTCGACGGCTCCGGGAGGCTGCCGAGCACCTCCGACGACCAGATCGAGGACATGCGCTCGTCGCTGCGGGCGATGTTCCCCGTGAGCGAGGTGCGCGTCACCGTGCACGAGCCCGTGGCGTGGACCCGCGGTCTGCTCCGCTCGGGCAGCGCGGACTTCGGCGCGATGATCGCGACCCTCCGCGCGCTGCGCCAGCGCGAGGAGGCTCCGTCTGGGGTCTATTATTACGGTCTGGTGACCCCGACGGAGTTCTTCGACGAGTACTGCCAGGGGCCGTGCACGCTGGGGCAGGGCTACCTCGGGGTGGTCCCCAACGACCGCAGCGGCAAGGTCGCCGCCGGGCTCGGGTACATGGGCGACCGCGCCGCGCAGACCTTCGTGCACGAGCTCGGTCACAACCACGGCCGCTCGCACGCGCCGTGCGGCGGCGCGGCGGGCCCCGACCTGGCGTTCCCGTACGAGCGCGGGGTGATCGGCGACTGGGGCTACGACGAGCGCCGCCGCGCCCTGGTGCGCCCGAGCGCCTACGACTTCATGGGCTACTGCGACCCGCGCTGGATCTCCGACTACAGCTACTCCGCCCTCTGGGACCGCATCCGCGCGGTCAACGACGTCCCCGTCACGGTCGGCCTGCGCGTGGGCTCGAGCGCGGCGCGGGCCTCCCTCCGGCACCGGGTGCTGCGCCTCGATCGCGCGGCGATGGCCGAGTGGCTCGACGCGCTCGACCTCCCGCCGGTGGACTCCGGTGGCGCCGCGCTGCGCTGGCTCGACGCCGCGGGGCGCACGCTGCGCGAGGCGCCGGCGCAGGTCGACGCGCTCGGCGACAGCGACGAGGTGCACGTGCTCGCGCCCCCTCCGCCGCCAGGAGCCACCACGCTGGAGGTGACCCGGTCGGAGGGCACCCGACGGGTGGCGCTGCCGACGCGCTGGTAGCGGCGAGGGCCTGTGTCAACGCATGGCCCCGCTCGCCGCGGAGCCGCAGTGTTGGTACTCCTCGCGGCCCTATGATGGTCAGCAACCGCAGCTCGGTCTTCGGGCTGCTCGCCTGGCAGTGGCGCAACTCGCTGCTCTTCGTGGCCACCGGCGCCCTCGCGCAGGCCATCTACCTCATCCCCCGATGGACCCACCTGTCCCTGCCGCCGACGCCGATCTCGGTCGTCGGCGGGGCCATCGGCATCTTCGTGAGCTTCCGCTCCAACCACGGGTACGCCCGGTGGTGGGAGGGCCGGCAGCTCTGGGGGCGGCTCATCAACAACGCCCGCGACCTGGGCTCCTTCGCCGTCGCCACGCTCCCCCCGTCGCTCGCCCGCGAGGTCGTGCACCGTCAGATCGCCTTCGCCCACGCGCTGCGGTGCTCGCTGCGTGAGCAGGACCCGCTGCGCGACGCCGACCTCGTCGCGTTCACCAGCGCGGCCGAGCGCGCGGGCCTCGTCGGCGACCGCAACCCCGCCTTCGCCCTGCTCCACGCGCAGCGCGTGGCGTTCACCCGCGCCGCCGACGAGGGCGGGCTCTCCGACCTCCGGCTTCAGACCGTCGACCGCATCCTGGGCAACCTCCACGACGTGCAGGGCGGCTGCGAGCGCATCAAGAAGACCCCCTTCCCGCGGGGCTACGGCTTCATCGCCGAGCGGCTCATCCTGGCCTTCGGCTGCCTGCTTCCCTTCGCGCTGGTGCGAGACCTCGGCTGGTTCACCATCCCGATGAACCTCCTGGTGTGCAGTGGATTTTCGCTCATCAGCGAGGCCGGGCGCGTGCTCGAAGACCCCTTCACCATGTTCTGGAACGGCCTGCCGCTGGGCGCGATGTCGAAGACCATCGAGATCAACCTCCGGCAGCGCCTCGGCGACGAGGACGTCCCAGCCCTGCCGACGCCCGACGCCAACGGCATCCTGATGTGAGGCGCGCTCAGGTCGGCCCGGCTGCGACCTCGCCCTGCGCGGTAACGCACGCGGAGGTGTCGTCGAAGCGCACTTCGTAGATGGGCAATGCCCCGGCGAGCGACGAGAGGGTGTGGGACAGCTGCACGGCGCCCAGCTCTTCGAGCACGGCGTTGAGCTCGGCCTCGCCGCCCGGACCGAGGGCGACGCGGTCACCCTGGCGCGAGAGGAAGCGCGCCACCTGCCCCCGCAGGAAGCGGCTCACCTGCGGGTGGTTGATGAACATCTGCGACCCCTCGGCCATCGGCGACACCAGCGGGATCTTCGAGAACGCGTCGACCTCGTGCTCGACGACGATGTTCACCACCGCGCCCTCGGCGTGGCCGCCGGGCAGCACGGCGATCTCGTTCTCCTCGTGGCCCTGCCAGCGGAGCGACAGGAACGACCGCAGGAAGGCCTCGATGAGCTTCGGCCGGATGCCGTAGCGCTCGGGTTGCTGCAGCGCGAGGCGCAGGTGCCCGCAGCCGATGTGCTGGGGCTGCACCATGTGCTCCAACATCGCAGGGCGCACCGCGGCGGGGGGCGACTCCATGAAGCGACGCCACTCCAGCGGCTGGAAGACGTTCGCGAGCACGGCGTCGAAGCGGCGGTCGGCCCGCAGCGCGGCGATGAGCAGGTTGGAGGCATGGATGTCGGTGTGGAGGTAGAAGCGCCCGAAGGCGTCGAGGCGGCGGAGCAGCAGGGTGTGCATCGTGGTGTCGTCGAGCGCCCGCCCGGTGACCCGCTCGAGCGCCGCGAGCGACAGCAGGAACTCCCCCGCGTCGCCGCCCGGCGTGCCCATCACGCCGCTGTCGTCCCGGCCGTCCACGCAGGACAGCCGGCCGTTGACGAGCAGCGCCGCGACCTTCATCCAGCGCAGCGAGCGGGCGTCCCCGAGGTGGGCCTCGATGTCGCCCTTGGAGAGCTTTCCCTTGGAGGTCTCCCAGCTCGTGCGCGGGGCGCGCAGCATGCCCTGGCGGGTGAAGATCTCCGGGTCGCGCACCGTGTGGAGCCCCACCTGACGCCACGCGATCACGCCCCCGAAGAGGGCGGCCACGAAGCGCTTGCCCCGCTGCTCCAGGGCGAGGGCGAGGGCGCCCGCCCGCTCGCCGCCGCGGGAGATGAGCACCACGGGGTCGTCGTCTGGGAGCGCCGCGAGCACCTCCATGGCGCTCTCCTCGGTGAGCCAGTCGGAGCCGGGGATGTACCCCAGCGGACCGGCGAGCTCGACGGGCGAGCGGAGGTCGATCAGGCGCGCCGCGCGGCCCAGCCGGGAGACGTAGTCCGCCGTCCGCAGGGGGATGCCGCTCGGGGAGCGAAACTCCGCGGCGATCCAGTTCACCCGGAACATCCGCTCGGCGGGGTGGACCGTCCCGGCGTCGGGGATGCGCGCGTCGTGCAGTCGCTTGGCTTCGTTCATGGTGTAAGGGCCGTGGAGGCTATACCGCTACGGGCGCGGCGGACACGGGACCCGTAGGAGTTTGCCCCTGGAACCTCCCCCCCGGCTATGCCTATCCTCCCGCGGAGAAATGGCTACAACCCGTTGGTTCATCGTGGCCGGGCTGGTGTCGGTGCCGTCGCTCGTCGGGTGCGGCGCCGTCTTCCCGCGGTACACCACGGCGACCCGCAGCGTGCCCGCCGACATGGTGCAGCAGCGCTCCATCGCGCCGCCCCCGGACGACGTGCACACGGTGTCGGTGCTCTCCGTCGAGCTGCCGCCCAGCCGCACCGACGGGCAGCCCTGGGACAGCGACGGCGAGCCGGACCTCTACGCGGTCATCCTGCGCGACGGCGTCGAGGTGTATCGCACGCCGGTGATCCAGAACTCCCTGCGCCCCGAGTGGCGCAACGCGGCGGTCACGCTGCGGATCCGCCCCGACAGCGTGCTGCGCTTCGAGCTCTGGGACGCCGACGGCGTGGTCGACCAGCCCGTCGGCGCCGAGGACGTGACGGGGGTGCCCTCGTCGGCCCGCGACGGCGGCAACTGGGTCATCCGGTACCAGCGCAACGCCTTCCTGCGCCTCGCCGCGCGCCCGCCGGAGCCCCGCTTCGGGATGGGCGTGACCTTCGAGGTGCACGAGGACAACCTCCAGGTGCTGGCCGTCGAGGAGGGGGGCCCCGGCGCCGCCGCCGGGCTGCGTGTGGGCGATCGCATCGTCGCCCTCGACCGCCGCCGGGTGCAAGACCTCGGGGAGATCGAGTCCCACCAGGCGATGGACCGCGCGAGCCTGCGGCCGGTGGTCCTCGCCGTCGAGCGCGACGGATCGCCGCCCGCGACCCTGACCGTCGCCCCCGGCGCGGTGTACTCCGCCCGCTAGAAGCATCCTACCCGCGGTGTTGCTCCTGATGAAGCTCAGTTTCCGATGACGAGGTGTTCAGTGGATCGTTCGATGTGGACGCGATCGGCGCTCGGCGCGTTCGCCCTTTGCTTCACCCTCGCGCCCTCGACGGCGCGCGGGCAGACCGTCGGCACCGACAGCTCCGTCGACGCGCAGACATGGTGGCCCGCCGCGGGGCCCACCGACCACGTCGCGCTCCGCAGCGCCATGGTCTCGCCCTCCGGCGCCGTGAGCTTCGGCCTGCTCGCGCACGCCATGCGCCGCCCGCTCACGCTCACCCCGATCGGCAACCCCTCCGACCAGCGCGCCGCGGTCGACTACGCCATCACCACCGACTTCCTCTGGTCCGTCGGCATCCTCCGGCGCTTCCAGCTCTCCGCGGCCATCCCGGTGGTGCTCGCCCAGTCGGGCGACGGCGCGCGGGCCGTGAACGCCCCCAGGGCCTCCGCGCTGGGCGACACCGCGCTGCGCGACATCCGCCTCGAGGCCTCCTGGGCCATCGTGCAGCGCGACCGGGCCGCCGACGCGCGCGGCGTCGGGCTGCGGCTCGACCTGGGCGCGGCGATCCCCTTCGGCGACGACAAGGGCTTCAACGGCAGCGGCGGCGCCACCTTCGCGCCCATGGTCGTGGTCGACTACCGCACCCGGGCGCTCTCGGTGACGGCCAACATCGGCGCGCGGCTGCGCCCCACGTCCACCATCGGCGACCTCGCCGTGGGCAGCGTCGGGGTCCTCGGCGTGGGCATCGCGGTGCGCCCCATCGCCCGCCTCGGCCTCTCGGCGGAGTACCTCAACACCGTGTCGCTGGTGACCCGCGGCGATTTCTCCACCACCACCACACAGGAACTCTTCGCCGGGCTCCGCTACGCCACCGACGAGGCCGGGGACATCGAGCTCATCGCGGGCGGCGCCGCGCCGCTGGCCAGCGGGGCGCTCATCCCGGCGTGGCGGGCCATCGTGGGGGTCTCGTACGCGCCGCGCGGCAACGACACCGACCGAGACGGAATCGTCGACGCCGACGACCGCTGCCGCACACAGGCAGAAGACCGCGACGAGTTCGAGGACGACGACGGCTGCCCCGATCCCGACAACGACCAGGACGGCGTGCTCGACCTCCGCGACCGGTGTCGCGACGAGCCCGAGGACGTCGACAACCACGAGGACGCCGACGGCTGCCCCGATCCCGACAACGACAACGACGGGGTCTTCGACAGCGACGACCCGTGCGTCGACGTCCCGGCGGGCGACCACCCGGACGAGGCCCGCGCGGGCTGCCCCATCCCGGACACCGACGGCGACGGGGTGCTCGACCCCGACGACCGCTGCGTCGACGTGGCCCGCGGCGAACGCCCCGACCCGGCCCGCGCGGGCTGCCCCGTCGCCGACGCCGACCGCGACGGCGTGGTCGACGCGGACGACCAGTGCCCGGAGGTCCCGGCGGGGGAGGTGGCCGATCGCTTCCGCGCCGGCTGCCCCGACGCCGACCCCGATCGCGACGGCGTGCTGGGCGAGGCCGACCGCTGCGCCGACCGCCCGGAGACCGTCAACGGCGTCGCGGACGCCGACGGATGCCCCGACGTGGGCGTCGAGCGCGTCACCTGGGACCCGTCGGGGGACACCCTGCGCTTCGCCGTGCGCGTGGCCGTGGCGCCGCGGGCGCAGACCGTCACCCCCGCTGCCCGGGCCCTGCTCCAGCAGGCCGCGCAGCGCATCCGGGCGCGCGGGGCCGAGGTCACCCGGGTGCTCGTCGACGTGACCCCGGGCGCCGGTCCGCCCGCGCAGATCGAAGCGGCGCGACAGGCGCAGGTGATCGCGGACGTGCTCATCGGCGAGCGCGTCGCGCAGCGCCTGGTGGTGCCGCGTGCCGCCCCTCGGGCGACGCCCCCCGCCACGCCCGCCCCGCTCCCGGGGAGCGTGACCCTCCGCATCGAGCGCCGCCCCGCCACCGCCGCCCCGACCCCCTGAGGCATCGCCCGCGCTCGGGTGGTCAACGGCTCCGCGCTGTGGCTATCCTGCGCGCCGCCCATCCGCGCCCCTCATGCAGAACATCTCCCGGTCGCTGAAGGTTGGAGTGATGCTGGTGGCCGCGGTCGTCGCCGCGGTGGTGATGTGGCAGACCCTCTTCAAGGGGCAGGGCACCGGCGACGGCTACCGGCTCTACGCCATGTTCGACGACGCGGCGGGCCTCGTGCCGCGGTCGCGGGTGGTCACCGCGGGCATCGCCATCGGCGAGATCGAGCGCATCCAGCTGGAGAACGGCAAGGCCCGGGTGACCATCCGGGTGCAGAACGACGTGGCGATGTACCGCAACGCGACCATCTCGCGGCGGGCGGTGTCCATCCTCGGGGAGTTCGTGCTGGTGGTGGCGCCGGGCAACGCGACGGCGCCGCGGCTGCGCCCGGGCGACCGCATCGCGAGCGTCTTCGAGGGCACCAACACCGACGTCATCATGAACAACGTCGCGAACATCACCCGCGACATCAGCCGGGTGACCGAGCGCCTCGCGGGCGCCATCGGCAACGAGACCGGCCAGCGGGAGATCGCCGACACCATCCGCAACGTCAGCGAGCTCACCGCGGCGATCAACCGCACGGTGCAGCAGAACGCCGAGGTGGTGACCCACACCCTCGCCTCGGTCGACCGCATCACCACGCAGGGCGGGCCCGAGATCCAGGCGATGCTGACCAACCTCCGGGTGTCCACCGACCGGCTCGCGCAGATCCTCGGCCGCGACCAGCCGCAGGATCAGAACACCGTGACCGAGACCCAGGAGGCGATCCGCAACATCGCCGCGGCGTCGCGCGAGCTGCGCGAGACCCTCGAGCACGTCAACGCCACCACCGGCGCCATCGACCGGGGCGAGGGGAGCCTCGGGCGCCTCGTGCGCGACGAGACCCTCATCGACGAGGTGCAGGGCACCGCCGAGGCCATCAACGACGTGGTGGGCCCCATCGCGCGGCTCCAGACCATCGTCGGCCTGCGCAGCGAATACAGCTTCATCTCCAACACCCTGCGCAGCACCGTCGAGCTGCGCCTCCAGCCGCGCGAGGACAAGTACTACCTCCTGGAGTTCGTCGACGACCCGCGCGGGCTGACGCGCAACATCAGCACGGTCACCGACACCACCGACCCCACGATGACGGCGCACGTCCGCAGCACGCAGCGGGTCACCACGGACGCCTTCCGCTTCAGCCTGATGTTCGCGCGGCGGCTCGGCCCGGCGACCTTCCGCTTCGGCATCAAGGAGTCGAGCGGCGGCCTCGGGCTCGACCTGCACCTCCTCGACAACGCCCTCGAGGTGCGCACCGACGTCTTCGCCTTCGGCGAGAACGCCTACCCCCGGCTGCGCGTCGCCGCGGCCGTCAACGTGCTCCAGCGCGCGTGGATCATCGGCGGCGTCGACGACGTCTTCAACGGCGACCGCTTCGACTACTTCCTCGGCGCGCAGCTCCGCTTCAACGACGAGGACATCAAGTCGATCCTGCCCTTCGCGGGCGGGCTCGGCGGCTCACGCTGATCGCCGTCCGGGGGGGGGATGGGGTGATCTGCCGCTACTGCGGCTCGCGACGGCGGCGCCGCAGGAGCGCGAGGGCCCCGAGGCCGAGCGCCCACCACCCGCCGCGGCCCGGCGCCGTCCCCGTCGTGCGGCAGCCGCAGCCCTCGGGGCTCTGCTCGTAGAGCATCTCGCCCGCGTCGCCCTCGGCGGTGCCCGCGTCCTCTCTGGACGCGTCGGAGGCGGAGGCGCCCGCGTCGCGATCGGCGCCCGCGTCGGAGGGCGTCGCGCCCGCGTCGCGGGTCGAGAGCGGGTCGTAGGCCTGGCCGACGAGGCGGAGCATCACGGTCGGCACCGCCGGCGAGGAGGTGGCGATCAGGAAGTCGGACTCGTAGGCGCCCTCCCGGGTGGGGGTGAAGCGCACCGAGAGCTGCCGGGTGGCGCCGCCGGCGACGCAGAGCGGGTCGGTGGCCACCGCGAAGGCGGGCTCGGTCGGGGCGGTGGGGGTGAAGAGCACGGTGGCGCGCCCGGGGTTGCTGAGGGTGATGACCTCGCGGCCCTGCCGCCCGAGCTGGATGCGCCCGAGGTCGACGCGGTAGTCGGGCATCGTGGCGGCGCCCGGCAGCGTGAGGCGGATGCTCCGGTCGACGGACATCTGCTGCTCCATCGAGCTCGCGAAGGGCACCGCGCCGTTGAACAGCGTGTCGCGGCGGGTCGTGCAGAGCAGGCTCACGCACACCCGGTACTCCGCCTCGACCCGGATGCGCAGCGAACCGACGTAGCGCAGGGTGCCGTTCCAGGTTGCGGGGAGGTTCATGTCGCCGTTGGCCGTCGGCGAGACGTCGGCCTCGGGCATCGCCTCGGTGATGGCGCTCATCGCCTGCGGGAAGGAGATCTCCCGGGTGCGGACGGTGGTGGTGAGCTCGTAGCTCCCGTACACCCGGTAGTGCACGGTGTTGAGCACCGGGACGTTGTTGAGGTCGCCCTCCCGAATCAATCGCTCGCTCGCGGTGACCCTCACCGCCGTGGGCTCGGGCTGCCATGCCCACGGCGTGAACATCGACATCCCGCGCTCGCTGCGGTCGGCCATGCCCACCCAGGCGTCGATCGGCACCGGGATGGCGAGGCCGAACAGGCGGAGCGTCGCCTGGAGGCGCAACCCGTACTGCACCGTGAGCCGCCCGCCGTTGGGGGTGCCGATCGCGCTCACCCGCATGATGGGTGGCCAGCGGGTGCGCAGCTCGCCCGGCATGTTCCAGTCGTAGTCGCCCTGGAGCAGCAAGTTGTAGTCGAGGCCGAGGTTGGTCGCGCCGAGCGTGCCGCGGAAGCCCGGTCCGAAGTCCACCTCGCCGCGGGCGGAGAACACCATCGGGGTCGCCGCGGCCCGCACCGCGCACACCGGATCGTCGGCGAGGGCAGTGACAGGGAATGACCACAGCCCGGCGCCGACGGTCGCCAGGCACACCACGGCCCGAGTCGATGGGAAGCGCGCGCTCATCGTGCGAGACTGTATCACGAGCCCCTAAACCCCCGTGAGGGTCACCGCGCACCACCGTGACTGACGCCGATCTCCCCCCGGACCCGCCGCCGCCCGAGTCGCCTTGGACGCTGCCCTTCGCGCGATGCCCCTTCGCGCTCATCGACTGCGAGATGACCGGGCTCGACCCCGCGCGCGACGCGCTGCTGGAGGTCGCGGTGGCGCGGGTTGTGGGGGGCGTGGTGGTCGATCGCTACGTCACGCTGCTGCGCACCGAGGTGCCCAGCGTACCCGGGGCCGCGGCGCTGCACGGCATCGAGCCCGCGGCGGTGCTCGACGCGCCGGACTTCGCGGACGTCGCCCCGAGGCTCGACGCGCTGCTCGACGGGGCGGTGCCGGTGATGCACGGGGTCGACCTCGACGTGCGCTTCCTCGATCGGGCCTTCGCCGACGCGGGTCTGACCCGGCGCATCGGCCCCGCGATCGACACCCTGCGCCTCGCCCGCCGGGCCGTGCACGCGCGGCACTACAACCTCTCGGCGCTCTGCGGCGCGCTCGGCCTCGAGCCGGTGCGCTGGCACCGCGCGGGCGAGGACGTGCGTGCCCTCGTCGCCCTCTTCGCCCGGCTCTGCGCCTCGCTCGACCCGGTCGACCCCATGGACCTCTGGCAGGTGCGGGCGGCCGACGGCCGGGTGCAGGTGCGCGCCGCCATCGCGAAGGTCCTCGCCGAGGCGGTGCGTACGGCGCGGCCCCTCCGGCTGGTGGTGCGCACCCCGGGGCACGCGGAGCGGGAGCTGACGGCGCGGGTGCTGTGGTTCCGCCCGCCGCACGTCGGGCTCGCGCGGGCGGGGGCGGGGCTGGTGCCGGCGATCCTGCGCGCCGATCGGGTGCTCCGCGTCGCCGGGTGACCGCTCGCCGCGCGCCCGGGACCGCTCACCGGGAGCGCGGGATGCCCCCGGCCGCGGCGGCGCGTATGGTCCGCGCGCACCGATGAGAGAGCCCACCCTCGACCTCGTGGCCCTGGTCCGCGACACCGTCCGCGAGGCGATGCGCTCGTGGCGGCTGCCGGCCACCCTGGTGCTGGGCGTAGGCTTCGGGGTGCTGGAGGCCGAGGCCACGCAGCGCGAGGTCGCCCTGCTCTTCGGCCCCTTCGCGGCGCTCTACACCCTGCTCCTCGGGCCGCTGGCCTGGCGCGCGCTGCTCCCGCTGGAGGAGGACGGCCGCCGCGGGGAGAAGCTCCTGCGCGCCCTGCTCGCCCTGGGCGTGGCGACGGCGCTCTTCTCGGGCCTGGTCACCCTCTACCGCGGCTTCGCGGGGGCGGTGCACATCTACCGGGTCTACGCGATGGGGCAGCCGCGGGAGGTGCTCGTGGCGTGGCTGCTCTTCGTCATCGGCGGCTGGGGTCTCGCGCGGGACATCCAGCTCGAGCAGCGCCTCGACCGCACGCTCGGGTCGCACCAGCGCCTGGCCGCGCAGCTCGCCGCGGCGCAGCTCGACGCCCTGCGCGCCGACCTCGACCCGCACTTCCTCTTCAACGCCCTCAACGCCATCGCGAGCCAGTGCGCCAGCGACCCGGTGGCCGCGGAAGACAACGTGGTGCGCCTCTCGACCCTGCTGCGCGCGGTGCTCGACACCCGGCAGCGCCCGCTGCACCCGCTCGACGACGAGCTCGCCCTGGCCCGCGACTACACCGGGCTGCTCGAGGCGCGCTACCCCGCGCTGCGGGTGTCCATCGAGCGCGACGAGGCGCTGGCCGCGGTGGACGTCCCGCCGCTGGTGCTCCAGCCGCTGCTGGAGAACGCCGTCCGCCACGGGCGCGTAGGCGACGGGCCCATCGCCGTGACGGCGAGCGCGCGGGGCGCCGACCTGGTGCTCATGGTGCGCAGCCCCGGGGCCTTCGACGGGCCGCGCGCGGGCGGCCTCGGCCTCGACCTGGTGCGACGGCGCGTGGCGCTGGCGTGGGGCGAGCGCGGGGAGTTCTCCATCGTCGCGGAGTCGACGATGACGGTGGCGACGGTGATCGCGCGCGGGGTCCTGCGCGCCGACGGGAGGTAGCGAGACATGACGGCACGCGCGGTGATCATCGACGACGAGCAGCCCGCGAGGCAGCGCCTGGGGCGGCTCATCCGGGAGGGCCTCGGGGGGCGGGTGACGGTGGTGGGCGAGGCCGCCGACGGCGAGTCGGGGCTCGCGCTCATCGAGCAGGAGGGCCCGGACCTGGCCTTCGTCGACGTGCAGATGCCCGGCATGGACGGCATCGCGATGGTGGCTCACGTCCTGGCGCCCGCGCCGTACGTGATCTTCACCACGGCCCACGACCGCTACGCCATCGACGCCTTCGACGCCGGGGCCATCGACTACCTGCTCAAGCCCTTCGACGGGGCGCGGCTCGCGAAGGCCGTCGCCCGCGCGGAGTCGCTCGGGATGCGGGCCCGCGCCGAGGAGGTGCTCGCGCCGCTGCGGTCACCGACGAGCGCGCCGCGCCCGCTGGCCGACCGGCTGCCCGTGAGCGTCGCGGGCCGCACGCTGCTCGTGCCCGTGGCGGAGATCTCGCACTGTGTCGTGGAGCACGAGCTCGTGACGGTGCACACCCTCAAGGGCAGCCACACGACGGACTACACCCTCGCGGCCCTCGAGGCGCGGCTCGACACGACGCGCTTCTTCCGCGCGCACCGGGCGCTGCTGGTGAACCTCGACCACGTCGCGGTGATCGATGACATGGCCGGGGGGAGGGCGGTGCTGGTCACCCACGCGGGCGAGCGGCTGGTGGTCTCGCGGCAGTCGTCGCGACGGCTGCGGCAGCTGCTTCAGGTCTGATCGGCGGAGGGCGCGTTGCGGCGGGCCACGGCGCGACCCTCGGCGGTGAAGCGCGCGAGCACGGCGGCCTCGGCGCGCAGCCAGTCACCGAAGGGGCTGCCTCCGCGGAAGCCCCGCCCGCGGGCGAGGGCATGGGCCTCGGCGCGAACGACCTCCTCGAAGTCCGCGCGGGCCACGACGACGGGCGCTGCGACCACGACGGGCGCTGCGACCACGACGGGCGCTGCGACCACGACGGGCGCTGCGACCACGACGGGCGCTGCCTCGACGGACTTCTTCGCCGGGGTCTTGGCGGTGGACTTCTTCGTGCCGGTGGCGGCCTTCGCGGGGGTGGTCTTCTTGGTGGTCATCGTAGAGCTCCGTTTGTCGGCGACGGTGGAAGCACGGCGGAGCGCAGCCTGTCCAGCATCTCTTCCAGCAGGGCAGCCGGTACAGCGACTTCGGGCTGAGCACCGACCGCGTCGCGGCCTACGGCGTCGGGGCCCTGGTCACCGACAAGGTGCTCGCGACGGTGGGCTTCCTCATCGCGGGCAAGAAGCTCGTCGCGGCGGCGTCGGTCGCGCTCTTCGCGGGCGTGCGCTCGCCTTTCGGCCGCAAGGGCGCCCACGACCCCCCGGCGGGCGAACCCCCGCGCGACGACCCGGGCCCGCCGCCGGCGCCCGGACGACCTACCGCGCCGCCTGCGCCGCGCCGCGGAGGCCGAGCGACTCGTCGGTCACCACCCACACCGGCACGGACTCCGCGATGGGGCGCATCCGCCCCTTGTCGCGGAAGGCCGAGATGAAGCCGCCGCGAAGCATCCGCGGGAGCACCTTCGCCGCGATGCCGCCCGCCAGGAACACCCCGCCGTAGGCCAGCGACCGGATCGCCGCGTCGCCCGCCGCCGCGCCGTACGCCCCGATGAACAGGTCGAGCGCCGCCGCGCAGAGGGGGTCAGCCTCCGCGACGCCGTGCGCGCCGATCACGGCGCCCGGGTCGTCGCGCTCCAGCTGCGCGCGCACCGCGGCCGACTCGGGCATCCCCTCCTCGTCGCGCAGGAAGCGGTAGATCTCTCGCAGCCCGGCGCCGGACACGACGCGCTCGACGGACACCCGCCCGCCGAGCTCGCGGCGCATCCACCCGAGCAGTCGGTCTTCGCGCTCGCTGCAAGGCGCAAATCCCACGTGGCCCCCTTCGCCGGGGAGCACCCGCGGGCCGTCGCCGCCCATCACCACCAGGGCCTCGCCGAGGCCGGTGCCTGCGCCGATGACCACCCGCGGCGCGCCCGGCTCGAAGCGCCCCGGTTGGAGCTCGACGCGGGCGCCGTCCGCGATCGCCAGCGTCCCCCACGCGGCCGCGGCGAAGTCGTTGAGCAGCCGGGCCGAGGCGAGCCCCGTCGCGGCGGCGAGCGCGTCGCCGTCGATGTGCCACGGGAGGTTGGTGGCCCGGCAGCGGTTGTCCGCGACCGGGCCGGCGATGGCCAGCGAGGCCCGCGCGACCGGCGCGCCGACACGGGCGAGCCAGGCGCGGACGTGGGTGTCGAGGTCGGGCGCCGAGGCGCTGGGGTAGCGGTGCTCGTCGGAGAGGGCGACGGCGCCGCCGTCGGCGAGGGTGGCGAGCGCCAGGCGGGTGGTGGTGCCGCCGATGTCACCGACGAGGAGGCGCATGACCGCTCAGAAGGGCGCCATGCCCGACGGGGCCGCGGGGATGGAATCCAGCTCGATGGCCCTGGCGGCGCGGGCAAGGGGGTGGCCCTCGCGCACCAGCACCAGCCAGATGCCCAGGACCGAGAGTTCTTCGGGGGAGAGCGATCGGTAGGGCTCGGCGAGCGAGGCGCGCAGCGTCGAGACGCGCTCGGGCGAGATGCGCCGGGTGGCCGAGACGTGCACCGGCGTGAACCCGTACTGGTGCGCGACGTCGAGGTACCCGTGGGCGCGCACCCGGTTGGGCTCGCCGATGTGCGTCGTGAGCGAGCGGTACAGCTTCTCGGGGAAGAGCAGGAAGTCCAGCTCGTGGTCCCACTCGAAGCCGTGGCTGCGCATGTCGACCTTGTGGATGAGCACGGCGTCGTCGGTGGTGAGGTCGCGCAGCTCGCGGTGCAGCGCCGTGAGGTCGCGCACGTGCTCGAGCACCGCCCGGGAGATGACGAGGTCGAAGCGCCGCCCGGTCGCCTTCAGCGAGGCCGCGTCGCGGTGCACGCGCCCGCCGGCCAGCAGGGCGTCGACGCGCGAGGGGTCGTCGCCGGCGCGCGTGAGCAGCCCCTCGTAGAGGGTGCGCAGCCGCGAGGGGTCGCGGGTCTGGAGGTCGAAGGCGTCGTAGCCGTCGACGCTGAGCGCCCCGCGCTGGCGCGCGAGCATGGCCACCGCGCGGGTGTTGCCCGGACCCAGCTCGAGCACCGTGCGGCCCTTGAAGAGCGCCGGCGCGTGCCCGTCGCCCTCGCACACGCCCGAGTGCGCGGCGATGCGCTCGTAGTCCTCGACGACGCCCTCGAAGTAGTCGAGGGCCGCGTCGCCCTCCGCGTCGCCGCCGCGGCCGGTCACGTTGGTGAGGCGCATGATGCCGTTGGCCAGGGCGGGCGCGTGGCGGAACGCGAGGTTTCGGCCGAGCAGATAGCCCGTCACCGCGCCCATCCACAGGAGTTTCGTCGGTCGGATTCCGGTCACCGGGGCCTCTTACCCTATTCCCTACGCGGCGCGAAGCCGTCGTTGGAGCGCCCCCGGGCGCGCACGACTTTACGCGATGCCGCCCGCGCGACCATCCTCCGCGCCAGACACCCCATGAGCCCCACCGACTGGTTCGCCCCGCTGTTGCGCCCCGAGCTCGCCGAGCTCACGGCCTACGCACCCGCGCCCATCCCCCCGGGCGCCATCCGCCTCGACGCCAACGAGTCTCCGTGGGCCCTCTCCGCGGAGGCCCGCGGCGCCCTCGCCGAGGCGCTCGCCCGGGTCGCGCTGCACCGCTACCCCGACGTGCGCGCCACCGCGCTCCGCGAGGCCATCGCGGCCGGGGAGGGCGTGCACCCGGACACCCTCGTCCTCGGCTGCGGCTCCGACGAGGTGATCGCGCTCGTCCTCAACGCGCTCTCGGCCCCGCGCGCGGGCGCCGCCCACGCCACGGTGCTCTTCCCCACCCCGACCTTCGTCATGTACCGCCACACCGCGCTCTCCCTCGGGATGCGCCCGCACGGCGTCCCCCTCGACGAGCGCTTCGACCTCGCGCTCGACCCGCTGCGCGCCGCGCTGCGCCGCCACCGGCCCAGCGTGGTCTTCCTCGCCTCGCCCAACAACCCCACGGGCAACCTCTTCTCCCGCGACCGCCTCGCCGCCGTACTCTCCGACGCGCCGGACACCCTGGTCGTGCTCGACGAGGCCTACGCCGCGTTCTCGGGCGAGCGCTACGGCGACCTCGCCCGGGCGTTTCCCAACGCCGCGCGGCTCCAGACGGTCTCCAAGGTCGGGCTCGCGGCGCTGCGCGTGGGCTGGGCGATCCTCCCCCCGGGCGTCGCCGCGGCCGTCGAGAAGGCGCGCCAGCCGTACAACCTCAACGCCCTCTCGCAGGCCGCCGCGCTCCACTGCCTCACCGCGCTCCGCCCGGAGCTCGACGCCGCGGTGCAGCGCATCGTCGCCGAGCGCGCCCGGGTCGACCCGCTGCTTCGCGCCATCGACGGCCTCGACGTCCACCCCACCGCGGCCAACTTCTGGTGGATCGCCGTCCCCGACGACGCCGGCCGGGTGAGCTCCGCGATGCGCGCGCGGGGCGTGGTGGTGCGCTCCTTCCACGCCCACGGCGGGGCGCTCGCGCGGCGCATGCGCGTGACCGTGGGCACGCCCGAGGAGAACGACGCCATGCTGTCGGCGCTTCGGGCGTCGCTCTAACGAGGTGCGCGTTGTCTTGACGCCGCGCGCCGGATGGCTTGTGCTCCCCGGGCGATGGTGCACCCGAACGACGCCTCGAAGACCGACGACCTGATCGGTCCGACGGCCTTCGGCAAGTACAGCATCTTCGCGCGCCTGGGCTCCGGGGGCATGGCCGACGCGCTGCTGGCGATGCTCCACGGCGACCTCGGCTTCCAGAAGCTGGTGGTGCTCAAGCGCATGCACTCGTCGCTGGGGCGCGACTCGCACTTCGTGCGGATGTTCCTGGACGAGGCGCGGCTCGCGGCGCGGCTCAACCACCCCAACGTGGTGACCACCAGCGAGGTGGGCGAGGTCGACGGGCACTACTTCATCGCGATGGAGTACCTGGAGGGGCTCTCGCTCGACCGCATCGTGCGGAAGTACATCAAGCTGGGCGGCGGCATCCCGCTGGGCTTCCTCTTCCGGGTGCTCTGCGACTCGCTGGAGGGCCTGCACTACGCGCACGAGCTGCGGGACTTCGGCGGGGCTCAGCTCGGGGTGGTGCACCGCGACGTCACCCCATCCAACCTCTTCGTGACCTCCGACGGCATGGGGAAGGTGCTCGATTTCGGCATCGCGAAGGCGGCCACGCAGGACGAGGCGACGCGCACGGGCATGCTCAAGGGCAAGCTCGCGTACATGTCCCCGGAGCAGTTCTACAGCGCCCCGGTCGACTGCCGCGCGGACCTCTGGTCGATGGGCGTGCTGGTCTGGGAGATGGTCACCGGCCGTCGGCTCTTCAAGGGCAGCAACGACGCCGTCACCTACCAGAACATCATCAGCATGGAGATCCCGTCGGTGACCGGGTACCGCCCCGACGCGCCGCCGGAGATCGACCAGGTGGTGCACTACGCGCTGCAGCGCGAGCGCGACCAGCGCTATCAGGACGCCGAATCGATGCGCCGGGACATGGAGCGCATCCTCCACGAGTCCCTCGGGGCCTTCTCCCGGGCCGACGTCGCGTCGATGATGCGCGTGACCTTCGGCGAGGTGCTCGAGGAGAACCGCGAGACCATCCGGGCCTTCGCCAGCCCCGCGCCGCCGCGCGCCAGCGCCTCGTACGGCCAATCGTCGTCCGGGGAGATCCGCGCCGGGGCCGGGATGACCTTTCCCCCGACCTCCTCGCAGGTCGACCCGCGCGCCCTGGGCATCGCGCCGTCGCCGCGCGCCGCGCGCCCGCCCTCGCGCACCCTCGTCGATCGGCCGGACACCTTCTCCGACGCCGTCACCCTGATGGAACCGGCCCCGGCGCGGCCTCCCCCGGACAACGACACGCAGACCGACCTCGGGCGCGCGGTCGACCCCTTCGCGTCGATCCCGCCGGAGGTGATGGCCGCCGCCGCGCCGCTGCCCCGCCAGCACGCGACCGCCATGATGGGCACGCCCCGCGGGCCCGACCTCAACGCCCCGCTCCCGGAAGCCTCGAACCACATCCCGGCCACCGTCGTCGTGCCGCCGTCCGCGCTCCCGACGCCCGCGATGCCCATCCCCGCGATGGGGCGGGCCTCGCACCCGCCGCCGCCGATGGCCGCCCCGCCGATGCCGCGCGCGTCGGGCCTCGCCCCGGTCGACGACCGCTACGCCGTGCAGCGGCGCCCGACGGTGATGCTCCCGCCGAAGCAGGGCCGCCTGGAGACCTTCCTGGGCTGGCTGCTTCTCCTGGTGGTGGTCGCCGTCCTCAGCGCGGCGATCTACAGCCGCTGGGACTGGATCCGCACGGCCGGCGGCGCGCTCCTGCGCAGCGAGCCCGCGCCGGCGACCTACGTGGGCACCTTCCGCCTGCGCATCACCAGCGACCCCAGCCATGCGCAGGTCTTCGAGAACGACCAGGAGATCGGCGCCACGCCCTTCGAGCTGGTGATCCACCGGGGGCAGGTGGTGCAGCGCCCGCGGCAGTTCGTGCTGCGCGCCCCCGGGCACCAGGCCGTCGCGGTGCTGCAGTCCAACACCCCCCAGGCCGAGACCCGCGTGCACGTCCCGCTGCCGCCGCTCGCCGCCCCGCGGCGCTGAGCGCTCCCCCACTTGCGCGCGCGGCGGGCGTCGTGCGATTCGCCCGCTCACCCACCATGAGCACCCCCCGGACCATCGTTCGCACCGAGGCCGCCCCGCAGGCCATCGGACCCTACTCCCAGGCCGTCGTCGCCAACGGCTTCGTGTTCTGCTCGGGCCAGATCCCGCTCGACCCGGCCACGGGTCAGGTCGTGGGCGACACCATCGAGGCGCAGACCGAGCGGGTGCTCCAGAACCTCGACGCCGTGCTGCGCGCCGCGGGCACCGACCTCGCCCACGCCGTGCGCACCACCATCTTCCTCCAGGACCTCTCGGACTTCGCCGCGGTCAACGCCGTCTACGCGCTGCGCTTCCCGAGCGACCCGCCGGCCCGCGCGACGGTGCAGGTCTCCCGCCTGCCGCGCGACGTGAAGGTCGAGATCGACCTGATCGCGGTGCTCCCGTGACCTCGCTCGCGCAGCGCCTCGCCATCACGGGCGAGCCCTCGTACGTCTCGTCGCCCACCGCGACCTCGGTGCAGTTCCTGGTGCACACCCGGCTGCTGCCCTCCGGGGCGCTCTCGTGCACCCGGGTGCTCGTCGACCCGACGGGCATCCACGACGTGGAGTTCGACGAGAGCTCCCGCACGAAGCTCCGCGCGGAGTTTGAGCGCGTGCTGCGCGAGCTCAAGGTGCGCATGGTCCCCGCCCCGCAGGACTACGTCGCCGCGCGCATCCACGCCGCGATGGCCACGCACGCCCTCGCCGGCAAGACCCACACGCCGTCCGTGCAGCGCGCCCTGGGCCTCATCGCGAAGCCCGACGGGCCGGTCGCCCACCCGACGCAGGTGCTGTCGCCCGCGCCCGACGCCGCGGCGCGGGTCGAGCGCTCGATCACCCTGCACACCGAGCCCGAGGTGAACCCCATCCTCCCGACGAAGGAGGAGATCGACGCCGTCGGGGACTACGTGTCGAAGCACACCGCGGCCAGCGACGAGCCCGTGGTCACCGTCGGCTTCGTCGACCCGACCCTCAAGGCGCTGCGCGAGGCGATGAACGTCGCCTGCACCCGCGCGACCCTCGACCGCCTCGCGCTCCAGCTCCGCGACACGGCGCTGGTCTTCGCCAACACCCGCCGGCCCGAGCTCGCCCTCGACGCCGTGGCCGTCGCCGACGCGCTCGACGTCGCGGGGGAGGGCGGCGCGGCGCCCGACCAGATCCCCTTCGTGTTCGGGTTGTTCTACAAGTTCGCGCTGGTGCAGCGCGAGTACTCCAAGGCCCAGGGCGCCGCGAAGTAGGGCCGCGGCGGTCGACGCCTGCGACCGCCCGGTCACGATCCCGAGCGGTGCGACTTCATGGCGTCATACGCGCCCTCCGCGGCGGCCTTGAGCTCGCTCCAGGCGTGGTCGGCGCTCCGCTGCATCTCCTCCCACTTCTCCTCGGTCGTCGAGGTCACCTCGTGGAGCTTCGCGCTGGCCGCCTCGAAGCGCGTGTGCACCGCGTCGACGTGGGGCTGCAGGTCGAGCCTCGCCTGCGCCGTCAGCTTGTCGGCCTGGGCCTTGATCGTGGCGACCTTCGCCTCCCACTCACGAATCTGCGCTTCGTACTTCTGCTTGTAGATTTCGCGGGATTCCATCGATCGCCTCGGGTGCATCGGGTTCATGGGAGAGCAGGGGAAGGCCCCGCCCGAGGGAGCACACACATCGCATGCCAGCGCAGAGGCCCTGCGCCCGCGCCGACTGGACGACGGGGCCCATCCCCTGGGATGCACGCCTTGCGTCGTGGCACGCAGGTGCTGCATGGCGGTGGCGCGGCGGAAGACATCGCGCCGGTCGTCGCGCTCACCCCGGCTTGTGGGCGATGACCAGCGCGTAGCGCTCGTACGGGGCCGGCAGCACCCCGCGGCGCACCTCCACCCGCAGGCCCGCGGCCTCGAGCAGCACCCGCGCCCGCGGAAGCAGGAAGGTCAGGTAGAACATCACGAAGGGCGGCTGCCACACGGCGTTGCGCACCCGCATCGCGGCGTTGAAGGCCCGCGCGCGCAGTACCCGCGGCGACCAGAGAGGCGGCGCGTCGCCGGTCACGAAGACGAAGCGACCGCCCGGCCGGAGCGCCCGCGCGATGCCCGCCACGAGGCGACCCTCGTCGCGCTCCTCGATGTGCCCGAAGGCCCCGAAGCTCGTCGCGAGGTCGAAGTCCGCGTCGAAGGGCAGCGCGAGCGCGTCGCCCTTCACGAACTCCAGCGCCGCGTCGCCCGGGTCGTGGCCGTGTCGTCGCCGCGCCTCGTCGAGCATCCCCGCGGAGAGGTCGAGGCCCACCACGCGCTCGCGGCAGAGGGGCCGGAGAGAGCGCGCCGCCGCGCCCGTGCCGCAGCACACGTCGAGGGCGTCGCGCACGCTGCCGGGCGGGCCGACCTGCGCGGCCACCGCGGCGAGCAGGGCGTCCGGCGTGCGGTAGGGGGTGCGGTCGAACTTCGGCGCGAGCAGGTCATACCCGCGCTCCACCGAGGTCAGCGCCTGGCGCGCCAGCTCGAACAGGGTCGGTCCGTCAGGGTGGAACATCCCCCCGGTCGTATCACCGCGCGCCCCTGGAAACCCGCGGCATTGACTTCGATACACACGGCATATATGTATCGTGTATCTAAGTACCCACGGGAGGCGATGGACATGGCAGAGATCACCGGGTTTGGACCGTTTCGGCACCTGCGCGCGGAGAGCGCGAGCCACGTGCTGCACTACCAGGGCAGCCGCCTGCGGCGCAGCGGGCGGGCGCTCTCGTTCTGGTTCTCGTCGTGGTCGGCGAGCCTCGCCGAGGTGCCCCTCGACGACCGCGAGGCGACCATGGCCTTCCACGGCCGCACGGCGGACTTCCAGGACGTGCTGGTGCAGGGCAGCCTCACCTGGCGCATCGTCGACCCGGTGCAGGCCGCGCAGCGCGTGGACTTCTCCATCGACCCGCGGCGGGGCACGCACCTGAAGCAGCCGCTGGAGAAGCTCGCCGCTGCCCTCGCCCAGATCGCGCAGCAGCAGGCGGTCGCGCGGGTGCAGGCGGCCCCCCTGCGCGAGCTCCTCGCGATGGGCCCGGAGCCCCTGCGCCTCGCGATCGAGAAGGGCCTCGGCGGCGCCGGGCTGCTGGCCGACGTCGGGGTCGAGCTGGTGGCGGTGCGGGTCGAGCCGGTGCGCCCCGAGGCGGAGGTCGAGCGGGCGCTGGAGGCCCCGACGCGCGAGCGGGTGCAGGAGGAGGCCGACGAGGCGGCGTTTCGTCGGCGCGCGCAGGCGGTCGACAAGGAGCGGGCCATCCAGGAGAACGAGCTCGCCAACCAGATCGAGCTGGCGAAGCGCGAGACGCAGCTCATCGACCAGCGGGGCGCCAACGCGCGGCGCGAGGCGACGGAGAAGGCCGAGGCCGACCGCATCGCCGTCGAGGCGAAGGCCGCGCAGACGAAGATGGAGTCCGTCGCGCGGGCCGAGGCGCTCACCGCCGTCGAGGGCGCCCGGCTCGCGCTCGACCGCGAGCGCCTGGAGGCGCACCGCACGATGCCCTCGGCGGTGCTCGTCGCGCTCGCGGCGCAGGAGCTCGCGGGCAAGCTCCAGCGCATCGACCACCTCACCATCACCCCCGACATGCTCAGCCCCCTGATGGCGGCGCTCACCGAGCGGGCGGCCCCCGCCGAGCTGCCGCGGGGCGCCGCGCGGTGAGCACCGTCGCGCCGCGGGTCGTGGTGGTCACGCGGGCGACGGAGTACGAGGCCCTGCTGGCGCGCCACGGCACCCGCGAGCAGGCGCGCTTCTTCCTGCGACAGCGGGGGCGCGGCCTCGACGAGCTCGACGAGCGGCACCGCCGGCGCGAGGCAGCGCTGGGGGTGGTGTCGGCGGCGATCCCGTCGCGCTGGCGGCGGGCGCGCATCGACCGGGGAGACCTGAGCCGCTTCGTCTTCGGCCCCGAAGACGTGGTGGTGGTGGTGGGCCAGGACGGGCTCGTCGCCAACGCGGCGAAGTACCTGCGCGGCCAGCGGGTGGTGGGGGTCAACCCCGACCCGCGGAGCAACGACGGCGTGCTGGCCTCGCACCCCGCGGAGGCCGTCGGCGACCTGCTCCCGGGCGCCTCCACCGGGGCGGGGAAGATCGAGGTGCGGACGATGGTCTCCGCGCGCCTCGACGACGGCCAGCGGCTGCTCGCGCTCAACGAGGTGTTCATCGGGCACCGAACGCACCAGTCGGCGCGCTACCGGGTGGAGGGCGCCGCGGGGGACGAGGCCCAGTCGTCGTCGGGGGTGATCGTCACCACCGGGACGGGCGCCACGGGCTGGGCGCGCTCCATCGCGCGGCAGCGGGCCGACGCGGTGCCGCTGCCCGCGCCCACCGAGCGTCGGCTGGCCTTCTTCGTGCGCGAGCCCTTCCCCAGCGTGTCGACGGGGACCTCGCTGGAGTCCGGCGTCCTGGTGGAGGGCGCCACGCTCGCGCTGCGCTCGGAGATGGACGACCGCGGGACCATCTTCGGCGACGGCATCGAGGACGACCGCCTGGAGTTCGGCTGGGGCCTGCGGGTGGAGGTCGGCGTGGCGACCGAGCGCTTGCACCTCGTGCGCGGGTGAGGCTACGCCTCGCGCTGCGATGTCGAAGAAGCCCCGCGTGAGCACCGCCGAGGGGGAGGGCGAGTTTCTCGCCAGCTACGATCCGTCGCGCTTCGAGCGCTTCTCCGTGGCCGTCGACGTGGTGCTGGTCGCCGCGCTGGAGGGCGACCTCTCGACGCTGCTCATCGTGCGCGACGAGCACCCCTACAAGGGTCAGCACGCGCTGCCCGGCGGCTTCCTGAAGAAGGACGAGACCCTGGAGGAGGCCGCCACGCGGGTGCTGCGCAACAAGGCCAACCTGGGCGGGGTGTACCTGGAGCAGCTCTACACCTTCGGCGAGCCGCGGCGCGACCCGCGCACCCGGGTGATCTCGGTCGTGTACTACGCGCTGGTCGACGAGGCGCGCTTCCGCGCCGCTGCGACGGGCGAGCGCCCCGTGCACAGCGGGCGCATCCGGGTGCCGTGGGAGGGCGAGACCGGCGGGCCGGTGAAGGTCGTCGACGAGAAGGGGAGGGCGCTGGCGCTCGCCTTCGACCACGCGGACATCGTGGGCATGGCCGTGAAGCGCCTGCGCGGAAAGCTCGACTACGCGCCGGTGGGCTTCCAGCTGCTGGGCGAGACCTTCACGCTGCTGGCGCTCCAGCGGGTGCACGAGACCGTGCTCGGCCGACCGGTGAACAAGGACTCGTTTCGCCGGCGGATGCTGGCCTCGGGGCAGCTCGAGGCGACCGGCCGCGCCCAGAGCGGCGTCGACCACCGACCCGCGGAGCTGTACCGCTTCGCGCGGCGCTCGGCGGTGTGAGCGCCGCTCAGGCCACCAGCCAGATGCGCGCGGCCACCAGCGGCTCCTCGTCGGGGCAGCGCTCGGCATACCGGGCCACGTAAGCCTCCGCCGCGCTGCGGCCCGGGAAGAGCCCGTTGGCGTTGAGCGCCGCGCGGTCGACGTCGTCGGCCCCCTTGCCCAGCGGCGACCACCACGGCTCCATCAGCTCGAACACGTCCCAGCCGAGCAGCACCAGGCCCTCGGCGGGCGCCTCGGTCGCCACGGGGAGGGCGCCCGGCACCCACGGGCCGTTGGGCAGCTCGAAGACGATCACGTCGACCCCGGGGTGCCCGAGCGTGTGGGCCTCCTCGCGCAGCGCCAGGGCCTCGTCGAGGTCTTCGATCACGCCGTCGCCCTCGAGCACGTTGTCGCGGTAGCGCTCGGTCAGCGCCCGGCCCTTGCCCTTGTGCTTCCACTTCCAGGCGTCGAGCGCCGGGCGGCACACGCCGCGGTACGCGCCCTCCAGCGGCGCCGCCTCCAGCACCAGCGCGCCGCGATCGATCACACCAGCACCTCGCGCCGCACCACCGTCGCGTCGCGGTCGGCGCCGATGGACACGATCGCCACCTCGACGCCCGTGCGCTGCTCGATCTCCCGCAGGTAGTTGCGCACCGTCTCGGGCAGGGCCTCCATGGTGCGCGCCTCGCTCACCGACGCGTCCCACCCGGGCATGTTCAGGAACACCGGCTCGGCCCGGTCGAGGTCGTCCACCGGGAACTCGTCGGTCTCCACGCCGTCGAGCCGGTACGCCACGCACAGCGGCACCTCGGGGAGCCCCGCCAGCACGTCGACCTTCGTCACCGCCAGCGCCGTGAGCCCGTTGACCCGCGCGGCGTAGCGCAGCGCAGGCAGGTCGAGCCAGCCGCAGCGCCGGGGCCGCCCGGTGGTCGCGCCGTACTCCTCGCCCACCTCGCGCAGCCGGTCGCCCGCCTCGCCCAGGAGCTCGGTCGGGAAGATCCCGTGGCCCACGCGGGTGCAGTACGCCTTGGTGATGCCCACCACGCCGGTGATGCGCGTCGGGCCCACGCCGACGCCCGTGCACGCCCCGCCGGACACCGTGCTCGAGCTCGTCACGAAGGGGTAGGTGCCGTGGTCGAGGTCGAGCAGCGTCCCCTGGGCGCCCTCGAAGACCACCTTCTTGCCCGCCGTGATGGCCTCGTCGACCGCGATGGACGCGTCGCCCAGCAGCGGCCCGATGACCTCCATGTACGGGGCCACCCAGGCCAGCGCGCCCTCGACGGTGGGCGCCGTGACGCCCGCCGCGCGCGCCCGCTCGGCCCACACCTCCACCAGCGCCCCGACGCGGTCGGTCGCCCTCGCGCGGTGCACCAGGTCGCCCAGGCGCACGCCGATGCGCGCGGCCTTGTCGCTGTAGGTCGGGCCGATGCCGCGCCCGGTGGTGCCGATGGAGCGCGGGCCCGCGTTGGCCGCCCGGTCGATGGCCGACTGGAAGGGGAAGGTCACGTGCGCCCGCCGGGAGATGAGCAGCCGGGGCGTGACCCCGAGGCCCCGCGCCTCGCAGGTGGCGATCTCGTCGGCCAGGATCTCCGGCGCCACCACCACGCCCGCCCCGAGCACGCAGCGCGCGCCGGGGTGCATCACCCCGCTCGGCAGCAGGTGCGTGACGAGCTTCTGGCCACCCACCTTGAGCGTGTGACCGGCGTTCGCCCCGCCCGCGAAGCGCACCACCATGTCCGCCTGCGCGGAGATGAGGTCGACGACCTTCCCTTTGCCCTCGTCGCCCCACTGGGCGCCGACCACGATGATCGCTGCCATGCGCAGTTCTCCACGGACCCTATACCGGCGTTTGAAGCGGCGGCATCCTACGGGGTCACCGCCCCGTTGGCGATGCGCGTTTGCAGGACGCGCGGTCCATGGGCTAGACGGGCCGACGTGTCGACGCGACGGCTCCTCGTGTGGCCCCGACCCGACGCCGCGAACCCCTACCTCGCGCGGCTGGTGGGCTCCCTGCGCGCGCGCGGCGTCGACGTCGGCGCGGCCCCCCGGCTCGCCCTCCTCTGCGCCCTCCCGCGGGGCGCGCGGTGGCTGCACCTCCACTGGCCCGAGTGGATGATCCACCACCCCGACCGGCGGCTCTACCGCGCCCGCACGGCGTGGCTCATGGGGCTCCTCGACCTCGCCCTCGCCCGCGGCCTCTCGCTCGCCTGGACGGCCCACAACCGCGTCGGCCACGACGACCCCCACCCCGACCTCGGCCTCGCCGCGCGGCGCGCCCTGCTCTCGCGCTGCGCCGTGGTCTTCGGCCACTTCCCCGGCGCCCACGCCGCGGTCTCGGCCCTCGGCTTCACCGGCCGCTTCGTGCTCCAGCCCCACCCCCACGCCGCCGACGACTACCCCGACCCCTTCGTCAGCCCGCCCGCCCGGCTCGGATTCCGTCGCTCCCTCGGCGTGCCCGACGACGCCCTCCTGCTCGTGTCGCCCGGCTCGATGGAGCCCTACAAGCGCCTTCCGCTCGTCGCCCGCGCCCTGCGCGCGCTCCCCGGCCACCGCCTCGTGTGGATCCCCGTCGGCCGCGCCCCCGCTGCCGAGCTCGCCGCCCTCCAGGCCGCCGCCGGGGACGACGCCCGCCTGCGCCCGCGGCCCGGCTTCGCCTCCCGCGCGTCGCTCGCCTCGCTGGTCGCCGCCGCCGACGCCACGCTGCTCGCCCACCACGACCTCTTCACCTCGGGCAGCGCCGTGCTCTCCCTCTCCCTGGGCACCCCGGTCATCGGGCCCCCGGAGCAGCACCTCGCCACCTTCGCGGGCCGCGACTACTTCCTCCCCTGGACGCCGCCCGACGCCGGGCCCCTCGGCGCGCAGCTCGATCGCCTGTACGGCCTCGCGCCCTCGGTGCGTGACGCCGCCCGCGCTGCGGCGATGGCGCACACCTGGGACGGCGCCGCGGCCACCGTCGACGAAGCCCTCTTCGGAGCCGCCGCGTGATCGGCGTGGTCTCCCTCGATGGGGCGCCCGCGCAGGACGTCGCGGGGCTCCCCCTCCCGCTGCGCACCCTGCTGCTGGTGCAGGCCGAGGGCGCCGAGTGGCTCGGCGTGATGGGCGATGGCGCCGAGGAGACCGTCGCCCGCTGGCGCGCCGACGACCGGGTGCGCGTCCCGCTGCGCGCGCTCACCGCGGCCCCGCCCGAGGAGCACCTCGCGGTCCGCGGCGACACGCTGCTCGACCGCGCGACGGTGCGCGCGCTGCTCGCCGCCCCGGCGGTGCTCTTCGACGGAACCGAGGTGCTCGCGGTGCACCGCCGCGGCGGTCACGACGGCGGGCTGTTCGACGACGGCGGCCAAGGCTCTCTCCGTGACGTCGCCGGATGGCGCCGTGTTCGCAGCGCCGACGAGGGTGCGGCGGCGGTCGATCACCTGCTGCAATCGCTGCGCAAGGCGCAGGACGGGATGGTCTCGCGGGCCATCAACCGCACGCTCTCCCTCGCCGTCACCCGGGTGCTCTGCCGCACGGGGATGCGCCCCAACACGGTGTCCGTGGGCATCCTGGCCATCGGCGCGGTGGGGGCGGGGCTCGCCACGCTCGGCACGCCGGGCGCGCTCGCGGTGGGGGGGCTGTTGTTCCAGGCGCAGTCGGTGCTCGACGGCTGCGACGGCGAGCTGGCGCGGCTGACCTTCCGCGGATCGAAGGCCGGCGAGTGGATCGACACCGTCGGCGACGACCTCACCAACTACGCCTTCTTCGCGGGGATGACGGTCGGTCTCACCCGCGCGGGCCTCGGTCCGTGGTCGACGGTCTTCGGCGCGGTGGGCGTGCTCGCGGGCTTCGTCGCGTCGGGCATCGAGTACCGCTACCTCCTCGCCGTCGGAAGCGGCGACCTCACGAAGTACCCCCTCGGCTTCGGCGACGACCCCACCGGGGCCGTCGAGGAGCGCGGCCTCCAGCGCCTGCTCGCGCGCGCCCGGCCGCTGTTCAAGCGGGACTTCTTCGTCTTCGCCACGATGCTCGCCACGGCCCTCGGGCGCCACGCCTCGCTGGTGATGCTCGGGCTCTTCGCGGCGGGCGCGCTCGTCACCCTCTCGGCGGTGCTGCGCTCGGAGTGGTCCCGCCGCGGCGCGCTGCCCGGAAAGACGCCCTGACGATGCCCGGCCGGGCGCTCATGGCCTCGTGGCTCTTTCCGCCGCACAGCTCCATCGGGGCCAAGCGCGCGTGGCGCTTCGCCCGGCACCTCCCCTCGCTGGGCTGGCGGCCCACGGTGCTCTCTCGCCGCGTCCCGCCGCCGGGCTCCTTCGACGCCTCGGACTGGACCCTCCCCCCGGAGGTCACCCTCAGCCCCACCTACGACGCCGCGTGGATGAGCCTGCTCGCCGACCGCGGGGCCCGCGCGGTCGATCGCCGCGCCAGCCAGCCCATCCCCGCCGAGGCCCTCCGCCGCCCGCTCGCCGCGCGCCTCCAGGAGCGCTGGGACCGCTTCGTCGACGCCGTGGTGCCGATGGAGACGGCCATCATCCACGCGCCCCACGCGGCCCGCGAGCTCGATCGCCTGCTGCCCTCGCACGACCTGCTCTGGACCACGAGCTACCCCTATCACACGCACGCCATCGGCCTCACCGCGGCCCGCCGCCACCGCCGCCCCTGGGTCGCCGACCTGCGCGACCCGTGGACGCCCAACTGGGTGCACCGTCGGAAGTCCGCGCCCGTGCGCGCCATCGAGGCCCGCTACGAGCGGGCGGTGTACGCGGGCGCCGACGCCGTCGTGGTGACCACCGAGACCCTCGCCGCCCTCGACCGCGAGCGCTTTCCGCAGTGGGCCGCGAAGATCCACTGCGTGCACAACAGCTTCGACGGCGAGGCCCTGGAGCCCGTCGCGAGCACTCCCCCCGAGGGCCCCGCGCGCTGGGTGCACTTCGGCAACGTGTACGGCCCGTGGTCGCTGGAGACGGTGTTCCGGGCGATGGCGCGGCGGCCGGGGCGGGTGCTGCTCGACAACCACGGCAAGCTCTCCGACCGCGACCGTGACCTCGCGGCCTCGCTCGGGCTCACGGCCTCGGTGCGGGTGCTGCCGACGCTGCCCTTCGCCGAGGGCATGGCGCGCCTGCACGCCGCCGACGCCCTGGTGCTCGCCGCGTGGAACCACCCCGACGCGGGGCTCTTCCTCCAGGGCAAGCTCTACGACTACCTGCGCGCGGGGCGCCCCATCGTGGCCGAGTCCGCGCAGCGGGAGGTCGGCGACATCGTGCGGCGCACCGGCGCGGGCCACGTGATCGCCCCCGGGGACGTCGACGCGATGACCGCGGTGATCGACGGCGCCGCGGCGCTGCCGGCGAGGGACGCCGCGGCGGTGCGGTACTTCTCGGCGGCGGAGGCGAGCGGGCGGCTGGCGGCGATCTTCGACGACGTGATGCGGAGGCGGTGAGGCGATGGACCTGTTCGTGACGGTGGTGCTGCGCTCGTACAACCGCCTCGGGGAGCTCCAGGCCCTGGTGCGCAACATCCTCGGGCAGGACCACCCCCGCTTCGAGGTGCTGATCGTGGACTCGACGCCGGGCGTCACCGAGGACGACATCCGCCGCGCGGTGGGCGTGACGGACGATCGCCTGCGGGTGGTGCAGACCCCCGCGCGGGGCTGCGCCGCCGCGGCCAACGTCGGGATGCGCCACGCGCGCGGCGACGTGGTGGCCTCGGTCGACGACGACGACGTGCCCGTCGGCAGCGGCTGGCTGAGCGCGCTCACGGCGCCGCTGGCCGACCCGCTGTGCCTCGGCGTCAACGGCCGGATGGACTACGTGGGCGAAGGGGAGGCGCGGGTCCCGCGGGTGCGCGCGGGCTGGCTGCGCGACCGCTGGATGCTCTCCTACGGGCCCTTCAAGAAGCCGAGGGTCTTCCCCGGCTCGCCGAATCCGAAGCGCGGGATCGCCTGGCTCACCGGCGGCAACGCGGCGCTACGTCGCGAGGCGTGGGCCCGCGGCGGGGGCTGGGACGAGTTCATCGGCTACCACAACGAGCACTCGCTCTTCCTGCGCCTCGCGCGCCGGATGAAGCCGGGGGAGTACCTCGCCTACGCCCCGGACGCCCGGATGCTCATCCGCCGCGACGTGGCCGGGGGCTTGGAGCACCGCACGGTGATCGACCCGCAGGAGCGCGTGGACACCGTGGCGAAGTACTACCTCTGGCTCGTCGCGCCGGAGCACCCGCTGCGGGTGTGGGGGCTGCTGCCGGTGTTCTTCCCGTACTTCGTGATCGACGCGGGCATCCACGCGGCCGAGCAGGCGGAGCACTCCCGGGCCGACCTCGTACGGCAGTTCGTGAAGGGCGTACGCCTCGCGCCGGCGGCCTTCGTGCGCCACGCGCTGCGCTCGCCGGGGTGAGCCGCGCGTCTTGTGCAGCTTTGGGGTCCCGGCGGCGCCTACGTGGCGGCGGGCGCGACCGGCGATCAACGGTGAACGCCCATGCCCCTCCCGCCGGCCCGGTGCCTCACCCACCCTCCCGCGCGGCCCGCGCCCACGCCGCGCGCAGGTGCTCCGCGAGCTCCGCCTCGATCGCCGCGCCACCCGCCGGGTCGCGCAGCGCCGCCGACGGGTGCCACGTGAGCATCGCGGCGACCGTCGCCCCGCCCGCCCGCTCCGCCCACCGACCGCGTGCGTCGGCCCGCACCAACGGACCCAGCAGCGCGGGCCCCGCGGTCGCGCCCAGGGCGACCACGACCCGCGGCGCCAGCGTCGCGAGCTCGGCGTCGAGCCACGGTTTGCAGGCCGCCACGTCGCGGGCCCGCGGGGTCTCGTGCAGCCGCCGCGGACCGTCGACGCGGTGGCGGAAGTGCTTCACGGCGTTGGTCAGGTAGAGCCGCTCCGTGGGCACCCCGGCGGCCGCGAGGGCGCGCCGGAGCACCTGCCCGGCGGGCCCGACGAAGGGCGTCCCGGCGCGGTCTTCGGCGTCGCCGGGCTGCTCGCCCACGAGCACCATCGGCGCGTCGTCAGCCCCTTCGCCGAACACCGTCTGCGTGCCCACGTCGCAGAGCTCGCAGCCCCGACACCCGCGCGCCGCCGCCCGCAGCACCGCGAGCGAACGCCGCCCCGGCGGAACCCACGGCCCCGCGGATGCAGCGACCGCGGCGTCGACCATCGCGGCCGCGCGGGCGGGCGCCTCGGCGAGCAGCGACGCGATGAGGTCGGCCTCGGGCAGCGTCGCCCAGTGCCGCCGCGGCATCTCCCGGACCATCGCCGCGACCTTCACCCGCGCGGGGTTGAAGACGTTGGCGTAGTACGCGCGCCAGAGGTCCTCGAGGTCGTCGCCGGCGAGCCGCGCGCGGGCCTCGCGCGCCCCGACGCCGGGGCCGAGGTGCAGCGCGTGGCGGTCCCAGTGGGCGCTCGCGTCGGGGGTGAGAATCCACCAGCGCATCACGCCGAAGCGCTCGACGAAGAAGTCCGTCGCCAGCGCCAGCACCGGGTGCTCCGGAACATACCAGGCCACGTACTCGTCCCCCTCCGCGCCCGCCACGCGCTGAAAGCGCACGAAGGCCGTGAGCTTGTGGCGCGCGCGGCGCACGGCGGCGTCGAGGCGGTGGGCCCGCGCGACGTCGGGGTCCGTGGCCACCGCGAGCAGCTCGCCCTCGCCCCGGATCAGGCGAAAGAGCAGGCGGTAGAGGAGGTTCCAGCGGTCGGCGTCGCGGTGGCAGGCGACCCGGGCGGCGAGCGCGACGTACGCCCGCGGGGCGCGCACCTCCGCCGCCGTCGCCTCGGTGGTGCCGCCCCACGGGAGCGCATCGCCGCCCGCCGCCGCGTCGACGAGGGCCACGTCGGCCGGGGCCACCCCCTCCGCCAGCAGCCGTCGCGCGGCGCCGCGGAAGGCCTCCCAGCCGGCGATGGTGAGCGTGCGCACGGGGGGGTCAGATCGTCCGGTCGAAGAGGGAGAGCTGCACGGGCTTCGGGGCGACGAGGGCGCGCAGGTCGGCGCGGTCGAGCCAGCGCGTCGCGGGGTTGTGGTCGGCCGTGACGACGAAGGGGCGCGCCTTGCGGAGCGCGACGCGCAGCGTGACCAGGTCGGCGAGGGTGACCGCGCGGTGGCGTCGCGCCGCGACGATGCGGTCGACGTTGCGCACGCCCAGCCCGGGCACCCGCAGCAGGAGTTCGCGCGGCGCGGCGTTGAGGTCGACCGGAAAGCGCTCGGGGTGGCGCAGCGCCCACGCGAGCTTGGGGTCGATCTCGAGGTCGAGCAGCGGGTGCTCCGCGGGCGCGATCTCGCGGACCGCGAAGCCGTAGAAGCGCATCAGCCAGTCGGCCTGGTAGAGCCGGTGCTCGCGCACCAGGGGCGGCGCGGCGGAGGGCAGCCGCGGGTCGGCGTGCGGAATCGGGCTGAACGCGGAGTAGTACACCCGGCGCAGGGCGTGGCGGCGGTAGAGGGCGTCGGCGGTGCCGAGGAGCGCGGCGTCGTCGGCGGCGGTCGCGCCGACGATCATCTGGGTGCTCTGCCCGGCGGGCGCGAAGGCCGGGGCGCGGGTGGTGCGGCGGCGCTCCTCGACGGCCTCGGCGCGCTTCGAGGCGATGGTGGCCATGGTGCCTTCGACGAGGTCGAAGGTCTTGCCGGGGGCGAGGCGCGAGAGGTCGGCGGCGGTGGCGAGCTCGATGTTGGCGCTGAGCCGATCGGCCCAGCGGCCTGCCTCGGCGAGCACCTCGGGCGCGGCGCCGGGTGCGGCCTTGAGGTGGATGTACCCGCGGAAGCCCTCGTCGACGCGGAGGCGGCGCGCGACGGCGACGAGCTGATCCATGGTGTGGTCGGCGCTCTTCACGATGCCCGACGAGAGGAAGAGCCCTTCGATGTAGTTGCGCCGGTAGAACTCGACGGTGAGCCAGACGACCTCGTCGGGGGTGAACGCGGCGCGCTCGGTCTGCGACGACGCGCGGTTGACGCAGTACTGGCAGTCGTAGACGCAGTGGTTGGTGAGCAGGAGCTTGAGCAGCGACACGCACCGGCCGTCGGGCGTGTAGCTGTGGCAGATGCCCACGCGGGTGGTGCTGCCGAGGGAGTCCGGCGCGCCGGGTCGGCGCGATCCGCTGGAGGCGCACGAGGCGTCGTAGCGGGCCGCGTCGGCGAGAATCTCCAGCCGGCGCTTGAACGACTTGTCGGCCATCGAGCGTGGGATGCACGGCGCCCCACGCCGGGAGCGGTCGCGGCGGATCAGCCCCGCTCGGCGTCGTCCGCCGGCTCGTAGGCGCCGACCGGCCGCTCGAGGTGCTTCCGCAGCGCGTGGAGCGCGCACATCACGCTCGCGAAGCCCTTGAACACCGCGAGCGCCGCCACCTTACCCGGCCTGCGCATCCCCGTGCCGCGAGGCCTCGCTCACGCCGTCGCGCAGCAGCATGGTCACCTCCGCGTGGAGGCGCGCTGAGCCTCCCCCCGATTTCGTGGGGGAACCTCAGGGGTGTGTTCATCCGACGAGAACGCTTAGGGCTGTCCCATGAACTGGCTGGGCTGAGCGTGCGTCCAGGCCGAGTCGACCTGCGAGCGCGCCCGGAGCGAGCGACCAAGCCGTAGCGTTGCTACGGCGCGGGAGTCGAGTGAGGACGTAAGCCGCAGGGCGGCCGGACTGGGCGTGCGATCAGCCCAGCCAGTTCATGGGACAGCCCTTACCCGCGCACGAGCCGGAGTTCTCATCCGCGCGGGTGCGGCTCGGATCTTTCGACCGGCGCCACGGGGCGACGCACAAGCCAGCGGGCAGACACCGTGAGAAAGAGCACGCAGGGCGCGACCGACTTCACGATTGTCGGCCAGTCGGAGACGCTCGCGGCGGGCCCCCGCACGCTGTCGAAGAAGATCGTGGTGATCAGGACGGCGAAGAACCAGAGGGCCACGAGCGCCACCGCGGCGCCTTCCGGGATCTGCATCGTCTCCCGACGAGCGTGCGTGCGGGGAGCGGGGAGCGCGAGCGCAGAGGCGATCTTCTGCGCCAGCCCCGTCGCGGCCGCCTTGTCGCGGGTGTAGAAGACGTCCACCGCGCGCGGCCCCTCCAGGTACATCACCACGGTGTACGACCAGAGCGTCCAGGCGGCTGCCCTCTTGGGAGCGCTGGTGGGCGGTCCGCTCGACGCCGACGCCCCGCACCTGCACGGCCTCGTATCCCCGCCCGTCCACGGCGACGGACGCAGCGAGGCTCCCGTCACGGTAGCCCGACGACGACGCTCTCTTTGTGACCGTCACGCCGCGCTCGACGGAGTCGCCGAAGCGTCGACGCTCGCGCTCGAGCACCCACGGGAGGCCCCTCCGCCGGATGCGGAGGGCGTCCCCGTCTTCTTCGACCGATGCGAACCATGTGTGGACGACACGCTTCAACGTCGCGCGACCGCATACCGACTGCGGCGCGGGTGGATGGAGCGTCCAATGACGCCAGCCGTCGTTGCCCACTCCGGCGCCCCTACACCGTCACCACGCGCAACGGAGGCTCTGTCCACGCTCGCGGCACGGGTCTCCCCTCCGCTGACGTGGCCGAACGGATCGCGCGTGATCACCTCGGGCTCGCGCCACCGCGCCGGTGCCGTGCATCAGGTGAAGCGCGCGCGAGGACGCGTCGAGCGTCTGCCCGCCGCGCAGCACCTCGTCACCGCGTCGACGAGACCAGTCGAGGGGTGGACGAAACGCTTCTTCGAAGTCCTGCTTGTCACCCGATGGGAGGACGAAGTCCAAAGCGGGTCTCCTGCGCGGTCCGCGGGGCAGCCGCGGTCCCGCTATACGTTCTGGAACACGTTGGCCCGGCGGCGGGGCAATGCCTCGCTCCGACCCGGGTGGGGCTCACGGGCATGTTGACGCGACGCATGAGATTCTCTTTTTATAGGCATCATGAAGCCATCGCTGTGGTGCATCCTGGCGGCGCTCCTCTTCTCGTGCGGCTCGAGCGGTCGCGCCGACCGACAGACCGATGCCGCAACGCTCGGCCCCGACGCCGGCGTCGCGCTGGTCCCAGGCGACCGGTCGGTGAGCGTTTCGAGCGGCGGCTCGGTACGCCGCGCATCGCTGCATGTGCCCGCCGGCCTCTCGGGGCAGCGCCCGCTCGTTGTGGTGCTCCATGGAACGGGCGGCTCCGGCGATGCCTTCTCCGCGAGCAGCGGGTGGCGCGCCCGAGCCGACGCCGAGGGCTTCGTCGCCGTGTTCCCGTCTGCGCTCCAGCACTGCTTCCGTGAAGACACCGACTTCGACGGCGTGTTTGACGCCGACGAGTCGAGCGTCACGGCGAAGTGGGCCGACGGCAAGCTCGGCTCGACGGAGCAACCGCTCTGCAGCGCCGCGCAGCTCGCCGCGCTCCCGGGCGCGCAGCGCGCCGCGGTCGACACGGAGACCCTCGCCGATGACATGACCTTCATCGCAGGCCTGGTCGATGCCCTCGTCGCGAGCGGGGGCATCGATCGCACGAAGGTCTACGTCTCGGGCTTTTCGAACGGCGGCAACATGGCCGCGCGGCTCATCGTCGAAGACGCCAACCGCTTCGCTGCGGCGCACATCGCCGCGGGCTTTCTCCTCAGCCCCGCGCGCCCCGCACCGGCGCGGCCGGTGCTCCTTTCGTTGGGAACGCTCGATGGTCCGAGCCTCGCGCGCACGGGGATCATCGCCGATCCGAGCGACAATCTCCGGGCCCTCCCCTTTGGCCCCGCGCTCCTCAGCGAGCCTACGACGGCAGCGCGCTTCGCCGGCTGGCAGTCGAGCCTCGGGCTCGCGGGGGCGCCGACCACGGTGGCCGCAACGATCCGCGGAATCGACACGCTGCGCTTCACCTACGCGGGCACGGCGCCCCTGCGCTTCGAGGCGTTCGTCGTCAACGGGATGGGACACGTCTACAGCAACGGGGCCAACCATCCCGTCGACATCGCCTCGGTGGCGTGGGCCTTCTTCGCTGCACCGTAGTTACCTCCGCACGATGACCGTGTCGGGGTGGGGCTGACGGCGACGACGTGCTGGTCGGCCAATAGGAGGACCAACGGGGCACCGTCGTCGGCACGGGTTCGCTCGGGTTTACCGAGAACCCATGATCCGCAGGACACCGTCCCGCGAGCGCGGCCAGGGGCTCCCTGGACGCCGCCCTGGCTGCCGTCATCATCGGGCGCAGAGGCTTACTTGCAGCCCACGGGGCGCTTGATTGCGTGGGAGCAACCCTGCGATCGTCCGCGCTCGCCTCCCGCACCCCGACGGAGACTGCCGATGCCCAACGACGCAACCGAGCTCAACTTCATTACGGCGAACCTGACCGTGGCCGGTCAACGGGTCACCGACGCGGTGTTCTTGCGCATCAACTTCGTCGAAGGGCTCTCGGAGCTGTGCGAGGCCGACCTGCTGCTGACCCTACCGGTCGGACAGGTCGCGCAACTCCGCCCCGAAGCGAAGGCGAGCTTCACGCTCGAACGCGGCGAAGGGAGCGACAATCCTCGCCATTTTGCCGGCATCATCCAGAACGTCGAGAAGCTCGATCAGGGCGACGGGATGGATATGGAGCGACCGCTGCTGCGCGTTCGCATCGTCCCGCAGGTGTGGATCACCACGCTCGGCAAGCAGACCCAGTTGTTCCGGGACAAAACCCTCCAGGAGATCATCACAACAATCCTGAGTTCACGCCTTTTGGACGCCGACGGCGTGCAGAGCGTCTCCGATCATTTGCCGCCGCTGGTGGTGCAGTATCAGGAGAGCGATTTCGCCCTGATGTCCCGGCTGTTGGAAGAAGTCGGGGCCTCCCACGTCGTCGATCACACGGCGGCCGGGGACCAGTGGCGGGTGTTCGTCGCGGACCCCGCCGCGAAGAGGCCCAGGAAACTCTCGTGGACCAGCCTCGCCCAGGGGCAATCGACCTCTGAGGGAGTGCACCGCGCGGGGCGCATCGATGCGGTCGGCGTGGGGACCTTCGCGGTGTCAGACCTCGATCGTCGAACCGAAGCTGTCGAATGGGCGGCCTCGCGCATAACTTCGACACGGCGTGAGGGCGCGGGAGCTCTTGGCAGGGGTTGCAGACACGGCCCGCGGTGGGGCAGGAGGCGGGTTGCGAAGACCAACTCCAACGACGCCGACGAGCCGT